>WNFV01012503.1_pt1 | contig 14926 bp, 12 predicted proteins | sample 5400101 | NCBI WGS metagenome assembly WNFV01 (sample SAMN13153361, study PRJNA577476) | soil metagenome | isolation source: 115 cm soil or saprolite under grassland replicate 1 | place: USA:California | collected 2016-06-15 | reverse complement strand
GGTGATGGCGATGGACATTCCGCCGCAGGACGTGATCACGCGCGACAACATCTCGATCAAGGTCAACGCCGTCCTCTACATGCGGGTGAAGGAGCCGGTGAAGGCGGTGATCGGCGTGGAGAATTATCTCTACGCCACGAGCCAGCTCGCGCAGACCACGCTTCGCTCGGTGCTGGGCGAGACGGAGATGGACGAGCTGTTGATGAACCGGGAAAAGATCAACGCCATCCTGAAGAACATCATCGACTCGCGCACTGAGGATTGGGGCGTCGAGGTGTCGGCGGTGGAGGTGAAGGATGTGGACCTCCCCCCCGAGATGAAACGCGCGATGGCGCGGCAGGCGGAGGCCGAGCGGGAGCGGCGCGCCAAAGTGATCAACGCCGAAGGCGAGTTGCAGGCGTCGGAGAAGCTGGCGCAGGCGGCGCACATCATCGGCCAGGAGCCCGCGGCGATCCAGCTGCGCTACCTGCAGACGGTGAACGAGATCGCCTCGGAGAACAACTCGACCACGATCTTCCCAATCCCGATCGACCTGTTCCGTGGATTCATGGAACGGCTGGCGCCGCCGGCCGCTCGGACCGACGAGCGGCCGGCCCTGCCGTCGCAAGCCTCGGGCGGCGAGCGCCTACCGGCCCCCAACCCGAAGGAGAAGGTCAAGAGCTAGCGATGGCGGGCGAGCTGATCAGCCGCGAGGCGCTGGAGCGGATCATCCGGCGGGCGGCGGAGCTGCAGGCGGGAGAACGGGACATCGGCGACGGGCTCACCGACGCCGAAGTGCTCGCGTTGGGGAAGGACGTCGGCATCCCGGCGCGCTACCTGCGCCAGGCGATGCTCGAGGAGCAGACGCGGACGATCGTGGACGCGCCGCGCGGGGCCTGGGGGTGGCTCGCCGGGCCGCCGCGCCTCTCGGCCGCGCGCGTCGTCCCGGGGGACCGCGCCGCCGTTGAACGGGCGCTGCGCCACTGGATGGAAGAAGAGGAGCTGCTCCAGGTGAAGCGCCGCTTCCCCGATCGAATCACGTGGGAACCGAAGGCGGGCGCATTCGCCTCCATTCGCCGCGCCCTCGGCGGCGGCGGCCGGACGTACGCGCTCGCCCGCACCCAGGAAGTCGCGGGCCAGGTCACGCAGCTCGAGCCGGGGTTCTGCCACGTTGCGCTCACGGCCGACGTGTCCAACCAGCGGCGGGCCCGCCTCACCGGCGCCGCCGTGGTGACGGGATTCGGTGTGGCGGCCGCGGCCGTCGCGACGGGAATCGCGCTCGCGCCGGTCTCCCTGCCCCTGTATGCGGCCGCGGGGATCATGGCGCTCGGCGCGGTCCGGGCGGCGCGCTCCCACGGCACCCAAAACGAGCGCGTGCAGGTGTGCCTGGAGCAGGTGCTGGATCGCCTCGAGGGCGGAGAGCTGCGGGCGGATCACGCGCTTCCCGGCCCACGCCCCAGCGCCTTCGGGCGCATCGCCGACGAGCTGTTGAGAGCGTTTGAGAGCCAGGTGCCGAGGAAACGATGAGCGAGATAAAACGCGTGGGCGTGTTGGGGTGCGGCCTGATGGGGAGCGGGATCGCGCAGGTGGCCGCCGCGGCGCGCTACGAGACCGTCGTGCGCGACGTGTCCAAAGAGCTGCTCGACCGCGGCCGCGCCGGGATCGAGAAGTCCCTCGCCAAGTTCGTCGAGAAGGGCAAGCTCCAAGCCGCCGATCGCGACGCGACGCTCAAACGGCTCTCCTTCACCACGGCCGTCGCCGACTTGAAGGGCGTGGACGTCGTCATCGAGGCGATCACCGAGGACCTCTCGTTGAAGAACGCGCTGTTCAAGGAGCTGGACGGGCTGTGCGGGCCCGCGACGATCTTCGCCTCCAATACCTCGAGCCTCACCGTGGGGGAGCTGGCCGCCGCCACCAAGCGCGCCGACCGGTTCGTCGGGCTGCACTTCTTCAACCCGGTCCCGCTGATGCAGCTGGTCGAAGTGGTACGGACGGTGACGACCTCGGACGACACGTTCAAGCGCGCCTTCGCCTTCGCCAAGTCGCTCGGCAAGGAAGCGGTGGCCGCAAAGGACAACTCCGGCTTCCTCGTCAACCTGCTGCTCGTCCCCTACTTGCTCGACGCCATCCGGGCGGTGGAGCGCGGGGTCGGGAGCGTACCCGACATCGACAAAGCGATGCAGCTCGGCTGCGGGTATCCCATGGGCCCGCTGACGCTGCTCGATTTCGTGGGGCTCGACACCACGCACCACATCGCCGAGATCATGTTCAAGGAATACCGCGAGCCCCGCTACGCGCCCCCGCCGCTCCTCAAGCGCATGGTGCTGGCCGGCATGCACGGGAAGAAATCGGGGAAAGGGTTCTACGACTACGCCACGAACCCGCCGACGGTGACCGGTCTCGGGCTGTGATCCCTTCGCACCACACACCACTCACCACGCACTGAGGAATTCATGTACGACGCGCCCCGCTGGCACGCGGCCCTGAACGACCTCCCAGCGGCGCTCCTCCTGGCCGCGGTTCTGTTCGACCTGGCCAGTGCCGCCTGGAAGCGCGAGTCGCTGAAGTGGGCCGGCATTTGGACGCTGTGGGCCGGGGTGATCGGCGGCTGGGCGGCCGCGGTGGCCGGCGAGCTGGCCGAGGACGCGATCGAGCATGGCGAGGCGATCCACGAGCTGATGGAGCGGCACGAGACCATCGCCCTCGCCACCATGGGCGTCTTCACCGCGGTGCTCGCGTGGAAGATGTACCGGCGCTTTGCCCTCCCGGCGGCCGAGGAGGCCGTCACACGGGTGTTGAGTTTGGTCGGGGTGGCGGGCATCGTGTGGGTGTGCGTGTTGGGGGGCCAGATGGTGTTCCAGCACGCGGCGGGGATCCCCACGGCGGTGATCGAAGCCGAGATCCAGAACCGCGCAGCCGGACACCACCATGAGGAAGGGGAGGAGGCTGAGGAGCACGAGCATGGGGCGACGGCGGACACGGCGAAGGGGGCGACGCACGTGGATCCCCCTGGGACTCCGCCCCACAAGCACTAATGCGGAATGCGGAGTGCGGAATGCGGAATGAGCGGGCAGGGTCGCGCGCCACGACGCCCGCCGTTCAATTCCGCATTCCCCATTCCGCATTTCGCATTGCCGTCGTAGTTCTCTCCGCCTGCACCCCCGTCACCACCCGCCCGCCCTTCGCCCCCTACCCCGAGGCGCTCCACGCGGTCATCAATGCGCCACCGGCTCGCGTGACGACGGAAGCGCAGGCGTGGCTCGCGGCCGAAAGTATCGCCGTGCGACATGTGAACGCGCGGGACGCGTTTCTCGAGACGGCGGAGCTGGCGGGCACGGTGAAGCTCCGGGTTTGGGCCGATCCCGACGCGCCCGGGAAGTCGCGTGTCACGGTGGAGGCGGTCTACCGGCCGATCGAGGATCCGTCGCGCGACCCGCGCGATCTGGAGCGGCCCACGCCCCCGGGCTCGGACGGGCAGAAGCTGGCCGAGCGGTTGCTGGCCGCGCTCAGCGAGAAGCTGGGAGTTACGAAGTACTGACCAGGCCCTGCACCCACCGCTCCATCTGGGTGAGGTCCAAGGCGGCGTCGCGGCAGGGTCCGTTGGGCAGCTGCATCGTGAGGCCAAGCACCGGGAGCTTGCCCGCGACGTCGCGCAGGCCCGTCATCATGTCGCGCTCGCATGCGACCGCCACCACGGCCCGGGGGCGCCGCTCCCGGATCACGCGGCGGGCGAGCTGGCCCCGCGTCGCCACGAACACCGGCACCTCGTAGCGCCCCGCGATCTCCAGCACGCCGTCCAGCGCTTGCTTGGAGAGGCAGCGTGGGATCAGTACGAGCAGCTCCCCCTTGCCCACGGTCCGCCCTCGCCGCTCCGCCAGCTCGTTGTAGATGTCGATCGCCGCGTGCTCCACCCAGTCCCGTTTGCCGAACGCACGCGCGATGAGGGACGTGTAGTTCATGAGGTGCAAGTACGGGCCGCGCTCGAGCAGGCGCTCGGGCAGGACGTTGATCCCGCTGTAGTAGGACGCGGCGACGAGCCCGAGGTAGAGCGTCTCGAGTCCGGCCAGCGCGGCAAGCGCGATCCAGAGCGCCCTGGGAAACAGCGCGGGCCAGAGAGCACCGAGACGGGGAGCGAGTAGATAAATGAGAAGAGCGACGCCGGCGGTGACCGCGGCGAGGGTGAGCGCCGCAAACCGAAAGAACAGGTTCGGCGGCGCCGAGAAGTCGCCGCCCCGCGGCAGCGGGCGGCCGTTCCACTCATCCCATTCGTGGCCGAGCCTCCGGTCTACCTCGATGTGGATGAGTTGCGCGCGGGGCGGTGCGGAAGGCGCGGATGCGGCTGTCGCCATAGCGCTTGGAAGGTAGCGCAGCGAACTTCCTGACACCAGACACCTGACATCCGTTGGGCGCCCCGAAACTCCTTACCGACACGCGCGCGCGCGCCGCCTACGCTGAGGGCGCCGGCATCTATCGGATCGTCCCGGCGGCCGTAGCGATCCCGCGCGACGTGGGCGAGGTCGCAGCCCTGGCGCGCTGGGCGGCCGAGACGGGGACGCCGCTCGTCCCCCGCGGCGCCGGGAGCGGCATGCCCGGCGGCAACGTCGGCAGCGGCGTCGTTGTGGACCTGAGTCAGGGATTCCTGCAGCTCACGGTCGACCCCGAGCGCCGGCTCGCCCGCGCCGGGGCCTCGGTCACCTGCGCGAGGGTGAATGACGCGTGCAGGCCGTACGGCCTGCGGCTCCCTCCCGATCCTTCCTCCGGCGCCTTCGCGACGTGCGGCGGCATGGTCGCGACCAACGCCGCCGGACCGCGGTCGGTGCGCTATGGCAGCGTGAGGAGATGGGTGGAGTCGGTGGAGGTTGTGGATGCAGATGGAAACGTCCGGACGGTGCGGCGGGGCGGCGGGGCCGGGCCCCGCTACCCGGCACCCGATTCGGGATACCGCCCGCACTTCCCCAGGACGCGAAAGAATTCCAGCGGCTACGCCCTCGACCGGTTCGCCGAGTCGGGGGACGAACTGGACCTGTTGATCGGCTCCGAGGGAACACTCGCGATCATCACTGCGGTCCAGTGGCGCCTCGATCCCATCCCGCCCGACCTGGCCGGCGTGGCGCTCGGTTTCACGGATCTCGCCGCCCTCGCGGAGGCCGTGCCCTTCGTCGTGTCCCTGAATCCCTCGTCGGTCGAGTTGCTCGACCGCACTCTGCTGCAGCACATCGCCGAGGCGCCGCCCGTCGCTTGTCTGCTGTTGATCGAGTTCGAGCGCGAGACCGCTGCGGCAGCGCGCGCCGTCGTGGGAGACGTGGTCCGGGGACTCAAGCACGCGCTCGCTCACGTTGAGACGGCGGTGGACCGCGCCGGGCTCGACAAGCTCTGGGACGTGCGGCGCCTCGCCTCGCCCGCCCTCGCCCGCCTGCCCGCCTCGCAGCGCTCGCTGCAGGTGATCGAGGACGGCTGCGTGCCGCTGGAGCGACTGGGCGATTACATCGCCGGGCTGCGCGCAGCCGCGGAGCGCCGCGGCGTGCCCGTGGCGATCTTCGGGCACGCCGGCGACGGGCATGTCCACGTCAACGCCCTCCCCGACACGACGCGAGCGGGATGGCGCGAGGCGCTCGAGGGGCTGTTCGCCGACGGCATCGACCTCGTCATCCATCTCGGCGGCGTACCGGCGGGCGAGCACGGCGCGGGGCGATTGCGTGCGGGCGTGCTGGAGCGCTTCTACGGTGAGGAGATGTTCGCGCTGTTTCGCGCGGTGAAGCGCGCCTACGACCCGCTCTCGATCCTGAATCCCGGTGTTATTATTCCCGCGGCGGATTGGGCGCCGCTCGCCGCGCTCAAAGTGGGCAACGGCGCCGCACCGATTCCCGAGGACATCGCAACCCGGTTGCGCGACATGGAGCGCAACGCCGCGTGGGCCACATCGAAACTTGAGTTGACGCATGCCTGACACCCAACACGTAACGCCTGTCCTCGAGACCGATGCCCGCGTGGAAATCTTCCGCGCCCCCCGCGTCACCTTGCTCGCTCGCCCGCAGTTCGTGGAGCCCGAGCACTTGAAAGTCCAGTGGCGCGGCGAGGCGACCGACGGTGAGCGGCTCGCGGAATACGCCGGCCGCCTGTGCTACATGAGCCAGCACAACCCGGTCAACCGCACGACGGCCGAGTACCTCGAGAACATCAAGAAGCAGGGCCACGGCTCCGTGCTGGAGCACTCCGTGTACGTGCTGCTGATCGAAGGCATCTCGCGCTCGTGCTCGCACGAGCTGGTGCGCCACCGGGCGGGCTTCGGCTACTCGCAGATCTCGCAGCGCTACGTGGACGAGTCGCACGCCGCATTCGTCCTGCCGCCCGCGACGCTCGGCGATGCCGCGCTCGAGGCCGAGTGGGAGCGCCAGGTGACCGAGGCGCAGGCGGCGTACGTGCGTGCCGTCGCAGGACTGATGAAGCACTACGAGTGGGTGACGGACAAGGTGCACCGGCGGAAGATGGCGCGCGAAGCGGCGCGCAGCGTACTGCCGAACGCGACCGAAGTGAAGATCGTCGTGTCGGGGAACGCCCGCGCGTGGCGCACGATGCTCGAGCTGCGCTGCGGCGAAGGCGCCGAGCTGGAGATCCGTCGCATGGCGATCGCGTGTCTGCGTCTGCTGCAGCGCGAAGCCGGCGCGCTGTTTTCCGATTTCGAGATTTTCGTCGCCGACGACAAACAGGAGGCCGCGCGAGTCGAGTACCACAAAGTCTGAACGCATTTTTTTCCGTCGTTGCCTATTGCATATCCCGCCGGCATTTCGTATTGTGATACCAGACAACGTGTTGCCGCTTGTCAGACCGCACGACTCGAGCGGCCTTTTTTGTAGGAGGTATCCCGAGACCACATGCGAATCGGTCTCGCGTACAACGAGAAACCCGATCCGACCCCCGCGCTCGCGTCCGACGAGCACGCCGAGTGGGACGACCCATCCACCATCGATGCGGTGGAGCAGGCGCTCGGTCGCTTCGGCAGCGTCGTCCGCCTCGAAGCCGACGCGCTCTTCCCGCAAAAACTCTCGCTCGCCCACCCCGACCTCGTCTTCAACATGGCCGAGGGACTCCGCGGCCCGAGCCGCGAGTCCCACGTCCCGGCGATCTGCGAGTACCTGAAGGTGCCGTACACGGGGAGCGATCCGCTCACCCTCGCGCTCACGCTGCACAAGGGACGGGCCAAAGAGATTCTCGCGTACCGCGGCGTGCCGACCGCGCCGTTCCGCGTCGTAGAGCGCACCAGCGACCTCGACCGCCTGCCGCTCCCGTTCCCGCTGTTTGTGAAACCGGTCGCGGAGGGGTCCAGTAAAGGTGTATTTGCCAATAACTTATGCGACTCCACCGCCCTCCTCGTGGAGCGCGTCCTCTTCCTCTTAGAGCGCTACGCCCAGCCGGTGCTGGTCGAGACCTACTTGCCCGGCGCCGAGTTCACCGTGGCGATCCTGGGGAACGGCGCCGCGGCGCGCTGCCTTCCGATCGTGCGCCTCGATTTCGCCGCCCTCCCCACCAGGGCCGCGCCGGTCTACGGCTACGAAGCGAAGTGGATCTGGGACACGCCCGAGCGCCCGCTCGAGATCTTCGAGTGCCCGGCCCGCGTGCCCGCGCCGCTGTACCGCGAGATCGAGCGCGTGGCGCTCGACGCGTATCACGCCCTCGCCTGTCGCGATTGGTGCCGCGTGGACGTGCGCGTCGACCGGTTCGGTGTGCCGAACATCGTCGAGCTGAACCCGCTCCCTGGGATCATCCCCGACCCCGCGATGCACTCGTGCTTCCCGAAGGCCGCGCGGGCCGCGGGCTGCGGCTACGACGAACTGATCCAGGACGTGGTCCAGATCGCCTGGACGCGCATCACCGGGCTCCCCGTGCCCCTCCCCGCCGGCGCGAGGGTGCCCGCGTGAGGGTCGTCATCCTCTACGACCCGGGAGCGGACGACTGGACGGCCGAAGACATCGCGGGCGTGATGCAGGCGGTCGACGACATCGCCCGCATATTCGACGCGATGGGCCACCGGGCGCAGCGCGTGCCCGTGCAGCACGACATGCGGTGGTTCGGCGCCTGCCGCCGCGCCGACCTGGTGTTCAACCTGTGCGAGGGCGTTCACGGCGTCGCGCAGTGGGAAGACCACGTGGTCGCGACGCTCGAGTTCGCCGGCATCCCGCACACGGGATGCGGCCTGTGGACGCTCGCGGCGTGCCGCCGCAAAGCGGTGTGTAACACGCTGCTCGCGCATGCCGGCCTGCCGGTGCCCCGCTGGACGATTGCCCACGGCCGCATCGACGACGACTTCCCCCTCCCCGCCATCGTCAAACCGGCCGCCGAAGACGCGAGCACCGGGCTCGACCGGCACTCGGTGGTCGCCGACCGCAAGATCCTGCGGGCTCGCGTCGCCGCGATGACCGAGCAGTTCGAGGAGGTCCTGGTCCAGGAATACGTCGCCGGGCGCGAGTTCAACGTCGGCTTCGTGGGCGACCGCGCCCTGCCGGTCGCCGAGATCGACTTCGCGACCATGCCGGCGGGCAGCTGGCCGATCCTCACGTACGCAGCGAAGTGGGACGTCGGGTCGGCGGAGGACCTCGGCAGCCGGCCCGTCTGCCCGGCGCCGATCTCCCAGCGCCTCGCCGACCGTCTGACGCGCGTCGCCGAGGCGGCGTGGCGCGCGATGCAGGGAAAGGGCTACGGGCGGGTGGACCTCCGCGTCGACGCGGCGGGACACCCGTGGGTGCTGGAGGTCAACCCCAATCCCGATCTCACCGACGCGGCCGGGTTGTCGCGTATGGCGCAGGCCGCCGGATGGGAGTACCCGGAGCTGGTGCGCCGCATCGCCGAAGTGGCGCTGCGAGAGGCGCAGGGTGCCAGGGCCGCCCGTGAGCTGCTCGCTGCGCCCCGTCGGTCGCGCGCACCGCGCACAGCTTGAGCGGCTCACGCGGGCGACCGGCCTCTTCACCGAGGACGAGGTCGCGACCGCGGTGGGGGGGGGGGGGAGTGCCGACTACCGCTTCGTCGGCGCGTTCGACGACGGCGCCACGGACGCCCTGGCCGGTTATGCCTGCTGGGGCCCCACGCCGGGGACGTCGGGGACGGCGGACCTGTATTGGATCGCGGTGGACCCGGCGTGGCAGGGCCAGGGCGTCGGGACGCAGCTCGTGCGCGAGGTGGAACGCCGGCTGAAGGCCGACGGCTGCCGGCTCGTGGTGGTGGAGACCTCGTCGCGTGCGGCCTACGAGCCGACGCGCCGGTTCTACCAGCGACGCGGCTACACCAGAGCCGCCACCATCCCGGGATACTACGCGCCCGGTGACGACCTGGTGATCTACACCAAGGATCTGACGGATGGAGAACTGGCAAGAGCTACTTCGTAAAAAGAGCATCGCGTCCCTCGAAGCGTTGGCCGCGCGGTTCGGGCCGGAGCACGTCGGCGACATCGAACGGCTCCGGCAGGCGGTCGACAACTTCGAGTTCCGGATTTCGCCCGCGATGGTGGACCTGATCCAGGCGCCGGGGGATCCCATCTGGCGCCAGTACGTCCCGACCCTGCAGGAGCTCGAGGTGCGTGACGGCATCGTCGACTCCCTGAACGAAGACGCGGACTCGCCGGTCCCCAACATCACCCATCGCTACCCCGATCGGGCGCTGTTCCTTGTGTCGCCCGTGTGCGCCGCCTACTGCCGCTTCTGCACCCGCCGCCGCAAGGTAGGCGATCCCGAGAAGATCCCGCTGTCCCGGCTCGAGTCGGCGTTCCGCTACCTGGAGGAGCATCAGGAGATCCGCGACGTCATCATGTCCGGGGGCGATCCGCTGCTGCTCTCGGACCGCCGCATCGACGACATTTGCCGGCGGCTGCGCGCGATCCCGCACCTCGAGATCCTCCGGATCGGGAGCCGGGTGCCGTGCCACCTGCCGGAGCGGATCACACCCGAGCTGTGCGCCATCCTGAAGCGCTACCATCCGCTGTACATCAACACGCACTTCAACCACCCCGACGAGCTGACCCCGGCCGCGGTGCACGCCCTCGGCATGCTGGCGGACGCCGGCATCCCCCTCGGCTGTCAGACGGTCCTCCTGAAGGGGGTGAACGACGACGCCGACGTGATGAAGGAGCTGATGCAGCGGCTGCTCGCCGCGCGCGTCCGGCCCTACTACATCTACATGTGCGACCAGGTGGCCGGAGCCGAGCACTTCCGCACGTCGATCGAGAAGGGCCTCGAGATCGTGAAGGCGCTGCGGGGCTGGACGTCGGGGCTCGCCGTGCCGCACTTCGTGATCGACGCCCCGGGCGGCGGCGGGAAGATCCCGCTCCTCCCCGAGTACGTCGTGAAGCTCACCGACCGCGAGGTCGTGCTGCGGAACTACGCGGGCAAGATTTACCGGTACAAGGCGCCGAAAGCCGACGCCCCGAAAGCCGCGAAAAAGCAGCCCCCCATGCTGGAGCCGGTGCTGGCAGGCTGACCGACCTCACCGCCGACCTCGTCGCCGCGCTCTATCGGGAGCACGCCGCCGCTCTGCGCGCCGTGCGCGCGACGGAACGGCAGCTATACGGGCAGCGCAGCGACGCGCGCCTCGAACGCTTCGCCCCGTACCGCTGGCTCAGCGCGGGGCTCCGGCGCGCCCACCTGCCCGCCCACTACAAGCGGCGTTTCCAGCCCCGGTTCGACGATATCGAAGCGGAGATCACCTACCTCCTGGTGCGGCACTTCCGGCCGGCCGTGGTGCTCGAGGTCGCCCCCTACTATGGGTGGTCGACCACGTGGCTGCTCCACGCGCTGCGCGACAACGGCGCCGGCCTCCTGCACTCCTACGACCTCGTCGACTACAGCCGCTGGACCATCCCTCCGGACCTGGCCCGGGGGCGGTGGCGCTTCACGCAGGGAGACATCCGTGCCGCGGTGGATCGGCTCCCTCACGGGATCGGCTACCTGTTCCTCGACGCGGCCCACACCGCCGAGTTCGCGGAATGGTACCTGGACGCGCTGTTCCCCCGGCTCGCGCCCGGAACGGTGGTCGGCGTGCACGACATCTTCCGCGGGCCCGATCTCCCGCCGATGCCCGAGAGCGCCGTGCTCCTCGGGTGGCTCGGGCGCCGGGGCGTGTCGTGCTTCACGGCCGCGCCGGGGCGGGCGGGCGACACCTACGGCCGGATTGTGGCGCTCAAGCAGCAACTCGGGCTCGGGGACCCGATCCACCACTCGGTGATCAACCCCATGGCGTTCTTCCGGCTGCCGCCGGGGGGCGCTTGACCGAATCGAACGGCGCTGTATATTTATGACGTCCGACGCATAGAAATACAACCCGAGTCGAGGCGCCCCGTCATGCCGATGTACTGCTGTCACGCCAATTCGCTGCCGATTAATAACGTCGTGCCCTCTCCAGGGAGCGCCGGGGCGAAATAGCGTGTCCAGAACACCGAGACCGACCCCCGAGCCCGCTCCCGCCGAGCGGGCTTTTCGTTATCCGGCTGGCCCGGAAGAGCACGACGCCTGCGGCGTCGGGTTCGTGGCTCATGCCGGGGGCGAGCGCTCCCACGTCGTGCTGCGCATGGCGCTCACCGCCGTGGCCCGCCTGGCCCACCGCGGCGCCGCGTCCAACGACCGCTCGGGCGACGGCGCGGGAGTGCTGACCCAGATCCCCCGCCGGCTCCTGGGGGCAGAGGGCGCCCTGGGCATGTTCTTCCTACCCAATGCGAGTCCGGCGCTCGAGCAGGCTGTCGCCCTGATCGAGCGTGTCCTCCGCGAGCGGGAGATGCCAGTGGTCTCCTGGCGGGAAGTGCCCGTGGATCCGACCGCCATCGGGCCCCTCGCCCGGGCGAGCCGCCCGGCGGTGCTGCAGGCCCTCATCGCGGCGCCGTCCCCGAGCCCGGACGAGGGGACGTGGGAGCGCCGCCTCTCCATCGCTCGCCGGATCATCGAGCGGCGGGCCGCGGACGAGGGCGTCGCCCCCGTGTTCGTTTGCTCGCTCTCCTGCCGCACCGTCGTCTACAAGGCGCTGCTCACGGGCACCGAGCTGCCGGCGTTCTTTCCCGACCTGCGCTCGCCGCTCTTCGAAACCGCCATCGCGGTCTTCCACCAGCGCTACTCGACCAACACGCTGCCGAGTTGGCCGCTCGCCCAGCCGTTCCGCTTGCTCGCGCACAACGGCGAGATCAACACGCTCTGGGGCAACCGCAATGCGATGCGGGCCCGCGATCCCTTGCTGGCGTCGCCCGTATGGGGCAAGGACGTCGAGTGGTTGAAGCCCACGATCTGGGTCGAGGGAAGCGACTCGGCGAGTCTCGACAACGCCCTCGAACTCCTGGTGCGCTCCGGGCGCGATCCGGTGCACGCACTGATGATGCTCCTCCCGGAGGCCTGGGAGCGCGCCGACGACCTCGATCCCGCCCTGCGGGGCTTCTACGATTTCCACGCGTCGCTCATGGAGCCGTGGGACGGCCCGGCCGCGCTGGCGTTCACCGACGGCGTGATCGCCGGCTCGGCGCTGGACCGGAACGGCCTCCGGCCCTGCCGCTACAAGATCACCCGGGACCGCCTGGTGGTCGCGTGCTCCGAAGTCGGGGTGGTCGATCTCGACCCCGCCGATGTGGTCGAGAGCGGGCGGCTGGGGCCGGGCGAATTGTTGGTGGTGGATACGGCGCGGAGCGCCGTGCTGCACAGCAGTGAGGCGAAGCGCGAGGTGGCGGGTCGGTACCCGTACGAGCGCTGGGCGAGCCGGATGACTGCCGACCTCACGACCGTGGTGACCGCTCCCGAGGTCGCGCTGCCGCCGCAGGAGCTCGTGCGGCAGCAACGCGCGTTCGGTTACGGCTTCGAAGACCTGCGCCTCGTGCTCGAGCCGATGGCCGGCACGGGCCAGGACGCCATCTGGAGCATGGGGGACGACGCGCCGATTCCGCCGCTGTCGCGCACGGCACCGAGCGTGTACGCCTATCTGCGGCAGCGTTTCGCCCAGGTCACGAACCCGGCGATCGACCCGCTGCGCGAATCGGGCGTGATGTCGCTGCTGATGTACCTGGGGCGTCGCGGCTCGCTCCTGGGCCAACGCCCGACGGGCCACCAGCTGCTGCGGCTCGAGCATCCGATCGTCCTGGACGAGGAAATGGCGGCCGTGCGGCGCGCCCCGGGATTGCTGGTTGCGACGCTCAGCGCGGCGTGGGACGCGGAGGCGGGGCCAGACGGTTTGCCCCCTGCGCTCGACCGCCTGTGCCGGGAGGCTGTCCGCGCCGCTCGGCGGGGCGCGACGACGCTCGTGCTGAGTGATCGGGAGGCCGACGCGCGGCATGCGGCGATCCCCATGCTCCTCGCCATCGGCGCGGTGCACCAGCGCCTGGTGCGGGCGGGGCTGCGCACGCGGGTCGCGCTCGTCGCTGAAGCGGGTGACGCCTGGGACGTGCATCACTTCGCCGCGCTGTTCGGATACGGCGCCGAGGCGGTCCACCCGTGGCTCGCCCTGCAATCGGTGCGCGGCCTCGAGACCGAGCTCGAGGTCGACGCGCGCGGTGCCAAGTTCCGGTCGGCCGCGGAGCACGGCCTGCTCAAGATCCTCTCCAAGATGGGGATCTCCACGCTGCGGTCGTACGCGGGCGCGCAGCTCTTCGACGCCCTCGGCCTGGGGGGCGCGGTGGTCGACCGCTGCTTCGCCGGCACGGCGTCGCTCATCGGCGGGATCGGATTCGGCGAGATCGCCGCCGACGTCCTGGCGCGTCACGCCGCGGCGTACGGGAGCGCCGGCGAGCCGTCGAGCGGCCTGCCGGATCACGGCCGGGTCCGCTACCGCAAAGACGGCGAAGACCACGGGTGGGCCCCCCCGCTGGTCCGCGCGTTGCAGGACGCGGTGCACGCCGAGAGCGGGGCGGGCTACGAGGCGTTCCTGGCGCGGGTCCAGGCCCGCGAGCCGGCGGGCCCGCGCGACCTGCTCGCCTTCCGGGCCGCGCAGCCGGTCCCGCTCGACGAGGTCGAGCCCGTCGAGGCCATCCGCCGGCGCTTCATCTCGAGCGCGATGTCGCTGGGGGCGCTGTCACCCGAGGCCCACGCGACGCTCGCGATCGGGATGAATCGCATGGATGCGCGGTCGAACACGGGCGAGGGCGGCGAGGACCCCACGGGCTACAGCCCGCTCCCGAACGGCGACCGCGCCGACAACCGTATCAAGCAAGTCGCGTCGGGCCGCTTCGGCGTGACGACGGAGTACCTGGTCCGGGCCGACGAGCTCGAGATCAAGATCGCCCAGGGGTCGAAGCCCGGAGAGGGCGGGCAGCTGCCCGGGCACAAAGTGACGGCATTCATCGCGCGGCTGCGGCACGCCGTCGCGGGCATTCCGCTCATCTCGCCGCCGCCGCACCACGACATCTACTCGATCGAGGACCTGGCGCAGCTCATCCACGATCTGAAGCAGGTGAACCCGGCCGCGCGCGTGGGTGTGAAGCTCGTCGCGGAGGCCGGCGTGGGTACCGTCGCGGCGGGAGTCGCCAAGGCGTACGCCGACTATGTCCTGGTGTCGGGCCACAACGGCGGCACGGGGGCGTCGCCGCTCTCTTCGATCAAGCACGCCGGCTCGCCGTGGGAGCTGGGGCTCGCGGAGACGCAGGCAGTCCTGCTGCGCAATGGGCTGCGCGATCGGATCGAGGTGCGCGTGGACGGCGGGCTCCGGACGGGGCGGGACGTGGTGATCGCCGCCCTGCTCGGCGCCGAGGCGTTCGGCTTCGGCACGGCGGCGGTCGTGGCCCTGGGGTGCGCCATGGCTCGGCACTGCCACCTGAACACCTGCCCCACCGGCATCGCCACCCAGCGCGAAGACTTGCGGCGCAAGTTCCGCGGCACGCCGGAGCAGGTCGTCGCCTACTTCACGCTGATCGCGGAGGACGTGCGGCGCATCCTGGCGGCGCTCGTGCAGCGGCGCCTCGACGACATCGTCGGTCGGGTCGAGCTGCTCAAGCACGACC
>WNFV01014683.1_pt1 | contig 14927 bp, 15 predicted proteins | sample 5400101 | NCBI WGS metagenome assembly WNFV01 (sample SAMN13153361, study PRJNA577476) | soil metagenome | isolation source: 115 cm soil or saprolite under grassland replicate 1 | place: USA:California | collected 2016-06-15 | reverse complement strand
GTTGATGACCTCGTTGGCGGCGATGTTGGGAATGTTACCGCTCGCCCTGGCATGGGGAGCGGGCGCGGAGCTTTTACAACCGCTGGCCATCGGCGTCATTGGCGGGTTGACGATGGCGCTGCTGCTCTCGCTGGTAGTGACGCCGACAGTGTATTCTTTAGTCAGACGCAAGCGGACCTGAAGTGATCGCCCCCAGACAACCCTTGTCTTCCGGACGGCGTTAGAGTACCAAGTTTAGTTGGCTTTTCGCTGATTAAAGAAAATGCTCGACCGAAGTCGGTACTCTGACGCCGCTACCACAGCATTAACGGGAAGTGGAAACATGAGAAGCAACAGAACACGAGCCAGCCTCTTCGGCATAATTTCCTGCGGCCTTATCTTGTCAGCGACATTCAGCGTTCACGCGCAAACGCCCACGCCGAGTCCGACTCCAAAACCGGCGGCGACTCCAACGCTGGAACGACAATTCTTCAAAAACATTCTGCGGGATCAAAAAGCGATCTGGACTTCGCCGTTTCATCTTCACGGTGGCGACGCGCGTTGGGCGGCGCCGCTCGCTATTGGAACGGGAGCGCTCATCGCCACGGACCGGAATACCGCAAGCGCAATTGCCAAGTTCGACGATCAGTTGAACGCGAGTCGCGTCGTCAGCTATGCAGGTTCGAGTTACGGCGCCGGCGCCATTGCGGCAGCCTTCTATTTCGTTGGCCGCGCCAGACACGATGACCGTGCCCGCGAAACAGGACTGCTCAGTGCCGAGGCGCTCATCGACAGCGAACTGGCGGTGTCGGGACTAAAAGCGATTATGGAGCGGCGGCGGCCACTTGCCATTCACCATCGCGCCGACTTTTTTAAAGGAGGAACTTCGTTTCCTTCGGGGCACGCGATTCATGCCTGGTCAGTGGCGACCGTCATCGCCAACGAATATCACGACCATCGCTTCGTGCAGATCGGGGCTTATGGACTTGCGAGCCTGGTAAGCGTTGCTCGCTACACCGGCGAAAAGCATTTTCTCTCAGACGTGTTGATTGGCAGCGCGATGGGTTACGGCATCGGTCGCTACGTCTATCATGCGCACCATCGTAAGAGTTCCGACTCCGGTGGCGGAGAAGAAGAATCGCACGATCGTTCGCATCGATGGCCAATGATCGTGCCGCAATACGATCGTCATGCGCGCGATTACGGTATAGGTCTCGCGTGGAGCTTTTAGGTTTGACGACCGAGTTTAGAGTTCATTACAAACCTTCGGGTCTTTTTATCTTTTTATCTAAAAAGGCGCAAGTTTATCTAGAAAGGCACAAGCTAAAGCTTGAACTCTGAACATTGGTTTCACGGTTTAGAGTTCAACCTTTAGGTTGTCTTTGTCCGGCTGATCTATGTTTGGTTCGGTTCGCATTCGATTGACCCTGTGGTACGTCGCCGTGTTGGCGGTGTCGCTGATCGCCTTTGCGTTGCTGGTTTACTATGCCGCCGCGCGCATCTTCTACGAACGCCAGGACGAGTCGTTGCGTTCAACCGCCGAGACCGTCGCCAGTGCTTACGTGCAGGAGTTCGAAGAAGAAGGATCGATCGCCAAAGCCAACGAAGTCGTGCTGGCTCAGATGGTCTTTCCGAATCGCTACGTCGAGGTGGTAGACACCGAAGGGCGAGTAGTTGCGCAATCGAGCAATCTCGTTGGGCATCCGCTAACTCTTTCGACCACGACACTCAACGAAGCGCGCCTGCGCAGCGTGGGCTTCTTGGTCTCAAAAACCATTAGCAGCGAGAGCCTCGGTGTCCGAGTAGCGGTTGTGCCCCTCTTAAAGAATTCCAACAATCCATTCGGCTTCGCAGTAGTCGCCGAATCGCTCAACGTAATTGAAAGCGGGCTGCGCCGTTTGCGGCGCGAGTTTTTTGCTAGTGTTCCGCTGGTTTTGCTGGTTGCTTCGTTCGGTGGTTACTTTCTCGCGCGCAAGAGTCTTCAGCCGCTCGCGCTCATGAACGCGCAGACGCAGCGCATTACGGCTGAGAATCTTTCATCGCGACTTGATGTGCCGAATCCTCGCGACGAAGTGGGAGAACTCGCGACCACCATCAATGCGCTGTTGACGAGGCTGGACGCTACGTTTAGCGAACAGCAGCGATTTATCGCCGATGCGTCTCACGAGCTGCGCACGCCTCTGGCGGTTTTGCGTGGCGAAACTGAAGTTGCGCTGGAACAGGATCGAGGCGCCGCGGACTACCAAGAGTCTTTAGCACTTATCAAAGACGAAGCCGAACGCTTGACTCGAATCGTCGAGAATCTTTTTATTCTGGCGCGTCAGCCGGTGGACCAACATTCGATAATTAAGGAGGCCCTGCGCCTGAATGAAGTCGTTTCGGAGTGTGTGCGTTCGGCCCAGGTCCTGGCAACGCAGAGAGGTCTGCGATTGCATCTGGACGGGGCTACTTCAGAAGTCAATCTTGCCGGCGACGATGAACTGCTCAAGCGAATGCTTCTGAATTTGCTCGACAACGCCGTGAAATACACCGCACCGGGAGGCGAAGTTGGGGTGGCGCTTTCAACCCAAAACGGAAGCGCCCGCATCATTGTCACTGACAGCGGCATTGGCATTCCTTCGGTAGACCAGCCGCGGATCTTCGATCGCTTTTATCGCGTCGATAAAGCTCGCTCTCGGGCGCTGGGCGGCGCCGGCTTAGGCTTATCGATCGCCAAGTGGATTGTCGAGGCGCACGGAGGAACGATCACGGTTCAAAGCATGCCGAACCAAGGAAGCGAGTTTGTTGTGGGTCTGCCTCTAAAAGGCGACGTTTGAAGGCCTTGACCATCTCGGCCTGGTTATAATTTCCAAGGCGTATTCAGACCTGCTCGCGGAGTCGATGACCTTTCGACCAGCGCTGCGACTTAGTTGTGGTGTTTGACGAGCAGATCGAAAAAGTCATTGTGCGATTCATTCGGGACGCACGGATCCAACGAAGAAAGAATATTCAAGGGGCCGCCGATTGAATTGTTCGAGGTAACTCCAGCTGACGTTGTACCCCAGATTTCGATCACCAACACATCAGAACGGCGCACAGTAGTTGGTGGCCTTGACCTTCGTGTCGAGTCTTTTCCAGAGGCCATCGCTGTCCAGCTTCTGCTCTAGCTGCTGGCGGCCATTTGGACCACGTGCTGTTGGTGAAAGTCGAGTCGCTGAATTGCATCGCATAGGCGGGCAAACAGAACAGCAGAGCACACAGCTCAATTTGGATCAGTCGCGACTTCATTGATATCCTCCTTGGGCAGCAGACAGATCCACTCGCCCTGATCAAGTGTTCAATTCGAAAGGCAGAACTATGCGCTGGAAGGCGGATTGTTTTGCTTTGGTCTCAAAGAAACAGGAAATATCGCCCAATATAGGCGCAACTTTTCCCAGTCTGGGGACAAGTCTCGGCCCCGTTAGATAGTCGCTGCCGCGAAGCGAGCCTCACTATGACCACGGCTTGATTGGCGGCTCCGCGCTCTCGTACAATCTGAAATCGTGTTCAGAAGTTCACACAACCTAAAGGTTGAACTCTGAGCACGAAGAGTCAGAGTAATCATGAATATCGATAAAGTCTTAACCAAAGTTTTCGGCAGCAGCAACGAGCGGTTTCTGAAGTCGATCAAGCCGACGATCGCGGCCATTAATGAGTTCGAGCCGGCTGTTCAGAAGCTCTCCGACGAACAGTTGCGCGAGCGGACGGCGGCTTTCAAGGCGCAGATCGCTGACGCCGTAAAAGGCGCCCGCGACAAGGACGATCGAAAATATCGCGAGCAGGAAGCGCTGATGCAAATCCTTCCTGAAGCTTTCGCGGTAGTTCGCGAAGCCAGCAAGCGTACCACCGGTATGCGGCATTTCGACGTGCAAATGATCGGCGGCCTCGTGCTGCACCAGGGAAAAATTGCTGAGATGCGTACGGGCGAAGGCAAGACTCTCGTCGCAACATTGCCCGCGTATCTGAATGCACTAACTGGCCGCGGCGTGAACGTTATTACAGTTAATGATTATCTGGCCTCGCGCGACGCGGAATGGATGGGCCAGATCTATCGTTTCCTCGGTCTGGAAGTTGGTTGCATCCAGAACGAGATGGACGACTTCGAGCGGCAGACAGCGTACGCCGCCGACATCACATACGGCACGAACAATGAATTCGGCTTCGATTATCTGCGCGATAATATGAAGTTTGATTTGGCGACCTGTGTGCAGCGCGATCACTATTTCGCGATCGTCGACGAAGTTGATTCTATCCTGATCGATGAAGCGCGCACGCCGCTGATCATCTCCGGTCCGTCGGAAGAATCAACGGACAAGTACTACCAGGCGAACGCGATCATTCCTCAGCTTATCCGAGGCGAAGAGCTTGAAGAAAACAAAAAGACAGGCGATTACGTCGTCGACGAGAAGAATCACTCTGCCGTGTTGACTGAAGACGGCGTCGATAAGGCGGAGCGGCTCTTGGGCGTGGGCAACCTTTACGATCCTTCGAATATGGAGTTGCTGCATTGCGTCGAGCAGGCGTTGAAGGCGCACACGCTCTATCGGCTCGATCATCAGTACGTGGTGCAGGACGGCGAGGTGATTATTGTCGACGACTTCACCGGGCGTTTGATGAAAGGCCGTCGCTGGTCTGATGGTTTGCATCAGGCAGTCGAAGCCAAGGAAGGCGTGAAGATCGAACGCGAGAATCAGACGCTCGCTACGATCACGCTGCAAAATTATTTCCGGCTTTACGAAAAACTTTCGGGCATGACTGGTACGGCGGAAACCGAAGCCGCCGAGTTTCATTCAACTTACAAGCTGGACGTCATTGTCATTCCAACGCACATGCCGATGGTCCGCAAGGACAATCCGGATATGATTTATCGCACGCTGCCGGAGAAATGGGACGCGGTAGTTGATGAGATCAAAGAACGCTACGAACATGGCCAGCCGGTGCTGGTGGGTACCGTTTCAGTAGAAAACTCCGAGTTGATCTCGCGTCGTTTGCAGCGGGTAGGCGTCCCGCACAATGTTCTGAACGCCAAATATCACGAGCGCGAAGCTGAAATCGTCGCACAGGCCGGGCGCAAACGGGCAATCACAATTGCCACCAACATGGCGGGCCGCGGGACGGATATTTTGCTTGGCGGCAATCCCGATTTTCTGGCGCGCGAGTTTTTGAAAGAAGATGAAATCGATCCGGACGAAGTAACCGAATCGCAGTGGCAAGAACAATATTCAAAAGCCAAGCGAATTGTCGATGCCGAGCACAAAGAAGTCGTATCACTCGGCGGCCTGCATATCCTCGGCACCGAACGCCACGAATCGCGGCGCATCGACAATCAGCTTCGCGGACGTGCGGGACGCCAGGGCGATCCCGGATCGTCGCGGTTTTTCCTTTCGCTCGAAGACGATCTGATGCGCATCTTCGCTGGCGACAAGGTGAAGGCGCTGATGCAGCGTCTGGGCATGGAGAAGGGTGTGGCCATCGAATCCAAGATGGTTTCCAAACGCATCGCCGCCGCGCAAAAGTCGGTCGAGGGCCGCAACTTTGAAACGCGCAAGCACCTGCTGGAATACGACGATGTAATGAACAAACAGCGCGAGACGATCTACGGCTTGCGCCGCCAGTTGATGGAAGAGCCCGACCAGCGAGAGTACCTGATAGGCGAGACCGGCGTCGCACGCGATCTTCTCGGCGATTTAACTAAACAGTATCTCGATCCAAATGTCTCCCCCGATGACTGGGATGTCGAAAACTATAAGGTCCAGATTCACACGATCTATGCGCTCGATTGTGACGCCGAAGCAATCGATTTCCAGAATCTCACGTCGCCGCAGGTTGAAGACGCCATTTGGGAAAAACTGAAATCGAAATATTCCGAAAAGGAAAAACAGATTGGCGATGAAGCGATGCGCACCTACGAGCGCATCATCATGCTGAACATCATCGATGCGCAGTGGAAGGATCACTTGCTGGCGCTCGATCATTTGAAGCAGGGCATCGGTCTCGTGGGTTACGGCCAAAAGGATCCTTTGGTCGAATATAAGAAAGAAAGCTTCGATATGTTTCAGGCAATGCTCGATCGCATCGACACTACCACGATTCGATCGTTATTCAATCTGCAAGTCGTGGTCGAAGAATCAGCCGAAGAAATTCAACGTCGGCGCCTGGCCGCGCGGCGTCGCGGTTCGATGCAGTTTACAGGTCCCAACCAGGGCGCCGCCGCCGCCGGTGAAGAGGCCGGCAAAATCAAAACCGTGGTCCGCAGCCAACCGAAAGTCGGCCGCAACGATCCATGCCCGTGCGGCTCGGGAAAGAAGTACAAGAAGTGCCACGGGGCCGCTGTGTAGCGCTCTTCCGATTTGCAGTTGACAAGCCTCGATGGCTGAATACCAAATCGAAATAACGGAAGAAGCGAATGAAGACCTTCGTTATTATGCCGCGTATGAGCGCAAGATCATCGTTTCCGAAATTCGCGCTCAACTGGTACATCAACCATCGGTTGAAACAAAGAATCGCAAGAGGCTTCGCGAGAATCCAATTGCGACTTGGGAGCCTCGCTCAGGCAAGTACCGAGTCTTTTACCAAGTGGACGAGAATAGAGTAACCGTCTCAGTGGTCGCTGCTGGACACAAAGAACACAATGTTCTATTCATAAAAGGCGAAGAGGTATCGATATGATCACAATTGACCTGGAGAAGGAGAAGGTGGATTTAGCCGGAGTAATTTCTTTGGCCAAAGAAGAGCCTGTTCTGCTTCTCGCATCTGATGGGACGGAATTCTTTCTTTCAGAGGCTGACGATTTCGATAAAGAGGTCGAAGCCCTTCGAGCGAGTTCTGCCTTTCAAAGATTTCTGGATGAAAGGTCGGCGAGCAGTCGCCGGATTGATTCCTTTAGAGGAAATCGAAAGAGAAATCGAGAGGGAATTGCAGGAAGAAAGTCGAACTGCCTGATACGTCCTCCGCTCTTTGCCCTTAAGCCACCGAGAGTGGGACGCAACGATCCGTGTCCATGCGGATCGGGAAAGAAGTACAATAAGTGCGACGGGGCGGCCGCTTGAAAGAAATAACCAGATGATCGCGTTGTAGTGCATTCGTAAGACAGGAAAGACCGAAATGTCCGGGCCTCACGTCACCTCAATTCGTTATTTTGTAATTGGCCTTCTTCTATCCGGCGGGCTAGTACATTTGGCTCCGTCAGTCGCTCGGGCACAAGGACCCGCCACCGGCTCATCGACAGATCTCGATCGGGGAGTCGAACTCTACGAACGGGGAGACGCAAGCGACGCCATCGACGCACTTCGTAAAGGCGCCTCGCGATGTGATCGCCGAGTTGGAGAGTCTTCGCTTCTACCAGGAATATTACGGCGGATCGCGTAACGATGAGGAAATCGTGTCCGGCAATGACGTAAGCACTAAACTTCGGATTCTAAATAAACCCGAGCCCGAATTCCATGGTACGCGGGCCTCCGGGACCGCTGTCTTGCGCGCGGTATTCAGTTCTGATGGCACAGTCAAGCACGTGCTAGTATTGCGCAAGATCGATAGCGCATTCGACCAGACGTGCATTGAAGCGGCCCAGCGGATAGAGTTCGTTCCTGCGACCAAGGACGGCCGCAAGGTTTCGATGATTCTTCAACTGGAATACAATCGCTCATTCTTCTAAGATTCGCCCTGCTTATGGGTGCCAACATCACGTCAACCAATCCCGTAGTTCAGTCAATCATTTCCGGCAATGCTCCGGCATCGGCCCGCATGGCGGCAGGTCGAGGATTGTTGCCATTGCCGCAGGCTGATCTGCTTGAGGTTCTGGTCCATTTGACTGTGGATGCCAATCCGGAGATCGCGCGCGCGGCACAAGCCACGCTCGAAAGTCAACCAGATGACGATCTATTGAGCGTTGCGAAATCCGAGAACGCCCCACCCACGGTGCTTGGTTATTTGGCCTCACGTCCCGGCCTGCACCGTGAGATTCATGAAGCCGCAGTCGTAAATAGCAACACTCCTGATGAGGCAATCGCCCTGCTGGCACGTGCCGCGACAGACGGCGCGTTGCTCGAACTGGTCACCCTGAATCAACAGAGACTGATTCGCGCGCCGGATATTATCGAGTCGATCCTTCTCAATCCAGCCCGTACCGCTGAAGCCGAGCGACGCGCAAAGGAAACACGCCAGGAATTCTTCGAGAAGGAACGCGGCGCGCGGCAGATTGCTGATGAATTGCGCGCGCGCGGAAATAATGCGGCGGCTGAATTCTTCGAGACTGCGGAGTTGGACGCGGCGGCCGGCGGACTTTCTTTTGACGACGCCTGGTTAATTGCGCAGCACATCGAGGTCTCAGATGCCGACATCGACGATTCATGGCTGGCACGCGAGTTCGTCGAAGAGATGTTGGTGGAGACTCCTGAACAAACCGCCGCCAACGTCCAGGCAGTCCTTAACGCCGAAAGTCTCGAGGGTGATATTTCGCCTGAACGGATCTCGCTGATTCGCCGCATCATGTTCATGAGCGTTAAGGATCGCGTCAAGCTGGCGCTGAAAGGCGACCGCGAGGCGCGCGGAATTCTCGTGCGTGATGCTAACAAGATTGTCGCTACTGCGGTCATCCACAATCCGCGTATGAGCGATCAAGAAGTGGAAAAGATCGCCGCGATGCGCACAGTCTGTGACGAGGTTCTGCGACTGATTGGAATGAATCGCGCCTGGGCACGCTCGTATCCAATCATCCACAATCTGGCCCGCAACCCACGCACACCGTTAGCGACCGCCGTTCACATTTTGCCGCGAATCCGCACGAAAGATCTGAAGGCGATCTCGCTAAACCGGAATGTATCTGAGGGTGTCCGGCGACAGGCCTATCGTTTATCGGAAGTCCGCACTCCGGGACACTAGGCAAGCGTTCTGTCACAGAGCTGTTACAATTTCCTCGTTTTTAACTTGACGCAAGGAATCTGGCGAGTATAATTCGGGCTTACTAGGCTTTCAGGTTTTTGAAATCGGGGTTCCGAGCGACAACTTCGAGGTGGATTGAGTTTTCTCGAAAGCGGCGGCGGCAAGCGTTTTTAATTTTAAGCCGCAAGACTTTATCTCGCCCGTCAATAAAGCAGCACCACCTTGAAGTACGGGATCGGCCATATGTGACGATTCTCAAGTCTTTTGCTTTGTCACCCCTGAATTACCCGAACCTGCCCGGAAAGTCTTCGCCCCGCCAGTCCGCAAGAATTGGCGGGGCGCATCTCTTTCTAATGAAATCTTAAATTTCAAATCTCAGATCCTGTATTGGCCGTGTTGTCTTGCGGTTTGTGCTTTGTGCTTCGTACTTGGTGCTTTGTGCCTCAGTATGAAGTACTCCGCCCTGCCTCGTGTCTCTGATGAAGGGAGAAAGCACAAAGTTCAAAGTACTAAGAACATTTTTCATCTCACATCGCCAACCCGCCATCAACCTGAATCACCTGTCCAGTGATGTAGCGTGCGTCGTTTGACAAAAGGAAACAGGCAATCCGAGCAACTTCATCTGCTTCAGCAAACCGCCCTAAAGGAATCTGCTCCACGATTTTTGCGCGATAGCTTTCGTCAAGAGCGTTGGCCATATCAGTCGCGACCATCCCGAGCGCCAGCGCGTTTACGGTAACTTTGCGGCTAGCGACTTCGCGCGCCAGTGCCTTGGTCAATCCGATCATGCCTGCTTTCGAAGCTGAATAATTCGATTGGCCTGCCATGCCCACCACGCCGCTGATCGACGTGATGTTCAGGATTGACCCGCCCTCTTCCTGCCGCAGCATCACTCGCAACGCTGATTTTGCAAAGTTCCAGGCGCCTTTCAAATTCGTATCGATGACGGCGTCCCAATCCTCTTCTTTCATTCGCAGAATCAAAGTGTCGCGCACAATGCCGGCATTGTTCACCAGAAAATCAATTCGCCCGAACACGTCCTTTACCTGCTTGACCATCTCACTAGCTGCTTCGGTGCTCGCCACATCGCATTGCGTGGGTAACGCGCGTACTCCGAGAGCTTCAATTTCAGTTTTCAAACCGTTTGCCGCGTCTGCGCTCTTTGCATAGTTGAAAGCGACATCCGCGCCGTAACGCGCGAGTTCCAACGCGATTGCTCGGCCAATGCCACGTGTCGCGCCGGTGACAATCGCCGCGCGCCCAGTAAACTTTTTCTCTTCAGAACTCAAATCTCTTTTCTCCTAGGCTTTTGAATGCCAGCGTGAAATCGAACGGACTATAACAGACGTTTAATTTGACACGGAAGCTAAAGTAGCGCCAACGTTTGCCGGTCGCCCGTTTTTTTGTAAAGATTCAGTTTGCTCGTCAAGTAAGCATTCGAATAGCACCATCACGGTCGATCGAATCTGAATCAATGGAGGTTGTTTGAAGTTAATAGTTCTCGGCGCAGGTTACGCAACGCGGCTTCATCCGCTGACACTCAATCAGCCAAAGCCTTTGCTGCTCGTCGCCGGCAAGCCAATGATCGAACACGTGCTCGATAATCTGAAGTCTATCCGCGCGATCGATCACATTTACGTAGTTACCAACGCAAAGTTTACCGGGCACTTTCAGCGCTGGGCGAATGAATACGGAACGAGACATAAGGGCGCTCCGATCACGATCATCAACGATCAGACGACGAGTGATTCGAATAAACTCGGCGCGATTGGCGACATAGATCTGGTCCTGACTGAAGCCGAAATCGACGACGACATCATGGTAGTCGCCGGTGATAACCTTTTCAGCCACAGCCTGGTTGCTTTCGGCGAATTCTGCGGCGGAGGGAATGCCCCAGTCCTGGCGGTTTACGATGTGGGCGATCTCGAAGAGATCAAAAAATACAATGCGATCGAAGTCGATGAGAACGGCTACATAACTTTTTTTGAAGAGAAGCCAGCGCAACCCAAGAGCACCGTGACCGGAATCGCTCTGTATTACTATCCCAAATCGATCTTGCCCCTGATCCGGCAATACCTGGCCGAGGGCAACAATCCCGATCAGCCAGGGCGTCTGGTGCAATGGCTTTACCGACGCACGAACTTTTGTGTTTGGCATGTGCATGGCACTTGGTACGATGTCGGTTCCCACGAAACGCTCGCGGAAGCAAACCGTATTTTTGGCGCGAACGCTGGTGAGCAAGAAGGATAAGTCGAATGCTCGATCTCAACTACGTGCGAGAAAATCTCGAGGCTGTGCGCTCGGCGCTCGGCGCTCGAGGCATGCCGGCAACAGCGCTGGACGATTTCGCCGACGTCGATGCTGAACGGCGGCGCATGATTGCCGAATCGGATCAACTTAACGCGGAGCGCAATACCGCCAGCCGTGAAATTGGCGCTCTAATGAAAGATGGCCGGCGCGATGAAGCCGAGACGCGACGCAAGGCTGTCAATGCACTGAAAGATCGAATTTCTGAACTCGATAGCAAGCGCGGCGAGGCTGAAACGCGCATGCGCGAGTTACTTTCCACGCTTCCAAACATTCCTCATGAAAGTGTTCCAGTTGGCAAAGATGAATCGGCTAATCTGGAGATCCGCCGCTGGGGCACGAAACCTGAATCCGATTTCGAGCCGAAAGATCATGTTGATTTAGGCACCGCGTTGGGGATTCTCGATCTCGATCGCGCCGCCAAAATTGCCGGTGCCCGCTTTGCGATCCTGAATGGCGCGGGAGCACGTCTGGAACGAGCCCTGATTGACTTCATGCTGAATTTGCACACAGTCGAGCATGGCTACTTGGAAACACTGCCGCCCTTCATCGTCAATCGCGACGCGCTCTTCGGCACAGGGCAGCTGCCGAAATTTGAAGAAGATCTTTTCAAGCTTGAAGACGAACGCGGCTTTTATCTCGTGCCCACAGCCGAAGTCCCGGTGACCAATTATTATCGCGAAGAAATTATCGATGCTTCGCAACTGCCGATGAAGTGGGCAGCCTACACACCTTGCTTTCGATCGGAAGCGGGCAGTTACGGCAAGGACACGCGCGGCGTAATCCGTCAACATCAATTCGAGAAAGTGGAGTTGGTGAAGTATTCGTTGCCGGAGAATTCGTACGATGAACTCGAATCGCTTACGCGGAACGCCGAGACTGTTTTGCAGCGACTGGGGATTCACTATCGCGTGGTGGCGCTTTCAACCGGCGATCTCGGTTTCAGCAATGCGAAAACTTACGACATTGAGGTATGGTTGCCGTCGCAAAATACTTTTCGCGAAATTTCCTCCTGCTCGAATTACGAAGCGTTCCAGGCGCGACGCGCCAACATTCGCTTTCGCCGGGCAGGCGGCGCGAAGCCCGAATTCGTCCACACCCTAAATGGTTCCGGCCTGGCAGTCGGCCGAACCTGGATCGCGATACTCGAGAACTATCAACAGGCCGACGGATCAGTGATTATCCCGCAAGCTCTGCGTCCGTTCATGGGCGGTCTGGAGCGCATCGACAGATAGCTTGCTCCTTCGCACCTTCCGCACGGATCTGGTATTCCAGTTATCTTCCCGGTTATACTGAGAGTGCGTGACGCAAATGACTGCCTTTTCTGATCTCCTTGCCGCTGTCGATTCCGAAGTAAAGATCCATGGGAACTTGAAACGAGTGCTGGAGGCGCTGGACGAGTCGAAGCGCGACATGTTCCTGCACTTCCGGCAACACCTCGATTCGGACGCGGCGGCCCAAGCGGTGACGATCAAGATTCAGAACCTCTGTCTCACAAAGTATCACTATCGGGCGCAGAGCGCGACCGTGCTCTCTCGGCCATTCGGACTTAAGGTCGATCCTTTCAACCTCTGCAACCTCCAATGTCCGGGGTGCGTGCACTCGCCAACTGCGAAGAGCTTGGTGACTTGGAAGGCAGGCACACTGGGATACGAGGATTTCGCGGCCTTCTTGAACCGCTACGGAGCGTACGCCACGCATATCATTTTGTGCAGTTGGGGAGAACCACTGCTGAACAAACACACTCCGGAGTTTCTGCGTTTGTCAAAGCAGTATCTGATTCGCACCATGCTCTCAACGCATCTGTCAATCGGGCGACTGGACGCTGAGGCCTATGTCGCGTCGGGCCTGGACTTCCTGGTGCTTTCGATCGACGGCGCGACTCAGCCGGTCTACGAGCAATACCGCAAAAACGGAAATCTGGACCTCGTCTACCGGAACATCCGAAAGCTGGTAGAGGCGAAGAAGCGGCTTGCGAAGCAAACTCCTATTCTCTGCTGGCAGTTCCTGGTCTTCGAACACAATCAGCATGAGATTCCACTTGCCATTGAATTGGCGCGCGAGCTTGGCGTGGACATGATCAGTATCTGCCCACCATTTGACGTGTCGTGGGATGTACCATCGATGAAGTGCGTGGAACTCGACCGAAGGGTCGAGTTCTTCAACCCAGACGGTGGCGTGGGGATTCACAACAACTGGAATGCGTTTCCGGATGAACTCGCGGCCGAAGCGATCGGGCGCGAGTTTGCGTTACGTTGGATCGACCGGCTCCCAGCCGAGTCCGTGGAAGAGCCCGGACACCCCTCAAAGCACACGTGCCGATGGCTGTACTGCAACATGAACTTGGACGCGAATCTCCAGATTGCGCCGTGCTCCGGTATACCAATGAGGACCTTCGATCTGGATTTCGGGCGGTTCGACGGGAGCAGTGGCGAGGAGGTTTTCAACTCGGAAAAGTACCGCTACTCGCGGAAGTATTTCTCGGAGTTGCCGCAGGCACCGATGTTGCAAGAGCCGCACTGTATGAAATGCCGGTGGAACCAGGACAAGCCAGAGGTAGAGCCAGTGCATGTCGACCAGTATCTATTCGACGTGCCGGGAATCGATCCGGCGAGCCGCGCGCTCTTGTGCGGATAATACCACTAAGTCAGAGCGTTCCCGTCCTATGTCCGCTCGCTGGTTCGATTTTGATCGCCTTGACTGCTGCGATTTACCTTGGCTGATAGAGTTGCGTCTTGATCAGACCGTCTGTCGGGAGCATGACTACCGAAAGCGCCGGCATCTGAGCCACCCGCCGCAGGCGTCGGATCGTAATCATAACGAGAACCTGCACGCTTCTGCGCATCGGATTTTACTCCGCGCTTTTGTGACTGCTGTTCACCCATAGTTGCCCTCCATGAGGCTTCTTAATACGACCGCTAAGCCGCTGTTCATTAACCGACACGCGCTCGCTTCTTCTTATCCTGCTCCACGACGCTTTTTTCTATATTCTCGCCAGGTACCAAATCATCGAGGTGTGAGCGTCCGCGACCTGTGACCGCCTGTTGATTGTAATAGCCACCGGGCGCGAACTGTCCGGACTCGCCGATGTCGAGTGATCGGTCTTCTCTCCTCAAAGGATCCGGCGTCGAAGGCTCCCAACCTTCTTCCTCATTCTCTACCATTCGCTTTGCTGAAGTAGTCAACCGTGTACGCGACGAAACGCACTGTAACGTAGGAAAGCGCGACCGTGGTGTTCGATAATAGTTTCTCTTGCAACCTGTGGGTCTCTGTGTCTCTGTTGTGCAAATTGCTTAACAAGAAACGCTCATCACACAGGCACAGAGATCGCACAAAGAATCACAGAGATGAATCCTCCGACAGACCCCTGGCAGAAGGAAAGTTCAATCTGCGAAATCGGCGTAATCTGCGGATGAACGTTTTGCCGCTCGCGTGCTTGACAAAGACTTTCGCAGTCGCTAGTTTCAAATTTCGCAATTCGTTCTTTCAAATCTAAGTAGAGGCGCGGCCTTCAAGAGTAGCTGAGTTCGGAGAACGTGAAGGGTTCGATGATGACTCGGGCGAAAGGGCAGGCCGCCGAAGCTTGCGCGCGCGCCTTCACGCGCGGCGAGTTGGTTGCCGTGGCTAAATCCACGGGACTGTCACTAAAGTAGCATAGACTTTAGTCTGTGACTGAACTATCACAGACTGAAGTCTGTGCTACTTGGTGGAGAGCTACGACATAACGCGCGGATGTTTTATTG
>WNFV01005778.1_pt1 | contig 14927 bp, 20 predicted proteins | sample 5400101 | NCBI WGS metagenome assembly WNFV01 (sample SAMN13153361, study PRJNA577476) | soil metagenome | isolation source: 115 cm soil or saprolite under grassland replicate 1 | place: USA:California | collected 2016-06-15 | reverse complement strand
CCACTCGTCTATCGTAGCTAGACGATTGACGGTGGGGGCCGGTCGAGGGGTGTCGAGAGCGCCCGTTGCTAAACGGACGAGCGGGTCTGGGCTGGCAGCCCGTGGCGGGTGACCACACGTTCGTAGTTGAGCCGCATCAGCGCGATCACGTCGCGCACGTCGGCCTCGTCCTCGATCCTGCGCGCGGCCGACCCCTTGCGCATCGGGGAAGACCGGATGCGCCCCGATCCGACCCTGCTTGCTCAGCTCGGCCCAGACATCCTTCGGGAAGGAGAAGTGGGCCGCGTGGTCGCCGTGCACGTGGCCGATTTCCCGCCGGCCGACCCTAAAGCGAACTCGCCGCGCCTGCGCGGGCCTGCCTCGACACGCGGCCCAGGCAGTGACCTCCTCGGTGATCTGTCGGCTCGCCCTTCGTGGCTCGGTGGTCATGCGTTGCTCCTTTGAGAGGTGGGCGCTACAGCAACGGTACGGGCCGAACGGGTCCCAGCCACGAGAGGAAAATTGGTCCTAGGACCGCGTCCGCCAAGAAGCTCAACGAGCGGGCCACCCGCGCTCAGAGTTTTGAGGTCCGGCCCGCCGAAGCGATGCCACTGCTTACCCGCCGGATCGTCGACCTGCGGTTTCGTCAAGTTTCAGCCGAGCCGATTGCGCGCGTCGCTTGGCGAGTGCCCGGCGGTGACAAGCCTGGTTTCGTAGGCGAGGTTGACGAGTTGGGCGCGGTCACGGCAACCGAGCTTGCGGAGGATGCGGCTGACGTGCGTTTTGGCGGTCAGTGGGCTGATCACGAACTGGCGTGCGATCTCGTCGTTGGAGAGGCCGGCGGCGACCAGTCGCAGCGTCTCGTGTTCGCGCTCGGTGAGCTCCTCGAGTTCGGGCGGGGGCTGATGCGGATCCGGCCGCGCAGCGAACTCGGCGATCAGCCGTTCCGTGCTCAGCGGCTGACGTCGTAGACGAGGTGGGTGACCCGGTCGCCTTGCACGATCGTGCTCGAGTTCTCCAATCGCAGCGGCTCGGGCAGGGTGCCGCTGGCGAAGAACGGGCGGCCGGAGCCGAAGACCACCGGGACGACGTTCATGACCACTTGGTCGATCAGCCCGAGCTCGAGCGCCTGGCTGCCGATCTGACCCGCGGCGACATCGACGTCCCGGTCGCCGGCGAACTCCGTCGCGGCGGCGATCGCCTGCTCGACCCCATCGACGAAGGTGAACGGCGCGGTGCCGGCGTGGCTCCCAGTCCGTCGGCGGTTGATGCGTGACGACGAAGACGTGCTCGTATGCGGCCGGCTGGCCGTTCCAGCCGTTCGTCAGGTCGAACAGCCGCCGTCCGATCACGTTCGCCGCCGTGTTGGCGTAGTGGCTCGTCATGAAGTCGGCCGAGGCCCGGGTGCTGCGCGCCTCGTCGGGGCTGCCGGGCAAGCTCCAGCTGACCTCGCCGCCGCCCAGCCAGTCGAACAGCGGTCCCACCTCGTCGTTGTCGTCGGCGATGAACCCGTCCAGGGAAACCGCAGCTGCGCCCATGATCGTCGTGCCCATATCCCGTCCTCTCGTGGTCGAGGATTCAGCGAGCCTCCAGATGCACCGGATGCCGCGCGTCGTGGTCGTCGAGAACGAACTGCTCGCTGGCGGTGGCGCAGTAGAGTCGGAACTCGCCCGGTGGTACGACCTCGGCGCGTGACCAGGCCCGCAGCCCCTGCGCCTCGGACGTTCGGTTGAAAGCCTCGAGTGCGTCGTCGACGTCGTCGAGCTCCTGCGCGACGGCGGCCATGTAGACGGCGGACCAGCTGCCCGGCCGGTGCGAGTCGTAGATCGTGATCGCGACCTGCGGCCGTTCGGCGAGGTTGCGCGAGTGCCTCGCCCCCGGCCGCGAGACCCAGAGGTATTCGCGGTAGGAGCGTGGGGCGTACCAGACAGGCGACACCCAGGGTGTCCCGCTTGCGTCGGCGGTGCCGACGGCCATGAACCGGTTTGCGTCGATGATCGACCGCGCGACTTCTTCCAGGTCGTGTTCGGGCGTCACGTTCCCTCCTTTCCGTGAGGTGGGCTAGAGAGCGGGTGCGCGAGGTTGCGCAAGTAGAGGACGGTCGGGCCTGACGTCTCCGGCGGAGCGCTGAAAGCCGTCGGCCTGGAACGCTCGACGGTGGCCTGCTCGCCGGCGATCGTGTCGCGGCCTCCGACGCTGAACCATTCCGCGGCGTAGGTCCCGGGCTCCAGGCGCACGGTGAACGAGCTGCGGGTATCGCTCGTGTCGAGTACGAGGTACTCCTCGCCCGGGCTTGCGAGGGCGTAGCCCGTCGAGCTGAGGTCGCCTCGCGGCTCCATCGCGAGCAGGTTCATCCGCGTCGCGAAGCGCAACGTGTCGCCCATCGCGTAGCGCGCGGGCTCGAACGCCGGGTCGGGCGGGGTGACGCCGCCGATCAGGCCGTAGTCCATCAGGATCGGGTGGTGCCCGCGGAGGAAGGCCTTCCAGGCCCAGAGCGCGTCGCCGCGGCCGGGGGCGTAGTGATCGGTGTCGGTAATCACGACCTTGCGGCCGTCCGCGGCGGGCGGGTCCTCGAGCCACCGGGACTGCGGCGATCCGGGCGCCATCGGGTGCCCGCCCTCGGCGAACACCTCGTCGTCGTAACCGGGTGAGATCCACTCCGCCCGGCTTGCGAACAACGGCTCGTTGACCCGCATCTGCTCGGGGACGGGGAACTGCATCGTCATCCCGATTGGATGCGGCTCGTACCCCTTCTCCTCCTCGTAGCGCTTGACGGTGTCGATCACCCAGTACTGCCAGGAAGTCGAGTCGCCCCACTCGGGGATGTCCGCGAGTCCGAGCGCCTGCATGAACGCGGGCTCCACGTTCCCGCCGCCCGAGGACTCGTTCGCCACCTCCCAGAGAACGTTCTCCAGGTCGTGGAGCGTGTCCACCACCTTGCGGACGTACGCCTCCTGCAGTTCTTGGACGCGCGGGTCGAGCGGGAGGACGTGGTAGTCGACGATCGAGCCGATCGCGACTCCGTTCACGTTGTTGTCGCCATGGAAGGGGTGGCCTTCGAGGTGGTCGGGCGCCGGGCTGAGGTGAAGCGCCCAGCCCTCGAAGAGCATCACGGCGACGTACATCCCCCGCTCGCCAGCCGCGACCACGCGCTCGCGGAGCCGCTCGAAGAACGCCTCGTCGAAGCGGGTGAGGTCGAACCTGGGCTTGCCGTCCTTCGCCGGGCCCCGCCCCGTGCGCGCCCACGGCTGCGGCGCCATGCAGAGGTGGAAGTCACCGCCCGCCGCCTGCGACTTGAAGTGCTCCCAGCGCCACAGACGGATGAAGTTGTGGCCGCGCTCCTGCAAGAAGTCGAGGTACGCGCCGAAGTCCAGCCGCTCCGGGGTGTCCGAGCACGCCGCGCCGGGGCCCATGCCGTCGTGGAGGTTGTTCCAGATATGCGATCCGGTCAGGTACACGGCCTGCCGGTGGTCCATTGCGACGGCGAAGTAACGCGGATTCGCCATTGCGACGACGAGCGGTCCGCGGGCGGCTCCTTGGTGACGGATCGATTCGGGCGACGGGCTCATGATGTCCTCCGCACGGTCCGCCCACCGTCGATCAGGTTGGCCCGCAGATACTGCTGGCCGATATTGGCGCCGCCCATCACCGGACCCATCGGCGTCGGCGCCTGGTTGGCGACGGTCATGAGCTGTGGCGCATGGGTAGGTCGGCGGCGGCGCCGTTCATGTCACCACCCCGTACCTGAGGTGCGCGACGCCGGGCGCTTCGACAGCCCGGACCTGCTCGAGCTGTACTTCCGTGTCGCCGAGGTTGTCGAAGATGCGAGCGCCGTCGCCGAGCAACACGGGGACGACGTGGAGCTCGAGTTCGTCCAGCAGTCCCGCCGCCAGGTACTGCTGAACAATCTGGCCGCCGCCCAAGAGCATGACGTCTTTGCCGCCGGCGGCCTTCTTTGCCTGTTCGAGTGCCGATTCGATTCCGTCGGTGACGAAGTGGAACGTCGTTCCTCCCTGCATCTCCACCGGGTCGCGCGGGTGATGCGTGACGATGAACACGGGGTAGTGGAAGGGCGGGTTGTCGCCCCACCAGCCCGTCCACCCGTCGGCCCAGGCACCACCCCCGATCGGCCCGAACATGTTTCGGCCCATCACCGCAGCGCCGATGTTCGCGCGCGATTCCTCGACGATCCGCGTGCTCTCGTTCACCTCGCCGCCTTGCATCCCGTGGGCTTGGCGCCAGGCGGCCAGCGGAACCACCCAGTCGTGCAGCCGCTCGCCGCCCTCGCCGAGCGGGTTCTCCTCGCTCTGATTCGGGCCGGCGACGAAACCGTCCAGCGAGATCGAGATATGACACCGAAGCTTGCTCATCGTCCCTCCTCAGTAGCTGGCCGCCCGGCGGCGGCTGTGGTCGCATCGGTCATCGCGCGATCCGCGCCCGCAGGTGCAGCGCCTTCTCGCCCTGCACGACGGAGAGCAGCTCCAACGGGCGGTGCACGTCGGTCACCGCCTCGAACATCCTCGTCCCCGAGCCGAAGAGCACGGGCACGACGTGCAGCGAAAGCTCGTCGATCAGGTTCGCCCGCAGGTACTGCTGGCCGATATCGGCGCCGCCCATCACGGTCACTCCCTTGTCCCCTGCGGCTTCCTTCGCCGCCGCTAGCGCGGGCTCGATCCCCTCGACGAAGCTGTAGACGCCGTTCTCCGGGACGTCCTTGGGCCGGTCGTGCGAGACGACGAACACCGGCAGGCGCGCCTCACCGGTCGGGCCGTTGGCGCCCCACCACGGGACCGACGTGTCGTAGGTGCGGCGGCCCGCGATCACCGCGCCCGTCTCGGCGACACCTTCCGGGATGATCTTGCTGTCCTGCTCATCGCCGGCGAACGCCCAGTCAACGAGGCGTAGCCCACCGGGACCCATCGGCTCGTCCGGGGTCTGGTTGGCGGCGGTCATGAAGCCGTCGAGGGAGATGCTGATGTCGAAGACGACCTTGGTCATCCGGACTCCTTTCACGATCAGGTCTGCGCCTCTCCAAGTGGCGGGCCGAGGGTGATCACCTCCGGGATCGGTCCCGCCGCTTCGGGCGGCGGCTCGGCGCCGCTGATGCGGGCGGCGATGCGGTCGAAGTAGCGCTCGAACCCGGCCGGGGTGATCACGAGCAGCGCGCGAGCCGGCGCGCCGCTCAGGTTGGCGTACGTGTGCGGGACGCCGCGCGGGGCGAAGGCGAGCTCACCGGCGCGGCGCGTGAACCGCTCGTCGCCGAGCTGGAACGTCAGCTCGCCTTCGAGCACGTAGAACGTCTCGACGAAGTCGTGCCGGTGCAGCGGCGGCCGTCCACCGCCACTCAGCTCGACGACGGCGACATGGCCGTCGCTCTCCTCGCTGCGCAGCAACACCTTTGGCGCGTTGTCGCTCACCTCGCCTCCTCTCTCACAGCCCCGGTTTGGTCGTCATGTCCCAGACAGCGACCACGAGCAGGGCGACGATCAGCCAGTAGCCCGCGAGCCACCGCCGCAGCTGACGGCGTGCCTCCGCGTCGTCCTCACGCCCGGCGGCGCGTGTGGCAGCAAGGGCGCTGCGGCTCTGCCAGACGGCGCCGACCAGGAACGCGGCGACGAAGAGGCCGGGCCCGAGCTGCACCCACAGCTGCCCGAAGTCCCAGGCCTCCGAGTCGACGACGAGCCACATCCCGAGGCCCAGGACGGCGACCGTCGCCGGGGCGAGGACGAGCGGTCCGAGCACACGCAGGCTGCCAGTGAAGCGGCCGACCGCGCCGGGGTCGGGATCGCGCACGACGCGCGCGGCGAGGACGGCGAGCATGACCCCGCCGCCGACCCAGACCATCGCCGCGAGGACGTGCAGGAACAGCAGCCAGTCGTAGAGCGTCTGGGTTCCGGTTGTCACGCGGGCACCCCTTTGGCCGGCGACGTGTTCTCTGGCCGAACGTGCGGGCGTGTGCGCGGAAGCAAGAGCGCCGGCACGAGTGCGAGCGCGATCAGCGCGGCGGCGACCCAGAACGTCGTGGCGAACGCGTCCGCGATTGCTCCGGCGGCCCCAGCGCTCTCGCCGCTCGGAAGCGTCGCGAGCGCCTGGATCCCTTCCTGGCCGCCGCCGGGGAGGTTGGCCGCGATCGCTCGCTGCAGGACGATCGCGAGCAGGGCGGTTCCGATCGCGCCGGCGCCACGCTGGACGACGTTGAGGGCACTCGTCGCGCGCGGTGTCTCCTGCCGGGCAAGCGCCTGGAAGGCGGCGGCCATCGAGGGCATGATCGTGCTGCCGGCCCCGATCCCGAGCACAAACAGTGCGGCCCCCAGGTAGGCGTACGAGGTCTCCCCGCCGACCTGGGTGTAGGCGAGCGTCCCCGCCACTGCGACGACGACGCCGACTGTGACGACCAGGCGGGCGCCGATCCTGTCGGTCAGGTAGCCCGCGAGCGGCATCGCGAGCGCCGCGCCGATCCCTTGCGGGACGAGCAGCAGCCCGATCTGCAGCGGGCTCTCGTGGCGGACGAGCTGGTAGTAGAGCGGGATCAGGAGCAGCGTTCCGAAGAGCGCCGCCGGGAGCAGGAAGTTGACGGCCGCGGCGGTGGCGAACCCGCGGCGTGCAAAGAGCGAGACGTCGATCAGGGCGCTCCTGCCGCGCCCGCGGGCGTGCCCGACGAAGGCGCCGACGAGCGCAAGCCCGAGCGCGGCGGCGGCGAGCGTGCCCGCGTTCGCGAGCCCGCCCGCGCTTCCCGCCTCCGACACCCCGTACAGGAAGAGGGCGATCCCGGGCGAGAGGAGGGCAAGCCCGCGCAGGTCGAGACGCTGGCCGAGCTGCGGCCTCGCCTCGGGGAGCAGCCTCAGCGCAGCCGCGACCGCGGTGACGCCGACCGGCAGGTTGAGGAAGAAGATCCAGCGCCAGCTCCAGTCCTCGACGATCACCCCGCCGAGCACCGGCCCCAGCACCGGAGCGAGCAGCATCGGCACCCCGATCACGCTCATCACCCGCCCCATGCGCTGCGGCCCGGCCGCCTGGGCGAGCATCGTCTGCCCGACGGGCAGGATCAGCCCGGCGCCAAGCCCCTGCAGCACCCGAAACACGATCAGCGACCCGATCGACCAGGCCAGGCCGCAGAGCGCCGACCCGCCGACGAAGACGAGCAGGGACGCGATCCAGACCCGCTTGGCGCCGAAGCGCTCGCTCGCCCACCCGGCGAGCGGGATCACGCTCGCGAAGGCGAGCATGTAGCCGGTCATCACCCACTGGATCGCCGAGATCGAGGTCGCGAACTCGCGTCCGAGCGTGGGAATCGCGACGTTCACAATCGTCAGGTCGAGGACGGTCATGATCGTCCCGAGAACGACCACCGCTGCAAGCACGAGAATCTCGCGATCGAGCCCGCCGGCTCGAGTGGTCGATCGTGCGTCGAGCGTCTGCGTCATCGGAAGCCTCCCTTGTTCGACTCAGCCATCGAACCCAGAGAACGTTCCATACACTAGAATATTCCCTTTAATGGAAGTAATAGCAGACCGCAGATCGCCTCTGCCCCGGAGGCGAACGACGGGGACGCGCCGTAAGCTCGCGGGCGGCGCAGCCGTCCCTCACCACGAAAGCCCATGACCTCCAACGCCCAGACGCCGGGCCTCCGCGAGCGCAAGAAGCAGCGCACGCGGGAGCTGATCGCCGACACCGCTCGCGAGCTCTTCCTCGAGCGCGGCTTCGACGCGGTCACGGTCGCCGAGATCGCCCGCCAGGCAGACGTCGATACAAAGACGGTCTACAACTACTTCTCGAGCAAGCCCGAGCTCTTCTACTACCGCCTCGAGGAGTTCGAGCAGGCGATGATCGACGCCGTCCGTGACCGCGAGGCCGGCCTGTCGATCCTGGCCGCGTTCGGACGCTTCATCCTCGACCGACACGGCGTACTGGGGCAGGCCGACGCGAGCAAGCGGCTCCGTGCGATCACCCGCACGATCGTCGAGAGCCCAACCCTGCTCGCCCACGAGCAGCAGGTCTTCGGCCGCTTCACCGCCTCGCTCGCCGAAGCAATCGCCGAGGAGACCAGCGCCCACCCCGCAGACGTGACGCCCTGGGCCGTCGCCAACGCGTTGCTCGGCGTGCACCGCTCGCTCATCGACTACGTCCGACGCGAAACACTCGCCGGCACACCCAACCGCAAGCTCGCCCGCGACGTCCGTGCGCAGGCCGAGCAGGCGCTCACCGCCCTCGAGAGCGGACTCGCCGACTACGGTGTCAAGGAGGAGCCGACGCTCTGAATCCGGACACACCTCCCGGCACCCTTCCCGCGAGCCTGGTGTGTGTCAACGTCCAATCAACCGACGGCTACACAGACCAATTTGGCGTTCGGCCCTCGTCGAACGCCTTCGCGCTGACGCGAAGTCCGCGCCGGATGTGCGCCTCGGCTACGCCGCCGTGGCCAGGACGAGCGACGGCGGAGCCTGCTTGGGCAAGACCGAGTGCCACCAGCCCAGCTCGACGCGTTCTGTTCGAGGAGCGTGGTCCACCGGTCAACTCGACGATCGCAGGCTGACGTCGCCCTGCTTGCCGCGCAGCTTGGGCGCCCCGGGCTTATTTCGTTACGTGAGCCAGCGACGGAACCACTCGGTCGCGGCGGCGTCCACCTGCTGAGCCTCTGTGGTTTGTGGCGCCGGCTCGATTCCGGGCTCGGCGGCGAAGGCGTGCTTCATCCCAGGAATGCTCATCCGGCGCAGGCGTCCCGGCTCGTTGTATCGCTCGCTGAGCTCCGCTTGGAGCCGCTCCGTCTGGAGCGGGAAGGATGGATCGTCGTCGGCGCCGGTGATCAGCAGGAGCGCGGGTTGCGGGTCACCACCGGCGAGCTCATCCGCGCGTGCGACGAAGTCGAGTCGGGCCGCGACCGCATGCGAGGGGTCGCTCCAGGGGTAGGTGACATCGAATCGGCGTTCGTTGGCCGCGACAACCTCGGCGAGCTGGATCACCGGGCTGATCAGCACCGCGGCGCTGACCTGAGCGGCTCTCTCGGCGATCACGAGTTGCGCAGGAAGCGTGCCGATCGACGCGCCCACGAGCCCGATCGGACCATCGGTGAGCGGTAGCCGTGCGCGCAGCTCGGCGAGCACGGCCGGGAACTCGGCCACGGCCTGGGTGACCTGTGGCTCGAACGCGTTCAGGACCGCGTCCTCGTAGCCGAGCTGCATGAACTCGTCCAACCCGCCGGGCAGCTGCCTGCGGCCGTGCATCGGCAAGTCCAGATAGACCCGCCACGCCGCGACGCCCGCGAGCGGAAGCGCAGAGGCCATCGCCGCTGCGCTGCGCGGCGGGTCGTTCAGGTGCCAAGCGACAATCAGCGGCGCAGCGTCCTCGTCGTTTCGCCGGTTCGCTGGCGGCAGCGCCACATACGGGACCTCCCCCGCGATACCGCTGGAGCCGGTGCTTTGGTCGCTCACTCGCCGTCCATCCCGGAGATCCGCGGGCCAACCACGATGACGTCGGTGTTTGGGCCGGGTGGGGTGCGGTCGGCGTCCGGCCCGAACTTCTGCTCGAAGCCGCCCGGGGTACACACAAGCAGGTACCGCGCCGGGGCACCGGAGAGATTGGCCAGCGTGTGATGGTCGCCGCGGGGAACGAAGAGCGTGTCTCCTCGGCGACCCACGACCCGGTCGGCGCCGAGCTGGAAGGTCAGCTCACCGTCGAGGATGCAGAACGTCTCGTCGAACGCGTGGTGGTGGAGCGGCGGCCCGGGCCAACCAGACTGCACGAGGTTCTCGACGATGCCGATCGTCCCGCCTGTGTCACGGGAGGCGAGGGCGATCCCGGATCTGATCAGCGACCCGGACACCGCGCACTCCTTGCACGCCTCCGGATGGCGCCTTGCTCCACCGACCTCATGACCTCACTGCGCCGGCGCATAGGTCAGGTAGACGACGCCCGTGTCGAACGTCTCCGAGCCGAGCAGTTCGAGCGGCGTCTGCGGCGCGTCGGCCGGGAAGAGGCGCGCCATGCCCTCCCCGACGACGATTGGATGCACGAACAGGTGCAGCTCGTCGAGCAGACCCTCGCGGAGCAGCCAGCGGACCGTGGTCGCACTGCCCGACGTGACGAGGTCGCCGCCGTCCTCGGCCTTGAGCCCGGCGACCTTCGCTGCGACATCGCCGCTCAAGATCTCGGAGTTCTGCCACTCCGCGCTCGTCAGCGTGGTGGAGACGACGTACTTTCTCGTCTGGTTGAGCACGTCACCGAAGGGCTCGTCGGCGTGCTCCGGCCAGTAGGCGGCCCACTCTTCGTAGAGAACGCGTCCCATCAGGTAGGCGCCCACGTTCGCGGCGCCCGCGCCGATCGCGGCGCCCATCTCGTCGTTGAAATAGGGGACGTGCCACTTGTCCGGGGACTCGACGACGCCGTCCAGCGAGATGAAGAAGTTCGCCTTGACCTTGCGCATGGGTGCCTCCTGACGCACGCGGAGAGATCGGGGTCGGGAAGGTACGGGAGTCTGCAATCGCCCTTGACGGCCGAGCCGGACACGTTGCCGACCGACACCGGTGTGTGTCAACTTCCAATCCGACCGTGTCGACACAGACCAATTTGCCGGCTGGCTTTCCGCCTGACCTGCTGGTCGAGCTGCCTGTAAACGGTGGCCGTGGTGTCCGCGAGCGGCTCGAGCACGCTCTTCGGGCCGCGATTCAGCAGGAGCGGCTGCGTGGTGGCGTCGTGCTTCCTCCTTCGCGCGTGCTCGCCGCCGATCTCGGCATCGCCCGCAGCGTCGTCGTTGAGGCGTATCGGAATCTCGCCGCAAGTGGCTACCTCGAGAGTCGTCGCGGCGGATGGACGCGTGTGCGTTCCTACGGCCGGGCAGAGATGCAGCGCAAATCGGACACCCTGCCGGAATACGAGCAGGAGCTGTTCATCGGTTGGCGGCGGCCAACTGCCGCGAGCGCGACGATCCGGCTGCTCGGCGGACTGCCCGATCCCGCATTGTTCCCGCGCCGCGACTGGCTCCGTCACTACCGGGCCGCGCTCGCCGAGCTTCCCTACCCGGCAGCGGGTTACCCCGACATCCTCGGAGCCGAGTCGCTGCGGCAGGCGCTGACCGACTACCTCGGCCGCGTGCGCGGAGCGGTCGCCGCTCCGGACCGCATCATGGTCTGCGCAGGATTCACGCAAGGGCTGACGCTGCTGGGCCGTGCGCTCCGGCGAGCGGGAGCGCGACGCATTGCCGTCGAGGAGCCTTGCCACGGCTGGCATCGCGGCGCGATCGAGGCGATTGGGCTTCAACCTGTGCCAATCCCGGTCGACGAGCGCGGACTCGATCTGGTCGCACTGGCGAACAGCCGCGCAGACGCAGCTCTTGTTGCTCCCGCGCACTCGTATCCGAGCGGCGGCACCCTCGACGGCGCCCGCCGCCAGGCACTCGCGACCTGGGCAGAACGTAGCGGCATGCTCATCATCGAGGACGACTACGACGCCGAGCTCCGCTACGACCGTCGCCCGCTCGGGGCACTCCAGGGCCTGGCACCAGACCAGGTGGTCTATATAGGTTCAGTGAGCAAGACGCTCACACCAGCTCTCCGGCTCGGGTGGCTGGTCGCGCCACTCCGTCTGATCGAACCGCTCGCGCGCGAGAAGCACGAGGACGACATGGGCTCGAGCCTGTTCGAGCAGCTCACCCTCGCCCGCTTCATCGAGAGCGGCGCCTTTGCACGTCACCTCCGCCGCATCCGGCCGATCTACCGCAACCGCCGCGACGCGACCATCGCCACACTGGCCGCACACCTCCCGGGCGCACGCTGGCAGGGAGAGGCGGCCGGCCTCCATCTGCACCTAACACTTCCCGACCACGTCGACGAGCAGCGTCTTGGGCGTACCGTCTACGAGCGCGGCGTGCTGCTCGAGCTCGGCTCCTGGCACTGGGCCGCGCCCGACCCGCCACGCTCGCTCGTCCTCGGGTATGGCGCCGCAACCGTGGAGACGATCCGACGTGGCATCCAAGTCCTCGCCGCCGCCATTCACGAGCAAGCCCATCCGTAGCCCGCGGCCGCAGGTCGCTGAGTGCGGCGGCACCGATGTCACGTGCTTCAGTCGGCAGTGGCCGCTGCGTACTGCGGGCGCCCGGTGGGCCGGTAGACCTGGATCGTCACCCCGCCGGGAGTCGCCCGCGAGTCGAGCAGTCCAAGTGCTGTGTCCGGGCCGTTGTCGGGGAACAGCCGCGTGCCCTGGCCGATGACCACGGGATAGGTGAGCAGGATGATCTCGTCGACCAGGTGGTTGTCGAGCAGCCAGCGGATCAGGGCGCCGCTGCCGTGCACCTGCAGCTCGCCTCCCGGCTTGGCTTTCAGCTCGCCGACGGCGGCCGCGACGTTCCCCGAGAGCACGGTCGTATCCGCCCATTGCGGGTGGGTGAGCGTGGTCGATGCCACGTACTTGGGCCGCGTGTTCAGCGCCACTGAGATCGGGTTGTCGCCCTCATTCGCCCCCCAGGAGCCGGTTCCCCAGGAGCCGGCAAAGATCTCGTAGGTCCGCCGGCCGAACAGGAAGGCGTCGGCGCGCTGGAAGACCTCGTCGAGGAACGTCGCCGCCTCGCCACCGAAGAGCGGTATGGCCCATCCACCGCGCTCGAATCCGCCCCTGCGGTCCTCATCCGACCCGCCCAGTCCCTGCATCACTCCATCGACAGAGACGTGCGTGATGGTCGTCAGTTTCATGGTCACAGCTCCGTACTCTTGGTTGGTCGTCGTTCGATTCGGCCTAATCGCCGCTGTCGCGTAATGACGTCATTCGCACTGCGGTTGGCCGCCGAAGTTCACTCGCGAACCGCGTCGCCAGAAACCATCGCAGGGACGCGCGTCAGCGACCATACGACGTTCGACGTATTCTCGGGCGATGCCCAACAAGCGCTGCCACACCGTGTGCAACACCGGCCGCTGCGGGCCGCCGCTCGGTTAGCGCCCTTCACGCGCCGCCGCAAGGACGGCGACCGCTTCCGCTCGCGTGTGGACGCCGAGCTTCGCGAAGACGTTGTCGAGGTGCTTGCGGACAGTGCCCGCAGAGATCCAGAGCTCCGCGGCGATCATGGCGGTCGTATTTCCAGCTGCCACGAGCGCGAGGATCTCGCGCTCGCGCACGGTCAGCTTCTCGGATGTGATCGGCAGCGCCGCTCGTCTGCGCGTGAGCGCCCGCTTGTGCAACTGGGTGAAGTGGGGCGCCAGCACGTCCAGCACGTCCCGGTCGCGCTCGCTGAAGTCCCGTTGCGCCCGGTCGAACTCCAACCGCGCGGCCGAGCCGTGCTCGGGGTCGAGCCAGAGTCGGAACATGTCCTCGATGCCGACCGGCCCGGCCGCGTACTGGTAGAGCTCAGTCCGGTGGAACTCGCGCCGGGTCAGGAGATCCGAGACTTTGCGCGCCCCCGTCGCGGGCGCGAGCCCGTCCTGGTGCCAGTACCGCTTGCATGCGGGGCGGTAGTCGCCCGGCATCTCCCCGCGCGGCTCTCCGGCCGACACAACGGCGGGCTCGCCGCCCATGCTCTCGTGATAGGTGACTACATCGCACGGAATGAGCCTGCGCATGGCCTCCAGCACCGGCATCGGAAAGGCGACCTCGCCGTCGACCTCGCCTGCCTCGCGTAACACCGCGAGTACGGACTCGTAGTCGGACGGGGAAAGCCTCGGCATCGCGCCGAGGATACGTCGAACGCCGTATGGCCGCGACGCAGCGCGGCCGCGATTGTTTCCGTGTGGATCCCCCCGTGAAGCCAGTGGACAGGCAGGATTGGCGCGTGCAGCCACGTGTCCTGCTCGACGGCCTTGCCATGCCCGAGTCTCCCCGCTGGCACGACGCCCGGTTGTGGTTCTCGAACTGGGGGACTGGGGAAATCGTCGCCGTCGACCTCGACGGCAAGAGCGAGGTGGTCGGAGAGGGTCCAGCGGGGCTCGGCTGGGCGACGAACTGGCTTCCCGACGGACGGCTGCTCATGACCGGTCCGGAGCTGACCCGGGTCGAGTCCGACGGGTCACGCGTTCGTCACGCTGACCTCACCCACATCTCGCCGTTCGGATGGAGCGAGATGACCGTCGATGGCCGCGGCAACGTCTACGTCAACACGATCAACTTCGACTTCGCCCAGTTCAACGACGTGCTCACGAGCGGCAAGGCGCCCGGCAAGATCGCGCTCGTCACGCCCGAGGGCGAGGCCCGCGAGGTGGCGAACGAGCTCGCCTTCCCAAACGGCATGGTCATCACCCCGGACAACAAGACGCTCGTCGTCGCCGAGTCCTTTGCCGCCCGGCTCACCGCGTTCGACATCGAGGACGACGGCGCCCTCTCGAACCGCCGAATCTGGGCGGACGGGGTCGGGCCGGACGGCATCTGCCTCGACGCGGATGGCTGCATCTGGGCCTCGAGCGGGAACATGACGAACGACTGCGCCCGCATCCGCGAGGGCGGAGAGCTGCTCGAGCGATTCGATCTCGGCCGCTCATGCTTCGCGACTATGCTCGGCGGCCCTGACCGCCGGACGCTGTTCATGCTCACGGCGGAATGGCAGGGCACCGAGGGAGTCGAGGAAGTGATCGCGGCGAGAACGGGACAGGTGCTGGTCGTCGACGCGCCCGCGCCCGGCGTCGGCTGGCCGTAACCGGCGCCGCCTGTCAGAAGCGGTGCCGGGTCTGGCTGAAGGTGCCTTTGGCGAACGCGAAGATCTTGGCAGGCGCAACCGAGAACACGAGGGCAGCACCACCACTTTCGTGCTGAAAGGCGCCCTCGTTCACCTCGAAGTGCCAGCGTCCGTCCCACTTCCTCGCCCACGCCTCGGCGAGGCGCTCAAGCAGGTGGTCGTCGGTGATCTGGACGGCCTCGCCCTCGACGACGATGTCGACCCCTCGGTCCCACTCGTTGCAACCGGTCGTCAGGGTGACGTTCGGGTTCGTTCTCAAGTTGACGGCCTTCTGCTCTTCTGAGCCGGTGGTGAAGTGGAT
>WNFV01006193.1_pt1 | contig 14928 bp, 15 predicted proteins | sample 5400101 | NCBI WGS metagenome assembly WNFV01 (sample SAMN13153361, study PRJNA577476) | soil metagenome | isolation source: 115 cm soil or saprolite under grassland replicate 1 | place: USA:California | collected 2016-06-15 | reverse complement strand
TCTCCACCCCAGGGCATCCATACGTGAATGTCCGATTTGGTGCTGCACTCGACGCCGTTGACCCGCTGCGATGCGGGTTCGTAGCCACATTGATTCCCCATGGACGGCCCCCATCGGTCTCATTCAAACCGCGTGAGAGTGCGCTAATGACGGGTGAAGCAGCGGGAACTGAGGGCTGGCTCCTGTGTCGATTGCGTCTGGTGCTCTCGCGTCAGCGCTCGATGGCGGCCATGGCCCCTTCCTTGTGGCGCTCACCAGCGGCCGAGGTGAGGTTGTTGAGCCGTTCGATCTGCTCGGCGCTGAGCTCGATGGCGTCGGTGGCGGTGTTCTCCTCGATGCGGGCCACCCGCTTGGTGCCGGGGATCGGGGCGATGTCGTCGCCCTGGGCGAGCAGCCAGGCAAGGGCGGTCTGTGCCGGGGTGGCATCGGCCGCGGCGGCGACGGCGCCTCGACCTCGTCGACGATGCGCAGGTTGCGCTGGAAGTTTTCGCCGGTGAAGCGCGGGTTGGTCTTGCGCCAGTCGTCGTCGGCGATGTCGTCGGTGGAGCGGATCTGGCCGGTAAGGAAACCGTGGCCGAGCGGCGAATAGGGCACGAAGCCGATGTTCAGCTGGCGCAGCAGCGGCAGGATCTCCGCCTCCACGTCTCGGGTCCACAGGGAGTACTCGGTCTGCACGGCGGTCACGGGGTGGACGGCGTGTGCGCGGCGGATCGTGGCAGGGCTGGCCCTCGGACAGGCCGATGTGGCGGACCTTGCCCTCGCGATCAGCTCGGCCAGCGCGCCGACGGTGTCCTCGATGGGCGTGTTCGGGTCGACCCGGTGCTGGTAGTACAGGTCGATGTGGTCGGTGCCGAGCCGCTTAAGGGAGCCGTCGACCGCGGTGCGGATGTTCGCCGGGCTACTGTCCAGGACGCCAGGACCGCCGCCGGAGTGCGAGACGTAGCCGAACTTCGTCGCCACCACAATCTGGTCGCGGCGGCCCTTGATGGCATGTCCGACCAGTTCCTCGTTGGCGTAGGGCCGTAGATCTCGGCGGTGTCGAGGAGGGTGACGCCCAGGTCCAGCGCCCGGTGGATGGTGCGGATCGACTCGGCGTCGCTGCCCTGCCCGACGTTGTAGTAGCCGGACATCGACATGGCGCCCAGACCGATCCGGGAGACGTCCAGTCCACTCAGGGAGATGTGTTTCATCAGATGGCTCCGTTCTCATTTTCTTGGGCCGCTGTCGCGGCCCGGCGAGTTGTCAGGCAGCGGCGGCGTCGTCGTGGGCGAGGTTGCTGGACAGTTCGCGGTACGCACCGGCCTGCGTGAGGAGGTCGGTTGCCTTCTGCTCAACGGCGGCGACCGCGTCGGCGCCGGCCGCGAAGCGCCGCGGTGGCTCGTCTTGGCTGGCGAGCTGGACCAGCGCGTCCGCGAGCTTGGCGGGGTCACCGCCTTGTAGGCCGTTCATGCCCTTCCAGGCGGTGACGGTCTGCGAGGTGCGCTCGGCGTAGTCGTCGATCGAGGGTTCGGCGAATTTGGTCGACTCTGGCGTGAGCAGCTCGGTGCGGAAGAAGCCGGGCTCGACGAGCATCGTGCGGATGCCGAACGGCGCGACCTCGGGCGCCAGCGACTCGATGAAGCCCTCCACCCCGAACTTGGCGGCGGCATACGCGGTACAGAACTCCTGGCCCACGATGCCGGCGGTCGACGAGATCGCGACGACCAGGCCGGAACGCTGGGCGCGCATGACAGGAAGTACCGCGCGGGTGACGTTGACCGGGCCGAACAGGGTGGTTTCGATCTGCGACCGGAAGTCCTGCGGGCTGATCTCCTCGAAGAACCCGGCGTAGAAGTTGCCCGCGTTGTTGACCAGCACGTCGATGCGGCCGAACCGGTCGACGGCGGCTCGTGCGGCGGCCTTGGCGTCGTCGAGGCTGGTGACGTCGAGCTTGACGACCAGCAGGTCGTCGTGCGCTCCGAGCGCGGCGCTGACCCTTTCGGTGTTACGGCCGGTCGCGACGACCGCGTGACCCGCCGCGAGGGCGGCCTTGGCGATATCGATACCCAAGCCTCGCCCGGCTCCGGTGACAAACAAAACCTTCTTGGTGATCATGTCCTTTGCCCTTCATTGTCCTGATCCAGTGGGGGTCCGCTGCCAGTTCTGTGCTGGCAACTCGGGTTCCCGCGAAGCGGGTCAACACCCATGAAACGCGCCTGGCCGAGGACCAGACAGTCACCGGTGAAAGGTGTACTGCCAAGGCACCCCATCCGGGCCGGGAGCTGCCTAGCCTGGAGTCGTGGACAACCGCATCGAGATCCGCGACTTCCTGACCTCCCGCCGAGCAAAGATCACCCCTGCGGGGGCCGGATTGACGTCCTACGGCAGCCGCCGGGTACCAGGGCTACGCCGCAACGAGGTCGCGCAGCTGGCCGGGGTCAGCGTCGAGCACTACTCCCGCCTCGAACGCGGCAACCTGACCGGAGTCTCCGACAGCGTGCTGGACGCGCTCGCCCGGGCACTGCAGCTGAACGAGGCCGAACGCGCCCACCTCTACGACCTGGCCCGCACGGCTGGCCCGGCAGCGCGCAAGCGTCGCCGGTCTGCGCCGCAGGGTGTGCGGGCGAACGTGCAGCGGCTGCTGGATGCGATGACCGATGTGCCCGCCGTGGTCATGAACGGCCGTACGGAGGTCGTTGCGGCTAACCAGCTGGGCCGAGCCCTTTTCGCACCGGTCTACGCCGGGCCGATCCGGCCGCCCAACTTCGCACGGTTCACCTTCCTCGAATCCCACGCCCGAGACTTCTGGAGAGACTGGGATCGCATTGCCGACGACACCGTCGAACTGCTACGTGCGCAGGCCGGCCGTGACCCCTACGACAAGGCGCTGACCGACCTCATCGGGGAACTCTCACACGCAGCGAGGAGTTTCGTATCCGGTGGGCTGCGCACGACGTACGCCTGCACCGCAACGGAATCAAGCACCTCCGCCACCCGGTCATCGGCGAGCTGCACCTGACATTCGAAGTGATGGAGCTGGCCGCTGACGAGGGTCTGAGCCCGGTCGCCTACGGCGCCGAACCGGCCACTGCTTCTGCAGACGGATTGCGGCTACTCGCCAGCTGGTCGGCAACACATGATCAAGACAAGCACCGACGTCATCAACCGGTCCCAGCGAGTAGCCGAGCCATGAATCCGAGGCGGATCAATCCACCGCGCAAGGCGACCTGCCATCGGAATCCCGCTCGCATGCTCGGCGGGACCCGGCGGAGATTCGAGCAGCCGTTCGCTGGCCACTATGATCGCCGGGGCTGGACAGCCGAAGTCGTGACAACTGGCCCCTGAGCTGCGGGAATTCGGTTCGGGTACTGCCACATTCCGGTCCACTTTGATCTTCTGTGCGAAAGCGCGATCGCTTCGCCCGTCCGCGCCCGCCAGGAACAAGCGGCTGAAGCCGATTCCGGGAGTCGTGGGTTGGCAGCGACGCGTCAGCCGGGCTGTAGCCAGGCAAGGACGGCGAGGACCCGGCGGTGGTCGGCGGGCTGGGGTTGCAGGTCGAGTTTGGTGAAGATGTGGGAGATATGACTTTCCACGGTCTTGTCGGTGAGCATGAGAGCTTGGCCGATGGCGTTGTTGGACCGGCCCTGTGCCATCAGGGCGAGGACCTCTCGTTCTCGGTCGCTGAGTGTGGCGAGCCGGTCTTGAACGAGTTTGCGGCCGAGGAGGTGGCGGATGATGTCAGGGTCGAGCACGGTGCCGCCACCGGCGACCCGCCGGATGGCGTCGGTGAGGGTGGCCACGTCGAGGACGTGGTCTTTGAGGAGGTAGCCGAAGCCCTGCGGGTTGGCTCGGGCCAGTGCGGTGGCATAGCGGGTCTCCAGTGACTGGGACAGCAGAAGGATGCCCAGGTCGGGCCACCGGGAGCGAAGCTGAGTCGCGGCGACGGCGCCCTCGTGGGTGAATGTCGGCGGCATTCGAATATCGACGAGGGCTACCTGCGGCTCGTGGGCGGCGACGGCGTCAACGAGGGCATCGGTGTCGCCGACCATGGCGCAGGCGTCGATGCCGGCTTCGGCGAGCAGCCGCGCCAGCCCTTCGCGCAGGAGCACGGAGTCGTCGGCGATTACGACGCGCATGGCAACTCCAGGGTGATGGTGGTACCGACACCGACCGGGGAGGAGACGGTGAGTGATCCGCCGGCGGCCTCGGCGCGGTCGGCGAGCCCGCGCAAGCCGTGTCCGGCCGGGTTGGCGCCGCCGGTGCCATCGTCGGTCACGGTAAGGAGCAGTTGGCCGTTGTGCTGATGGGCGTCGATGGTGATGTGGGCCGCGCTGGCGTGTTTGACGGTGTTGGTGATCGCTTCACAGGCGATGAACCAGGCGGTGGCCCCGGTGTCGGGCGCAAGGTGGAGGTCGTCGGCGCGTACATCGATCGGTACGGGCACGCGGGTGGCGAGATCTTCGAGGGCGGCGGCAAGCCCATCGTCGCTGAGTAGTGCCGGGTGCAGGCCGTTGGCCAGCTCGCGCAGTTCGGCCATGGCGGTTTGGAGCTCAGCGACGCCGGCGCTAATGGCGGCGCTGAGCCGCTCTGGTGAGCCGTTCAGCTGTGCGGCTTGCAGCTGAAAGCCGAGGGCGAGTAGGCGTTGTTGTGCGCCGTCGTGCAGGTTGCGTTCGATGCGGCGGCGTTCTTGGGCTTGGGCTGCCGCGATTCGTGAACGCGATTGGCGTACCTCGACCAGTTGCAGTGCGATCGCGGCGCGCAGGCCGACATTGTCCAACTCCGGTACCGCGGCGGCGGCAGCGGCTTGGGCCAGGTCTCGCTCGACTCGTCGGGGGTCGAAGTCGAGCCGTGCGATTGGCCGGCCATGGCGGGAGACGTCGATGGCGTCCGCGGTGGGGTGGACCGGCTGACCCTCGGCGTGGACCCACTGCGCCCTGTCTTCGACCCAGTACGAGAGCTGCAAGGTCGGGTCACCCAGTGCCCGCCGGAGCAGTTCCTCGATGCCGAGGCTCGGCTGTGGGTCCTGCACGTGTTGGCGCACCATGCGCAGGGTGTCGAAGCGGCGGCGGTTGAACCGGCGGTCGACGCCGTCTTGAACTGCCCGCCGGACCGGCGCGGCGACACCGATGGCGGCGAGGGTGGCGACGGACACGACGAGCGGGGACCGTCCCGCGACGGTGCCCAGCGTACGAGCGGAGACCACCACGATCATCGCGTATACGACGGCAACCAGCGCGGAAAGGATCAAGTAGGCGGTGGCCCGGCTAACGATGCGATCGATGTCGTAGAGCCGGTACTGCACGACCGCCAAGCCGACGGCGACCGGGATCAGCACGATGAACCCGCCGGTGGCGAGGATGACCACGAGCGGATGACCGGTGCTAGCGCCAGCGAAAGCGGCGGCCACGAACACCGGCAGCGGCACCGCCGCCAACGCGAGCCACATCAGCTGCTGCCGCTGCACGCCGGCCGCCCGCCGGAACCGCACAAGCAGCGACACGCCGCCGAGAATCAACCCGATCCCGGTGGCGAGAACCGCAGCCGCCTCCACCGCGTTTACCGCGGCGGCCAGCCTGGTCAGCGCCCACGGGTTGGCCAGCCCCGACATCGGCGGGTCAAGGTCAGAGTCTTGTACGAGCTTGAGCCCGAAGGTGGCGGCCCCGGCGAGGACGGTGCCGGCGGCGAGGCGCCCCCAGATTGGCGACAGCGGGCGGCCGGTCGGCGTCAGGTACAACACTAAAGCCACCAGCACCAGCCATGGTACGAACGCGGCGTCGCCGAGAATGGCGGCTTCGGCCGCCCAGGGCATCGCACCCGGGCGGGCCAGCACACCGTAAAGGGCGTACGTGTCGGCCAACCCGGTCACAGCGATCGCGGCGCCGAGCGCGGCGAACAACCAGCCGACCGGATGGCGCGGACGGCGGGCCGCCACGAGCGCCCCGACGGTCGAGGCGGTGAGCGCAGCGGAGAGAAAGACCAGATCGCCGTTCCTCAGACCGGCTAAGTCGGCGCGACCCGCGGCGGCGATGCGCCAATTGAGCAGAGCCACTCCAGCCAGCGCAGCCGGAGTTACCAGCCACGTCACAGCCGCGACAACGGCGGAGCTGGGCCGCCGGCGGCCCGTTGCCTCGGTCACGCCTCGATGATCCCACCCGGATGTCTCGGGCACGTCGGGGCCAGCCCTGACCACATCACCAGGGCGCACCCCGATGCCCGTACCTAGGCGACTGGCGCACGGTAAGGCAACCGGGTCGTGCAGACGCCTGACCCAGCAAGAAGGAGCAAGAGTGATGACGCAGACCGTTTCATCCCAGACATCCGCCGGGGCCGGCGTGCTGCCCGGCCGGCGGGCGGCGGCGCTGGCCGGCGTGGCCAGCGCTGTGCTGTTCTTCCTCGGCACGGCTGCCCTCGACCAGCCACACGGCACCGACGCCGAACTGGTCGACTGGTGGTCGGGCAGCGGCAACCAGATCACCGCCGCAGTCTCCATGTACCTGTTCGTCGCGGCTGCCCTGACTTTCCTCGGGTTCCTGACCCACCTGATTGCACGCATCCGCGCCACAGATGGCGGCGGTCAGCTGAGCCGGCTCGCGTTCGCCAGTGGCGTGTTCTTCTCCACGATGCTCGCGGTAGCCGCCGCGTTCCGCGGGGTGGTTGGCAAGGCGGTCACGTTCAACGACCAGCCGCTGCCAGATGTCAACACCCTGCGCTACCTGACCCAGATGTCATCGGTCGCCCTCGGCGTGCTCGCAATGCTCGGCGCCACCGTCACGATCATTGTCGTCTCCTACGCAATATTGCGCACCGGCGCGTTCGGTCGCTGGCTGGCGTGGCTGGGCATCCTCGCCGCGGTCGTCCTGCTCGCGATCCAAGCCACCTTCGCCGGCGAGCTCGCCATTCCCGCCGTGCTGATCTGGACCGTGGCCGCCAGCGTGGCTATCTGGCGCTCCCCGGCAACGGTAAGTCGCGCAGCAGCACACTGATTCACCTGGCTTAGGCCGGCGCCGTGCGTGCCATCCGCCGTGGCCCAAGCTGGACGACGTCGCTGATGGGCGGGCCGACTAACCGGCTCGCCATCAGCCTCGTTACGACTTGGGCAACTGACGCTCACAAGCTAGCGGAAGGTCCAGGTCGGGCCGGATTCGCTATGATCCTTTGACTCAAGGTGTACTGCGGGACGGGGCTGGGAGCACGACGTGACCTAGCGGTTCCCGCTGGCAGCGGGTCACGCTTGACCAGGATGGGCCGTTTCACATTCTGCTGCGTCAGTTCCCAGCACCGTCGTGAGCTGGGCAGACGCGTAACGAAGGTGGCGGTGCGCAAACCCGGCGTCGTCGCTCCGAAAGCCAGTGGCGCCGCCAGTCGGGCACGTCGCTACGTTCCCCTCGTTCCCGGGCTATCGGAAGCCGCAGATCGGGGCCGGTTGCCAGGGCCAAGGTGTTCGTATGCCGTAACCTCCGGTCCACCTTCGAGCATTCGTCGCGCTCAGTCGCGGCCCATCGTGGTAGCGATATCCACCTCGTTGCCTTCGGCGTCGGCCAGGGTCCACCACAACGGCGCGTGCTTGTCGGTCACCATGCGGCTGCCGGCGGCGATCGCCGCTGCGATTCGCGCCTCGGCCTGGTCGTGCGGCACCCAGACGTCGAGGTGGATGCGGTTGCGTTGCGGGCGCGGCGCGTCCATCTGCTGGAACCACAACGACGGCCCGCGCCGCGCGGGTCGATCAGATCCTCATCGGGGGTATCGCTGCGGTACTCGTAGCCGAGCACGGCGCGCCAGAACGGCATCACCTCGGGGCCGACGAGCGCCCCCGACGCCGCCGACGTGCCGGTCGACGACACCAGGCTCGCCGTCGCCGCGCTGCACCAGGCCCTTGCCACCGACCCGTTGTACGGGCCGGCGTTCCGCCGCAGCGCCGGCCTGACCGGCCGTGCCGCCACCACCCCCACCGCACAACTCCGCTGGTGGACCGCGCGTGCCACAAGCCGCGCGCCCGATCGAAGTCGTCCTGGTTCATCAGCGTCAGCCACGTGCCGTACGTGATCTGGTAGCCCTCGGTGAGCGCGACCGGGAGCAGCACGCACACGAACACGCCGATGCCCACCGGCCATGGCCGACATCCTTGCAGCGGCGGTCGCTGGAAGACCATGCTGTCCGGCGTGACAGGTTCAGATCCGAAGGCGGATCTCCATCGCTACCTACGGGCTGCCCGGGAGGCGTTGCTGTGGAAGCTGGAAGGGCTGTCGGAGTACGACGTCCGCCGCCCGATGGTGCCGACCGGCACCAACCTGCTCGGCCTGGTCAAGCACGTGGCCGGCGTCGCAGCTGACTACTTCGGCGCGACGTTCGGCCGGCCGTTCGACGAGCCGCTGCCGTGGCTGGACGACGAGGCCGAGCCCAACGCCGGTATGTGGGCCACCGCCGAGGAGTCGCGCGAGCAGATCGTCGGCCTGTACCACCGTGTCTGGGCACACTCGGACGCCACGATCGACGCGCTAGCGCTGGATGCCATCGGCCACGTGCCATGGTGGCCGCCCGACCATAGCGAGGTGACGCTGCACCGGATCCTGGTGCATATGATCGCCGAGACCCACCGGCACGCCGGCCACGCCGACATCGTCCGGGAGCTCATCGACGGGGCGGTCGGGCTGCAGGAGGGAAACGACAACATGGCGCCCGGTGACCAGGCCTGGTGGGAGAGCCACCGCAGCCGGTTGGAGCGTGTCGCGCGGGAGGTGGCCTCGGCCTGAGCCGGTCGGTCGGCGTGACACCCGGCTCACCCGCAGCACCGGTGCGGGCTTCCTGGCGCTGGCACCGTCCACAGTAGACGTTCGGTTGCTCGGCAGGTGGGCGTACTCCATTGGTTGCTCTCGCCCGTGCCGCGACGGTCGCCGCCGGCCCCGCGTGGTCATGGGGTGTAGGCGATCAGGCTGAGGTCTTTGGTGGTGGCTGGTTCAGTGGTTTGGGTGGTGATGGTGCCGGTTGGTGAGATGAGGGTGAGCAGGTTGGCGGTGGCCGATCGGGTGCGTACCAGCATGCCGCCGTCGGGTTGGAACAGCACCGCGGTGATGGTGCCGTTGACCGGCAGCCGCACGGTGGCGCCGGTGCGGGTGTCGATGACCGCGTTGGCCGACAGGTTGCGCCCGATGTCGCCGTCGTCGGTGTTGCCGGTGTGCAGGTCTACCGCCATGCGTGAGCCGTCGGGGGACAGGCTGAACGGGTCGCAGCTTCGTTTCCGGTCGGGGTTGACGCTTGGGTTGCGGTCGCCGATCACGGGTACCAGACGCGGGTTGTCGCCGTCGATGCCGGCCACCCCCAACTGGCAGATGCCGGTGGCGTAGCCCAGATGCCCGCCGTCGGCGGACCACAGGTAGTGGATGCCGTTGGGGGTGTGTCGCAGTGGGGTGAACCCGCCGGTGTTGACCTCCACCACCCCGGGCACGGTGGCCCCGTCGGCGGCGGCCCGGACCACCAACAGCCGGTTGGAGTCCGGCGCCCAGGCCGGCTCGTACCCGGCGGGCACACTGCCGCGAAGCACCGTGCGCTGATGTGCGCCGTTGCTGTCGGCCACCAGCACGTTGGCCGCCTCGTCGAGGTAGGCGACGCGGCGTCCGTCCGGTGAGACGTTGGCGTTACGCCCGCCCGCCCCCAGCACCTGCACCAGGCCCGACGAGGTCAGCCGCAGCAGCCGATCCGACGACCGGTCCACGTAGTACAACCAACCCGAAAGACCGGCCGCATGGCCTGCCTGCGCCGGCTGGCCGGCTCCGGCAGCCGAAGGTGGCGACGTCGCGGGGGATGTGCCCGGTGGAGCAGCCGGGCCGCGTGCGGTGCAGGCGGCGGTCAACGATACGGCGGATACGGCCGCGAGGATCGTGCCCACGACGGCTGCCCGGCGCGCGCCACCGGGTAGGAAGTATGCCTTCATGTTCCAGACTCCGTTGGACGTAGGTTGAAAGGGCGCGCCGGCCGGCGTTGTGCTCAGGTGTCCTGTGCGCTCTCCAAGACGCGACTTCGGCCTCTACCGGATGCCGGGCTGTTCCGTCGTCTTTTTGACTGTCCGAACGGGCGGCGCCGAACAGCGGCCGGCGAGACTGGCGACCGCCGGCTCGCGCGGCAGCGGCGGTCCTGAAGGACAGGCCGCGTGCCAAGATGGCGGGCGTGATGGGAACGCTGCGTACCGAGCCGGCGCTGAGCCGGCCCGACCTGCTCGCGCCGGCCGTCATCGAGGCGCTTCAGGCGTGGACCGGCGCCGGTGACGGGTCGGCCGTGGACGGGTCGGCCGTCGGCGGCGGCGAGGTGCTGGTCGCGCCGATCGACCCGGCGCTCGCCGACACCGCCGCGTTCTGCGCGCGCTATGAGGTTGGGCTCGACGTGTCGGCGAACTGTGTCGTGGTCGCCGGCAGGCGCGAGGGTGAGACCAGGTACGCGGCTTGTGTGGTGCTCGCCACGACCCGCGCCGACGTCAACAACGTGGTACGCCGCCAGCTCGACGTGCGCAAGGCGAGCTTCGTGCCGACCGACCTTGCCGTGGCGGAGACTGGCATGGAGTACGGCGGGATCACCCCGATCGGGCTGCCCAAGGGCTGGCCGATCCTGGTCGACGCCCGGGTGGTCGCCACGCCGTACGTGATCATCGGTAGCGGCGTGCGGCACAGCAAGATCGCGCTACCGGGGCCGGCGCTCGCCCGGCTTCCGGGCGCCGAGGTGATAGAAGGCCTGGCCAAGCCGGTGAGCTGATCGACAGGTACCCATACCGTTGCACGTGAAACCACACCCGTGTAACCCGCGCACCGGCGGGCGCCGGCTACATCTGGGAGCGGACCTGTCGCTGCAAGCGGGCGAGGATCGCGCTTCCGCCCCGGACGCGCAACGGGCTGATCGCGGTGTCCAGCTTCATCCGCTGGTACAGGTCGATCGGCACCGCCAGCACCTCGTCGACGCCGGCGCCGGCCAGCCCTTCAGCCAGGATGCCGGCGAACGCCCGGGTGGTCGGCGCCTCCGGCGGGCAGTCGAAGTACAGCGCGACGGTACGGTCGGCGGCCACCTCGGCGCGCAGGAAGAACGGTGTCTGGCACTCGGGCACCTGCTCCATGCCCGCGTGGCCGGACAGGTGCGCGGGCAGAGGCGACACCGCGTCGACGTACTCGAGCAGCATCTCGAGTACGACGTCACGCGGTGCCGTCGCGAACTCCTCGACGATCTCGGCCAGCTTGGCGGGCATGTCCATTACTACCAGGCTAGCCACTGCTAGCCGGCTAGCCAGCGCCTTAGTTGTTCGGCGCCGCCTGGCTGATGCCGCCGAGCACCGAGTCCGGGTCGATCTTCTCGGCGAGGTCGCCGATCGACACGATGCCCACCAGGCCACGGTCGTCGCACACGAGCACGCGACGGACGGCGTGGTCGCGCATGAGCAGGGCGGCCGAGTGGATGGTGTCCTCGGGCCGGACAGTGACCAGGTCGCGGCTGACGATCTCGCCGATCGTGGTGGTCGACGGGTCGCAACGCTCGGCCACCGCGCGAACCACGATGTCACGGTCGGTGACTAAGCCGGTCAGGCTCTGGTCGTCGGCGACGACCACGTCGCCGATGTCCTGCTCGCGCATTGTGCGGGCGGCCTCGGCGAGGGTGGTCTCGCTGGGCAGGTACACCACATTGGTCGTCATCACGTCCTTGACGGTCTGTGCGGCCATGAGGACCTCCGGATGAGTTGACTGATCTGCCAAAGTCGTACCCATCCGGCCGGATCACTAATCGATCAGGCGGTCGACCACGTCGGCCAGGGGCACGTCGGTACGGGCGCCCGAGGCTCGGTCGCGCAGCTCGACGTACCCGTCAACCAGACGGCGTCCGGCCACGACGATGGTGGGCATGCCGAGCAGCTCGGCGTCGGTGAACTTCACCCCGGCGGAGAGCCCGGTACGGTCGTCGAGCAGCACCCGCAGCCCCCGCTCGACCAGCGAAGCGGCGAGCGTGGTCGCGGCCGCGAGCTGGTCGCCGGTGCCGGCCGGCACCACGTGGACGTCACACGGCGTGACCGAGCGCGGCCAGACCAGCCCCCGTTCGTCGTGGTGCTGCTCGACGATCGTGGCGACCACCCGGGAGATGCCGATGCCGTAGGAGCCCATGGTGATCCGGATCGGCCGGCCGTCGGAGCCGAGCGCGTCGAGGCCGAAGGCGTCGGTGAACCGCCGGCCGAGCATGAAGACGTGCCCGACCTCGATGCCGCGGCGCATCCGCAGCACGCTGCCGCATGACGGGCACGGGTCCCCGGCGCGTACGTCGGCGGCCTCGATCAGCCCGTCCGGCGTGAAGTCCCGCCCGCACACCACGTTCAGCGCGTGCCGGTCCGGCTCGTTAGCGCCGGTGACCCACGCGGTTCCCACGGCTACCCGCGGGTCGACCAGGTACCGGACACCGAGCTTGCCGAGGATCTGCGGCCCGATGTACCCGCGGAGGAGGTCCGGACGCGCGGCGAAGTCCTCGAAGAGGGTCACGCTCGCCGGGTACAGCGCCGCCTCCACCCGCTTGAGGTCCACCTCCCGGTCGCCGGGTACGCCGATGACCAGCACCTCCGGGTCCTCGCTGGGCCGGTGCACCTGTACCACGACGTTCTTCAGCGTATCGGCGGCCGTCCAGTCGTCGCGCCCGCCGGCGCGCACTGCATTGAGCAACGCCACGAGCGAGTCGATGGTCGGCGTGTCCGGGGTGTCGAGCACGGTCAGCGGCCCGGCGGCGTCGGGGTCGGCGGCCGGCGGCGCGGGCGTGCGTACCGCCTCGGTGTTCGCCGCGTACCCGCAGTCGCACGAGACGTAGGTGTCCTCGCCGGTCGCCGACTCGGCCAGGAACTCCTCCGAGCCGGTGCCGCCCATCGCCCCCGACATCGCGGCCACGATCGTGTAGCGCAGGCCGAGCCGGTCGAAGATCCGGGTGTACGCGCCCCGGTGCGCCGCGTACGAGCGGCTGAGGTCCGGCTCGGACAGGTCGAAGGAGTACGAGTCCTTCATCAGGAACTCCCGCCCGCGCAGCGGCCCACCGCGCGGGCGCGGCTCGTCGCGGTACTTCGACTGCACCTGGTAGAGGATCACCGGGTAGTCGCGGTAGGACGGGTACAGGTCCTTGACCAGGAGCGTGAAGAGCTCCTCGTGGGTCGGGCCGAGGACGTGCTCGCCGCCGCGGCGGTCCCGCAGCCGGAACATGTCCGGGCCGTACTCGGTCCACCGGCCGCTGGCCTGGTAGAGCTCGGCCGGCAGGAGCGCCGGCAGCGACACCTCCTGCGCGCCGATCGCACGCATCTCCGTGCGGATCACGGCCGTGACGTTGTCGAGCACCAGCTTGCCGAGCGGCAGCCAGGCGTACCCGCCAGGGGCGACGCGCCGGACGTAGCCGGCCCGTACGAGGAGCCGGTGGCTGGGCGCCTCGGCGTCGGCGGGGTCCTCGCGCAGCGTACGGACGAACAGCGTCGACATGCGGAGCAGCATCGACGCAGCGTACGCGTCACCGTCGCGAACCCGACACCGATTACCACGCGGGGCGCCTACGACCGGCAACCGTCCGCGCCCGGCTTCGCGTCTTGGGTGGCGAACCACGCCCGTCGGCGCCACGGGTCACACCAGTCCTGAAGGGGAGACGACGATGACAGCACCGTTTGTCGCCGCGGCTCCCCGTGCGCCGGCGCAGCACCTTAACTCTCATGACCCACAGAGGCTGGCGCGCATGGAGATCCTGGGTGAAGAGTTCGACTCCTTTGTTCGAGGACGGACCCCCGCACTGCTGCGCTCGGCGTACCTCCTCACCGGCGATCAGCACCTCGCCGAGGACCTCGTCCAGTCCGCGCTGGCCCGTACCCACCGGGCATGGTCGCGGTTGCACGCCAGCGGCAATGCCGAGGCGTACACCCGAAGGACGATGTACCACCTGCAGGTCTCCTGGTGGCGGCGCGGCCGGGTAGCCGAGTCGTACCCGGGCGAGCTGCCCGAGAAGGGCGCGGAGCGCGACCAGCATGATGCGACCGACACCCGGCTCGTGCTGCGAGCCGCCCTGCTCAAGCTTTCGAGCCGGCAGCGAGCTCGGGGTCACCGTCGGCACCGTGAAGTCCCAGACGGCCAAGGCCCTGGCCCGGCTGCGAACCGTCGCCCCGGAGCTCGCCGAGCTCTACGTCCGGAAGGGGAGCGCCCGATGACCGACGTCAACCCCGAGCGCCTGCGCGACGCCATGCACCGCTTGGCCGGCGACGTCCGCAGCGTCGACCTCCGGGACCGGGCGCTGCGCACCTCGCACCGGCTCGCGGTACGCCGTACGGTCGTGACCGCGGCCGCGGCAGTGGTCGCCCTCGGTGCGGCCGGCGCGGGCCCCGCCTCGGCCGCATCAACACCGGCACGATAAACGCGAACCTGTCGATCTCATCCGACGGCAAGCAGGTCTCCTGGTTCACCGACACCGACGACCTAGTGGTCAGCGCGATCGACGGGTCCAAGCGGCGCGTCCTGGTCCCCAAGGTGGGCTACCACTGTGGGGACGGGAACGCGCTTTGGTCGCCGGACGGCAGGAAGCTGGCGTATGGCACGGGTCGCACTGTCGTGGTGGTGGACGTGGCCACCGGCACGCAGCGTGTCGTCGACACCGATGGCGCCTGCCAGCCGGTCTGGTCCACCGATGGCGGGCACCTCGGCTACGCCAAGGGCGGCTCGACCGGCAGCCGGATCGTGACGGTGCGACCGGATGGCACCGGCCGCCGGGTCGGCCCGCTCATCGGCGGCAACACGGGCTGGGCCTGGATCACCAGCCTGTCCGCGGGTGCGCAACGGGCCACCGCGTGGTTGGTCCCCAAGGGTTACGACGAAGGAGATCCGTTCCCGACCTTCCAGGCAAACGCGACCGTCGAGGTCGCCTCCGGCCGGACCGCCCCGCTGGCGCCGGGTGTGGAGGAGGCCTTCTGGGCCACCTACA
>WNFV01011620.1_pt1 | contig 14929 bp, 18 predicted proteins | sample 5400101 | NCBI WGS metagenome assembly WNFV01 (sample SAMN13153361, study PRJNA577476) | soil metagenome | isolation source: 115 cm soil or saprolite under grassland replicate 1 | place: USA:California | collected 2016-06-15 | reverse complement strand
TGAGGGGACTCACCGCCATGACCAGCACGTTGTCGGGGCCGAGGGGATCGGCACCGGCGGGGATCTGCTTGAGCACCAGATAGGCGGCCAGCGCGCTGCCGCCGGGATATTTCCGGTAGACATCATCGGGCAGCGTCTTAGTCTCGACGGTGCCGCGGCTGAGATCCACGTGATGAACGGTGGCTGTCAATGCCAAGGCTCGCCCTCCTTTGACGTGAAGCTTACCTCAGCCCGCAACCTTGGGCCGGACTTCGACGCCGTCACTCGCCGCGGAACACGGGCCGCCGCTTCTCCAGCATGGCGCGCCGGCCCTCGCTGGCATCGGCGCTCTTCCGGGCCCCTTCCACTTGGGCCTGCGGCACCACCTGGTGGACCATGCCGATCTCGTAGGCGCGCCGGGCGTCGATGGGACGGCCCGTGAAGAGCAGCTCGCGCGCCTGAGCCGGGCCGAGGATCTCGACGAGCTTCTGGCCGAGCGGGAAGGGGACGACGAGCCCGATGCGCGCCAGCGGCATCCCGAGTCGCGCCACCTCCGCGGCCACGCGGAGGTCGCAGTGCAGGGCCAGCTCGCAGCCGCCGGCGAGCGCGTCGCCGTGGATCATGGCGATGGTGGGATGCCGGGAGCGCTCCACGCGCTGCAGCACGCGGACGACCCCGCGCTCGGGGTCCGCCGCCTCGCCCTGGCGCTGCTCCATCTCACTGAGGTCCATCCCAGAACAGAACGCGGGGCCCGCGCCCCTGACGACGACCACGCGCACGTCGGGGTCGGCGTCGAGCGCGTCGAAGGCGGCGCCGAGCGCGACCAGGAGCGCCGCATTCATCGCATTGCGCTTGTCCGGGCGGTTGAGCGTGACGGTGGCGATGCCGTTCTCAGCGGTGACGAGCACTTCGTCGGCCATGGAGTCCTTTCCCCGGCGGCTCGGGGCGCCACCTTATGAGAGCGCCGGCCGGTTGTCAACACGCAGTTGTCCCGCGCGAGCGCTTCGGGTAGAGTCCCCGCACGAGGAGTCATCCATGACGGCGTTCTCCGGCTTCACGCTGCCGGACGAGCTGCGCATTCTCCGCGAACAGGTCCGGCGGGTCATCCAGGACGAGATCATCCCGCTCGAGCAGCGGCTCGATCCGGACGCGCCCGATATCCCGCGCGAGGATTTTCTGCGGCTGTCGGCCAAGACGAAGGCGGCCGGGCTCTGGGCCCTGGGCGCGCCGGAGAAGTACGGCGGCGGCGGGCTCGACACCTTCAGCATGTGCGTCGTGCTCGAGGAGATGTCGCAGCACCGGATGGGGCTTTACAATCCCGGCTGCGGCATCTTCGGACGCTATCCGCCTCCCGCGATCTGGGCCGGCACGCGCGCGCAGATCGAGAAGTACGCGGTGCCGGCGCTGCGCGAGGGCCACGAGACCTTCTGGGCCATCACGGAGCCCTCGGGCGGCTCCGATCCCGCCGGCGCCATCCAGACGCGGGCCGAGAAGCGTGGCGATCACTGGGTGCTCAATGGGCGCAAGGTCTTCATCTCTCGAGCGCACGACGCGCCCTGGGGCGTCGTCTTCGCCCGCAGCGACAAGGCCAAGGGACGGGCCGGCATTTCCTGCTTCATCGTGGAGCACGGCATGCCGGGCTTTACGGCCCAGCCGATCCGGACCATCCGCACCTCGTCGGTGCCCACCGACGTGGTCTTCGAGGACTGCAAGCTGCCGGCCGAGAATCTCATCGGCGAGGAGGGCCAGGGCCTGGATCTGGCCTTCGATCTCCTGGTCAAGCAGCGCTTCCCGTATTCGGCCTGCAATCTCGGCGTGGCTGTGGCCGCGCACCGAATGGCCATCGCCCATGCCAAGCAGCGCTCGACCTTCGGCGCACCGCTGGCCGAGCGCCAGGCCATCCAATGGATGCTGGCCGACGCGGAGGTGGAGATCCGCGCGGCGCGCTGGCTCATCTGGGAGGGCGCGTGGAAGGCCGACCGCGGCGAGGACGCCCGCGTCGAGGCCTCCATCGCCAAGCTCTATTCGAGCGAGGTGCTCGGGCGCGTCGTGGACGCCGCGGTCCAGATCCACGGCGGCTACGGAGTATCGAAGGAATTCCCGCTCGAACGCTGGTATCGTGAGGCGCGGGTCCGCCGGATCGGCGAAGGCCCCTCGGAGGTGCACCGCATGGTGATCGCCCGCTCGCTCTTCCGCCGATGAGCACGCTCACGCTCGGTGAGGTGACGATCTCGCGTGTGGTCGAGATCAGCCAGTCCTTCAACCGCACGCCTCAGCTGCTCCCGGACTCGACGCCGGAAGCCGTCGCGCGGCATCACGGCTGGCTCAAGCCGCACTTCTGGGACGACTCGGTGGGCGATCTGGCCGCGCGCATCCAGTCCTATATCGTGCGCACGCCCGAGCACACGGTGCTCATCGACACCGGCGTGGGTAATGACAAGTCGCGTCCCGGCTCGCCCGCCTGGGATAAGCGCCAGGGCAGTTATCTCGCCGATCTCCGCGCGGCGGGGCTCGCTCCCGATGACGTAACCCTGGTCCTCTGCACCCATCTGCACGTGGACCACGTCGGCTGGAATACGGGGCTCGAGCGCGGAGCCGGCGGGCGGGAGCGCTGGGTGCCCACGTTCCCAAAGGCCACCTATGTCTTTGCCGGCGAGGAATGGGAGTTCTGGCGGCACGAGAGCGAGAGCGGCCGGGAAGCCTCCGGCTGCATCGCCGACAGCGTGATTCCGGTGGTGGAGGCGGGGCAGGCGCGCTTCGTGAACGCGCCCTGCGCGATCGATCCGTGGCTCTCCTACGAGCCCTGGATCGGCCACACGCCAGGCCATGTGGCCGTGCGGCTCCGGACCAGCGCCGGCAGCGCCGTCTTCTCCGGCGACCTCATGCACCGCACGGTGCAGGTGGCCGAGCCAGGCTGGAGCAGCAAGTTCTGTTACGATCCGACGCGCGCCGCGACGACACGCCGCGAGTTCGTCGAGCGACACGCGGCGTCGGGCGATCTGGTGCTGCCCGCCCATTTCCCGCACCCCGGCCGCATCGTGCGAGAAGGGGGCGGCTGCCGTTTCGAGCCCGTCATGCTCGCGCCCGCCCACGCCACCGGCGCCTGATGGCCTGGCTCAATCCGATGACAGCGTCGCACCACGGCCTGGTGCACGGGCTCGCGGGCGGAGTGGGCCCCCCGAGTCCCGTCCGCAGCTCAAAGCAGTTCGAGCCGAGGGACGGCCGAGCGCCGCAGGCGCGAGCGTCACGAGGCGAGGGCTGAGTTGAGCCTGCGTTCGGGCAAGTGGGTGATGGAGCCCGTCGCCCGGGGCGGCCGCGGCGACAGGACCCGCCCGTCTCGCGCGTCGCCCCTCGACTCAGCGAAGTCCACGAGGCTCATTAGCTGCCCGAGCGGCGAAGGAGACCCATGCTGCCGCTGACCGGGATCACCGTGGTGGAGATCGCGCAGAACCTGGCCGGGCCCATGGCCGGCGAGATCCTCGCGCATCTGGGCGCCGACGTGGTGAAAGTGGAGCGGCCCGAGGGCGACGACGCCCGCGCGTGGGGCCCGCCCTTCCACAAGGGCGTCTCGCCGGCTTTCCTCGCAGTCAATGCGAACAAGCGGTCGATCACCCTCGATCTCAAGGACCAGCGGGCGCTGGCATGGCTCACCGATTTCATCGGTCGCGCGGATGTGCTCGTTCAGAATCTGCGCCCGGGCTCGCTCGAAGCCCTGGGGCTCGGCCCCGAGGTGCTACTGGCCCGCCATCCGCGGCTGGTCTACTGCTCGGTCTGGGCATTTGGGCGGAGCGGGCCACTCCGGCTCAAGCCTGGCTATGAGCCCATGGTCCAGGCCTTCTCGGGACTCATGATGATGAACGGTGACGAGGGTGGGCCGCCGACCCGGATCGGCACATCCATCCTCGACTACGGCACGGGCATGTGGACAGCGATCGGCGCCCTGGCGGGCCTCGTCCAGCGCCAGCGAACGGGACGCGGCTGCGTCGTGGACGCCTCGCTGTTCGAGACGGGACTCGCGTGGCTCAAGGGGCATTTCGCCTCCTACCGCGTCTCGGGCGAGGTACCCGAGCGCCACCGGACCGGCAGCCACCGGGTGGTCCCGTTCGAAGGCTTCGAGACGAAGACGGGACCGATCATCATCGCGGCCGGCAATGAGCGGCTCTTCGCCAAGCTCGCCGCGGCGCTGGGCCATCCCGAGTGGGCGAAGGATCCTCGCTTCACGAGCAACTCGGCGCGCGTCGCCAACAAAGCGGAGCTCGTCGCCGCGATCGCGCGAATCATGCTCACCCGCAGCAAGGGCGAGTGGATCGATGCGCTCGAGGCCGCCGGGGTGCCGTGCGCGCCGATCAACACCCTCCCCGAGGCGGTAACGGAGCCGCAGGCGGCCGCCACCGGGATGATCCAGCCGGTCCCAGGCGACGATTGCGAGCTCGTGGGGCTGCCGCTGTCCTTCGATGGGGTGCGGCCGGGCATTCGGATGGCCCCGCCCGGCATCGGCAAGCACAACCGCGAGATCCTGGAGGCGGGCCAGCCATGAGCGTCACGCGTTTGCTCTTCGTCGTCGCCCGCGAGGACCCGGCGAGATTCGAGTACATCCAGCAGCAGTTCGCCGACGAGCCGGAAGTCGAGATCGTTTTCGACCGTCGCCATGCCGACCGGCGCGCTGATCGCGGTGTCTTTATCGCGAAACGACCCGAGCGAAGGGGCGGACGCGATCGCCGCCGGCACCAGGTACGTGGTGATCTCACCGCCCTGGGCTGGGCGCTCGTCACGACCGGTCCGCCCGTCGCGGACGGTACCGACGAGGCACAATGCTGAGCGACAATGACGGCTACCGGCAGATTCTCTCGGCTTCGGTTCCCTTTGAAAACCTGCCGCCGGGCGATCTCGACCACATCATCAGCGTCGGCTTGCTCGTCGAGGTGAAAGCCGACGAGATGGTGCTGTCCGAGCAGGCGCGGGGCCCCGGTCTTTACGTGGTGATCGAAGGCCTAGTCGAGGTGTTTCTCCCCGAGGTGTCCGGCAGCGGCCGCAGGCGGCCGAGCCGCGTGCGACTCAACACGCTGGGGCCCGGCCGCTGCCTCGGCGAATACTCGCTGATCGACGAGCACTCGGCATCGGCTTCGGCGCGGGCGGAGACGGCGGCGAAGCTCTTTTTCCTCTCCCGCGAAGAGTTCCGCCGTATCGCCGAAGGAGATCCGCGCGTGGGGAAGGTGATCTACCTCAACCTGCTGCGCTTTCTCATCAAGCGGCTCCGCGCCAAGGACGAGGACCTGGACCTCTACGTGTTCAACCCTGAGGATCAGGCGGCGCGCTGATTACCGGTCCAGAGAATCCGCTGGCAAGTTGACAATGCAATGGTCGCGCGGGGCGGCCGAGACGACAGGACCCGTCTCGAGCGTAATCCGGGAACTGTCCGCCTAACGAGGGGAATGCATGGGCAAGAAGCGCTGGTCGCTGTCGGTGCCGATGGAGGGCTTCACGCTGCCCGAGCTCGCCGAGCTGGCGCGCGAGGCGGAGGGGCTCGGCTATACCGATGCCTGGTCGTATGAGGTGGATGGCGCCGACGGCTTCACTCCGCTGGCCGTGATCGCACAAGCAAGCGGGCTGCGCGTCGGAACCGCCATCGCCAATGTCTACACACGCGGACCCGCCACGCTGGCCTCGACGGCCGCCGGACTCGCTGATCTGGCGCCGGGCCGTTTCGTGCTCGGCATCGGCTCGGGCTCCCAGGTGATCGTGGAGTCGTGGAACGGTGACCGCTTCGTCAAGCCCGCCACGCGAGTGCGCGAGATGGCGCAGGTGCTCCGCGCCGCGTTGGCCGGCGAGCGCGTGGTGTTCAAGGGCGAGACCATCGCGGTGGACGGCTTCCGGCTCTCCCGCGTGCCGGCCAAGCCCGTGCCCATCTATATCGCGGCGCTGCGTCCCGGCATGCTGCGCGTTGCTGGTGAAGTCGGCGACGGCGTCATCCTCAACTGGGGCTCGCCCGAGGACGTTCCCAAATCGGTGGCCGTGGTACGCGAGGCCGCCCGCAAAGCCGGGCGCGACTCTGAGGCCATCGAGGTCACGGCGCGGCTCTTCCTCAGCATCGACCCACCGGGCGGGGAATCGGACATCATGGTCAGGCGACATATCGCTGCGTACATGAATGTGCCGGTCTACCGTGCCTATCAGGAGTGGCTGGGCCGCACCGAGGCCCTCGCGCCCATGTGGAGTGCCTGGGCCGGCGGCGACCGCAAGGGCGCCGTCGCGGCCATTCCGGACCGGGTGATCGACGAGCTCGTCGGCCGCGGCCCGCTCGAGGCGATCCGCAAGCGCGTCCAGCGCTATATGGACAATGGGCTCGACACGGCCTTCCTCTCGCTCATGACCACGGAAACCGATCCGGAGCGCAAGCGCGTGCTGCTGCGCGAGGCGATCCGTGCCTTGGCGCCGTCGGCCTGACCGGGGCGAGCCGCCCAGAAGTGGCCATCGCCAACCTCAATTCGTCTGAAGGGAGAGCGCTCCTATGCCTGAGCGAACCTACAAGCTGATCGATCTGGTGGGAGTGTCGGACACGTCGGTGGAAGAGGCCATTACCAATGCTGTGGCGCGCGCGGCTCAAACGCTCAAGGGGCTCAACTGGTTTGAGGTCACCCAGGTTCGAGGACTCATTCGGGAAGGAAAGATCAGTCAGTTTCAGGTCGGCCTGAAGCTCGGGTTTCACCTCATGAGCAATGACGAGCTCAAAACCGACTAGCGCGTAGGAGCCGTATGCCATTCGGAGGCAATGACTGGCTCGCGCTGACCCAGGAACCGACGGTGGAGCCGGAGATGCCGATCTGCGATCCCCATCACCATTTTTGGGACTTTCGCACCACCCGCATCCCGTACCAACGCTACCTGCTCCACGAGCTGGTCGCTGACATTCACAGCGGTCACAACGTGCGCTCCACCGTGTTTGTTGAGGCGCGAGCGATGTACCGCGCAGACGGCCCGGAGGAGATGCGTCCGGTAGGGGAAGTCGAATTCGTTCAGGGACTCGCCGCCGCCAGCGCGAGCGGGCTGTACGGCCCCGGCCGGGCGGCCGCCGCCATCGTCGGCCACGCCAACCTGAACCTGGGCCCGCAGGTGGCGCCGGTGCTGGAGGCGCTGCGGGCAGCCAGCCCCAACCGGTTTCGCGGCATCCGCCATTCCGTGACGTGGGATCCTCACCCAGAGGTCGAGAACACGGCGGCGCACAAGATCGAGGGGCAGCTCGGCAGTGACCAGTTCCGCGCCGGCGCGCGGGTGCTGGCGCGGATGGGGCTGTCCTTCGACGCGTGGCTCTACTTCCCGCAGCTGCCCGAATTGGCGGCGTTCGCCAAGGCCGTCCCCGACCTGACCATCATCTTGAACCATATCGGCGGGTTGCTGCGGATCGGCCCATACGCCAACAGGGACGACGAAGTATTGGCCACGTGGCGGCGCGGGATCGACGCCGTGGCCGCCTACCCCAATGTCTCTGTCAAGCTCGGTGGCATTGGCATGCCCCGCACCGGGTTTGATTGGCATGCCCGGAGCATGCCCATCGGCTCGGAAGAGCTGGCGGCGGCGATGGCCCCCTTGATGACATACTGTATCGAGCGGTTCGGCCCCACCCGCTGCATGTTCGAAAGCAATTTCCCGGTTGACAAGGTGTCCTACTCCTACAACGTGATGTATAACGCGTTCAAACGGTTGTCCAAAGGCTACTCGGCGGCCGAACGCGCCGCGATGTTCCATGACACCGCTGCTCGTGTCTACCGGATAGGCGTCTGACCCCCGCCTACACAGTCCTTCCTCTCGCTCATGACCAGGGAGACGGATCTTTCACGGAGTCAACGGAGCCAGGCCGAGGGAGGGGAAACCGGGCGAATCAGCGCCGCGTCATCGCTCAGCCGTATCACCAGCCATAGGCGAACCACCATGTCATGTCCGGATCCCGGTAGACCAGGCGTCCCTGGCGCCAGACAAGCAGCGTCCCCTTCCCGCCCGAGGTGAACTGTATCGTGGCTTCAATCGCCGGGACCGGCAGCGCTTCGGCCCAGGGACAGTAGGTGGTCGTGCTGCCCTTCTCGGCTCTCAACACCGAGGTGAGATATGCCTGCACCTCCCGAAGATCCTTGAAGGAGCCATCGAAGTAACGGACCGTCACGGCGTGAATGTCGCCGGTGATGATGTTCCTCAACGGGCCGTAGTCTCTCAGATCCGTCACGATCCTGAACGACAGGTTCGCCCGATGATCGCTCTTGGAGTCGGGGTCGGGCTTCGTCCCAGCCAGACGCGCCTCGCGGGGAATGTCGGCTTCAGGCCGCTGGTCATACAGGACGCGAATCTCGTCGCCCGCGGCCGGCGTCGCGATTGCGCCAACAAGAACCATCAGAGCGAGGAGCGATCGCTTCATATCTCTGAGCGTTGTGCGCTGGGCCGAAAACTAAACCGTCTTGAGCGCTCCCTGCACCGCATCAATCAATGAGACCAGCTCGGTAGTAGTTATCACCTGCAAATGCGCGCCGAGATTCGTCGCGGGGGGTGGGACCGCTTGAATCACGGCGTTCATGTGCTCGAGGTAACAGCAGATGATCGCCGCCGTTGCCTGATTGACAATCAGGTCGATCTGATCTTGCTTGGCCATTGCCGCCGTGGCCAGAGTAGGTAAGGCGAAATTGACTTTGTCCATATTCTTCTCCTGGGTTGTACTGAATCGAGGACAACGTTCTTGAGATGGGAAATTGAGCGGAGCTTAATGCCTGCGGTTCAGTCCGTCAACGAGATATTTCGGGAGTCTGTCGAGCGAGCGACCCGACCCAGTCTACCAGTGGCACCGCGGCGCGCGCCGGCCGGGCGTCGATGGCGAAAGCAGCTCACCGCATGATCGTTCACCATGCCCGTGGCTTGCATGTGGGCATAGACAACGGTCGGGCCTAAGAACTTGAAGCCGCGCGCCTTGAGGTCCTTTGCCCAGGCTTCCGCCTCGGCGATGAACGGCGGATAATCCTTCAGCGATCGCCATTGATGACGGATGGGTTTTCCCGCCACCCACGACCACATGTACCGGTCGAACGCCCCAAACTCCTTCTGCACTTTGAGGAATTGTTTGGCATTCGTGATGGACGCCTCGATCTTGGCGCGGTTGCGGACGATGCCCGTGTCCTTCATGAGCCGGCGAACCTCGCGCTTCCCAAAGCGCGCGACCTTTCGGGGGTCGAAGCCCGCGAACGCCCTCCGGAAGTTCTTCCGCTTGTGCAGCACGGTGCGCCACGACAGCCCCGCCTGGAAGGCCTCAAGCACCAGGAATTCAAAGATGACCCGGTCGTCGTGAACCGGCACGCCCCATTCGTTGTCGTGATAGGCGAGGTAGAGCGGGTCATCGAACGTAGACCAGGGGCAGCGGACCGGGGATTTCACGGGCGGGCCTCTCTCAGAGTTTCATGGAGCTCGACCTCGATCCAGGCCCGGCGCCGGATGCGCCCCGTGAGGCGTGAGAGCAGATCGGTGAGCCGTATCTGCCAGCCGTACTTCGCCCGCAACGCCGCGTGCGCCCGCTCGATCGCGCGCGTTTCGGAAATGATCCGCGCGGCGGCGTCCCGCCACGTGCCGCGGAGTCTTCCGCGCGCATTCGATGGGGCAATGCGAACCCGCGGCGAATGGGCGCAATCGCTTCACCTTGCCCGAGTCGCCGGCCGTGAAGACGTAGAGCTTTCCATCCGCCGCCGCAAACCACACGGGGGTCTTCACCTCGGCCCCGCTGCGGCGGAAGGTCGCGAGGCTCATGTAACGATGCCGATCGAAGTCTGCGATGTCGGGCACGGTGCGACGATTCTACAGCACGTGGCGATTCTTGAGCTTTGATACAGCCACCCGGCGCCGCCTAGACTGTGCCGAGCCGTGGCCGGATGACACGGCGGAAGGCTTCGACCTCACGCGCGGGCATTTCGTAAGCCCCTTCCAGCGTGTGATTCGGGAAAAGGAAGACGTGCTCGACCGCGGCTTCTTCTCTCGCCCGGATGAGCCGCTCGGCGCAGTACTCCGCCGGGCCAAATAATCCGAAGGCATCACAGATGCGGGCCGCCAGATCATCGGGGATGGCCTCGGGCGAGGGGTTGTCCGGGAGCGGGAGGCCCGCTTGTCGCAGCCAGTAGAGATTCGATGCATTGGGATAGGTGAGCAGCGCCGCGCCTCGGCCAGGCTGTCGTCGATCGTGATGGGCACGATGAAGATCGTGGGGAAGTCGTCGAGCGAGCGGCCCGCCCGTCGGGCGCCCGCTTCGAGATGGCGCCGCGCGGTGGTCACCGCCTCGCGATCGAGTCCCACCAGCAGCAGCGCGCCGTCGGCCACCTCGCCGGCCAATTCCACCATCCTGGGACCGGCGGCGAGCATGTAGACCGGCGTCAGCCGCTCGCTCACGTTGCGCATCCGACTCTCCGCCGAATCGAAGACGGCCGGCTCTCCGGCCAGGAGCCTGCGCAAGCCGAGCACGGCCTGCCGCATCGTGGCCAGAGTCGCTCGGGGCTTGCCAATGCTCCTCACGGCGAGAAATCCGGGCGCGACGGTCAGGCGAATTCGCCCCGGGGCGATTTCCTCGAGGCTATGGGCGAGGGAAGCCAGCAGGAGCGGATGGCGGACCATCGGGCTCGAGGTCGCCGGGTAGAGCCGGATCCGGCTCGTGGCCCGGGCGGCGAGGGCTAGCGTGACGTAGACGTCCCGGCCACTATGCGGATGGTCGTGGACCCCGACGCCGTCGATGCCGGCCTGCTCGCAGCGCGCGATGAAGTCGGCGACCTGGGGCACCGGCAGTCCCACCGGAACGCGGAGATCCATCTGCATCGTTTCCTCCTCTGAGACGGGCGCGCTGCCAGCGGACGGCCGGACGGGACTACGGTATCATTCCAGTTGAGGAGGCGCGCGATGGCCGAGAGAGAAAGCAGGCCGTGAGTCTTCGCGCCGCTCTCGTCGTGGCGGCGCTCGCCCTCGCGCTCGCGGGTTGCAGCAGCGTGCCCATCGAGAAGGCCTATAGCGAGGACCAGCTCAAGCAGCGCTGCGAGCTCACGGGCGGCTGGTGGCACCCCGACCAGCTGATCGGGGGCCTCTGCGAGTATCAGGCCCCCGGCGGGCTGGTGTAGATCGCGAGCCCCGCGTCAGTCGACCCTGAGCACCGCGTCCGGACTGAGCCCCTTGACGCTCGTCTGGCCCGAGAGCGCCATCGCCGTCCTGATCTCGCGGCGCAGGATGTCGAGCGCGCATGCCACGCCGGCGGCCCCGTCGGCAGCCAGCCCCCAGAGCACCGTGCGGCCGATGGCGACGATGTCGGCGCCCAGCGCCAGTGCCTTGATCACATCGGTGCCGCGCGCGAAGCCCCCGTCGATCACGAGTTCCGCCTGGCCGGCCACGGCCTCGACGATGGCCGGCAGCGCGTCGATCGTCGCCTGGGTGTGATCAAGCTGGCGCCCGCCGTGGTTGGAGACCCAGATCAGTTCGACGCCGGCGTCCACCGCGCGCTTGGCGTCGCGCGCCGTCATGATGCCCTTGAGACCCACCGGCAGCCGCGTGGTCTTCTTGAGCCACTCCACATCGTCCCAGGTGAGCCGCGCCTGGTACTCGGGATCCGGGCCGCGGGGGTTGGGCGCATGAGACATGGCCTCGCGCGGGCTGTAGCGGTGGAGAATGTCGCGCTCGCGGCGACCGTAGACCTGCACATCCACCGTGAGCACCACCGAGCGGTAGCCGGAGGCCTCGACCCGCGCCAGCAGATCGGCGACCCAGCCACGGTCGCCGTGGTGATAGAGCTGGAACATCCTGGGTCCGTCCGCGGCCGCCGCCACCGCCTCGACGGGCCAGCCGGTGGCGCCGCTGAGGAAGAGGAGGGTGCCGCCCATGGGCGCCACCGCCACGGGCCAGGACAGGGGCACGCCCAACAGCGAAGCGCTCAGATCGATCTCGCGCACGTCCACCAGGATGTCCTGGCGAATGGCGAGCCGGTCGAGGGCGCGGCGGTTGCGTCGCTTGGTGGTCTCGGTCTCCGCCGCGCCGTCGCCGAAGTTCCACACGTCGCGGGGCAGACGCCTGCGGGCCTCTTTCCGGATCTCGGGCAAGGTGACGAATCGCTCGCTCATGTCGTGCACGATACGGATTTCACGCGCGCTCGGCAACCCCTTGACAGCGTTCGAAGGCGGGGCCTAGAGTCGCGCCACCCGGAGCCGAGCATCGTGACTTCTCCACGCGCCGCTATCGCGCTGGCCCTGGCCGCGGCCGCGCTCTTCGGCCTCGCCACGCCGGCCTCCAAGCTCCTCCTCGCCGTCAGCGATCCCTGGCTGCTCGCCGGGTTGCTGTATCTGGGCTCGGGGATCGGGCTCGGCCTCACTTGGCTCATCCGCGCCTCTGGGATCGCCGGCGCCTCACGGCCCGCGCGTCTGACACCTCGCGAGCGCCTCTGGTTGGCAGGCGCCATCGCCGCGGGCGGGGGCGCGGGTCCCGTTCTGCTGATGTTCGGGCTCGCCGCGGGCAGCGCGTCTCAGGCGGCCCTGCTTCTGAATCTCGAGGGCGTGTTCACTGCGCTCTTGGCCTGGTTCGTCTTTCGCGAGCATTTTGACCGCCGGATCGCGATCGGCATGGCCGCGATGACGGTGGGCGCCGTGCTGCTCGCCTGGGACGGCTCGAGCGGTGGCCGCGCCGGTTGGTCGGCCTTGCTGGTCGCCGGCGCCTGCCTGGCCTGGGCGCTCGACAATAATCTGACGCGCAAGGTCTCCGGGGGCGATGCGCTGCTGATCACCGCGGTCAAAGGCTTGGTGGCCGGGCCCGTCAATGTGGCCATCGCGCTGATGCTAGGCAGCCGCCTGCCGGGCGCCAGCGTACTCCTGGGCGCCGGGCTCGTCGGGCTATTGGGCTACGGCGTGAGCTTGGTCTTCTTCATCCTGGCGCTTCGGTACCTGGGAACCGGACGAACTGCCGCGTACTTCTCAACAGCGCCATTCCTCGGCGCGGCCACCGGCGTCCTTGTCCTGGGCGAGCCCATCACGGCGCGGTTGATCGCGGCCGGAGCGCTGATGGCGCTGGGGGTCTGGCTGCACGCGAGCGAGCGCCACGCGCACGAGCATTTCCATGAGCCTCTGGAGCACGAGCACCTGCACTGGCACGACGCGCACCATCTACACGAGCATGCGCCCGGCACGCCGGCGGCCGAGCCCCATACGCATCGACACGCGCATCCTCCGTTGCGACACGCCCACCGGCACTTTCCCGATATCCATCATCGGCACGGGCACTAGGCTTCCACGGCCATGCCGGTCCGCCCGCCGCCGTTTCAAAGCCTCCGGGCTCTCCTCAGGCGCGAGCTCGTCAGCGAGGAGGGCGACGAGACCCTCGCGCTCATGGGCCACCTCCGCGCCGCCCGCCGGCGCGGCTGGCTCACGCGCGAGGAGTTTCTCGCCATGTGCCGCTGGAAGAGCCCGCGGGCGACGCGCCATTACCGGCTCAATCCGCCGGGCGAAGTGCGGGCGGCTTCCCGCGCGGCTCTGGCGACACGGAGCGAGCGGCGCCGGCTCGAGCTGCTGACCAATCTCCGCGGCGTCAACGTGCCGGTCGCCTCGGCCATCCTCACCCTCATGTACCCCCGGCGCTACGGTGTGCTGGACATCCGCGCCTGGCAGCTCCTCCATGCCCTGGGGGTGGTGGCTTCACGCCCGGATGGGCGCGGCTTCACTTTCGCCCACTGGCGCGAGTACCTTGGGGTGCTGCGCTCCGAGGCGCGCGCTCTGGGCGTGTCGGCGCGCGCCGTGGAGTACACGCTCTTCTGCTGCCATCGGAAGTTTCAGGCGGGGCGACTGTACGAGAGCAGGAGGCGGCGCCGAGCCTGAGCCCGGCGCCACCTCCAGGCGGCTGATGCTGAGGATCGCTGCTATCTGGCCTGCGGGAACGGAGGCACAGGCGGGTAGACCGGGTTGCCGCTGCCCGCCGGGATCCACACCCAGTAATACGGCGTGGTCCTGCCGTCACCGTAAAGCTGCCAGCGTCCCTCCGCGTACGCGATGCGGTCGGACGGCGGCGATGCCACGACCACGGCGCCTCTCGCCGACGGGTAAGGCGGCGGCATCGGCGGCGTCGTGCCCGCCGGGATCCATACCCAGTAATACGGGTTGGCCTTGCCGTCACCGTAAAGCTGCCAGCGCCCCTCCGGATACACCACGCGGTCGGACGAGGTCGAGGTTACGACAACGGTGCCTGGCACCTTTTCGACGGTCCTCTCGGTGTACACGCAGCCGCCCAGCATGGTGAGCATCAGCGGGGCAGCCACGATCATGCGGATCTTTCTCGTGAGCTCTTGGGTCATGTCGACACACCCCCTTCTTGGGACAACTGTCCCCACTCGGGAGCGCCGCATCATCCATGCCACGCAAGGGGCGTTGGGGCGAGAGATAGGAAACGACGACTTGTTCGATGCTTAGGCGCTCGAGCCGGTGGCCGCGGCCCATTGATTCGGAACAAGAGGGCATGTAAGGATTACAAGGCCGTAGAGAAAATCGGGGGCCAACCCGCGTGGCGCGAAGCGGCACGGCGCGCCACGCGGAATTGCGGCGCACCTTTCAGCGGAGGACCGAATGCGCGATAGCCGACGCGTGATGATAATCCTGGCCGCGCTGCTCGTGGCGCTCGCGGGCTGCGAGCGCGAGAAGAAAGCTGTCAAGGAAGATCTGCCCGCGGCGCGGGTGGCCAAAGCGCAGGCCGACGCCGCCGCCATCGCCAGCGCCATCGCGACCTACTCGGCCACCTGCAGCGAGCTTCCCGAGTCGCTCGACGATCTCGTCATTCCCAAGACGGTGGGCGGCGCTCCCTGCGGCCCGTTCCTCCCGAGGATTCCAGCGCCGCCGCCGGGCTGGGAGCCTTATGCCTATGCCAAGGAGGCCAGCGGCAGCTTCAGCGTGACGAGCTCGGGTCCGGGCGGCAGCGTCCGGGT
>WNFV01005772.1_pt1 | contig 14932 bp, 10 predicted proteins | sample 5400101 | NCBI WGS metagenome assembly WNFV01 (sample SAMN13153361, study PRJNA577476) | soil metagenome | isolation source: 115 cm soil or saprolite under grassland replicate 1 | place: USA:California | collected 2016-06-15 | reverse complement strand
CGTCGAAATCGACATACTCGCCGACCCCGCGCGCCTGCGCCAGCTCGACCTGACAGTCCTCGACGACTAACGCTCAGCGCTATCTGGAACGCCACGAGGGAGAAGGTGTTAACCGCCCGAACGCAGCAATCGAGTGGCTCCGGCGCGCCGGAGCCGGCCGTGTACTGAATTCGCGGGGCACGGCCACGAGCGAGATCTCGCTCCTGCATCGGTGTCATGCTCGAGCCGGTTCAGTGCGTCCTGCTTGCGTTGTTTCGGGGTCCGGGCGGGCGGGGTCATCATGGAGCAACCTCCCGATTGCCGATCGAGCTCGACGCCGACGCTATCGAGCGCGGTCACATTGTAAGGCTGATACCGCATACTCATTGTATACTCATTTGTCTAACTCTGCCGTCGCGATGACCGCACTGCTCGGCGCCGCTCAACTACCAGGCCGCGCCCGCGACCTGCTTGGTGGTGGCGTTGAGGCGGTTGAAGAGGTTGGTCACGCCGATCATGAGGATCAGGGCCGCGAGCTGCTGCTCGTCGTAGTGCCGGGTGGCTTCATCCCAGATCTCGTCGGGTACCGGGTCGGCCCGGTCGCTGAGCCGGGTGGCGGCCTCGGTGAGCGCCAGCGCGGCGCGTTCGGCGTCGGTGAAGTAGGGCGTCTCCCGCCAGGCCGCCACCGCGAAGAGCCGCTCGTCGCTCTCGCCTGCCTTCTTGGCGGTGCGGGCGCCCGAGTCGACGCAGGCGCTGCAGCCGTTGATCTGGCTTGTGCGCAGATGGACCAGCTCGAGCATCGCCTCCGGCACGCCGCCCTTCTTCGTGGCCTTGAATATGTTGAGGATGGCCGGCATGGCGTCAGGAATGATCACGGCGGGGTTCTGCATCCGTGCTTGCATGATTACTCTCCTTCATGTATCTTTGCTGAGCCGGGATGTTGCACATCCCGGTTTCCATCTTGACAAGGCCACCCACCTGCGTTCCACGGGAGCAGGTCTCCCGATCACATCGTGTGGGTTTCGCTCGTCACTCCTATGACGGAACGCGATGAGGGAATGTGACCGATGGACGACCTTGACATGCTGCGCGCGCGCGCACGTCGCGGCGCGAAGATCCGCTGGGCGTGCACCTGCTGGACCCGATTGTGAGCCGCACGCCCTTACTCTGGGTGCGAGAGCGCCAGCACGCCCGAGAACCACCACCTCGACACGGTCGTTCCCTTATGTTTCCGAGACACTCGGCGATACGACTCCTTGGGGATCAGCCGGGAGACGGGCCAAAAGTGAGCATTTGCTTCTTATATACCTTGACAGTTATATAACCAGTGTGGTATACTTGTTCTATGATGACGATCTACGAAGCATTGGCTGAACCAATGCGCCGACACATTCTCGACCTGCTCCGTGAGCGCCCCCGTTTAGTCGGCGAATTGGCTGAGCTGTTGGCAATCAGTCAGCCCGGCGTCTCCAAGCACCTGCGTGTGCTGCGCGACGTGGAGCTTGTGCATGTGCGTCAGGATGCACAGCGGCGCTGGTATGCACTGCACCCTGAGCCGCTGGCGGAGATCGATACGTGGCTGGCGTCCTACCGCCATTTATGGGTAGCGAACTTTGATCGCTTGGACACCCTTCTGACTGAACTGCAAGCAAAGGAGCAGAAGCATGACCAAAGCCAATCTGATCGCTGAACCGGGAAAACATGCGATCATCATGGCGCGGGTTTTCGACGCACCGCGCGAACTGGTCTTCACGACCATGACCGATCCAAAGCTTATTCCGCAGTGGTGGGGGCAAAGAAACAATACGACCATCGTTGATAGGATGGACGTTCAAGTGGGCGGTCTTTGGCGCTATGTGCAGCGTGACCAGCAGGGTAACGAGTTCGCCTTCCACGGGGTGTACCACTCGATCACAGCGCCTGAACGGGTTGTCAACACGTTTGAATTCGAAGGGATGCCGGGTCATGTGATTCTTGAAACGATGACCTTGGAAGCGCAAGCAGATGGCACGACCAAGATAACAGTCGCTTCGGTCTTCCAGTCGGTTGCAGACCGCGATGGGATGCTCAGTTCGGGCATGGAGGAAGGGGCGAATGAATCGTACGATCGCCTTGATGAACTTCTGGCAACGTTGTAATCCGCAGACCTCAAACGTACTCAGAATAAACGGAGAACCAACATGCAAAAAGTAACTTCGCAAGACGGTACGACCATCGCGTTCGATCAGTCAGGTCAGGGACCGGCGCTCATCCTCGTGGGCGGCGCGTTCGAACAACGAGCGATGGACTCAGAGACCGCGCAACTCGCTGGACTCCCACTCCTGGCGGAGCACTTCACCGTGGTTCACTACGATCGTCGGGGACGAGGCGAAAGCACGGATACGCAACCGTATGCCGTTGAGCGTGAAATTGAAGACATCGAAGCCCTCATCGACGAAGCGGGTGGCGAGGCGTTCGTGTTCGGTATCTCCTCTGGCGCGGCGCTTGCCTTCGAGGCGGCGCTCGGGCTCGGCGGCAAGGTGAAGAAACTCGCGATGTACGAGGCGCCCTACAACGACGACAACGACGCTCGGCAGGCATGGAAGGAATTCAGAAAGCAGCTCAAGCAAGTGCTTGCGGCAGGTCGCCTTGGCGATGCGGTGGGGCTCTTTATGACGTTGTTGGGGATGCCCGCCGAACACCTTGATGGGATGCGCCAGCATCCAATGTGGCCGATGTTTGAATCGGTAGCACCCACCCTTGCCTACGATGCCGCCGCCCTGGGTGAAGATGCCTCGGTACCCACCGAGCGAGCAGCCCGTGTTGCTGTGCCTGCACTGATCATGGACGGCGGTGCGAGTGAGTGGCCATTTATGCACATCACAGCAACGGCGCTTGCAAACGCTATCCCCCATGCACAGCACCGCACCCTGGAAGGTCAGACGCATGAGGTCGCTGCGGAGGCGATTGCTCCCGTGTTGGTGGAGTTCTTCACTTCCAACGCAGCCAGCAGGTAGCAGAATGAACTACCTCACAACCCTCAACCCCGAGCAGCGCGCCGCCGTGACCGCGCCGCTCGGCCCGGTGCTGGTGCGCGCTGGCGCCGGCAGTGGCAAAACCCGCGTGCTGACGCTGCGGATCGCCTACCTGATCGAGCAGCATGGCGCGCAGCCGGCCAGCATTTTGGCGTTGACGTTCACCAACAAGGCTGCGAGGGAGATGCGTGAGCGGCTGCGCAAGCAGCTCGGCAATCGCGTGCGCGAGCTAACCACCGGCACCTTCCACGCCATCTGCGGCAAGCTGCTGCGGGCCGAGATCGCCGGGCGGATCGGCCATTACACCGCCGATTTTACGATCTATGGCGCCGACGAGCAGCTACAGCTGGCCGCCGCCGCGCTCGACGCCGCCAAAGAGCGACCGCCGCAGCTGCTGGAGCCGGATGATCTGCTGCGGCTGATCTCGCGCAATAAGAGCCGGCTGCTCTCGCCGCGGCTGGCGGCCCGCTTTGCGCGCGACCCACTGGATACGTTCGTGGCCGGCTGCTATCGGCGCTACCAGCGCGCGCTGGAGCGTGCCAATGCGCTGGATTTCGACGATATGATCCTGATGGCGCACCAACTGGTGTCGGAGCATCCCGACGTTTTGGAGAAGTACCAGCGCCGCTGGGCGCATGTGCTGGTCGACGAGTACCAGGATACCGACCCGAGCCAGCACGCGCTAATCGAGCTGCTCTCGCGACCGCTACCTGCCCAGAGCGGTGCCGCAGGCAGCGGCCGAGCGCGCTCGCTGTTTGTCGTCGGCGATGGCATGCAGGCGATCTATGGCTTCCGCAACGCCGATCATACGATCATCTCGCGCTTCAACGCCGATTTCCCGGCCGCGCAGGTGTTCGAGCTGGCGACCAACTATCGCAGCCGCCAGTCGATCCTGGATGCGGCCTACGCGATCATCCGTCACAGCCGCGCCGTCGCGCCGATGGCGCTGCGCTCGGCCTCGGCCGCGCGGCCGGGCGAGCGCTGCCTGTTGATCTTCGACGCCAAGGACGGGCGCGATGAGGCCGCGCAGATCGCGCGCGGCATCGGCGATCTGGCGCTTCAGGGCCGCGGCTACCGAGAGGTGGCCATTCTGTATCGCACCCGCCATATGAGCCGCACGCTTGAGGCGGCGCTGCGCCACGCCCATATCCCCTACAGCGTGCGCGGCTCGACCGGCTTCTACGATCGGGCGGTGATTCGCGATGCGCTGGGCTACCTGCGCGCGATCAACAACCCGGCCGACAACTTGAGCCTAGCGCGGATCGCCAATCTGCCGGCGCGCGGCCTGGGCCAGCAGTCGCTGGCGCTGCTCTCGACCTACGCTGCCCAATCCGGCATCTCGCTCTCGGATGCGCTGAGCCGGCCCGAGGCCTGGCAGCTGCTGCCGCCGAAAGCCACCGACGGCGCGAAGCTGCTGTATTCGCTGCTGGCGCGCTGGCGGCAGTTCGCCAAGGGCACCACGCCACCCGACAGCCTACTGGCCGATGTGCTGGAGCGCAGCGGCTACATGGCCGCGCTCGATACGCGCCTGACGCCCGAGGAGCTGCCCGACGCGCGCGCGCACCTGCAAGAGCTGATGACCGCCGCCGGCGAGCACACCAATCTGAGCGAATTCCTCCAGGAAGTTGCGCTGATGACCAGCGTGGACGAGAAGGAGGACGATCGCGAGCAAGTTCAGCTGCTGACCATCCACGGATCCAAAGGGCTGGAGTGGCCGATTGTCTTCGTGGCCGGCCTGGAGGAGGGTACGCTGCCACACGAACGCAGCCTGGGCACGCCCGAGGGGATCGAGGAGGAACGCCGGCTGTGCTATGTGGCCATGACGCGCGCCGGCGAGCGGCTGCATCTCTCCTGGGCCGCCGGCCGTAATCGTGGGCAGCAGCTCAAGCCGTCGCGGTTCCTGGGCGAGATCGAGGCATATGGGCGCGAGCGAGCGAAGGGGTGATGGGTGATAGGTATTGGGGGTTGGTTTTCTTCGTCCCAACACCCAATACCCATCACCCATCACCTCCTAGTATAGGAACATCGGCTTCCCAAGCACGTGCCGCACTTTCGGCCGGTACTGCTCTACGTCGTACAGCTCCTCTACGTCCACACGCTTGAGCCCCTGGGTGCAGGTGTCCACCGGCACGGTGGTGTATTGGCCGTTTTGCAGCGCGACCATGCGTCCGCTGTGACCTTGCAGCAGCTGATCGACCGCCAGGTTGGCATACGAGATCGCCACCATGCGGTCGAGCGAGTCGGGCACGCCGGCGCGCATCAGGTAGGCTAGCTGCTGCTGAACCGTGTCGATGCCGGTCAGCTGCTTGAGCGCCTCGCCGGTGATCTGGCCGATGCCGCCGAGCTTCTTGTGGCCGTAGGCGTCTTCCTGGCCGTACTCGACTACCTGCCCGCCGAGCATGGATGCGCCTTCGGAGATCACGACCATGGCGTAGTTGCTAGGGTTGCGGCGCTTGTCCTCGGCCACCTGCTTGGCCAGCCGCTCAATGTCGAACGGCACCTCGGAGATCAGCGCGCGGTCGACATCGGCCAGGTAGGCCGCGATCAGCGCCGTCTCGCCGGAGTTGCGGCCGAACAGCTCGACCACCGCGATCCGCTCGTGCGAGCCGGTGGGTGTGCGCAGCGAGTTGATGAACTCGACCGAGCGCGTGACGGCGGTGGAGAAGCCGATACAGTAGTCGGTGCCGAACACATCGTTGTCCATCGTTTTGGGGATGGCGATCACGCGCACGCCTTCCTGATGCAGCCGCACCGCGAACGAGAGCGTATCGTCGCCGCCAATCGGCACCATCGCGTCGATGCCCAGATGCTCCAGCGCGCGCAGCACATGCGGCGTGCAGTCGGCCAACTGATTCTCGCCCTGGTGCTCGAAGCGGCCCTTGAGGAAATCGGGCATCATGTTCGGGCGAACCTTGGCCGGGTTGGTGCGCGAGGTGTGCAGGTGTGTGCCGCCATAGCGGTCGATCGTGCGCACATCGGCGCGGGTGAGCGGCTGAACCCACTCAGCGCGGCTGGATTGGTCGTCGAGGTTGTAGTTCAGCAGGCCGCCCCAGCCGCGCTTGATGCCAACCACCTCGATCCCGGCATCCTCGGCGCGATTCACCACCGACTTGATACATGGGTTTAGCCCTGGCACATCACCACCGCCGGTCAAAATTCCAATTCGCATCGTTGCACCTCTCGGCATATGAGAATACTGCGGTTCAGCGGCATTGCTGGCGGTCGGCACGACAGTGTGCGGGGGGTTATTGTACTACGAGTTTGGCTAGCGGGCTGCAAGCAGCTCAATCCACCAGCGCCTGGTAGACCAGTGTGCGAAAGTTCGGCGAGACCGGGTAGGTGTCGCTGGGCATAAACTGAAGCATCAGAATGCCGATCAGCTGTTCCTGCGGATCGATCCAGAAATTGGTGTTGGCCGCGCCGCCCCAGCCATATGTGCCGACCGATCCCAGATTCTGGGCCTTGGCGGGATCGAGCAGCACGCTCACGCCCAGCCCGAACCCGCTGAATGTTTCATCGAACGGATGCACGCCGGCGGGCAGGTGATTGGCGGCCATCAGCTCGACGGTTTTACGCCCCAGCAGGCGTGCGCCATCCAGCTCGCCCTGGTTGAGCAGCATCTGGGCAAATCGCAGGTAATCGCTGGTGCTGGAAACCAGCCCGCCGCCACCGGACGGGAGGCGCGTCGGCCGCGCGAAATCGCTGGTTGCCGGAGCGTCGGTCACAGCCAGGCCATGCTCCGGGTCGGGGCCGTGGGTGGCGGCAAACCGCCCGATCTGCTGGGCCGGCACGTGGAAGCCGGTGTCGACCATGCCCAGCGGCTCGAAGATTCGCCGCCGCAGGAAATCCTCGAATGGCATCTCTGCCACCACCTGCACCAGCAGGCCGAGCACATCGGTGGCGAAGCTGTACCGAAAGGTGCTGCCCGGCTGATACGCCAGCGGCAGCTTGGCAATTGCATGGATGAAGTCTTCCAGCGTCAGGTTGGGGTTGGTCTCGCGTAGCGTATAGATCCGCTCGCGGTACAGGTCGTCGATGTACACGTTTTCGTCGAAGCCGTAGCTCAACCCGGCGGTGTGCGTCAGCAGATCGCGGATGCTGATCGGGCGCACTGGGGCGATGTAGCGCACACCCGATCCGGCGCTATTGTCGAGCACCTTGACATCGGCAAACGCCGGGATGTAGCGTGCGATCGGGTCGCTCAGCTGGAAGCGCCCTTCCTCGAACAGCATCAGCACCGCCGCGCTGGTGATCGGCTTGGTCATCGAGTAGATTCGGAACAACGTGTCGAGGCGCATCGGCGCGCCGGCCGCGATATCGGCTAGACCACAGGTTTCAAAATGCACAGTCTGGCCGCGCCGGGCAACCAGCGTAACCATCCCGGCCAGTTTGCGCTCATCGACATAACGCTGCATCACCGTGTTGATCCGGGCGAGCCGCGCGGCGGAAAATCCTACGCTCTCTGGGCTGACGATGTTCATTTGCTCCTCCGTTGAATGCTAGCTGCTGTAATGACATGCGGGCGCCGCCCGCCGCGCAGGCGGACAACATCGATAAATAGCCTACAGTCGCCTGCGCACGATCAGGTGTTCGCCCTCGCGCGTGGCTTTGATCGCGCCACCGCGCAGCCCTTCGGGCAGCAGAATGTGGCGCCGGTATGTACCTATACGTATAATCAGCTCGTCGCCGCTGAGCGTCAGCTGGAGCGCGTTCTTTGGCAGCCCCGGCAGCTCGATCGCGACTGCCGGCGCGCCCTGCCATGTCTCGGCGATCGGCACGACCGCCGGCCGCGTGCCGATGTCGAGCTGTGCGCCAAGTGCGCCGAGCGCTTCCAGCCCCGGCGCGTCGGCGTGCAGATCGAGCCGGGCCAGCGGCAGGCTGGGCCAGGTCGCGGCGGCCTCGGCCTGGATGGCCGCCTGCTGGGCCGCCAGCGCAGCCAGTGGCGTCCCCGCTAGACCTTGGGGCAATACAGGGCCGGCGATCAGGGCTTGAACAGCCAGGCCATGCAGCTGCAAGGCCGGGACCGCCAGCCGTGCCTCTTCCAGCGCTAGGCGATCCGGGCGCAGCACATAGCGCGCCGCCGCGCCCGGCGCGTGCAGCAGCCCACGCAATCGCTCGGCCCGGACGCGGATATCCTGGATGCTTGCGAGCGCATCGGAAGGCATGAAGCTGGTGGGCAGCGCCGCGCGCGATACCGACGCCGCGCTGCGGCCCGGCCCGCGATCCAGGCCAAACAGATGCCGCACCGTCCAGCGCAGACCATCGGGCAGCGCCAGCGCGCGCAGCAGCAGATCGTGCGGGCCGGCATCGAGCGCCACCAGCTGGTAGCGCGGGGCCAGCTCGTGCAGTCGCATCAGCCCAAACAACAGCTCGAATCCCGGCAGCAGCGGCAGCTCGTCGCCGGCGATCTGGCTGAGCGGCGCGGGCAGCCGTGCGCGGCCCTGTTCCCATGCGGTGGCCAGATCGGCCGGCGCGTCGAGCGCCAGCGCGTCGAGCCGCGGCGCTACCTCGGCCGGCGCAGCGCCAACCGCGCTCCCCAGCAGCGTGCCGAGGCTCGCGGCCGGCGCTAAGCTGAACAGCAGCGTTCGACGGCCCTGGCTGGCCGCGTGGAGCGCGATCGCGGCGGCGGCAGTGCCGCTACTGGGGCCGGCGCTGCCGGTGAAGATCAGAATCGCTGTCATATGTGCTCAATCATATGGATGAATCACGATAGAGATAGTGTACCATGGGGCGTAAGGCATGTTTCAAAATCGTAGCGCTCGGCTTGGTCGGATCATAGATAGGCGATGGTTAACCATCTGTCATACACGTTATTTTGGCGACGTGCTATGATGTTAGAACATATCGTGCACACCTAAATGTGGAGGCAGGCCATGGGCGATCTGGCTGGTCACAACCTCGGTCCCTACCGGCTGCTCGATCAGCTCGGCGCTGGCGGTATGGCGACCGTCTACAAAGCCTACCACGCGGCGATGGATCGCTATGTCGCGATCAAAGTGCTCCCACAGCACCTGGCCCGCGATCCAAACTTTCGCGCGCGTTTCCAACAAGAGGCCCGTGTGATTGCGCGGCTCGAGCACCGCCACATCCTGCCGGTCTACGATGTCGCCGAGGAAGACGGCATTCCATACCTGGTGATGCGCTACACCGATGGCGGCGATCTGAACAATCTGATCGCCGGGCGGCTCACGGTCGAGCGCGCGGTCGAGCTGCTGGCCCAGGTGGCTGAGGCGCTTGGCTACGCGCACCGGCGGGGCGTGATCCACCGCGACGTCAAGCCCGCCAATGTGCTGATCGGCCGCGACGGCGACGCGCTGCTGGCCGATTTTGGGATCGCCAAGATCTACGAGAATACGCTTCAGCTCACCGGCGAGGGCACGATGGTCGGCACGCCGGCATATATGGCGCCCGAGCAGCTGCAGGGCAAGCGCGTCGACGCGCGCACCGATATCTATGCGCTGGGTGTCGTGCTGTATCAGGCGCTGACCGGCGAGTGCCCGTTCGTGGCCGAGACGCCGCTGGCGGTGGCGATGATGCACATCCACAACCCGCTGCGGCCGCCGCGCCAGCTCAAATCGGACATCCCCGAGTCGATCGAGCGGATTATTCTGCGCGCGATGGCGAAGAGTCCCGAGGATCGCTTTCAGACAGCGGAAGAGATGGCCGAGGCGCTGCGCGCCGCGCTTGCCGCTGCGCCCGCTGCGATGGGGCCGCCGACGGCACCCGTGGCTGCCGCGCCGCCCGCTCCGTCGCCTACGCCCGTAGCGGAACCTGTGCCCGCAGCCCCGGCCACGCCGGGTGTGGTCGCGCCGCCGCGCGCAGGCCGGAGACTCTTTTGGCTGGCCGGCGCGGGCGTGGTCGCCCTCGTGTTTGTCGCAGCGCTGGCGTTCAGCCTGACGCGCGGCACAGCCGGCAGTGGAGCAGCGGCTGGGCCGGCCGCAGGTGCGACGGCGGCTGGGCTGGCCGCAGGCGCAGCGGCGACGAGCGTGCTGCCGGTCGACGCTCGCCAGGCGCTCGATACCGCCATGCGCCAGCTCGACCAGAATGATGGCGGGGCCGCACTGGAGACGCTCAAACCTGCCCTGGCGGCGCATCCCGACGACCCCGATCTCCTGGCGGCGCGCGGCATCGCGGATGTGATCTACACTGGCACCGACGAAGCGCGCGCCGACATCGAGCGCGCGCTGAGCCTGGCCGCGAACAACCCGCTGGCCTATTATGCGCGCGGCTACCTGAACCAAAAGATCGACAAGAGCGATGAAGCGATCGCCGATTTTACCCACGCGATCGAGCTGGATCCCGCGTTTGCGCGCGCGTACTACCAGCGCGGCATGGTGCTGGGCTACCCCAAGAACGACCAAGCCGGGAAGCGGCGCGATATCGATCGTGCGATCGAGCTTGCCCCCGACATGATCGCCGCACGGATGGATCGCGCCTCCACGCTGTACTACGATTCCAAGCTAGATGCGGCGCTCTCCGATCTCGATCATGTGCTGAGCCTCGACCCGAAGCATAGCGAGGCGCTATACCTGCGCGCGCTCGTCTACGAGGGCCAGAATCGCGCGGCCGACGCACGGCGCGATTTCGACGCCGCCGCCGCCATCGCGCCCGACGACAAAGACATCTTCCGCCAGCGGGCTGCGTTTTTCGTGCGGCAGGGCGACTACGTGGCGGCGCTGGCCGACGCCGATCGGCTGGTGGCGCTCGACGGCGCCGACCCGCAGTGGCACGGGCTGCGTGGCTTCGTTCTGCACGCCCTCGGCCGCGACGACCAGGCGCTGGCCGCGTTCGACAAGACGCTGCTGATCGCTGGGAACGAGGCGTGGGCCGCGCGCTACGGCCGTGGGCTGGCGCTGCTGGGGCTCAAGCGCGCCCAGGATGCGCTCGGCGACCTGGCGGCAGCCCAAGGCCACCTCGACGACTTCTCCAGCGTCAGCGAGCTCTTCTATGGCACCTCCGCAATGCCGTCGATCGACCTGGCGCGCGATTACCAGGCGCTCGGCCAACCCGACAAAGCTTTGCAGGCGCTGGACGCGGCGCTCAAGCAGGATGAGAGCTTTGTGGCGTTCCTCGAGCGTGGTCGCGCGCGCGCCGCGACCGGCAACCGCGCTGGCGCGCGCGAGGATCTCCAGGAGGCGCTCCGGCGCGCGATCGAGGCCAAGGATGACAAGCAACGCGCGCTGGCGGAGGCCGAGCTTAAGAAAATCCAGTGACCCGATCCCCCGAAAATCACCCCGGCAGACCAGATCGCTTTGCTCTTCCCAGCAAATGAACCTTCGCGCACTCTGCGGTGTCTTCTACAGTAGACCGAGCAGCGAGGAGCGGCGCGATGACACTCTTGGATCAGGATCTGATGGCCCAGGTGCGCGATGGCGATGCCTGCGCCTTCGAAGCGCTATGCGGCCGCTACAGCGCGCTGCTACGCCGTCACCTGCTGCGGATGATTCGCGATACCGATGCAGCTGAAGACCTGCTCCAGGAGACGCTGCTGCGCGTGTGGACTCACGCCGCCCAATGGGATGGTCGTGGCACACCACGGGCCTGGCTGTTCCGCGTCGCGACAAACCTGGCGCTGAATTATGTTCGCACGATCCGCCGCCGCCGGCAGCAGCCGCTCGATATTCCACCCGACCTGGCCGAACCCGATCAGGAGGCCGAAGTCCCCAGCTGGATGATCGACACAGTGTCGCTTGGGCCTGATGCGGCGCTGGAGCTGGCCGAGCGCCATGCCTTGCTGCGGCGTTTGCTCGCCGAGCTGCCCGATGAAAAGCGCGAGGTTCTGCGGCTGATTCACGGCGACGAGCTTGAGATCGGCGAGGTGGCCCGGACACTCGGGATTCCGCCCGGCACGGTAAAATCACGCCTACACTACGCTACGCAGCGCCTGGCCCGCGCATGGCGCGACGCGGAGGGCGATACGTGATACGTGATGCGTGATGCTTGAAAGTGCCATCACGCATCACGTATCAGAAACGCATCTTGTCATCTTGTCACCTTGTCATCTTGTCAGGCAGAGAGGAGCCAAAATAATGTCGATCGACAGCACTACCCCCTGGCACAAGGCCTCATTCGATACCTTCCTGGCCGAGCGCCTGCCACGCCTGCTGGCCGAGCGTGTGCCGCTGGCCGGCTATCGGGTCGAGCCTAAAGAAGCTTATACATGCCGCGTCACAATCGCGATTGCGGCCGGCGGTGGCGAGATCTCGCTCGTCTACGATGGCTTCCCGCAGCCCGACGAGCAGGGCATCTTCGTGATCGACGGCGGGCGGCGCATCGTCATCCCGCTCGCCGACACCGAAGAGCTCGATCTGGCCGAGGTAAGCTGTGCAGGCGAGCAGCTCTACAGCTACATCGCCGAGCGACTCGGCCACGCTCCCGCGCACTTGCCCTGGGATGAAACGCTGGCGCGCGCCTGGCTACCGCTCGACACCTGGGCGCGCGCTTTTCTTACACCTGTCGAAGGCGATTTCAGCGCGCACATCTCGAATGCGCAATGGCTCGACCAGACCAACTGGCTGTCGATCCACACGCATCTGCGCCGCTTGATCGTGCGCGCGCCGCAGCGTCTATTCGCGCCTGGGCAACTCGGCCGCAGTTGTCCGTTCGAGGTGCCCGAGGGGCCGAATATGGGCCGCATCTTCACGATCGCCACCGGCGCCACGATCCGCGATCGGCGCCTGGTGGTGCTGGGTGATCGGCCGGCGGCGACGTTGGGGCTCTCGGCCTCGATGATCCCATTCCTGGAGCACAACGACGTGCCGCGATTGCTGATGGGCGCGAATATGCTGCGCCAGTGGCTGCCCCCGCCCGCGCCAGAACCGGCGCTGGTGCAGACCGGTAGCGAGCCCGATGCGCCGGAGTTCTGGTGCGGGCGCAACCTGCTCACCGCCTTCGTCTCTTGGGATGACGATACCTTCGAAGATGGAATCGTGCTCAGCGAGTCGGGCGCACGGCGGCTGGGCTACCCGCATATGGTTGAGCCGGGCGACAAGCTTAGCAACCGTCACGGCGCTAAAGGTGTGGTGAGCCGCATTCTGCCGGATGATCAGATGCCGCACCTGGTCGATGGCACATCGGTCGAGCTGATCGCCAGCTTCATGAGCCTGCCCTCGCGCCTGAGTTTCGGCCAGGTGCGCGAGGCGGTGTTGGGCCGAATCGCGCGCATCGAAGGCCGGCCGGCACTGGTTCCGCCCTTCCACGCGCCTTCGGCCGCCGAGTTGCGCGTACGGCTGATCGCCGCTGGGCTGCCGCCCGACGGTATGGAGACGCTGACACATGGGCGCGGCGGGCCGCCGCTGGCGCGGCCGAGCACGGTCGGCTGGGTCTACTGGGGCAAACTCATCCATATCGCGAGTAGCAAGCTCCGGGCCTGGACGGCTGCGCCGAGCGATGGCCGCACCGCCGGCCAGCGCCAGGGTGAGCAGGAGTATGCTGCGCTGCGCGAGGTTGGCGCAACCGAGATGATTATCGAGCAGTTCAACACACGCTCGGCCAGCCGCGCGGATGCCAATACTCTCGTGGCGCGGCTAGCTGTCGGGCCAGTGGAGCAGGCTGGTGCGCCGTCGCCCCTGTTTACCGGCCTGAGACGGCGGCTGGCGGTCGCCGGCATCCATGCCGATTTGGATGGCGATCGGCTTGTGTTTGGCTTCGCGCAGCCTGCGAACGGCGCGCTGCTGCTGGCGCGCCCGGTCGCGCATCCCTGGTTGCCCGAGCGTACCCTCGCCACCGTCGGCGCGCTGCCCGAGCTGCGCGAGTATCTGGCGCTGGTCGAGGCCAATACCCGTCTGGCGCGTCTTGATGCCAGCCAGGCGCCGGCAGTGCTGGCGCAGCAGGCAATCTCCAGCCTGGAAGCGCATGTGGCTGCACTTTTTGATGTGCTGCTTCGTCCAGAACACCTGCAATTCAATCAGCGCGTGCTGTTCAGCGCCCGCGCGGTGGCCGCGCCAGGTACCGATCTGCTGTTCGATCAGGTCGGACTGGCCGATGAGATCGCCTGGACGCTGTTTCGACCGCTGCTGGCGCGCGAGCTTGGCAGCTTCGCGGCCGCCGACGCGCGCGATGCCCGCGCGGCCACAACCCTCGATGCGTTGATGGCGCGCTCGTGGGTGGTTGTCCACCGCGCCCCCACATTCGCGCCCCACGCATTTCTGGCGTTTCACCCCATCCGCGTGCCTGGTCATGTTATTCGTCTGCCGTTGCTGGCGTGTAATCTGCTCAACGCCGATTTCGATGGCGACCAGCTGGCCGTATTCCTGCCGATCACCGAGGCGGGGCAGCGTGAGGCCGCCCAGCGGCTGAGCGTGGCCGCACACCTGGCCCGCGACCCTGGCTTGATCGAGGAAGTACGCCCACGTATGGACGCACTTTTGGGTTTGGCGCTGCTGAGTCTCACACCAGAAGGCCGCGCCGAGATCGACCAGCTGGCTGGAACAGTCGTCGCCGCACCGGATGGCTTTCTCACTCGCTGGAGTGTGGTCGAGGCTCTGCGCGCAGTGATGGATCGTGGTGGGGCGACTGCGGCGCTTGAAGTGAGCACGCGTCTGATGCGGCGCGGCTTCGAGATGGCGCGCGCGTCGGGCGCCTCGATCGGGCCGTTTGTCGGCGCCGAGCTTGGCTTCCCGTCCGCGCCGCAGCACCACGACCCAGCTGCCTGGGATGGCTATATCCAGGAACTGATCGAGCGTATCGCCGCCCACGCCGATTTCACGGGCGATTTTGGCATCCTCGCGCTGGCAGCCAAGAGCGGCGCACGTAGCAACGCGCGCCAGATCGCCTGGACGGTCGGCGCGCGCGGCGTGGTCGCCGGTATCGATGGACGCCCAGCAGTGCTGCGCCACGGCTTCCGCGATGGGCTGGCGCCCGACGAGTTATTCGCGCTTGTCGCTAGCTCGCGCGTAGCAATGCATGAGCTGCTGACCGAGTGGGAGCGCTTGAGCAGT
>WNFV01005766.1_pt1 | contig 14939 bp, 13 predicted proteins | sample 5400101 | NCBI WGS metagenome assembly WNFV01 (sample SAMN13153361, study PRJNA577476) | soil metagenome | isolation source: 115 cm soil or saprolite under grassland replicate 1 | place: USA:California | collected 2016-06-15 | reverse complement strand
CGCCGATCTGACACAGCACATCAGCCTGGCCGGCCGTAGTACAGGCTCCGATCAAGCTCATGGTGCGTCGGCGGACGGCAGCGATGGGGTCGTCCTCGACCTGGTCCTCCGTCGGCGCCATCCGGTGGGTGGTGACGAGTTCGGTGAGAGCGTCGGCGGAGTCGGCGAGATGGTCGAGCAAGGCGCGCAGATCCCACGCAGTACAAGGGGTCGGGGCCGCGAGGTCGTCGCCGGTGACGGCGCTGAGAGTGCGGAGGGCGTAGAGCGCGGCCTGCTCCAGGAGCGCAGGGCCACCGGACACGCTTCTCACGGGTTCAGCCTGGCCGGCCGCGGCCGTTCGTCGTACCCGAAGGTGGCGACGGTCGCCGGATCGAGGAATGCGACGATGCGGGCGATCCGGTGGCCGACGATGCTCAGGACGTGCACGCCGTGCGGGTGGTAGGCACCGTCCGCGGCCTGGGCGAAGACCACCAGTGCCGGCTCGCCGTTGGCCCTTGTCGCCAGCATCCGGAACTGGCCTGCGCGGTGCAGGACCGTGCCGCCGAGGAACCCGGCGACGGCTTCCCGTCCGCTGAACCAGGTGAGGTTCGGGGGCATCTCCAGCTCGACGTCCAGCCTGAGCAGCCCCACCAGCGCTGTGAGGTCGGCTCGTTCGAAGGCGTCGATGTAGCGGTTGAGCAGGTCCTGTTCGTCCCGGCCGCCCGGCTCGCTCAGTTCGTCCTCGTCGACCGCGGCCCCCTCGAGTGCGGCTCGCGCCCGCCGGAGGATGCTGTAGACCGCCGTGGGTGAACTGTCCAGCAGGTCAGCGACCTCCTTCGCAGACCACCCCAGGACGTCGGACAGGATCAGTGCTGCGCGTTGGCGTGCTGGCAGCAACTGGAGCGCGGCGATGAAGGCGAGTCGCACCCCGGCCCGCCGGCCGACGATCGTGGCCGGGTCGCTCGATCCTCCGAACAGCGTGTCGGGCGCCGGTTCCAGCCAGCCGAAGTCTGCCGCCGCCTCGACCAGCGGGATGTTGTGATCGTGGCTGGGGGCGCCGAGTCCGGAGGGCAGCGGTCGCCGCTTCCGGTTGTCCAGTGCGGTAAGGCAGGCCATAGTCGCGATCTTGTAGAGCCAAGCGCGCACCGAGGACCGGCCCTCGAACCGGCCGAACGCCCGCCACGCCCGCAGATACGTCTCCTGCACCAGATCCTCGGCCTCCTGGACCGACCCGAGCATCCGGTAACAGTGAGCCAGTAACTCCCGCCGGTACGGGTCGGCGAGTGCGACGAACTCCGCGTCGTACGTCATCGCGTCGTCGCCCCCTCTTCGATCGGGCGCAGACCCCGGCCACTGATCAGGTACTCGGCGTGGGGCCCTGTCTCGGTCGAGCGGTAGAGGTCGACGATCGCCGTGCCGACGTGGTTGGGGGTCAGGATCGGTTGCAGGTTGCTGACAAAGCTACTCGTCTCGATGCCTTGGAGCTTCGCGTAAGCGGCGACGCCGGCCGTGCCGAGCTCGGTAGCGGGGCTGAGCTGCGGGAGCAAGGTGATGAACCTCAGGCCCAGCGACCTGCGCGCGGATACGTCCGCGGCGTAGGAGCCGATGAAGCGGATCGCGGATTTCGCCGACGCGTAGCCGCCGCTGAGCGGTGAGCCATTGAGCGCGGCGCCGCTGGACAGCGATACGACCAGGCTGCCCGGCCGCAGCGGTGCCCGCAGAGCGGCTCGACTCCACTCGAACGCCTGCCGGGTGTCGACCTCCCAGTTCTGCCGGAAGGTCTCCCAGGTCTGTTCGTCCAGCAGACCCATCGGCGGTGTGACACCGGCATTGAGGACGACGAGGTCAGGCTTGTACTCCGCGATCAACTCGGCCGCGACCTCGGGATCCGCCGCGTCGCCCTGCACTGCGGTGAAGCCGTCTTCCTCGGCCGCAGCCGCCAAGGTTCCGGCGGTCCTGGCGACGCCGATGACGTGGATGCCTGCGGCAACCAAAGCGGCGGCTGTACCCCGGCCGAAGCCGCGACCGGCGCCGGTGACGATCGCCCGGGCGGTGGTGGAGTTCGAATCTGTCATGAGGTCAGCTCCTGCTGGATGTCACGTGGTGCTGATGGGTGGAGTTCGCGGACCTGGCGGCGCGAGGGCCCCGCCGCAGCCGCGACCAGACCGAGCACCGGCACGAGGGCGGCCACCGCGATAGCCGGCTTGAAGCCGTCGATGAACGCGGCAGGGCTTGAGTAGCCGCCGTTCCCGGCGAACACCGCCGCCAGAATGGCGATACCGAACACGCCGCCGAGCTCTCGCAGCGCGCTATTGGTGCCGGCGGCAACGCCTGAATCCCCAAGCGGCACCGACGAGACGACAGCGTTGGCCACGGTCGGGAAGCACCATGAGATGCCGATACCGGCGATGATCAGCGGGACGACCAGCGATCCGTAGCCGACCCCCGGCTCGACCACCAAGGCCAGCCAGCCCAGCCCCGCACCCTGCAGCAGCAGGCCGAGCAGCATGAACGGCTTGTTCCCGAACCTGTCGGCCAGGCCGCCGGCGATGGGTGCCACCAGCATCGGCATCGCCATCCAGACCAGGATCCGCAAGCCCGCCTCGAGCGGCGAGTATCCAAGCCCGATCTGGAACAGCTGAGTGATCATGAACAGCGAGCCGAGCAGGGAGATGAACTGGAAGATGGCGACGCCGTTGGCCGACGAGAACCCGCGGCTTCGGAAGTAGGCCAGCGGCAGCATCGGATGCGTAGTACGCCGCTCCCAGGACAAGAACGCGCCCGGCAGCACCACTCCGGCGATCAGCGTGCCGACCACCTCTGAACTGCCCCAGCCGACCTCGGGAGCCCGGACAGCCGCCCAGGTCAACGACGCCAACCCCAGCCCGACAAGGACCAGACCAGTGATGTCCAGCCGAGGACGCGGCCCGCGACTCTCCCGAAGTCGCAGCGCCGAAAGGACCGCGACGACGGCGCCGACCGGGACGTTGATCCAGAAGATCCACTGCCACGACAGGCCCTCGACGATGGCACCGCCGAGCACTGGGCCCGCGGCGACGCCCAGTCCGGAAACACCGCCCCAGATGCCGATCGCCGCGCCACGCTTCGCCAATGGGAACGCCTCACTGATCAGGGTCAGCGTGAGGGGCAGGATCGCCGCGGCGCCGACGCCTTGCGCCATCCGGGAGATGAGCATCAGGCAGGCGAACACCAGGTTGTACGCGTTGATGGTCCACTCGAGCTGCGACAGGCTGGCGTGCAGATCAGTCGTCAACGTCGGTAGGGCCGTGGCGACCACCACCACGTCCAGCGACGTCAGGAAGACGCCGAACGACGCCAGCGCCAGCGTCCATCCCTTCCGGCTGGTTGCGCCCCTCCCGTCAGTGACCGGACCGGGCGGCGAACCGACCGCCGGGAGAGATACCACTGTCATATCGGTGCCTTCCTCGGATGGTCTCGATACCTGCTGAGGTATGAGACCGCCCCACCCACCGAATTTCGCCGGGCACCACTGGATTTCTTCACTCCCGGCCGGCACTCCCGGGCCAAGACGGCGCCCCGCCAGCCGAAGAGGACCGCGGTCACGGACCCCTGATCACGACTCTGTACCACCACCGGGTGCCTGCGGCTGGGTGTCGGGGGCCGAGGTGAACCGCAGGGAGCGCTTGCGGTGTCCGAACGGTCGTGCTTTTATGGCGGTGTGGGCAAGGGTGACGAGACACGGTCGGCGGTGCTCGACGAGGCCATGCGGATGGTCAGCGCCATCGGGATGCGCGGGCTGACGATCGGCTCGCTCGCCGAACGGACCAACATGTCCAAGAGCGGGCTGTTCGGGCACTTCAAGTCCAAGGAGCAGCTGCAGCTCGACGTCCTCGACCACGCCGCCGAGCTGTTCGTCGACCTGGTGCTGCGGCCGGCGCTGAAGGCGCCGCGCGGTGAGCCGCGGGTGCGCGAGCTGTTCGAGCGCAAGCTGATCTGGGACGGGCTGCAGTACGGCGCCGACGGCGCGCTCCCCGGTGGCTGTATCTTCACCAACCTCGCGACCGAGCTGGACGACGAGCCCGACGGCCCGCTGCGCGACAAGCTGGTCCGGCACGAGCGCGACTGGCACGAGGTCGTCGCGACGGTGTTCGCCGGCGGTATCTCCGAGGGCCACTTCGACCCGTCGTACGACCCGGTCCAGTTCGCCTACGACCTGCACGGCGTGATGCTGGCGCACCACTACGCCACCCGGCTGATGCGCGACCCGGACGCCGAACGCCGGGCCCGCAACTCCTTCGAGTCCCTGCTGCGCGCGGCCCGCGTCGTACAGCCCTGACCGCCGGCCGGCCCGCGGCCCGGCGCTGACGAATCCCTGACGTCCGCCCGAGATCCTGGAGGAGCAGAAGTGTCCGCACAGAAAAGCACGAACGGTCGCACCAAAACCTACGCAAGCGTGCCGCCGGCCCTGCGGCTCGTGTTCCGCACGCTGGAGTGGGTCGCCCCCGACGCCGGCGCGAGGCTCGCCGTGAAGTTCTGGTTCACCGTGCCGCCGGGCGCGCGCCGGGCACGGCGCAGCGAGGTGGACCTGCCCCCGGCCGCCCGGTTCACCGTCGACGTGAACGGGCACGCCGTGCGCGGCACCGCCTGGGGGACCGGCCGGACCGTCTACCTGGTGCACGGGTGGGGCGGCTGGGGGGAGCAGTTGGCGTCGTACGTCGGTCCGCTGGTCGCCGGCGGCCACCGCGTGGTCGCCTACGACGCGCCCTCCCACGGCGAGTCCGCGCCGGGCCGGCACGGGCCGCGCAGCACCGCGCTGCCGGAGATGGCCGAGGCGCTGGCCGCGGTGGTCGCCGCACAGGGCGAGCCGTACGCGTTCGTCGCGCACTCGATCGGCGCGATGGCGGTCGCCCGGGTGCTGCGCGACGGGGTGGACGCCGAGCGGGTGGTGATGGTGGCGCCCGCGGCGTCGGTGGACCCGATGATGCCGGTGTTCCGGGCCGCGTTCGGGTTCGGGCCGCGGATCGAGGCGCGGATGGGCGCGAAGATCGAGGCGTACGCCGGGCTGCCGATGGCCGAGCTCGACGTCCCCGCGGCCGGGCACCGGCTGCACGCCCAGGGCCGGCTGCCCGAGCTGTTCACCGCGCACGACGACCAGGACCTCGAGACGCCGTACCGGGGCTCGTTCGACATCGCCGAGACCTGGCACGCCCGCCCGCCGGTGGTCACCAGCGGCTTCGGCCACAACCGGATCGTGCGCGCCGAGCGGGTGGTCGCGGCGGCGGTCGAGTTCCTCACGGCCCGTGACACGACGCTGGACACCGCGCACGGCGGCGAGGTGTCACAGGACAGAATGGCCGGGTGATCCACGCCTCGATCTCGGCCACGTTGCCGGACTACCCCTGGGACAAGCTCGCGCCGTACAAGGAGAAGGCGGCCGCGCACCCGGACGGCATCGTCGACCTCTCGGTCGGCAGCCCGGTCGACCCGGTGCCGCCGCTGATCCGCTCGGCGCTCGCGGCGGCGGCCGACGCCCCGGCGTACCCGATGACGATCGGGACCGCCGCGGTCCGCGAGGCCGCGGCCGCGTGGATGGCGCGGCGGCTCGGCGTGAGCGGTGTCGACCCGGGCACGCAGGTGCTGCCGGTGATCGGCACCAAGGAGCTGATCATGCTGTTGCCGACGCTGCTCGGCGCCGGCCGTGGTGACGTGGTGCTGATCCCGGACCTGGCCTATCCGACGTACGAGGCCGGTGCCGCGCTGGCGCGGGCGACCACGGTACCGGTCGCGTCACCGGTCTCGTACGACGCGGCGCCGGTGCGGATCGCGTACCTGAACTCGCCGCGCAACCCCAGCGGGCAGACGCTGACCGCGGACGAGCTGCGCGCGGCGGTCGAATGGGCCCGGGCCGGTGACGTGCTGCTGGTCAGCGACGAGTGCTACGCGGAGTTCGGGTGGGACGTGGCGCCGACCTCGGTGCTGCGTCCGGACGTGTGCGGCGGGTCGTTCGACAACCTGCTCGCGGTGCACTCGCTGTCGAAGCGGTCGAACCTCGCGGGTTACCGCGCCGGTTTCGTCAGCGGCGACACGCGGGTGGTCGCCGAGCTCCTGGCGGTACGACGGCACGCCGGGCTGATGGTGCCGACTCCGGTCCAGGCCGCGATGGCGGCGGCGTACAGCGACGACACGCACGTGGACGAGCAGCGGGCCCGGTACGCGGACCGGCGGGACGTGCTGCGGCCGGCGCTGGAGCGGGCCGGGTGGCGGATCGAGCACTCGGAGGGCTCGCTGTATCTATGGGCGACCCATCCGTCCTACGACGCCTACGGGTCGGTCGGGGCTCTGGCCGACCTCGGCATCCTGGCCGCGCCCGGCACGTTCTACGGCGAGGCCGGCGCGCGCCACGTCCGGATCGCCCTGACCGCCTCCGACGAGCGCGTCGCCGCCGCTGCCTCCCGCCTGGCCTTCGCGCACACGGCGTAGGGTAGGCGTGGCGGTGTGTGAACATGCCGGGCGTTGTCACGTTCTCACCAACCTGAACGGGTGCCGGCGCGTCTTGAGTTGTAGACCGCTGTCGCGGTTCCGACGATCTGGCGAGGGGGCCAGTGGATGATCCGTGCGACGGGTGTGGGACTCGCGGTCTCGGGACTCGTGGCGGCCGCGCTGATCGCGATGCCTGCGAGGGCATCCTCATCGGGCGCGCCGACCGCGTCCGCGTCGGACTCAGTGACCCGGTCACCGGCTGGGTCGCCGACGCCGTCACCCACGCAGACGCCGACGTCGACCGGGTCGGTGTCGCCGTCGGAGTCGCCCACGCAGGGGGAGACGGTGTCGCCTAGCGAGTCCGCGACGCCGACGGCGACCGCGGCGTCCACGGAACCGGTGGCCGCGCAGGCCGCCGTCGTACTGACTCTCGACGCGCCCAGCCCGCAGTCGCAGTGGGAGGACCGGCCGGTGCGGCTGACCGGGCGGCTGAGCAACGGTGCGTCCTGGTCGGTGTCACTGTGGCGGCTGATGTCGACCGGCTGGGTGCGGATCGGGTACGTCAAGGCGAACGAGGGCGCCTTCGCGCTCACGGTCCGGCCGCCGTCGCCGTCGACCTGGACGGTCAAGGCCGTGCTCGGCGACGAGCCGACCGACGCGGTGCAGTCGGAGCTGCGCCGGTTCACCGTGATGAACCGGAGCATCACGCTGGACAAGCCGGCCTCGGCGTACATGGCACTCAGTGGCGTCACCATGACCGGCCACGTGACGCCGGCGCAGAAGAGCCTCGGGGTGATCCTCGAGTTCCGCTACGGCACCGGCTGGCGCGGGCTGAAGCTCGGCTACACCGACGCCTACGGCCGGTTCCGGATCCGGGTGCCGGACAACTTCCCGTACCACTGGGTCGTGCGGGCGCGGACCGTCGAGTCGCCGTCGACGGCGATCGAGTACTCCGGCACCGGGACCTTCGACGTCAAGGCCTACCTGTGGCCGAAGGTCTATGCCGTCACAGCCGCCGACGTCCCGTACACCTACCGCTCCGGCTGTCCGGTCGGGCCGTCGAAGCTGCGCCGGCTGGTCCTCACGCACTGGGGTCTCGACCACCGGCTGCACCGCGGCGAGCTCATCCTGCGCGACGGGGCCGTGCAGGACGAGATCGGCGTGTGGAACGCGGCGATCATCAACCGCTTCCTGGTCCGGCAGATGCGCCGCGTCGACGTCTACGGTGGCAGCGACATCAAGTCGATGGCGGCGGACAACACGTCGGCGTTCAACTGCCGTCAGGTGACCGGGAACCCGTACGCGTTGTCGCCGCACTCGTACGGCTACGCGATCGACATCAACACCGTCGAGAACCCGTACCTGGCGCCGAACGGGGTCTGGTACCCGAGCAACGGCCTCTCGTACCGCGACCGCTCGGTGGTCCGGCCCGGCATGCTGTTCACCGGCAGTACGCCGACCAAGGCGCTGGCGCAACGCGACTACTTCTGGGGTGCGCGATGGAACAGTCCGGACTACCAGCACTTCCAGCCGCGATGACGCGCGCGGCGGCGGTGCTCGCGGCCTGCCTCGCGGCGGGCGCCCTGGCCGGTTGCGGGGCGGACCCGGCGCCGGCCTCGTCCGGTACGACGCCGACCGCGGCCGCCGCCCCGAGCCCCACGGTCCTGACGCCGGCCGCACGTCGTACGACGCCCGCGACGAACGCCGCCGAGCCGCCCGACACCCCCGAGCCGCAGACGGCGCCGCCGCCGCGCACCGCCGGCCCGCTCACCGCGCGCAACGTGCCGCCGCCGGGCGAGCTCGGCGCGGGCTGGACGACGTACGACGACCCGGGCGGCTCGGAGGCGGGCTTCATCGGCAACGGCAGCTGGACCCGGCGCCGCGACGCGCACCAGGCGGCGTTCGAGGCGCTGCCGATCGGCTGCGCGAACGTGCTCCCGGCGACCCCGATGCCCGTCCCGCGCCACGCGCTCCAGGCGACCTACCGCAACCAGCACCGCGCCCCGGCGCAGGTCCTGGTGCTCCGGTTCGCCACCCCCGCGCAGGCGTCGTCGTACCTGACCGGCTACCTGGCGCGGATGTCGGCGTGCGGCAGCGGCGGCAACCTGTCGGTGCTGCCGATGTGGCGGACGACGGACGCGGCGGCCTCGGTGCGGCGCTACGCGGGCGCGGAGACCTACGCCGAGGTCGCGGTCCGGCGCGGCGCCACCGTCGGCCTGCTGGCGACCTCGACCGCCGACCCGGCCGCCGAGCGCGCCTGGACCCGCACCGCCGCCACCCGGCTCGCCGCCCGCGTCGACCGCTGAATCCACTCCATAAACATGCACTACCCTTCAGTAATTGAGCGTCCTACACTCTGCCCATGGCCGATTTCGCGCGGCTCGGAGCGCTGACCGCCGAGCTCGATCCGCCGTACGCCGCCGTCGACCTGGGGGCGTTCCGCCGCAACGCCGCCGACCTGGTACGACGGGCGGCCGGCACCCCGATCCGGGTCGCGGCCAAGTCGGTGCGGTGCCGCGCGCTGATCGACGAGGCGCTGGCGACCGACGGCTTCCACGGCGTGATGAGCTACGCGCTGCCGGAGGCGATCTGGCTCGCCCGCGGCGGCGTCGACGACCTCCTGATGGGCTACCCGACCGTGCATCGGGCGGCGCTGCGCGAGCTGGCCGCCGACCCCGGGCTGGCGTCCCGGATCACGCTGATGGTCGACGACCCGGCGCAGCTCGCGATCGCCAAGGACGCGGCCGGTGCGGGCGCCGCTCGGCTGCAGGTCTGCCTGGACGTGGACGCCTCGCTGCGGGTGCTCGGCCAGCACCTCGGCGTACGACGCTCGCCGCTGCGCACCCCGGACCAGGTCGTCGCGCTGGCGCGCGCGGTCGTCGACGACCCGGCGTTCGAGCTGGTCGGGCTGATGTTCTACGAGGCGCAGATCGCGGGGCTGCCGGACACCTCGCCCGCGGTGCGCTGGGTGAAGCGGCGCTCCGCCGCCGAGCTCGCCGAGCGGCGCTCGCTGGTCGCCGACGCGGTCAAGCAGGTCGCGCCGATCACGCTGGTCAACGCCGGCGGCAGCGGCAGCATCGAGATCAGCAGCGCCGACCCGTCGGTCACCGAGGTCACCGCGGGGTCCGGGCTGTTCGGTCCCGCCCTGTTCGACCGGTACGACGTGTTCCGGCCGGAGCCCGCGGTCGCCTACGCGGTCTCCGTCGTGCGACGTCCGGCCCGGCGGATCGCGACCCTGTTCAGCGGCGGGTACGTGGCGTCCGGTCCGGCGGCGAAGTCGCGGCTGCCGAAGCCGGCGTTCCCGGAGCGGCTGAAGCTGCTCGGTACCGAAGGCGCCGGCGAGGTGCAGACGCCGGTGCGCGGGCCGGACGCGGAGGGGCTGCGGATCGGCGACCGGGTGTGGATGCGGTACGCCAAGGCGGGGGAGATGTGCGAGCGTTTCGACGTGCTGCATCTCGTCGACGGCGACGAGGTGCGCGCGGTCCCGACGTACCGGGGTGAAGGGAAGTCGTTCGGATGACCGAGACGTGGCGGAACTGGGCGGACACGGAGTCCGCGGACGCCGTCGAGGTGCTGCGGCCGTCGTCGGCCGACGAGCTCGCCGGTGCGGTGAAAGCCCTTGCGGAGCAGGGGAAACGGCTCAAGGCGGCCGGGTCCGGGCACTCGTTCACCGGGTGCGCGGCGCCGGAGCAGGTGCAGGTCCGGCTGGACGGGATGGCGTCGATCGTCAGCGCCGACCAGGCGTCCGGCCGGGTCACGGCCGGCGCCGGGATCGGCCTGCGCAAGCTCAACGCCGGGCTGGACGCGATGGGGCTCGCGATGGCGAACCTCGGCGACATCGACAAGCAGACGATCTCCGGCGCGGTGTCGACCGGGACGCACGGCACCGGCGCGCGGCTCGGCGGTCTGGCGACGCAGGTGACCGGGCTCGACCTGGTGACCGCGGACGGGTCGGTGCTGAGCTGCTCGGAGTCGGAGAACGCCGACGTGTTCCAGGCCGCCCGGTTGTCGGTCGGGGCGCTCGGCGTGGTGACGTCGCTGACCCTGCAGTGCGTGCCGGCGTTCCTGCTGCGCGCGCAGGAGGGCCCGATGCCGCTGGCCGACGTGCTGGAGGGGTTCGACCAGCTTGCCGAGGGCAACGACCACTTCGAGTTCTACTGGTTCCCGCACACCGATATCGCGCTGACGAAGCGGAACAACCGGGTCGGGCCGGAGGTGGCCGCGTCGCCCGTCGGCGCGGTGCGGGGCTGGATCGACGACGAGCTGCTGTCGAACCGGGTCTTCGAGCTGACGAACCGGCTGACCGCGCGGCGGCCGGGGCTGACACCGCGGGTGAACCGGATCGCGGCCCGCGCGCTGTCGGCACGCGAGTACGTCGACGCGTCGTACAAGGTCTTCTGCTCCAACCGCGACGTGGTGTTCCGCGAGTCCGAGTACGCGGTGCCGCGCGAGCAGGTGGTCGGTGTGATCGCCGAGCTGCGCAGCTGGATCGCGCGCAGCGGGGAGCGGCTGCCGTTCCCGATCGAGGTCCGGGTGGCCGCGGCCGACGACGTCTGGCTGTCGACGGCCTACGGCCGCGAGTCGGCGTACGTCGCGATCCACCAGTACCACCGCCTCGACCACCGGCGGTACTTCGACGCCTTCGAGCAGATCGCCTCGTCGGTCGGCGGCCGGCCGCACTGGGGCAAGCTGCACAGCCTCGGGGTCGAGCAGTTGCGCGAGCGCTACCCGAGGTACGACGACTTCCTCGCCGTCCGCGACCGCCTCGACCCCGGCCGCGTCTTCGCGAACGCCTACACCCGCCAGGTCTTCGGCGACTGACCCGCTCTTGGGTGTGCGCATAGGCTGCCCCACGTGACTACACCTGAGGCTTTCGAGGCGGTTTCGGAGGACTGGGACACGGCGCTGGCGGTGGTCGCGCACCCCGACGACCTGGAGTTCGGAGCCGCGGCGGCGATCGCGCGCTGGACGGGGCAGGGCAAGCGGATCGTGTACTCCCTGCTCACCAGTGGTGAAGCGGGCATCGACGGGATCGAGCCGGAGCGTTGCCGCAAGATCCGCGAGGCCGAGCAGCGCGAGTCGGCGCGGATCGTGGGTGTCGACGAGGTCGAGTTCCTCGGCCAGCCCGACGGCGTGCTCGAGTACGGCGTCGGGCTGCGCCGCGAGATCGCCCGCGTGGTCCGGCGGCACCGGCCCGAGATCGTGATCACGGGCAACTTCCGCGACACCTGGCAGGGCGGTGGCTTGAACCAGGCCGACCACATCGCCTGCGGACGGGCGACGCTGGACGCGGTCCGGGACGCGGGCAACCGGTGGGTGTTCCCGGAGCAGATCCGCGACGAGGGGCTGGACCCGTGGGGCGGCGTCCGGGAGGTCTGGGCGGCCGGGTCGCCGGGCGGCCGGCACGCGGTCGACATCACCGAGACGTTCCAGTCCGGCGTCGACTCGCTGAAGGCGCATCGGGCGTACATCGACGGCCTCGGCTGGGAGCACTTCGACCCGGCCGAGTTCCTGGAGGGCGTGTCCCGCCAGGCCGGCACCCGGCTCGGCGTCCCCATGGCCGTCTCCTTCGAGGTCTTCAACCTCGGCTGGGAGTAACCCTCCACGCGGTGTCGCGGACGCGATTGCCGGCGAGGCTTGTGTCGCGCACCTGCCGGGTGTAATGCAGTTGGTGTCGCGATTGGAAGGGGGCCGCGACATGGGACCGCTTGCGATCGGGCTGGAGAGCGGGTTCGACGATGACCATGTCGTGGTGGAGATTGACGACCGCACCGTCCTCGACGACGCGCATGTGAGCACCCGCTACCAGGTCGGCTTCGCCCGGATGCTCGAGGTGCCTACTGACGCGGCGGAGGTGCGGGTGGGAGTCCGGCTGCCGAGCCGTCGAGTGGCCGGCGAGACCACCGTCCAGGTCGCCGAATGTCCGACTCTCCGTGTCTCGGTCGAGAACGGAGAGGTTGTGTTCAGCGCTGGCGACACACCCCTCTACTACGCCTGATCGCGGCCGCGGCGTTCGGCCCGGGCCCCCGAGCGTCACGTGGAGCAGGCCCGTCCTGGGAGGACTCACCATGCCAACCGAGAAGAGCGCGAGAAAGCAGTCGCGCCCACGCAAGACGGCACCGAAGGCGCGCGAGCGGGCCGTCGTCGCGCCGAGGGACGTCGCACCGGCGGAGCAACCTACGACCAGGACGGCGATGGAGGAGAAGGCCGGTCCGCCGCCCGCGAGCCCGGAGAGCCTGGCGCCGTCCGAGCACGACGCCGCCTTCGGGCAGCTGATCGAGACCGTCGCGGCCGAGCTCCCGCGCCTTGAGGAAGCGGAGCTGCGGGCGCCGCTCCCGAGGGTTCAGCGCAGCGGCGTCTACACCCGCAGCGGATGGCCCTGGATGACGAGCGATGACAGATCGGTCTCGCCGCAGCGAGCGGCTGGCGAGGAGACCGTGGCGGATGATGTCGCCGAGACGCTCGTCGCCGGGCTCGGTCCGCGCCCCTCCTGGACGTCGGAGCAACTGCGTGTCGACGTCGACGGACTGTTCCCCACGATGACGATCAGCGGGTCGATCTTCCGCCTGTTCGGCGGCCGGCTGACCTGGATCGCGCGGGTCACGGTCGATCCGTCGACCGGCGACTACGTCGGTCCGATCAGCTACCGTGACGGTCCCGCGCAGTTGGAGCCTCATACCGACGTCCGCTGCAAGTTGACCGGGTCGCGGTGGAACCAGGCGTCGCTGCGCGCCCATGTCACCTTCACCGGCGGCGGTGCACCGGACCGAGTTCGGAACTACCGTTACCAGCGGCCGAACTTCCGGACCGTCGGCATCGAGTTCGACTCGGTCGCCGGTACGACGTCGGTGACGTCGTACAGCCTGAATGCTCATCCCAATCGCCCCGTCGACCTGCCGGCCGTCACCCTGACGATCGAGGGCGCTTTCACGCGGCAGGGGCTGCGGATGACCAAGACGAGCGGCGACGACGTCATCCCGATCGACGAGGCCGGCACGAATCTGCAGTGGTCTGACATCGAGATGCACGACGCCATGCAGCGGCACTGGTCGAAGTGGGCGGATGTGCCGCAGTGGCAGGTCTGGACCCTGTTCGCCGGTCGCCACGAAGCGGGCTTCGGTCTCGGCGGCATCATGTTCGACGACATCGGCGCCGCCCAGCGGCAGGGCTGCGCGGTGTTCATGGACTCGTTCATCTCGAACCCCGCGCCGCCCGGCGATCCTGCTCCGGCGGCCTACGTCCAGCGCATGCGGTTCTGGACGGCGGTCCACGAGATCGGGCACACCTTCAACTTGGCGCACTCGTGGCAGAAGCACCTCGGCACCCCGTGGATTCCGCTCGCGCCGGCGCCCGAGGAACGCAGCTTCATGAACTACCCCTACAACGTGGCTGGTGGTGCCGCCGCCTTCTTCGCGGACTTCTACTACCGCTTCAGTGACGACGAGCTCGTGTTCATGCGGCACGCACCCGAGCGGTTCGTCGAGCAGGGCAACGCCGCGTGGTTCGATCACCACGGCTTCGAGCAGGCCCGCGTCGGCAGCACGAACCCGCTCGAGCTGACCCTGCGCTTCAACCGCGCGACCACGCGCTTCGAGGCGTTGGAACCGGTCATCGCCGAGGTCAGGCTCAAGAACACCTCAGCCGTGCCGGTGGTGGTCGACGAGAACACGCTCGTCGGCGAGAACCTCGTCGTCATCATCGAGCGCGCCGGCAAGGACGCGCGGAACTGGGCGCCGTACCAGCGCTACTGCCGGCTCGCACAGCCCCGCGTCCTCCAACCTGGTGAAGCGCTGTACGCGCCGCTGTATCTGTCGGCCGGCCTGAACGGCTTCGACCTCGCAGACCCAGGACGCTATCGCCTGTACGCGGCCCTGCGAACCGACGGCGGAGACGTGTTCTCCACTCCGGTGGACCTGACCGTGGCGCGTTTCGCGTCACGGGAACAGGAACGGTTGGCGGATGATCTCTTCGACGACGAGGCCGGCAGGACGCTCGCATTCGGTGGCACTCGCGTTCTCCACAAGGCCACCGATACCCTCCGCGAGGTCATTGAGCGCATGCCCGAAAGTCAGCTCGCCAAGCACGCCGCCGCCTGCTTGAGCGCTGTCGCCGTGACTCCGGGGCTCGTGCTGAACGAGGTCGACGGGAGAGTTCGACTGCAGACCGAACCCGCGCGACCAGAAGTGGCCAGGCCACTGCTCGGCGTTGCGTTCGGCGACCTCGACACAGCCGCCGAGACCTTCGGTCACATCAGGCTCACGGAGCAGGTGGAAGGTGCGGCGACCGCGCTCGCGCGCGAAGGCGAACAACAGCAAGGGGCCAAACTGGCCGAGGATCTGGCCGACACCCTCCAGAGCCGTGGCGTACTGCCGCGGGTTGTGGCCGGCGTCCGCGACACCGCGCGGACGATCGCGGGGTCGTGACGATCTGACACCAGGATGCGGGAGCGCGGCCTCCGCACGGGCGCGCTCCCGCACCGCGAGTTCACCGTGGTCAGG
>WNFV01006024.1_pt1 | contig 14940 bp, 14 predicted proteins | sample 5400101 | NCBI WGS metagenome assembly WNFV01 (sample SAMN13153361, study PRJNA577476) | soil metagenome | isolation source: 115 cm soil or saprolite under grassland replicate 1 | place: USA:California | collected 2016-06-15 | reverse complement strand
CGCTCGCGTTAACGTATTGACTTAAGGTTACTGCAAGAACTCGCTGTCGGTTGTGCCGGGTCGGGCCAAGACCGGACATCACTCATCGGGGAGGGAGCAGAGCGGGCTGGGATTGATCTAGGACGATGAACAACGGACGGAAGCCATACCTGACCTGATCTAGAGAACTACCGCGATCTGTTATCCTGCCGTGGCGGGCGTAAGTCAGTGGCGGTTGCTATGAGGCCAGCTTTATGACCATTGGACTGAACGGCTTCGTTTCGTAACTGCTGCAATTTATCGCGAGAGAAGAGTTCCCAACGAAGGTGACGGTATTTCCGATGATCTGCGTGCAGGTCGTGCTCGTGCCGGCTCCTCCAGCAAATATAATTGCAGCCGTGGAAAGGTAGATCGCGCCGCCAAAATATTGTGTCGCGCCGCCGTTGAACTTGAAAGTCGTTCCAATAGGGATGTTGCGATCGCCAAATATCACGATTCCCGCAGTCGGGCCCGATTTCGGCGGCGTCAAATTGACCGTGGCGTTTCCGTTGATGGTTGCAGTGGCCCAGTCGCTGCCGGTCTTCTTGGTAAATACGAGCGTTACACCATTGCCGGTGAGTGTGGCTCCCCCGTTCACGGAAAGACTGCCCCCGTCGAGATAATAGATTCCTGGATTCAGCACGACATCGGCGCCGGCATTGATGCTCATCCCGTCGCAATAGACGCCCGGGTTGATCGTTACGGCGGACTTTGCGCTAAATTTTTCTTGGCTGCAGCCGAAAAAGTTGGGAAATGAAACATTCGCGTAAGGATCCGCGACCGGACCAACACCAGTTCTGACGCCCTGCGTTGTCGTGATATTTTCCTTTCCGGATATCCCGCCGACCACCCCGACAGAGAGTGCCGAGATAGTCGCTGATCCCCCCACCGTGAGCGCAACGGGGCTCTGGGAATTGTCGTAAAGGCTGCAACCATTCAAAGTAACGGACGTGCTCCCCTGACCGGCAGTTGCCCCACCGGCATTTTGGTCCAATGAAAGTACGCATCCGAGCCCGTCGGCAGTTGCGACAACACCGGAACTCACCGAGATGTTGAGTGTCGAAAAGCCCATCAGGCGCATAAATACCGTGTTGATCGAGCCCATTGCGGACAAGCTCAGCGACGCTCCGCCTGCGACGGACGATGCCGCGACGGTGACGCGAACGTCCTGCACTTCGGGTCGCGCAAAATTGGCATTGAAATAGGCGTTTGCCTTCTGGCCCAGTGCGCCAGTCGAAAGAGCCTCCCTGGCGAGCATAAGGGCGGCGCCGTCCAGTGCGCCCTGCATGGCGGCGCGGGCCGCATTGGCGCGGCTGTAATCGACGGCCGCACCGGCGGTAGCGACGAGCGGAATGATGCCGAGTGCGAGCAGCGGCGCTACCCCACCCCTGCAGTCCTTGAAAAAGCGCGCCAACAGCATGCCGTGCCTCCGCGTCAGGGAATATCCCATGGGACCTCACCCAATCATGGGGCGGCGGCTTTTGAAATTTTGTAAGAGAAAATCCGCAAATTTCCGGCAAATTTGCCGCGAATTGTCCGCAATTGAGTCGTGATCGTTTAACCAGCGGCGTCGCGACGGCACGGGATTTGCAATTTCGCGGGGGAATCCCCAACATTCCGAGGGGAGACCGACGATCTGGAACCGGGCCGGGGCGGACTCTATGATGCTCCGGGGCCGATCCCCTTCCTTCCCGCCTGCGGGGCCGCAATCCGTGAAGTAACCATGAGCCGAAGAAAGCGCGAAATGGGTCCGGGAGCAGGGGGCAGGGCGCCCGCCCCGCATCTGGGTCCGGATGACAACAACAAGCGTCGCGAGCCGGGCTCGCCCGGGACCGCGGTCATCACCAAGACCAAGCCGCAGACCAAGCGGCCGAGCCTCTACCGCGTGCTGCTGTTGAATGACGACTACACCCCGATGGAGTTCGTGGTGCACGTGCTCGAGCGGTTCTTCAACAAGGACCAGGAGACCGCCCATCGAATCATGATGCATGTCCACCAGCACGGGATCGGCGAATGCGGGGTCTATACCTACGAGGTGGCGGAGACCAAGGTGACGCAGGTTATGGACTTTGCCCGCAAACACCAGCATCCTCTCCAGTGCGTGATGGAAAAAAAGTGACCACGATGGAAAAGCGGGAACGCCGGGACTATATGACGAGTTACCAAGAGACCTGACATGCCCACGTTTTCTCGCAACCTCGAGCAATCCCTCCACCGCGCCTTGGCGCTCGCCAATGAGCGCCACCACGAATATGCGACGCTCGAGCACCTTCTGCTCGCGCTGATCGACGACCAGGACGCCGCCGCGGTCATGCGGGCCTGCAATGTGGATCTCGACAAGCTCCGCCGCAGCCTCACCGCCTATCTCGAGAGCGAGCTGGAAAACCTGGTCAACGACGGCAACGAGGATTCGAAGCCGACCGCCGGGTTCCAGCGGGTCATCCAGCGCGCCGTCATCCACGTGCAGTCGTCCGGCCGCGAGGAGGTGACCGGCGCCAATGTGCTGGTCGCGATCTTCGCCGAGCGCGAGAGCCATGCCGCCTATTTCCTGCAAGAGCAGGACATGACCCGCTACGACGCGGTCAACTACATCAGCCACGGTATCGCCAAGCGGCCGGGCATGTCGGAAGCGCGTCCGGTGCGCGGCTCGGAGGAGGAGACCGACACCAAGACCGGCGACGAGCCGAAGAAGAAGGGCGACGCGCTCGAAGCCTATTGCATCAACCTCAACAAGAAGGCACGCGAGGGCAAGATCGACCCGCTGATCGGCCGCGAGGCCGAGATCAACCGCTGCATCCAGGTGCTGTGCCGGCGGCAGAAGAACAATCCGCTGTTCGTAGGCGACGCCGGGGTCGGCAAGACCGCGATCGCCGAAGGGCTCGCCCGCCGCATCGTGCACGGCGAAGTGCCGGACGTGCTCCGTAACGCCACCGTCTTCGCCCTCGACATGGGCACGCTGCTGGCCGGCACCCGCTATCGCGGCGACTTCGAGGAGCGGCTCAAGCAGGTGATCAAGGAGATCGAGGCCTATCCGGGCGCGATCATGTTCATCGACGAGATCCACACCGTGATCGGCGCCGGCGCCACCTCGGGCGGCGCGATGGATGCCTCGAACCTGCTCAAGCCGGCGCTGGCGGCCGGCAATGTGCGCTGCATCGGCTCGACCACCTACAAGGAATACCGCCAGTATTTCGAGAAGGACCGGGCGCTGGTGCGCCGGTTCCAGAAGATCGACATCAACGAGCCGACGGTCGAGGACGCGATCGAGATCATGAAGGGGCTCAAGCCCTATTTCGAGGACTACCACAAGCTCAAATACACCAACGAGGCGATCAAGGCGGCGGTCGAGCTCTCGGCGCGCTACATCCACGACCGCAAGCTGCCCGACAAAGCCATCGACGTGATCGACGAATCGGGCGCGGCGCAGATGCTGCTGCCGGAAAGCCGGCGCAAGAAGACGATCGGCATCAAGGAGATCGAGACCACCATCGCCACCATGGCGCGGATTCCGCCGAAGACGGTGTCGAAGGACGACGCGGTCGTGCTCCAGCATCTCGACCAGACGCTCAAGACCGTGGTCTACGGGCAGGACAAGGCGATCGAGGCGCTTTCGGCGTCGATCAAGCTCGCTCGCGCAGGCCTGCGCGAGCCGGAAAAGCCGATCGGCTGCTATCTGTTCTCGGGCCCGACCGGCGTCGGCAAGACCGAGGTGGCGAAGCAGCTTGCCGCCTCCATGGGCGTCGAGCTGATCCGCTTCGACATGTCGGAATACATGGAGCGGCACACCGTCTCGCGCCTCATTGGCGCGCCTCCCGGCTATGTCGGCTTCGACCAGGGCGGCCTGCTCACCGACGGCGTCGACCAGCATCCGCATTGCGTGTTGCTGCTCGACGAGATCGAGAAGGCGCATCCCGACCTGTTCAACGTGCTGCTGCAGATCATGGATCACGGCAAGCTCACCGACCACAACGGCAAGCGGGTCGACTTCCGCAACGTGATCCTGGTCATGACCACGAATGCGGGCGCCGCCGACCTCGCCAAGCAGGCCTACGGGTTCACCCGCAGCAAGCGCGAGGGCGACGACCTCGAGGCGATCAACCGCATGTTCGCGCCCGAGTTCCGCAACCGGCTCGACGCCATCATCACCTTCGCGCACCTCTCGCTGGAGATCATCGCCAAGGTGGTGGAGAAGTTCGTGCTCCAGCTCGAGGCGCAGCTCGGCGACCGCGACGTCACCATCGAGCTGTCGGAAGAGGCGACCAGGTGGCTGACCGAGCACGGCTACGACGAGCAGATGGGCGCACGGCCGATGGCGCGGCTGATCCAGGAGACCATCAAGAAGCCGCTCGCCGACGAGGTGCTGTTCGGCAAGCTCAAGGCCGGCGGCCATGTGCGCGTCATCTTGGTGAAGGACGAGGCCGGCGCCGACAAGCTCGGCTTCGAATACCTCGATGGGCCGGTGACGCCGAAGCCAGAGAAAATCCCACAGCGGGTCGGCGCCAAGGCCAAGCGCCGGGCGCCCCGCCGCAGCAAGCCGCCCGGTCCCAAGGGCGATGGCGGCCCGCCGTCTCCGCGCGGGTCGGTGCCGAAGGTGCCGCTGGTCAAGGTGTAGCGCTTCGGCGCGCGCCATGCCGGCCTTCATCTGCGAAACCTGCGGAAGCCAGTTCAGCCCGTCCGAGCAGCCGCCGCCGCGCTGCCCGATCTGCGACGAGGAGCGGCAGTTCGTTCCCGCCGCCGGGCAGAAGTGGACCACACTCGACGCGCTGGCGCAGCGGCATTTCAATTGCTACCGCGAGCATGAGCCCGGCCTCCTCGGGATCGGAACGGTTCCCCAATTCGCGATCGGCCAACGGGCGCTGCTGGTGCGCGCCCCCACCGGCAACCTGCTGTGGGACTGCATCGCGCTCGTCGATGCGGCGACGATCGAGATCGTGAAGGGTCTCGGCGGCCTCACCGGGATCGCGATCTCGCATCCGCACTACTACACCACGATGGTGGAATGGAGCCGCGCCTTCGGCGGCGTCCCCATCCATCTGCACGCCGCCGACCGGCAGTGGATCATGCGGCTCGATCCGGTGGTCAAGCTCTGGGACGGCGATACCTTGCCGATTGCGAATGGGCTCACCCTCATCCGATGCGGGGGTCATTTCGCCGGCGGGACCGTGCTGCATTGGGCGGCGGGTGCGGGCGGTCGCGGCGCGCTGCTGGCGGGCGACATCGTGCAGGTCATTCCCGACCGCAACTACGTGAGCTTCATGCGCAGCTACCCCAACATGGTGCCGCTCTCGGCCCCGGCGGTGGCGCGCGTCGGCGCCATGCTGGAGCCTTTTGCATTCGAGGTGATCCATGGCGCCTGGTTCGATCGCAGCGTGGTGCGCAACGGCAAGGATGCGGTGAAGCGTTCGATCGCCCGCTATATTGCGGCGATCGAAGGGGACGGAACGGCGGAGCTGCGATGACCGGCGGTCAGTGCTGCCCGGTCTCCAGCTTCCACTGAGATCACGCTCTACCCGATGGCGCTTCCCCCACCCAACGACCCGCCGCCGCCGTCTGCTCTCATTTTTTTCGATGGGTTGCGCAAATCGGCGACGTCGGTGTTCAGCCTCGTCCTCGTCGGCACCTATGTCGGCATCGGTGCGCTCGGCCACGATTACGGCTTCAGCCTTCCTTGGGTGATGCTGTCGACCGTGCTGGTGTGGGCCGGCCCGGGTCAGGTGATCCTGATCACGGCGCTCGGCGCCGGCGCCGCCGCGATCGAAGTCGCGCTTGCCGTGGGGCTGAGCAGTGTTCGGCTCCTGCCGATGGTCGTTGCGCTGCTGCCGCTGATCAAGGGACGCACGACGCGCGATCGCGAGCTGCTGTTGCCGGTGCATTTCACCGCCGCCACCATGTGGGTGGAATCGCTTCGCCTGTTGCCGGGCATGCCGCGCGAAAGGCGCATCGCGTTCTGCAACGGGCTCGCCGTCGGCTTCATGGTGTTTGCACATGTCGGGACCGTGGTCGGGTTCTATCTCGCCGCCTCCTTGCCGCTGCTGCTCACCGCCGGGCTGTTGTTCCTGACGCCGATTTCCTTCCTGGTCTCGACCGCGCGCAACGCGCGATTTCTGGTGGACCGGCTGGCGCTCGGCCTCGGCCTGGCGGTCGGGCCGGCTTTGGCCTGGGCCCAGATCGGGCTTGACCTGCTGTGGACGGGAATCATCGCCGGCACCGCGGCCTATGCGCTCGACCGCCTGCGCGAGGCGCTGCGATGAGCGCCATGTCCGAGCTGTTGCCCTACCTGGTGCTGGTCCTGGTCGGGTTCCTGCCGACCGAAGTCTGGCGCATGCTCGGCATCGTGGTGGCGCGCGGCATCGACGAGGAGTCCGAGCTGCTCATCTGGGTGCGGGCGGTCGCGGTCGCAGTGCTGGCCGGCGTCATCGCCAAGCTGGTCATGGTCCCGCCCGACGCGCTCGCCGCGGTGCCGCTGGCGGTGCGGCTTACGGCGATCGCTTGCGGCTTTGCGGCGTTCCTGCTCGTGCGCCGGTCGGTATTCGTCGGCGTGGCCATCGGCGAGACGGTGCTGGTCGTCGGCGCGACGCTCGTCGGCCGCTGACCGCAACGTGTCGGTTCGACGTCAGCGCGCCGGCTTCTGGACCCAGAACTGGTACATGTTGACGAAGGCCTTTGGGTTCTCGGTCTCCAACGCGTGCCACCGATCGAGGTCGGCCATGGCTTTGTCCTCCGGAAAACGCCGGCGATAGTGCTGCGCGACCTGACCGCTGAATCCGATGAAGCTCAGACCGTTGTCGCGCAGGAACGATTTGATTTCCGGAATCGTGAGTTGATGCTCCTGCGCATGAAACAGCAGGTCGCGGCATTCGCTCGTGGTGAAGAAGTCGGAATAGTTGGCAACCTCTTTGAGCGGGTTGCCGTCCTCGAAGCCCACCAGCTCCTGCCGGCACTGCCGGATGTCGTCGGCGGTTTGGCCATAGCCGCGCTCGGCGATGAAGCCGCGGGCGGCAAGGACGTCCTGCCGCGCCAGCGCGCTGTAAAGCCCCACCTGCATGAACCCGCCGGGCCGCAGCAGCGAGATCAGCACGCGCCAGCCGGCCGCGGGGTCGCCGAGGTGATGCAGCACGCCGCTCGCCTCGATCAGGTCGAAGCTGCGGCCGATCGAGCCAAGCGCGAGAATGTCGGCCTGCGCATACTCGATGTTGCGCAGACCGAGCTCGCGTGTCTTGCGTTCGGCATAGCTGAGGCTGGTGAGGCTCAGATCGATGGCAAGCAGCTTCGCGCCCGCAAACCGCCGCGCGGTTTCGAGCGCGTGCTGGCCGGTGCCGCAGCCGGCGATCAGCACGTCGAGGCTGTTGCGTTGTCCGAGATCGTGGAACGCTGCGGCCGGAAACTGATTGCGCAGGTACCAGTCGATGGTCGCCGGCTTGCCGACCGGCGCCGCCTTCACCCAGCGCGGGTAGGGCATGTCCTCGTACTGGCGCCGGACCCTGAGCGAGATCTCGTCGTCGATCGTGGTCAAGGCCGGAATGGAGGCGCGGATTTGCCGCTCCTGCATGGGTTTGCGCACCTGCTGGTCGAGCAGCGCGCCGATCGGATCGGGCCAGCGTTTCGCGAGCAGCATCTCGGCGCGCGCGCGTGAATGCAGCGGGACATAGGCGGCGACGGCGATCAGCCAGAGCGGCGGAACGGAAGCTCCGGACACCAGCCTGGCGGTGAGCCTTTGCTCGAGGTCGAGCGCCTGCCGGATTTCGTCCGCGGTTCGGGCAAAGACGTATTCGTTGATGAAGCATTGCTGCGCGAGCGCGCAGTAGAAGCCGATGATCTCGGCATTGGGCTCGCTCGACGCATCCGACGCATCGGCCAGCTCGAGCAGGGCGGATCGGGCATTGGTCAGCAGCCGCTCGAGCTCGATATCTTGCACCGGCGCCGATTCCAGGAGCGCCCGCAGTAGCCGGTCGCTGGATACAGCCGCGAGGCCGTCGAGCCCCCACAGCTCGTGCGCAGACAGACGCGTCGGCCACGCCGCCCCGATGCGCTCGATCGAAGCCCGGCCGGCGTCGCCCGACTTGAAAAGACTTCCTGCCAGCGCCGAAAGCTCGCCGGGACGGGTCCAGCCTTCCGCCAGCGCGCGGGCGAGGAGGTTGCGGAGATCGGCGCGAGCTGCGTCGTCGCCGGGAGGGGCCTGTAGGTCTTTGACGCATTGCACGAAGAACGCCCTGGTCTCTTCGGTCTCTTGAACCGACAGCCCCCGCCTGGCGAGCGCAAATGCCTGAGCCGTATCGCCCTGCGCCAGCAGCAGCCGGCCGAAGTTTCTATAGACGTCGACGAGCTGCGGCTTGAGCGCAAGTGCGCGCTGATACTGCAGCACGGCCTCGTCCCATTTATCTTGCGCCGCCAGCGCGACGCCGAGATTGCTGCAGGCCTCGGCGGCGTCCGGCCGCGCCGCCAGCACCCCGCGGTAGTGGCTCACGGCTTCGTCCAGGCGGCCTTGCTGCAGGGACAGGTTGGCGAGGCCGTAGCGCGCCTCCAGGAAGCTCGGATCGAGCGCCAGCGCCCGTTCGTAGTGCCTGCGCCCCTCGTCGAGCTTCCCCTGCTGCGTGAGCACGTCGGCCAGGCTGCGATGCGCCGCCGCATAGTCCGGCCGCAGCGCTATCGCCCGCATGAGGTGGGCGGCGGCGGGGTCGAGACGACCGAGCGCGCGCAGCGCCTGCGCCAGGTTGACACGGCACTCCGGGCTGCGATCGTCGGCGGCGACCGCCCGGCCGAGGAGCTCGACCGCCGCGTCATTGCGGCCGCTCCGCAAAGCGATGATCCCGATGAGATGCAAGCTGTCGAAATGGTTTCGATCGACCGCCAGCACGTCGCGGCACAGCCGCTCGGCCTCACCGATCTGCCCGGCGCGGAAATGCTGGAACGCCGAAGCGAATAGGTTCGTTGTGACCGGCGCGGACGGCGCCCCCGGTCCCAACGGGCCCTTGCCCTGCTTCTGGGCGGCGCGGCGTTCTTTCCGGTTCACGGCCAGGTCGGGGAGCTAGGCCAGCGCCGCGGCGAGCCTTTTGGCCTGCTCGGCGAGCACGTCGGGCGCCTCTTTCACGCTCGCCGGCGGTTTCATCTGCACGCCCTCCTTACGCGGGATCACGTGGACGTGGAGATGAAGCACGACCTGGCCGCCGGCGCTCTCGTTGAATTGCTGGAGGGTGACGCCATCGGCGCCGAACACCTGCACGCTGACCTTGGCGATCTTCTGCGCCACCTTGACGACATGGGCGAGATCGTCGGGCGCGATGTCGAGGATGTTGCGGGCGGGCGCTTTCGGCAGCACCAGCGTATGGCCGGGCGCGCGCGGCATGATGTCGAGGAAAGCGAGCGCCTTGTCGTCCTCGTAGACCTTGTAGCACGGCAGCTCGCCGCGCAGAATTTTGGCGAAGATGTTGTTGGGGTCGTAGGCGGGCATCGGTACCTCCCGTCGAGGCCCCTTCGATTGCAGGTGGCGGAAGGCCGGTCAAGCCTCATGGGCTGTGCTAAAACTATGCTCCGCGTGACAACCCGGCGGTCATTCCGGGTTCGCGGAGCCCCAAGCCGTCATGAGCTTTCATGCAGTTACCTGGCCAGGAGCCTGGCGACCGCGCGCTTCCAGACGCCTGGAGCCGTCTCGCGCTCGCGATCCGGGGGCATCGGCTGCGCGGGATGGACCCGCTCACTGTCGGCGGCGTTGCTCTCGCGGTTGAACACGAGCCGGCGCTCGATCTCCGGGCAGGCCGAGCACTGCAGCGTATGGTGCTCGTAGCCGGGCACCATCATGGTGTTGTCCCGCACCACCTGCATCAAGAGCATCTCTGCGCCACACGCAATACAACGCATCGCACATACTCACTCACCAACACCCTCTGATCGGGCGCCGTGGGCGGCCATGCTGTCAAGTGGGCATGAGGCGGATTTCTCGACCCGTGTGGCCGGGTTGCCACGGGAGCGAACGAGTTCCCGCGTCGGCGCCTGTAGCCCAACTCGCGTTTCGTTCATCCGGGCTGCGGGTGCCGCGTCATCACCCCTTCCGGAATGGTCCGGCTTCCACCAGCTCCTCGCCGGCCGCCGCCACATAGGCGCGCTCGCGCTTGAGGAAATCATCGATCGCCCGGCGCAGCCCCGGATCGAGGATGTAATGCGCAGAGTAAGTGGTGGTCGGCAGGTAGCCGCGCGAGAGCTTGTGCTCGCCCTGGGCGCCGGCCTCGACGCGGCCGAGCTTGTGCTCGATGGCGTATTGGATCGCCTGGTAATAGCAGAGCTCGAAATGCAGGAACGGATGGTGCTCGACGCAGCCCCAATGGCGGCCGTAGAGCGTGTCGGAGCCGATGAAATTGATGGCGCCGGCGATCCAGCGCCCGTTGCGCTTGGCCATCACCAGCAGGATGCGGTCGCGCATCTTCGCGCTGACGATCGAGTAGAACTCGCGCGTGAGATAGGGGCGGCCCCATTTGCGCGAGCCGGTCTCCATGTAGAAATCGAAGAAGACGTCCCATACGCTTTCGGTGAGCTCCGCGCCGGTCAGCCAATGCACGCTGACGCCGTTGGCGAGCGCGTCCTCGCGCTCGCGGCGGATGGTCTTGCGCTTGCGCGATGAAAGCGCCGCCAGGAAGGCGTCGAAGGTTTCGTAGCCGCCGTTCTCCCAATGGAACTGCTGATGGGTGCGCTTGAGGTAGCCGCGGGCGCCGAGCAGCTGCCATTCCGGCTCGGTCAAGAAGTTGACATGGACCGAGGAGGTGTCGGAGCGCCGGCAGACGTCGACCAGCGCGTCGGCAAGCGCCGCGCGCACCGGCTCCGCCTGCGGCCCGGGCCGCACCAAAAGGCGAGGGCCGGTCGCCGGCGTGAACGGCACCGCGACCTGGAGCTTGGGGTAGTAGCGGCCGCCGGCGTGTTCATAGGCCTCGGCCCAGCCGTGGTCGAAGACATATTCGCCGCGCGAATGGGACTTCACATAGCAGGGGACGGCGCCGAGCAACCGGCCGTCGGCCTCCTCGGCGATCAGGTGCATCGGCTGCCAGCCGGCTCTTGCCCGGACCGAGCCGGACTCTTCGAGAGAAGACAGAAAATCATGAGATATGAATGGATTGTAGTCCGTCTTTAATGTGGACAATTCGGGGATTGCTGTTGATAACCGGGCCGCCACACCCCCGCCGTTGGTGCAATCGGGTCTGGCATCGGCCGGCGCATGCCCACTCCGGTTGCCTGGATTGGCGCAGGCATCCCAGGCTTCGGCGGCGACATCGCCGATCGAATTTGCGATCCGGAGCGTGAGTTCGATCGAAGCCATGGACGTTCTCGTGCAACCCTCGTGCCGGTGCCTTCGTGCGATTTTATGGCCGAAAGCCTTCGAAGATCATCTGGTCGGCCCAGCGTGCCGCCTTGTCGCGGTCCTCCCTGCTGCGCACGGTCCAGGTCAACAGCGGCAAACCGAAGAGGTTGCGGGCCATGAGCGGAACGGCCGCCGGCAGATCCTTCACCGCATAGGCGATGAACTGCGGACGCGTGCGCAGCACGTGCCCGAAATAGGCCATAGCGCGCTTGCTCGCCGCCGGCAGCCGGTCCCACTCGCGATGCCGATATCGGCGCTCGGCGACCATGCCGCGCGGCAGCGCCGGTGCAATCTCACGCAGGGCCGCGACCTGGGCGGGGTCGAACGACATCACCGCCGCCGGCCCGCGATAGCCGGCGAGCACCTCGGCGGCGCGGGTGACGAGCCGCCGTTCGCCGTCGTAGCGGCTCTTGAGCTCGATCACGAGCGTGGCCTGTCCCGCCACCAGGTCGCACAATTCGCCGAGCGTGATCATGCGGTCGAGGGACCCCTTGAAAGAAACGCGCTTGAGCTCGGCGGCCGTCATCGCGTCGAGGCGGGCGCTCCCTTCGGTCAGCCGGCCGAGCGTGTCGTCGTGGTGCACCATGGCCTCGCCATCGGCGGTGATTTGCAGATCGCATTCGATCCCGTAGCGGCCCGCGATCGCCGCGGCGAATGCGGTCGCCGTATTCTCGATGATGCTTTTTTGGCCGTCATGCAGGCCCCGGTGCGCCACCGGTTGCTGAGTCAGCCAGTCGAGGCCCGGCATCGGGGGAACGGGGGAACGGGGCGTCAGGCGGCCTCGAAAATGCCTTCGACCTCGACCGCTGCGTCCGCTGGCAGCACCGCCACGCCGACGGTCGAGCGCGCATGCCGGCCCTTGTCGCCGAGCGCCGCCACCATGAGATCGGAGGCGCCGTTCATCACCTTGGGGCCGTCGAGAAAAGCCGGGTCGGAATTGATGAAGCCGCCGAGGCGCACCGCCTGCTTGACCTTGTCGAGATCGCCGAGCGCCGCCTTGACCTGGGCCAGAATATTGATGGCGCAGGCGCGTGCCGCTTTTTGGCCGTCCTCGACTGATACGCCCGCACCGAGCTTGCCCTTGGCGACCAGCTTGCCGCTCGCGTCGAGGCAGATCTGGCCGGACACGAACAACAGGGCGCCGACGCGCACGAAGGGGATGTAATTGGCAACCGGGCTTGCCGGCGTCGGAAGAACAATTCCGAGTTCCGCAAGCTTCTTTTCAACCATTCCAGCCATGATGCTCTCCGTGCCGATGCTGCGCCGACCGCCCTCGATGCGCCATTCTGCGGGCCACCGCTTGTCTTCGCCGATCGGGCAGGCGCTTGCAAGGGCCGGTCATTTGGTTGCTGGGCTTGGTTGCGACGAGTCGCCTGCGTTCTTATCTTGCGTCGCAGGCGGCCAACGAGGAGGTACGATGACGATCTTCGGCAAACGCGTGCTTTGCGCTTCCGCGGTCCTCGCGGCGGGCCTCGTCGCCGGTGCCGGACTGCGGCCGGCGACCGCGCTCACGCCGGCGGGCGAGCTCGCGCCGCACCGTGCGATCTACGAGCTCAAGCTCGCCCAGACCCGCGGCAACGCCACGGTCTCGGCGCGCGGACGCATTCTCTATGACTTCTCCGGCAATGCCTGCGAGGGCTACGCGTTGCAGTTCCGGCAAGTGTCCGAGCTCGACAACGGGGAGGGCAAGGTCACGCTCAGCGATTTGCGCACCACCACCTGGGAAGACGGCGCTGCCAAGAAGCTCGTGTTCAAATCGCAGAACTACCTCAACCAGCGACTGGGTGACACCGTCGACGGACAGGCGGAGCGCCAGTCCGGCAAGGTTGCCGTTACGCTCACCAAGCCGCAGGACAAGAAGGTCGATCTGGAAGCGGCGATCGTGTTTCCGACCGATCACATGCGTCGCATCATCGAGGCCGCGCGCGAGGGCCGGAGCATTTTGGAATTTCCGGTCTATGACGGGTCGGAAACCGGCGAGAAGGTCTACAACACGCTCACCGTCATCGGCCAGGCGATTGCGCCGAACGAGCGTGCTCCGACGGACGCCGCGGCCGGGCAGCAGGCACTCGCGGGCCTCAAGCGATGGCCGGTCACGGTGAGCTACTTCGAGAGGGCGGCCAAGAGCAGCGGCGAGCAGGCGCCGATCTATTCGATCAAGTTCGAGATTTACGAGAACGGCGTCTCGCGCGCGCTCCTGCTCGACTACAACGATTTCGCCATCAGCGGCGAGCTGACCTCGCTCGACCTCAAGGACGTCAAGCCTTGCAGATGACGGAGGACGGACGACGGAGGACAGAGAGCAGACGTATCCGTCCTCTGTCGTCGGTCCTCTGTCGTCAGAGTCCCGCCAGCGCCTTATCGTAATACGACAGATCGAGATACTTGTCGGGCGCGGGCGGGGTGCCGCCCCATTGCCCTTCGATCTCGGCGCGCAGCTTCAGCACGTTCCGAAAGCCGTCCATGTCGAACTTGGCGTCCTTGGCGATGGGGTCGGCCGGATCGGTGGCGACCGCGTAGGAAAGCGCTGCGACCTCGGGCGTGAGTTTGAGCCGATCGACCAGCAGTTGGATGGCCTCGGCTTTGTTGGCGGGATCGAGCACCCAGCGGCGGCCTTCGACATAGGCCCGGATGTAGCGCACCACCGTATCGCCATTGGCCTTCGCCCAGTCGCGCATCACGAAAGCGCCGTCCGACTGGTAGGAGCCGATCGCCTTGGCGGCCGCGCCCATGTCCTTGAGGCCGGCTTGCACGGCGCGGAACGAGAACGGTGGGTTGAGGACCCCGGCCGCGGCATTGGCCTTGTCCTTGCTCATGGCCTCGAGCCGCGCTGTGTCGCCGCCGGTGACGATGGCGATGTCCGCCTTGGCGAGCTCGACCATCGCGACCGCGTTGTCGACCGCGGCGTGCACGATCTGATGATCGCCTTTGGCGAGGCCGCTGCGCAGCACCTCGGAATTCGGCGTGTTCAGGAGCTCGATCGCGAGGCCGTGCTTGGCGAACAGATTCTTGTGCTGGGCGGCGAAGATCGAGAAGTTGGAAAGGCCCGGGAACACCATGACCTTCAACTGGGTCTGGGCTTGCGCCGCTGCCACGGCACCCAGCATCGCCATCGCGGCAAGCGCGCCGGTCTTCAGGTTGTTTCGCAGTCGCATCGCCATTGCGCTTCTCCCATGTCTTGCTCGAACTCTAACACCGTCCGCGCTGGGCTCGTCCAGCGAATTGCCATCAAATCCCGGCGCTAATCGTCGCTGTCGAGCGCGAGGCCCTTGATCACCGCGTCGTCGCCGAATTTTTCGCGCAGCCGGTCGATCGCTTGTTCCGCCTCCGCCGTTCGGCGGTCGAGGAGATCCGAGTGGTCGGCGTCATCGCCGGGGCCGAGCGCCGAGACGCCGATGCCGATCAGGCGGAACTTGGTGCCGTCGGTCTCGCGCGCCAGCAGATCGCGGCCGGCGGCAAAGATCCTGGCGGCGAGCCGGGTCGGGTGATCGAGCGAATGCGCCCGCGTCCGGATGCGGAAATCGGCGGTCTTGAGCTTGAGCGTCACGGTCTTGCCGGCAAGCTCGCTCTCCTTGAGA
>WNFV01013098.1_pt1 | contig 14941 bp, 13 predicted proteins | sample 5400101 | NCBI WGS metagenome assembly WNFV01 (sample SAMN13153361, study PRJNA577476) | soil metagenome | isolation source: 115 cm soil or saprolite under grassland replicate 1 | place: USA:California | collected 2016-06-15 | reverse complement strand
GATCTCGTAGTTGATCGTGTCCGCCGCCGCGGCCCAGTCGTCCGCGGTCGGCTCACCGTGGTCGCCGGGGCCGAACAGCACGACCTCGTCGCCGGCCGCCGCTTCGTCCCCGTCGAGGTCGATGACGAACTGGTCCATGCAGACCCGGCCGGCGATCGTACGACGCTTGCCCGCGGCAAGGACCGGGCCGCGGTTCGACACGTGCCGCGGGATCCCGTCGCCATAGCCGAGCGGGACGAGGCCGAGCGTCGTCGGCGCCGGGGTGACGTAGGTGTGGCCGTAGGAGACACCCGCGCCGGCGCCGACCCGCTTGACCAGTGCGAGCCGGGCGCGCAGCGTCATCGCCGGCCGCAGCCCGAGCGCAGCGGACGGTCGCTCGGCGCCGAACGGCGACAGGCCGAAGACGGCGATGCCCGGCCGGACCAGGTCGAACCGGGTCCGCGGCAGCGCGAGAGTGCCGCCGGAGTTGGCCAGGTGCCGCAGCGGCGGGCGGATGCCGTGCCGTTCCGCGATCTCGAGCGCGCGCTCGAAGGCCTCGACCTGGGCGGCGTTCGCGGGATGGTCCGGCGTGTCGGAACAGGCCAGGTGCGACCAGACGGCGGCGATCTCCAGGTGCCCGGCCGCCTGGGCCTTCGCGGCCGCGGCCACCACGTCGGTCCAGTCCTCCGGGGCCGCGCCGGACCTGCTGAGACCGGTGTCGGCCTTCAGGTGTACGCGCGCCGGGCGGCCGGCGGCCTGGGCCGCGGACTCCAGCTCGGCGATCATGCCGGTGGACGACGCTGACAGGTCGACGTCGGCCGCGACCGCGTCCGCGAGCGGCTCGCCCGGCACGGCCAGCCAGCAGAACACCCGCCCGGTGTCCCCGGCGGCGCGCAGGGCCAGCGCCTCCTCGATCACCGCCACGCCGATCCAGCTCGCGCCACCGGCCCGGGCGGCGCGGGCGGAGGCGACCATGCCGTGCCCGTAACCGTCCGCCTTGACGGCCGCCATCACCTCGGCAGACCCCGCCACGGCGCGCAGCGTCGCCACGTTGTGCCGGATCGCGGTGAGGTCGATCACCGCCTCGGCCCGCGGCTGGTTCGGCTCCTGACTGGTTGGCATAGCGTTCAAAGTCTCTCAGGGCGGCGTGTCGATGATGTTCTGTGGGCCTGGCTGGTCCGGTGACAACCTGCACGAAGGCCGAGGCGTCAGTCCAGCATGAAACCACGATCCGTCGTCCTGATCGCTGCCCTGCTCGTCGCCGGATGCGGAACAGAACCAGGAGTGCGTGCCGTGCCACCGACCGACAACGTGCTGACCGGACGGACCTTCCTGTCCACCACCGTCACCGAGAACGGCGCCGCGCGCCCGCTGGTCGCCGGTACGACGGTGTCGCTGTGGTTCACCGACGACGGCCGGCTGGTCGCGAACGCCGGTTGCAACACGATGCAGGGCCCGGTCGACACCAGCGGCGGCAGGCTCAGCGCCGCGGACCTGTCGATGACCGAGATGGGCTGCGACGCCGCCCGACACGCGCAGGACGACTGGGTCGCGAAACTCCTCGGCGCCGAGCCGTCGTGGCGGCTCGCCGGCGACACCCTGACGGTGGAGTCAGGTACGACGACGATCACGCTGCGGGACAAGAAGGCCGTCCAGCCCGACCTCGCGCTGGAGGGCCGGCGCTGGCAGCTCGACACCATCGTGACCGGCGACACCGCCTCGCACGGCGACGTCTACAGGAAGGCGTTCCTGGAGTTCGCCGACGGCCGGGTCACCGGCTCGACCGGCTGCAACCGCCTGTTCGGCCCGGCCACGATCGAGGGCGGCACGATCACGTTCGGTGCGATCGGCACAACCCGGATGGCCTGCGGCTCCGAGCTCGCCCCCGTCGAGGCCGCCGTCGTCGCCACGCTCCGCGGCAAGGTCACCTTCACCGTCGACGGCACCTCACTCAGCCTGAAGCGCGACAACTCCCACGCCCTGACGTTCAGCTCCCGCTGATGATCCTTCTCGGGCGAGGCGGGCGCTATGAGACGGCCGGCTCGATGAGTTCGAGTGACAGACGCGCTGTGTCGATCTCGACCGCGGCACCCAAGGGCGGCGTGTGGCGTGAGCAGGAACGGCTCGGCGAAGCGGTCCGGCAGATAGTCGAGGCCGCCGTCGCCGCCGCCCTGCACGGCAAGGTCACCATCGACGGCGCCTCCCTCACCCTCAGGCGCGACAACACCCCGCCCTCAGCTTCACCTCGCGCTGACAGGCACTGACAGACTGTGACGCGTGGCGCACTCCTGGGACCGCGAACGCATCGACGCTGCCGCCTCCTTCGTCCGCGCGCGGCTCGCGGCGGACTTCGCGTACGCCGGCCTGCCCGGTATCGAGATCAGGGTCGACGGCGGGCCGGGCCCTGAGTTCGTCGTCCTGGTGTGCGGTGGCCACGAGTTCTCGCTCGGGCTCGAGAACGGCGCCGAAGTCGCCTGCGCCGACGCCGCCTACGTGCTGCAGGACGACGTCATGGACCTCGTGGGCCACCCCTGGCCGGAGCTGCTGGACGCGGACGGTGACCGGCTCGACGTGCTCATACCGTCAGGCGGCCGCGGAACCGCACAGTGGCTGCTGGGGAAGTATCCGTTCTGCGCGGTCGGTCACCTGCACCTGGCGGTCCGCGCCGCCGGCCTCACGATCTCGTCAGCACCGACCTGACGGCCTCGTGCACGTGCGCGGCGACATCGCTCGCCGCGATCGGACCGCCGTTCGACGCCAGCCGTGCGGCGACCCCGTGCAGCAGCGCTCCGGCGCCGGCCGCGTCGTACGGCGCAAGTCCGGCGGCCAGCAGCGCGCCGCAGAGACCGGCGAGGACGTCACCCGTCCCGGCCGTCGACAGCCAGGGGGTCGCGTTGGTGTTGACCCGTACGCGGCCGTCCGGAGCGGCGATGACGGTGGTCGAGCCCTTGAGGAGGACGGTGGCGGCGAACCGCTCGGCCGCGGCGCGGGCGTGGACGAGGCGGTTGGCCTCGACGGTCTCCCGCGGTACGTCGAGCAGCCGGCCGAGCTCACCGGCATGCGGGGTGAGCAGCGCAGGTTTGCCGAAGCGGTCGGGCAGGTGCCGCAGGCCGTCGGCGTCGACCAGGACGGGCTCCGGCGAGGCCAGGATCCGCTCGATGGCGGCTGTGTCCACGTCGTCGCCGAGACCCGACCCGACGACCCAAGCCTGCACCCTGCCCTCGCCGGCGACCACCTCGGGATGGGCCGCACGGACGGCGTCGGCGACCTGGTCCGGCCCGACGTACCGGACGTAGCCGAGCGGCCCGGCGAGGGCTCCTGCCACGGCGAGCACCCCCGCACCCGGGTAGTGCACCGAGCCGACGAGCATGCCGAGCGCGCCCCGCGAGTATTTGTCCGACCCGGCGTCCGGCACCGGGAACAGCACCGCCACGTCGGCCGGCTGCAGGGCCTCCACGGCAGGCGCCGGGAGGTCGAGGCCGATCTCGACCAGGTGGACCGGGCCGCAAGCAGAAGCGGCCGGGTCGATGAAGTGGCAGATCTTGTGCGTGCCGAAGGTGACCGTGAGTGCCGCGCGCACGTGGCGTTCCGGCGTAGCGCCGGTGTCCACGTCGACCCCGGACGGTACGTCGACGGCCACCACCGGCACGTCGTACCTCTCGACCAGATCCATCGCGGCAACGGCGTCGGCACGCAGCCCGGGGCGGCCGCCGATGCCGACTATGCCGTCGATCACGACGTTCGCCCCAGCGACCACGTCCGCCGGCGCGATCCGGCCGCCCGCCGCGCGGAGCGCTGCGAGACCCGCCGGATGCGCGTGGTCGGAGAAGAGGACGGCGCTGACCTGGGCGCCGCGCCGGGCCAGCATCGCCCCGGCGTACAGCGCGTCTCCGCCGTTGTCGCCGGACCCGACGAACAGCGCCACCCGGGCGCCGTAAGTGAACCCCAGGAAGTCGGCCACGGCCACCGCGAGGCCGGTCGCGGCGCGCTGCATCAGTGTGCCCTCGGGCAGCCGCGCCATCAGGTCGCGCTCGGCCGCGCGGACCTGCTCGACGGTGTGCGCGACCCGCATCTCACCCCTCCAGGACGACGACCGCCGACGCGATCCCGGCGTCGTGGCTCAGCGACAGGTGCATGCTCTGCACACCGAGCTGCGAGGCGCGCGCCGCGACCGTGCCGGTGATCTCCAGCCACGGCCGGCCGTCGTCGTCGGTCGTCACCTCGGCGTCCCGCCAGTGCATCCCGGCCGGCGCGCCGAGCGCCTTGGCCAGCGCCTCCTTGGCCGCGAACCGGGCAGCCAGCGACGACGGCGGCTTCGCGGCCTCCGCGTCGGTGAACAGCCGGTCCTTCAACCCCGCGGTCCGCTCCAAGGTCTCCATGAACCGCGCGATGTCCACCACATCGATCCCCACACCAACGATCACGGGCGGCGGCCTACTCGACCGTGACGGACTTGGCGAGGTTGCGGGGCTGGTCGACGTCGTAGCCCTTGGCGGTGGCCATCTCGCAGGCGAACACCTGCAGCGGGACGGTGGCGACCAGCGGGTGCAGCAGGGTCGGTACCTTGGGCAGCCGGATCAGATGGTCGGCGTACGGCTCGACGGTCTTGTCGTCGTCCTCGCAGATCACGATGGTGCGGGCGCCGCGGGCGCGGATCTCCTGGACGTTGCTGACCATCTTGTCGTGCAGCACATCGCGGCCCTTGGGCGGTACGACGACGAACACCGGCAGGCCGTCCTCGATCAGCGCGATCGGGCCGTGCTTGAGCTCACCGGCGGCGAAGCCCTCAGCGTGCATGTACGCCAGCTCCTTGAGCTTCAGCGCACCCTCCAGCGCCACCGGGTAGCCGACGTGCCGGCCGATGAACAGCACCGACCGCGCGTCCTTGAGGTCGCGCGCCAGCCGGCGGACCGGCTCGGTCGCCTCCAGCACCTTCGCGACCGCCGCCGGGATCTCGTCGAGGTCGCCGACGATCGACTTGATCTCGTCGCCGTACTTCGTCCCGCGCACCTGCGCCAGGTAGAGCGCGATGACGTACGTCGCGACGATCTGGGTCAGGAAGGCCTTGGTCGAGGCGACCGCGATCTCCGGGCCCGCGTAGGTGTAGACCACCGCGTCGGACTCGCGCGGGATCGTGGAGCCGTTGGTGTTGCAGATCGCCAGCACCTTGGCGCGCTGCTCACGCGCGTGCCGCAGCGCCATCAGGGTGTCCATGGTCTCGCCGGACTGGCTGATCGCGATCACCATCGTGGTCGGGTCCACGATCGGGTCTCTGTAACGGAACTCGCTGGCCAGCTCCACCTCGCACGGGATCCGGGTCCAGTGCTCGATCGCGTACTTGGCGATCAGGCCGACGTGGAACGACGTGCCGCACGCGATGATGATGATCTTGTCGACCTCGCGCAGCTCGTCGTCGCTCAGCCGCATCTCGTCCAGGTGCAGCCGCCCCTGGGGCGTGAACCGCCCCAGCAGGGTGTCCGCGATCGCCTTCGGCTGCTCGGCGATCTCCTTCAGCATGAAGTAGTCGTAGCCGCCCTTCTCGGCGGCCGAGATGTCCCAGTCGACGTGGTACGGCGTGACATCGGCCTCGGTGCCGTCGAAGTTCGTGACCGTGACACCTTCGCGGCGCAGCTCCACGACCTGGTCCTGGCCGAGCTCGATGGCGTCGCGGGTGTGGGTGATGAACGCGGACACGTCGGAGGCGAGGAAGTTCTCGCCCTCGCCGACCCCGACCACCAGCGGCGAGTTCCGCCGCGCGCCGACGACCACGTCGGGGTTGTCGGCGTGGACGGCGACGAGCGTGAACGCGCCCTCCAGCCGGCGGCACACCGCGCGCATCGCCTCGGCCAGGTCACCGTCCGTGGCCGGCAGGGTCTCACCGAGCAGGTGCGCCACCACTTCGGTGTCGGTCTCGGAGCGCAGCTCGTTGCCGCGCGACTCGAGCTCGGCGCGCAGCACGGCGAAGTTCTCGATGATGCCGTTGTGCACCACCGCGACCTTGTGGTCGCCGTTCGGGTGCGGGTGCGCGTTGCGGTCGTTCGGCGGGCCGTGGGTGGCCCACCGGGTGTGCCCGATCCCGGTCGTCGACGGCGGCAGCGGGTGGTCGGCCAGCTCCTTGTCGAGGTTGGCGATCTTGCCCGCCTTCTTGGCGAGACTCAGGACCTGACCGTCTGTGATAAGGGCCACACCCGCGGAGTCGTACCCGCGGTACTCCAGCCTGCGAAGGCCTTCCAGGACCACATCAAGGGCTGACTTCTCGCCGACGTACCCGACAATGCCGCACATGGCGGCCAGACTAACGGCAACGGCGGTGGGCAGAATGAGCCCCATGCTGCCGCACCCGCGCGAGGTGACGCCGTACACCGAGCTGGACCGGGCGGCGTGGGCCCGGCTCGCGGAGACGACCGAGTCGCCGCTGACCGCCGAGGAGGTCGAGCGGCTGCGCGGCCTCGGCGACGAGATCGACATGGACGAGGTCCGCGAGGTCTACCTGCCGCTGTCGCGGATCCTGTCGCTGTACGTGCGGCACGCCCGCGAGCTGCACGCCGACACCGAGACCTTCCTCGGCGAGCCGGCCACCCGGACACCCTTCGTGATCGGCATCGGCGGCTCCGTTGCCGTCGGCAAGTCCACCACCGCCCGGCTGATGCGCGAGCTGCTGGCCCGCTGGCCGGAGCACCCGCGGGTGGCGCTGGTCACCACCGACGGGTTCCTGTGGCCGAACGCCGAGCTGGAGCGCCGCGGCCTGCTGCAGCGCAAGGGCTTCCCGGAGTCGTACGACCGCAAGGCGCTGCTGCGCTTCGTCGTCGAGGTGAAGTCGGGAATCGACAGCGTGGACGCTCCGGTCTACTCGCACCTGCTCTACGACCGGCTGCCGGACGTGCGGACGACGGTGGAGCAGCCGGACATCCTGCTGCTGGAGGGGCTGAACGTGCTCCAGCCCGCGCCGCGACGTGGTGACGGCCGCAGCGGGCTGGCCGTGAGCGACTTCTTCGACTTCTCCGTGTACGTCGACGCCGCCGCGGACGACGTCCGGTCCTGGTACGTCGCGCGCTTCCTGAAGCTCTGGGAGACCGCGTTCCGCGACCCGCAGTCGTACTTCCGCCGCTACGGCGACCTGAGCCGCGACGAGGCCATCGCCCGCGCCGAGTCACTCTGGGACACCATCAACGGCCCCAACCTGCACGAGAACATCCTCCCCACCCGCTCCCGCGCCACCCTCGTCCTCCGCAAGGGCGCCGACCATGCCGTGAAGTGGGTCCGGCTGCGGAAGCTCTGACGGTCAGCCCAGCTGAGCGGAGACGAAGCCGGCCAGGCGGTCGAGACCCTGGTCGATCCGGGCGGGGGTGACGGCGCTGCACGACAGGCGCAGGGCCCGGACCTCGGCGTCGTGGTCGTAGAAGTGGCCCATCGGGGTCCACAGGACGCCGAAGTCGTGCGCGGACCGTTCCAGCAGGGCGTCGTCCACGACGAAGGGGACGTCGACCACGATGAAGAAGCCGCCGGACGGGACCGTCCAGGTGACGCCGGAGTCCTCACCGAAGCGCTTGGCGAGACCGTCGGTCAGGTGGGTGAGGTTGGCGGCGTACACCTCGCGCTCGCGGCGGTTGGCGGCGACCAGGCTGCAGTCGTGCTCCAGGAGCTTGCCACCGGCAACGGCCTGGGCGATCGCGGAGGTGTTGACGGTGAGCATGCTCTTCAGCTTGGCGAGCTCGTCGGCCAGCGGCCCGCCGCCGCGCACCCGCTGGTCCGCGACCACGTAGCCGACCCGGACGCCCGGCAGGGCGGTCTTGGCGAAGGAGCCCAGGTAGACGACGCGTCGACGGGTGTCGAGGGCCTTCAGGGTCGGCACCCGCGGGTGGTCGCCGTGGAACAGGCCGTACGGGTTGTCCTCCAGCAACAGCAGATCCTGCTCGGCCGCGATCTCCAACAGCCGCTCGCGGGTGGCGAGGCCGAGGCTGCGGCCGGACGGGTTGGCGAAGTCCGGCATCACGTACAGGGCTCGTGGCCGCAGGCCCTCGGCCCGCGCGGCCTTCGCCTGCGCGACGAGGTCGTCGAGGTCGATGCCGTCGGCACCGGTCGCCACCGGGCGGACCGGCAGGTCGGTCAGGCGCGCCGCGCCGGTGAGACCGACGTACGTCGGGGACACCGCGAGCAGCACGTCGTCCGCTGTTGCCCGCAACGCCCGCAGGACGAGGAACATCGCCTCCTGGCAGCCGACGGTGACGACGACCGCCTCCGGGTCGATCTCGATCCCCTCGTCGACGGACAGGTTCCGCGCGACCAGGTGGTGGATGATGCCCTTCGTGCGCCCGTACTGGAACAGCGTCCGGCGCACGGCCCCCTTGTCGTACCCGAGGTCCTCGGACAGGTGCCGGGTGAAGCGGCGCAGGTACCGGTGCAGGTCCTCGACGTCGTAGAACTCCTCGTACGGCCGCCCGGCGGCGAGCGAGATCGCGTCCGGATAGTGGCTCGCGACCTCGTTGAGGAACGTCATCGACGTCAGCGCGGGGTCCCGCAGCGCCCCGTGCAGGTCGGTCGGGTCGATCACCGGCGCCCCTCCATGTCCCGTACCGCGAGCTCGCCCGCGGCCGCGGGATCCGAGCGCCAGCGGCGCGCGGTCCCCCGCGAGCGCCCACAGCATCGGCCGACCGACGAGCACCCCGCGGGCGCCCAGGGCGAGCGCGCGCAGCACGTCGGTGCCGGACCGCACACCGCTGTCCACCAGCACTTCGCAGTCGTTGCCCACGGCATCGACCACGTCCGGGAGCGCCACCGCGCTCGGGACCGCGCCGTCGAGCTGACGGCCGCCGTGGTTCGAGACCACGACCGCGTCGGCGCCGGCGTCGACGGCCCGGCGGGCGTCACGCGGGTCGAGAATCCCCTTCACCACAAGGGGAATCCCGATCCGCTGCCGCAGCCACTCGACCTGGCGCCAGCCCAGGCCCGGCGCGAACACCTGGGCCGTGTGCTCCGCGACCGCCGACGTGCCGGCCACCCGCGCGTGGGCCACCGGCGCCTCGGGATCGGCCAGGTTCGCCGCGACCACACCAGGCGGCAGCGCGAACGCGTTGCGCACGTCGCGCAGCCGCGGGCCGAGGATCGGTACGTCGACGGTCAGGATCAGCGCCGTGCAGCCCGCCGTGACCGCCCTGTCGACCAGTTCCTCGACGACGGTCTCGTCGCGCTGCCAGTACAGCTGGAACCACAGCTCCGCGCCGGTCGCGACCAGCTCCTCGATCGACGTGCTGCTCATCGTGCTGATCACGTACGGCACCCCGGCCTCGGCGGCCGCCGACGCCAGCGCGAACTCCCCGCGTGGATGGACCAGCCGCTGGTAGGCCATCGGCGCCACCGCGACCGGCATCGACGCGTCGGAGCGCAGCAGCCGCGTCTCGGTCGTGACGTCGGTCCCGGCGAGCACCCGCGGGACCACCGCCACCCGGTCCAGCGCGGCCCGGTTGGCGACCAGAGTCACCTCCGCGCCCGCGCCACCGGAGACGTAGTCGCGCACCCCCGGCGGCAGCACCGCGTCCGCCAGCGCCTCGAAGTCGGACAGGCATACCGGCTCGTCGCTCACCGCGCGAACACCTCACCCAGCCAGCGGGCCGCGTGTGCCACCGCGTCCCGGCCGCCGTCGAGCACGCCGGCCATCGCGAAGAACCCGTGCACCATCCCGTCGTACCGCTTCGACTCCACCGGCACCCCGGCGGCGCCCAGCCGCTCGGCGTATCGCTCGCCCTCGTCGCGCAGCGGGTCGTACTCGGCGGTGATCACGAGCGCCGGTGGCAGCCCGGACAGGTCCTCGGCCAGCAGCGGAGACACCCGCGGGTCCTTGCCATCGGCATCCGGCGGCAGGTAATGCCCCCAGTACCACTCCACCGAGTGCCGGTTGAACAGCGCCGGATCGTCGTTGACCTCCATCGACGCGGTCTCCGCGCCGAACAGCGTGTTCGGGTAGACCAGCAGCTGCCCGGCCAGCGGCACGCCGGCCTGCTGCGCCACGACCGCGGCCAGGTTCCCGCCCGCACTGTCCCCGCCCACCGCGATCCGCTCCGGATCCGCGCCGAGCGACACCGCGTTCGAGAACGCCCAGCGCGCCGCCGCGACGCAGTCGTCGACCGCGGCCGGGAACGGATGCTCGGGCGCCAGCCGGTACCCGACCGTCACCGCCTGGCACGGCACCGCGTTCGCCAGCCGCCGGCAGATCCCGTCCGCGGTCTCGATACTGCCGAGCACCCAGCCGCCGCCGAAGAAGTACAGCAACGTCGGCAGCGGCCCGTCGCCGTCCGGACGGTAGATCCGCACCGGCACCTCCCCACCCGGCCCGGCGAACGTCGTGTCCCGCACCGACGCGACCGGCTCCGGGTCTCCCCCGGCCGCCTGGATCGCGGCCAGGTCCGCGGCCCGCGCCTCGGCCAGCGTCATCGCGTACAGCGGCGGCACGTCGTCGGCGACACGCTGCGCGCGCATCGCGGCCACCTGCGGATCGAGCGGCATCCGAGTCTCCTTTCAGTCCAGCGTTACCGGCAGCTTCTCGTAACCCCGCAGCGCCAGCCCCGCGCTCTGCACCGGCGTCCCCGCCAGTGCGAGGCCCGGGAACCGCCGGAACAGCCGCGGCAGCGCCAGCCGCCCCTCCGTCCGCGCCAGCGCGGCGCCGACGCAGAAGTACGGCCCGGCGCCGAACGAGATGTGCCGCTTGTCGGCCCGGTCCGCGTCGAACCGCGCCGGGTCCTCGAATCGCCGCGGATCCCGGTTCGCCGCCCCCAGCAGCAGCAGTACGACGCCACCACGCGGCACGACCACGTCACCGACCGGCAGGTCCTCCGACGCGGTACGGACCAGCAGCTGCGCGGTGCCGTCGTACCGCAGCACCTCCTCGACGCACTCGGCGGCGACGTCCGGGTCGGCGGCCAGCTTCTCGACCAGCTCGGGCCGTTCCAGCAGCGGCGGCAGCGCGTTGCCGAGCAGGTTGATCGTGGTGACGAAGCTGGCGTTGAACAGCACCAGCAGGTTCCCGATCAGCTCGTCGTCGGTGAGCTCGTGCTCGCCGGAGTCGATCGCCTGGACCAGGCCGCTGACCAGGTCCTCGGTCGGCTCCACCCGCCGGCGCGCGATCAGCTCGCGGTAGTAGTCCGACATCTCGGTCGCCGCGGCGTTCGCGGCCGCGACCTTCTCCGGCGTCCGGCCGCCCAGGTCGAGGTAGTCCTCCACCCGTTGCACCCGGATCCGGAACCACTCCAGGTCCGGGTCGGGGATGCCGAGCAGCGCGCTCATCACGCCGGCCGGCAGCAGATACCCGAACTCGGCGATGAAGTCGACCGGACGGCCGTCCGCGCCGAGACCGGCGAGACGTTCGAGCAGGTCGTCGGTGAGCTGCTCGATCCGCGGCTCCAGCGCGGTCACCCGGCGCGGTGTGAACACCTGGTGGAAGACCCGGCGCATCCGGCCGTGGTCGGGCTCGGTGCGGAACATCATCGAGCTGTACAGCGCCGTGGTGATCGCGTCGTCGCCCGGCTTCGGCGCCCGCCGCCCTTCACGAAGCGGTGGTCGCGCAGCACCTGGTCGACGGCGTCGAACCCGTTCGCCACCGCGGCGTACTGCTCGCTCGCCGGGGTCAGGCTCGCGGGTCCGAGCAGGCGCAGCTCGTCGTACAGCGGGTAGGGGTCGCGCCGCCCGGCGTCGGTGTACAGGGCGGCGAGGATCTCGTCGGCCGTTCTCATCAGGCAGTACCGTCCTCACACGGTCAGCGGTAGGCGGCTGTAGCCGCGCAGGAACTGCTGGCGGTTGCGGACCGGCGGTCCGCCGGCCGTCAGACCCGGGAAGCGTTCGAGCAGCATCGGGAACGCCAGTCGTGCCTCGACCCGGGCCAGCGCCGCGCCCAGGCAGTAGTGCGGGCCGGCGCCGAAGCTCAGCGGCTTGCTGTCGCGCCGGGAGAGGTCGACGACGTCCGGCCGGTCGTAGCGGGCCGGGTCGCGGTTCGCCGCGCCGAGCACGACCAGCACCATCCGCCCGGCGGGCAGCCGCACCCCGGCCACCTCGGTGTCCGTCGTCGCGTGCCGGACGACGAACTGCACGGAGGTGTCGAACCGCAGCACCTCCTCGACGTACGACGCGGGGTCGGCGACCACGTCCGGGCCCAGCTCCGGCCGCTCCAGAAGCACCTGGACCCCGTTGCCGAGCAGGTGGATCGTCGTCACGAAGCTGGCGTTGAACAGCACCAGGAGGTTGCTGATCAGCTCGTCCTGGCTGAGCGTCGGCTCCGCGTCCAGCGCCTGGACCAGGCTGGTGACCAGGTCGTCGCCGGGATCGGTACGACGCCGGGCGATCAGGTCCGCGTAGTACTCCGACAGCTCGACCGTCGCCGCGTCGGCTGCGGCCAGCACCTCGGGCGTCTTGCCGGCCACGTCCAGGTAGTCGTTGATCCGCTCCACTCGCGGCCGGAACCAGCCCAGGTCGCTGTTCGGGATGCCGAGCAGCGCCGCGACCACCCCGCTCGGCAGCAGGTACGCGAACTCGGCCATGAAATCGACGGGCTCACCGCCGGACCCGAGCGTGGCCATCCGGTCGAGCAGCCCGCCGGTGAGCTCGACGATCGCCGGCTCCAGCGCGGACACCCGGCGCGGCGTGAACACCGCCTGGAACAGCCGCCGCATCCGGGTGTGGGCCGGCGCGTTGCTGAACATCATCGAGCCGTACAGCATCGCCAGCACCGGGTGCTCGCGCCACTGCGGCGACACCGGCTCTACGTACGCCGAGTCCACCACGCGGAACGCCGGGTGCCGCAGCACCCGGTCCGCCGCGTCGTACCCGTTCACCAGGGCGGCGTACGACGGATGGCCGGGCAGCGCGGAGACCGGCCCGAGCTCGTGCAGCGCGGCGTAGAACGGGTACGGATCGTCGAGGCCCTCGCCGGACAGCAGCCCGGCGAGGACATCGCTCGCGTCCTTACCCGTCAACCTCGTGCGCCGATCAACGCAGCACCGTGAGCGGGACGGCGTCGGCCATCGCCTGGTAGCCGGCCTCGTTCGGGTGGATGTGGTCGCCGGAGTCGAACTCGGCGCGCAGCCGGCTCGGGTGGTCCGGGTCGCGCATCACCAGGTCGAAGTCGACCAGCGCGTCGAACTCCGTGCTGGACCGCAGGTAGGCGTTGACCGCCTGCCGGGTGGCCTCCTTCGCCGGCGTCCAGGCGCCCTCGCCGGCCAGGCCCTCGAACGGGGTGATGGTGCCGGCGATGCTGCGGAGGCCGTGCTCCTTGGCCTGCGCGTTCACCTGCCGCAGCGCGCCGATCACCCGCTCGGCGGACTCGTTGTTCATCCAGATGTCGTTGACGCCGATGTTGGTGATGACGGCCTTCGGCCGGGTCTGCGAGAACACGTCCTCGTCCAGCCGGGCGAGCGCGTTCACGCCGAGCTGCTGGAACCCGGGGAAGCCGGCGTCGCCGGGCTCCGGGCCGTCGTGCAGCAGCCGGCTGCCGGCCAGGCCGACGTTCAGCACCGACGGCGCGCCGCCGCGGGCGTCGGCGAGCAGCCGCTCGGCGAGCTGGTCGGTCCAGCGGTTGTTGCCGCTGATCGAGGAGGCGATGCCGTCCACGATCGAGTCGCCGAGCACGACGACCGCGCCGTTGGACCGGGCGGTCTGCACGTCGACCCCGGACAGGAACAGCCAGCAGCACGCCCGGGTCGTGGTGTAGCCGGCGCCACCGGCGTCGGTGACCAGGTTGCCCGCGCCGTAGAAGCTGTTCTGCCGCGACGAGGCGTGCCAGGTGACCGGGCCGGTCGGGACCGGGAAGTAGACGCTGATCACCAGGCTGCCGAGATCGCCGACAGGCAGGTCGACCGGGTCGCTGAGCAGCTCACCGCCCTTGGTGAGTGTCGGGGACGCCGAGCCGCTGAAGGTCAGCGCGTGCGACGTCGCGGGGTCGATGTCCTTCTCGTCGGCCGTCGCGGTGTTCGGCAGCGCGACCGTGGCGGCGCCGACCTGCACCGGCTGTTCGCCGTACAGGTTGGACAGCCGGACCCGGATCCGGTCGCCGCCGACCGTGCTCCGAACGATGAAGCGGGTGGACTGGTTGTTCAGGCCCGCGTTGGTGAAGCCGGCCGGCTCGGCGTGCGTCACCGCGGCCGCCCAGCTGCCGATCCACTGCGGCCCGCCGGCCGCGGACGGTACGTCGTCGGCGGCGAAGGAACCCGAGAGAGCCAGGCCGGAGCCGGCGAGGGACAGGACGGTCGCTACCGCGACAGGCCGGAACTGCGGGGGCCGTAATAACAGGGGAAGGCGCATGGCGGAGCACCCCTCCATTGGGGTCGGCGTGCGGGCGTGAGCGGCCACACGCGAGTGGCGGTCTTCCGAAACCTAGTTCCGCGTCAGGTACCCCGTCAATGGGCCTCCGGGTAACCGACCGGGGTGGCCGTGAAGGGCATCGGGGAAGTAGGGTCCGATCAGGCCGGGTGGGGTCCGGCAAAACGGTCGCGGACCGTCGGGAAAATGCACTCTTCCATTCGCCTTCCGCCCGGGGGGAATGCACAACAAATGACTATTCGCAGTGTGGGTGACGACCTGGCCCGGACCGGGTCGTACGTGGTCCGCGCCCTCTGGCTGTTCGACGCCTACGGCGACCGGGAGGCGGTCGCTGGCCAGGGCCGCCGGCTCACCTACCGCCAGGTCCGCGACCAGGTCCTCGACCTCGCCGCCGGCCTGCAGGAGCGTGGTGTGCGGGCCGGCACCGGGGTGCTCGTGCTGGCCGGGAACACGATCGAGCTGCCCGCGTTGCAGCTCGCGCTGCACCTGCTCGGCGCCCGCACGATGTGGATCGCGCCGATCGCCGGCCGCACCGAGATCGAGCAGTTCGCCGCCCTCTCACAGCCTGACCTCTTCCTGTACGACGCGGTGGGCAAGGCCGAGCCCGGCGCCCGGCTCAGCAAGCAGCTGGGCCACCGGGTGCCGGTGCTGTGCCTCGGCG
>WNFV01014513.1_pt1 | contig 14942 bp, 10 predicted proteins | sample 5400101 | NCBI WGS metagenome assembly WNFV01 (sample SAMN13153361, study PRJNA577476) | soil metagenome | isolation source: 115 cm soil or saprolite under grassland replicate 1 | place: USA:California | collected 2016-06-15 | reverse complement strand
TTAGCCGAGTGAGGGGCCGCCGGCACCCGGGCTGAGCAGGGGGTTCGTGCTGGTGGTCGGGACGGCCGGATTTGAACCGGCGACCCCCTGCTCCCAAAGCAGGTGCGCTGACCAAGCTGCGCCACGTCCCGTGCGTACCGCCTCTGACCTGCGGAGATGCTACACTATGGCTTGGCGGTCGGCTAGCACAGCGCTCACTGCGCATCTGCTTCGACCTCCGCATCTGCCTTTTGGAGCTGCAGGAGAGGCGATGGCAGCGCCTAGCGTAGACGACCTCGCGCGCTCGTTCGAGCGATACCTCCGGGCGGGCAACAAGTCGCCCCGCACCATCGAGACCTACCTGGAAGCCGTGGGTGGGTTCACCGCGCACCTGGCGGCGACGTCCAGGCGCTCACTCGACCAGGCCCGCCGTGAGGACGTCGAGGCCTGGATCGGCGCGCTGCTGGCGCGCTGGAAGCCGGCCACCGCCCACAACCGCTACCGCGGCCTACATGCCTTCTACCGCTGGCTGGAGGAGGAAGACGAGATCCCGAGTCCGATGGCGAAGATGAAGCCGCCGGCGGTGCCGGATCTGCCTATCCCGGTGCTGAGCGAGCCGCAGCTCCGCGCCTTGTTCGTCGTCTGTGCCGGCAAGGACTTCGAGGCCCGCCGCGACATCGCGCTCCTGATGATGCTGGTCGATGCCGGCCCGCGCCGCGCCGAGCTGCTCGGCATGCGCCTTGAGGATCTCAACTTCGAGTACGAGGTGGTGCGCGTGCTCGGCAAAGGCGGGCGGGAACGGGCCTTGCCATTCGGCCGCAAGACCGCCCTGGCGCTCGACCGCTACCTCCGGGTCAGGTCCCGCCATCGGATCGCCCACCTGGACGCGCTCTGGCTCGGCCAGCGCGGGCCGCTCACCATATCCGGGCTGCGGGACCTGCTCGACCGCCGCGCCCGGCAGGCCGGCATCCCGGCCCTCCACCCGCACATGTTCCGGCACACCTTCGCCCACGAGTGGCTCAGCGCCGGCGGCAACGAGACCGACCTCATGCGCATCGCCGGCTGGCGGACCCGCGAGATGCTCGCCCGCTACGGCGCCTCGGCCGCTGACGCCCGCGCCCGCGAGGCCCACCGCCGCCTCTCACCCAATGATCGGCTGTAGCGGCTCATGGGAGCCCTCAGAGACCAATCTCGATCAGCTCGGAGCCAGATGAGCGGCGCCAGTAAGCTGTGCGCAGACTCGTGGCCAGCTTGGAGTCAATGGTGGGTGCGACAGGTCCGCGAGACGAAGCATGGCGGAGCGTGGAGAGAGCGGGATGGGACGTAGACGGGCCACCTTCCGGGAAGGGATCGCCGACGAAGAGCGCCAGTACGCTCAAGCCCTCCGGGACATCCGCGACCTGCGGAGTGAGACGCAGCAGGAGCTAGGGCGGCTGCTGGGCTGGAGCGTCTCGATGGTCTCCAGGTTCGAGGCTGCTGCCGAGCGGCCCGACCGGGCAACGCACCAACGCTACCTCGCGCTCGCCCCGACCGAAGAGCTGCGGCGGCGCGCAGCGGCCGCCTACGATGCCCTGCCTCCAGATGGCAGCACACGGCACCCCGCCATCGTCCGCAGGTCTCCAGAGGAGTGGCACGGCCGTGCCCTCGACGGTCCTGGGGTCTATCAACTCCTTGAGGCGAGGTATTCGGCATACCCGCTGCTGCGGCTGTTCGGGGACGAGGCCAAGCCCTTGCCGGTCTGGGCCGAGCTGGCGCCGGCCGAGCAGCGGGCAGATGTCGAGGCCCCGCTTGGCCAGCTCGACCTGTCGCAACCGCCGCCGGAGGTCCGAACTTGGCGCTACTGGGAGCCGTGTGACCCTCGCGGGGAGGCGGAGTTCAAGCACCACCTGGACGACTGGGACCGGCAGCTCCGGGAGATCCGAGCGGGCAGGCGCGCGCATCTGGACACGTGGAACCAGCTCACCTACGACCTGCAGGCCATGACCAGAGACGCGCAGGGTCGCGTGCAGCTCCACTGCAAGCTCGGCACCTACTTTCACTCGCTGAGCACGTCGGAGTGCCTGGACCCTGAGCTGTTGGAGGCGTACGCGGCCTGGCCGGATTCCCCACCGGATGCGGTATGGGCCAGGTTGGAGCGGCGCGCCTGGCTGCACGAGCGGGTGCCCGACCCGGTGGCGGACGGCCGGTACCGCTCAGCGGCCCTCGGTGTCTCCACCCTGACGATCGTGCGGGTCCGCAACCGGACCTTCGATGGCTACAAGATGTTCCTGTCGCCCCGCTCGGTCACGGTCGCCACCCAGCGGCGCCGCTACCACGTGGTGCCCTCCGGCATGTTCCAGCCGTTCATCCCCAGCGAGTCCGGCGACCTGCTGCAAAGCCAGTTCTCGGTATCTCAGACAGTGATGCGCGAGTTCGTGGAGGAGCTGTACGGGGTCGAGGAGCTGGAGACGGGTGACGGCCGGGTCGACCCGCAAGCCATCTACCGCCGCCGGGAGGCCCGGCTGCTTTCCAGCATGCTTGGGGCTGGCGATGCCGCCCTGCTGTACAGCGGCGTGGCCGTGAACCTGCTGGCCCTGCGCCCGGAGATCTGCACGGTGCTCATCATCCACGATCCCGGCTGGTACGAGCGTGAGTGCGGTGAGCTTCGGATCTGCAACGAATACCTCCGGCAGAGCCAGCAGGCGGAGCTCCTACCGGACCAACGCTGGGTACAGCTCATCAACCTAGAGCGCGACGACCTGGAGCTAGACCCCAGGTGGCGGGAGCATCTTCGCGCCCGCACCGTCGTGGCTCCCGGAGTGGCAGCCATCGACCTCGGCCTTCGAGTCGCTCGATCGGTCCTCACATGACGCTGCTCCAACGTCCAGGGGGCTTGACGGCGACTTGCTGAGCCACGCCAGCGAGGCCGCAAGGAGCGGATCTGCTGGTTGAGCTGGTCAGGGGGCTTTGTGCTGACCCTGGCGTTTTTTCTTTCTCGGGGTTTTCTCGAACGCACTCGCCATCCACCGCCGACCATGAGTCGCATCAGGCCCAACGCCAACGTAGGCGGCAGGAGCGACCCGATGTCGGACGAGGCAATGAATCCGGGTGAGCGGGCTCTCCGAGCACGGATCGGGGCCTACGCGATGCACGGCCGCAACGACGCCCGGGAGACGACCGCGAAGGCGCGAGCGGCGTTCCTCGCCCGCTTCGAGCGCCTGGCCGATCCCGACAGGCGGTTGCCGGCCGCTGAGCGGCAGCGCCGCGCCCAGCAGTTGCGCCGCGCCTACTTCGCCCGGCTCGCGCTCGCCTCCGCCAAGGCCCGCCGCGCCCGCCGGCCTGCCGCCAAGGGAGGTGAGACGTCCAGGTAGGGAGACGGGCCGAGCGCGTCTAGCCCACGCGCCCGGCCCCGAACTGCACATCGCGAGGGAGCTACCCCCAGATGCACACCCAGCATACCGCCGGGCGGGAGCAGCGTCGCTGTTCCCGCTGCCAGGCCACCAAGCCGCCTGGCGACTTCTACCGCAACCCCGCCTCCATCTGTAAGGCCTGCCACAACGCCGCCACCCGCCTCGCCGGCGAGGTCCGGCGGGCGGCGCTGGCGCGGCTGGTCCAAGCCCACCGGGCCGAGTACCGGCGGCTGCTGGCCGCCGAGCGCGCCCGCCGTGTCGCCATCCCTGAGCCGGTCGACGGCTGGGGCGGTGAGGCCGCATGACCCTCACCGTCCACCGCCCGGCCCGGCCGGTCAGCAGCCTGGTGGCCGATGACCCGGTGGAGCTGGCCGCCGACCTACCCCGCCTGCCCCACGGCGCCACCCTCGACCCCGCGGTCCTGCAGGACGCGGCGTGCGGGGAGGACGACCTGGAGCTGTTCTACCCCGAACCCGGCGACACCGCCGGCGAGCAAGCCGCCAAGCAGGTCTGCGCCGGCTGCCCGGTCCAGCAGCCGTGCCTGGAGATGGCGCTTGCCACCGGCGACCAGCACGCCATCCTCGGCGGCACCACCCCCGAAGAGCGGGGCCGGCTGCGTCGCCAACGCCAGGTCACCCACGCCCGCCAGCAGGCCGCCCAGCGCGCCACCGCCGCCACCGGCATCGACCCGGCCCAGGTCAAGGCGCCGGCGGGGCGGAGCATGGCCGCCCACCTGCGGGGCGATGCCAGCGCCACGGTGCGGGCCTTTGAGCTGTGCAAGACCGCCGGGACCGCCCACGTCGCCCGGCTGATCGGGGTGCACGTCACCGACCTCCAGGCCGCCCTTGCCCACTGGGGCCTGGAGGTGCCGCGGCTGCGCCAGCCCGCCGAGCTCGTCCACGACCCGGCGGCCGCGCGGGAGGCGTTCGGGCTGGTGGAGCAGGTCGGCTGGGTCAAGGCCGCCCAGCAGGTCGGGGTCGCCAGGCGGACCCTGCGGGCAGCGTTCCAGCAGTGGGGGCTGGGCGAGCCGGTCCACCGCGGCCGGTGTGCCCCCTCGCGGCTGGTGGTGGACCGGGTGGCGGCTGAGGAGGCGCTGGAGCTGGCGGTCCAGGTCGGCGTCAACCGCGCGGCCGAGGAGTTTGGGGTCAACCGGGCGACCTTGTACAACGCCTGGCGGCAGTGGGGGTTGGGGCGGCCGACCGACCGGGAGGACGGCGCCCGGCTGGCGCGCGAGCGGTCGCGGGCTGCCTACCCGCGGCCGGGGGCCGAGCATCCGTGGCGCCAGGACCGCTCGGTCTGGCAGCCGCGGCGGACACTCGCGCGGACAGGGGAGCGGACGGCCGAGCCCGAGCGCTGAGCGGTGTCCGCCAGCAGGTGAGCGGCTAGGCGCTCACGTTGATCGGGTGAGCGCCAGGGTGATCGTCCGGGGCGCTCGGAATGTCCGGCGGCGGACGCTTCCGGACGACCGAGCGGACACTGCAGCGGATGGCCGGACCTGAGCGCTGAGCAGGTTCTCGCTCGTGGCGCCGTTGTCTCGCGCAGTGTCCGGACCGGACACCCCGTCCGGACGCCGCGTCCGGACGCCGCGGCCGCCTCGTCGCGGTCAGCGCAGCCCGCCTTGGACGGCTATGGACGGACGGTGGACACCTGTGGACACCCGTCCGGACAACTCCCCGAGATCACCAGGCTTCTATTACGGGTCCACTGGCTCCTCCTTTGGCTCACTGTGGTAATTGGATTGCTCCCTCCAGTTGAAGGTGAACGCGCGCGGTGAGCGAAGCTCTCGGAATGCCTTCACGGCCGCACGAGACTGAATAAATAGTAATGCTTTGCCCGGGTGGAACACCCATCTCCAAGGCCGCTCCGTCATAAATCGATAGTATGGATCAATGTTAATGAGGCTCCGATATAGTCCCGATCGCGCTGATGTGTAACCCACGGCCAGGCTGCTGATTAGGAACATTATGGGCGGGAGAAGGGTGTACGACCGGGGGGATAGCCTAAGGCTTTCGGGAAGAAACTCATCAGACACAAGGCCAAAGCCCAGTGCCGCGAAGGCAACACCGGCGACTAGCGGGGGTGCGGCAAGTGCATTTATTGCCTTGGCGGGAAGGAGAGAAGTTGGCGGCGAGACTCTACCTAGGACGCGCAAGGCAGAGAACTCCTCACCATGCTGAGGCGATGGTGACGAAAGAGCAAGAGTCAGGCAGTCCGTATAGTAGGATGTGTCGGTCATTGGTCCAAGTGTATGTCTGACATGAACTCCCATATCTAAATACGCTAAATGGACATCCGTGTCATCAAAGAATACAGAAACTTGGGCCGCTCGTAGAGACCACCGGCTCCGAAAATCTACCCTCTGCACCAATGCGCGCCATTCATCCGGCGACGGCGAGGACTGTAGTGTCGCGGCTACAACATTCGAGCGCAGTGCGGCCTCCGCCAATATCTGCGTCCACCTAACAGTTCGGCGTCGTTCTTCCATCGCTCGTTGCATGGCAATAGCAAGGAAGGGAGGATTTGTGCAGTTTGCAATGAGTAGTCCAGGGTGCTCTAATACAAGGTCCACCCCGCATGCCTCAGCGAGGCGGAAGGCTGCGCCAGCGTCTTGAGCAGCGTACGCTGAAAATACACGAATGAGACGCTGGCGGCTAGAGCCGACAAGAATGCTAAAGACTTGGTCCAAGGTGATTGTAGTCGGCTTCCTTCCTACATGCTTGCCCCATTCCTCGGCGTCGCGCAGGACGACGTTGAAGAGATGTAGGCGTCTAAGCCAGTCCTCATTCCATTCTTCTTCGCTGACTTCTGTTAGGGATGCCGCTTCTTCCTCACTATACGACTGCCACCTTGAGTGGTCATACGCCTGCGTTTCCAGGAAACACCGGCCCATAACTTGGCGGTCTCCGAGTTTCGCAATCTCGTCAAGAGCATCGGGTCGCTGCACCCGAGGTAGAAGCGCGCATGTGAATGGGATGACCTCAAGGAGTCGTGTTCTTAGAGGAGGTAGGCTCGCGTCCCCAAATCTTCGATGGGCAGCCATTAGGTCATCCCAACCGTTGGCGCGGCCCTGCGCGCACTCTTTGGCAGCTAGGAACTCGCAGAATGTCAAGTGGATAAAGCGAAAACTCTCTCTCTCCCTCTCCTCCGAGATAATACCTGTGTCTCGTGCCAACTCACGGAAGTATCTTTCGGCGACATCTGAATGATCGCAGCCATATACGTCACTCACAACTTCGAGAGCTTCGCGCCAGGAGAGAGAATTGGGTGGTCGGTTTGCGTCCGTTAGGTTCTGATATGCTAGGCGGCCGAGAATGGCTTCGCGTTGCTCTCTCAATGTGCTCCGAGCTGCTAAACTTAATTGACGGCTTCGTCGCGCGACTAGGAGTTCCTCTACGACTTGTGAATAGAAGGCCGTGCGCGTATCTGGAGTATTAGTGGCATCACTGCTCTGATCATTGGACACATACATAGCCAATACTAGGGGATTGCTACACATCTCTCGCAATGTCGGGCGGTCTGTTAAGTCTGAATATATCCTGGTGATCGCCCGCGCTTTATTATGCCGGAAGGGCCAACGGTTAAGAAAGGTATAAATCTCTCCTGGCGAGAACGCCCGTATGTACAACGTCGGGGGGAAATCGTCAGCAAAATCGTCTCGGACCTGTTGATGAAACTGTGTCCGCATGGTGAGAATGATGGCATTCTCGGAGCTCGCGTGTTCCAATCGGCGACTGAGCGCGCGTATCGCTGTGGCGGTGCGCTCGTAGGCTTCGCTTGAAACCTCGTCTAGGCCGTCGAGGAGTACGAGTAGACCATTGTTCGAGATATAGCTATCAAAGAGTTCGCCCATCGCATAGCCCTCTACGGCGGTTACGGTCGAACGAAGTTCATTCACTGCCCACGAGGCCAACTCCGGTTCCTCAGTTGCGGTCTTCGGGGGCGTAAAGCGCTTTAGCTCAACAATTATGGGGAGACGCGTGTCTTTAGCTTCCCACATAGCGGTACGGCAGGCATCGCGGAAAATACGTTTGACCAGTGATGATTTTCCAGAACCCGGATCTCCTACGACGCGCACGCGCTGTCCTGCCGTTAGCAGGTTGCCCTGGGAGAAGGTGCCCTCTTGATTGCCGCCGAATTCGAGCTTAAGGGTCACGAATATTCGGTCAGTCTCAAGAGCAAGACCTGCTCGACCCGGGACTTGGAGATACTTCGTCGCCGCCGCCTCCAGTTGTGTTCTACAGTATCGGCGTAAGCTCGTTCTTGCAGCCAGGGAACGGACGATATAGCGACCTACAAACCAAAGAAAGCCATCCAAGAGGTACTGCAAGTGCCTTCGAAGGAACTTGTAGAGGCGGCGTAGAAAGAAATAGAACAGCGGCGCGATGAGTAGCGTTAGGATTGCGGTCTTGAGGTCAAGAGTCCAGGAGAGATCCATCGTGCCCCCTTTGCCAGAGAAATGTCACTGCTCTGTTTCGGCACCGTGCCAAGCCATGCCAGACGTTGGCCCGATAGGTTAGCTCTCGGATTCGGTATAGGGAAATACCACGCAGAGTAGGCAGCGCCGACGGAGGGCGGGGAGTCACAAGGGTTGGCTGTCCGTCCCTTCTATGCGGCCTCGTCGATTTGCCCCGATTCGCCCGGTCACCTCATCGGACTCCGGACCGCCGGCGACGGCGATTCGCCAGGCCAGAGGATCGCACAGCCGTCCAGACTGAAGCGGACATATGGTGCATAAGGAGAGAACGCCGGGGCCCTGGCCGTCGTGCATGGTGACGGTATCCGTGTGGGCGCACTGTGCAGGCCATCGGCCGTGCGCTGAATCTGTTGGTATTGCTGCATTCCAGCTCCAGCTAAAGTCGGAATGCCTGGTGGGTGACGTGGAATTGGCCTGAAATCTGCGAAACTGGCGAGTGTTGGTATGTCCTCTACGGGCTGCTGCTGAGAACCGTTCGAGGATGGTCATCGGGCCGGACTCGCTTATCTGCCCTGTTCAGGATGCTGCCGCGCGTGCTGCTGGGGCACCGCTTGGACGTAGTTCGACCACGCTTCCCGGTCGCATCGTGGCGCTTCGGGTGCGCTTCGGCGTCGGTTGGGCGACGCGCTGGCGCTGGCGGTCGAGGCGTCGCTGGCGGGCGGCCAGCTCGTCGGCACGGGGCCTGCGTGCTCGGTCGCGTTCCCAGCGGGCACGGGCCTCGGTACGGCACTGGCGGCAGGCGAAGATGAGCCGGTTGCCACGGTAGTAGGCGTCCAGGTCGTCCAGGCTGGTGATGCGGTGGCCGCGGACCCGGCAACGTCCGCCCACCTGGTTCCGCGGGTAGGCCACAGCTTGCCTCCTCTCGCTGCTCCTCCGGAGCTACCTCGTACGTTGGCGGTCCTCCCCCCGGCGCCGCGGCCGGTCCTCCTGGTCGACCCTGGACGGCTTGGGCTGCCAGTGGAAGCTGACGGGCTGCGCCGCTCCGGTGGTTCGTGGTCCTGGGTGGCGCATCCTGCGCCGTCCGTTCTTCATCGCCCGGCCTCAGTCGCCCGGCCCGCCGACGGTGCCACCGGAGTGACGAGCGGCGAAGCTGCGGGTGCGGCCGGCCTTGGCGTTGGGCTTGGGCCGGGTGGGTGAGCCCCTCGGCGACTCCTTCACCTGACCGCCGCGATACCCGTCGACCGGCCCGGCTGCGGACTTCGGCCGAGGGGTCGCGGGCAGGCTGGCGGTGGGCACCTTGGGGATGCCCTGACGCTTGCCACCCTCGGGCCCAGCTCGGTTGCCTCGCCGTGCCGCTCCGGAGTCGCCCGGTGCTGGCGCCAAATGCTCGCCGTAGAGCTGCGGGCCGTAGACGTTGGCCGGCCGGGCGGGTGCTCCGCCGCGGGCGTTGCGCTTGCGCTTGGTTGCCATGGTGATGACCTGCCTTCCTTCGCCCCGTGGTGGTGCCGTCCCTACTCGGCGGGGCGGGCGTTGTTGTCGTGGTCGACGGGGGCCTGGTTGCGCTCCCAGGACGAGAAGACCTGACCGCCGCGGACGGCGGTCTCGCCTGGCCGGCGTCGCTTGAGGTCAGCATATGCGGCCATGCGCAGGTCGGGCTGCGTGATTCGCTTCACGGCGGCCAGCTCGTCGGCGTAGCTGGCGGTCTGCTGTTGCTCGGTCATGGGTCCTCCAGTCGTTGATGGGAGCGTGCCGTAACGCGGCTGGGCTGCCAGCCTGGCGGCCTCCTTGTAGACCTCGATGTTGTTGTCCGCCGTGGCGGCGAAGGAGACGAGGTCGGCCATCCGGGGGTCGTCTGGCGCGATACCGTTGCGGCGTGCCGCGACTCCGACGGTGGCCGCCCGGAGCGAGTCGCCGTCGACCTGAGCGGCGATGTCGTCGGGGGTGTATTCGTCGGTCATGGGTAAGACCTCCAGGTCAAGTGCTTGAGATGCGGTAGCGCCTCCGGCGGCTGAGGTACTGGGTTCTGTCTGGCTGGTCCTTTTCCTCCTGGTACTTCATGCGCCGCAGGCTTCATTCCTCCTGTTCATCGTGTCGTCATCCGTCGCCCACGATGGCGACGGGTGGCTCGGTGTCCCGGGCCGGTCAGGAGGGGATGTCCTCCCCTCCGTCTCCCTCCTTATGCACCATATGTCCGCTTCAGTCTGGACGGCTGTGCGATCCTCTGGCCTGGCGAATCGCCGTCGCCGGCGGTCCGGAGTCCGATGAGGTGACCGGGCGAATCGGGGCAAATCGAGAGAACGCCGGGACCCTGCGGTCGTAGGAAGCTACTGGTACGGTCGGACAGTGTGGGAACGCGCGTCCGGCTGATAGGGGTCTGCCGCAGCGGCTTCGGACCAAGGGCAGCCGCAGTGATGGCGACCCGTGAGACGCTCAGCCGGCTTCGCGCTCACGACCGCCGCGCTCATCGACGCGAGGTGAGCGTCCCCGGTCGGCGTGGGTCGGCCTGGTGAGCGGCTGGTTGACCTGGTCGCGCTCACGCCGGTTGAGGCGCTGCTGGCGCTCGGTGCGCTGCCGGGCCTGGAACCGCTCGACCGCCTGGTGGGCGGCGCGGTGGTGGCGGCGCTGCTCCAGGTCGGCGTGGCGGGGTTCGGGCCCGAGCGCGCGGTCGGGGTCGGTGATGCCGTAGCGCTCGCGGTACTGCTCGATGCGGGCGACCGTCTGCCGCCAGGCGCGCTGCCCCTTGACGGTGGCGGGCAGCTCCCCAAGCTCCCGCAGCCAGCCGGGCCGCTCCAGCTCCACCGCCCGCAGGTCCACCCGCCCGCGCCAGGCTTGCTCTCTGCCGCGCGCCCGGTCGCCGGCGATGATGTCGGCGTGCCGCTCCCGCCACGCCAGGTACTCCTGCTGCGCCTGGCGGGCCTCCCGTTCCCGGTCGGCGGCCCGGTCGGCCTGCTGCCGGGCGAGCTTGGCGGCGGTCGCGGCGAGGGCGAGGTGGTCGCGGGCCTCGGCCAGCTCGCGGCGGCGTAGCAGCCGCCCCGCGTTCTGCCCGAGTTCGGCCAGCCGCCGGCGGGCCGCGTCCTGCTGGGCGGTGGCGTCCGCCAGCCCCTGCTCGGCGTGCTGGCGTTGCTCGGTGGTGCGGGCGACCAGCCGGGCCCGGTCGGGCGGCGCCTCCCGCAGCAGCCTGGCGACCCGGTCGCGTTCGGCGCGCAGCTCCCGCTTGCTCATCTGGCGCAGGGCAAGGGGCGCGGTGGCGGCGGCATCGACGGCCAGCCGCTTGCTGCCGTCACGGCGCCCGATGGCGGCAAGCTGCTCCTCGATGCTGCGCGGCTCCGGGGTGGGCACGTCCAGCTCCAGCTCCACCGGCCGCGGCTCGGGGCTGACCACGTCGAAGAAGGTGGTCTCCCGCGCACCACGGGTGGCTGCCACGTAGAACCACTGGTGGTCCTCGGCGCCGGCCACCCGCACCAGCGCCCGGTCCAGGGTGACACCCTGCGATCGGTGGCCAGTGGTCGCATAGCCAAGGTCCAGAGTGCGCCGGTCGGGGTTGCCGCGCAGCCACCACGACGGCCGCTGGTCCAGGTAGTCGCATGGGAGGGTGGCCTGCTGGTCGTTGTCCAGCCGTAAGGTCATGGTCCGCTGCTCCCGGTCGACGGCGAGGACCTGGCCGCGGCTGCCGTTGGCGACCCCCAGGCTGCGAAGCGCGTTCTTGCCGCACACCACCAGGTCCCCGACCGCAAAGCTGCGGTCGCCGACCTGCAGCCGCTCGGCGCCGAGCTGGCCGGCGTGGTCGCGGAGCTGCTGGCAGGCGGTGTTGAACTGGTCGACCTCACAGCGGCGGTAGGCCAGAATGGCTATCCGTTCGCCCTGCTGGAACCCCCGCCACCACTCGGCCACCAGGGTTTCCTTGAGCTGGCCGGGAGTCTCGGCGGCAACCATGCGGCCGTGCTCCCTGTAGGCGGCCAGCGCCTGGTCGAGGTCGCCGTTGCGGAGGTGCTCGACCGCCTCGCGCTCCCAGGTCTCAACCTGGCGGCGGTTCTCGGTCAGGGTGCTGGCGCCGAGCCGTAGCCGCAAGCCCCGGAAGCCGCCGCCGGCCTCGATCGAGGCGAGCTGCCGGTCGTCGCCGACCAGCACCACCTTGGCGCCGGCTCGTTCCGCGTGGTCGAGGAGGCGGGCGAGCTTGCGGGAGCCGAGCATGCCGGCCTCGTCCACCACCAGCACCGTGCGGGCGTCCAGCACCGGCCCGACGTCGTCCCGGCCACGGCCAGGTCCTCGCCGACCACCGCGGCCGGCGCCGTCCAGCTCCCCAAGCAGCCGGTCGACGGTGGCGACCTCCTCGAACCCCTCGGCGCCAAGACACACCGTGGCGATCCCAGTGGGCGCAGTGCCGACGACCGTGTAGCCGTCAAGCTGCCAGGCATGCCGGGCGACCCCCAGGGTGAACGTCTTGCCGGTGCCCGCCTTGCCGACCACCAGCGCCACCCCGCCGCCGCCCTGGGTGAGGTCGCGCACCATAGCGGCCTGGTCCTCACCGATGCTCGGGTAGGCGGCCAGGGTGGCACGCAGGGTGTCGTGCGAGCAGGTTGCGGTCTGCTCGCCGGTGCGACCGACCGCCGCCTCCAGCAGCCGCTGTTCGATGCTGAGCAGGGCGGGGGTGGTGTAGTGGCGCTCGCCGGCGGCATGCTCGCCCATGACGCTGACGGCGCGCTCCTCGAGGAACCGGTCGGCCATGGCCTCCAGCTCCGCCGACCCGACCACCCCGGCGGCGTCGGCGGGCAGGTGGGCGACCAGGGCGGCCACCACGTCGCGGCGGGCGAACGTGGAGGCCTGCTCGGTGAGCCCCTCGGGGCCGGCCAGCCGCTCGAACACCCGCCCGAGCATGCGGCCGTCCAGCGCCGACTCGCGGAGCTCTCGCTGGCGCCCGGTGACCGCATCTGTGAGCCGCTCGGGGTCGATGCCGAGTTCGCGGGCTTCCTGCTGCCAGCGGCCATGCAACGTCTCGGGGGTGTCGTGGGTCTTGGGTGGGCGGGTGGCGTGGGCGACGTACTGGATCAGCCGGCCGGTGCGCGGCTTGCCCTCCTCGCGCTCCAGCCGCTCCAGCTCCGCGGTGATCTGCTGGTGCCGCTTGGAGAACGCCGCCACTAGCTCGGTCGGCATGCCCTGGATGGCACGGTTGCCCCAGCGGTCGGCCTCGCTCCAACGGATCCCGAGGCTGCGGGTCAGCTCGGTCTGGTAGGCGGCCCGGTAGACGGCGTCGGCGGCTAGCCGGTGGTGGAGCAGGTCGCGGGAGTCAAGCGTGCGCCACTGCCCGTCCGGGCCCAGGGTGCGGTTGACGATCACCAGATGGGTGTGCAGCAGCGGGTCGCCGGCCCGAGACGTGCGGTGGGTGAACCCGACCGCCAGCAGCCCCTCACCACCAACATGCTCGGCCCCACCCCGACCTCTGCGAGTCCCAACCTGCCCATTCAGGTAATCCACCGCCGCCTGCAGCCCAACCTGATGGGCGTCCCTTGCCGCCCGGCGGGTGCGGTCATCGCCCAGGGCGTACAGCACCGACACGTCCTTGACCGGCCGCAGTACCAAGTCCCAGGCGGGCATCGCATCGGAGCGGGGGGCGCGGCCGAGCTGCTGGCCGGTCTGCGGGTGCCGCCAGGCAAACACCCGCTGGAACTCCTCGGCCGAGCACTCCCCGCGCATGCCGAGCGCGGCGGCGCTGCCGCCCAACCACTCCCCAGGGGACTCGCCCTGCCCGCTCAGGTATTCCTCGCGGTCCTTGGCGATCTCGCGGACGTAGTAGTCGCACCGGCCGGCCGACAGCTTGTGCAGGTCCGCGGTCATCCGCCGCCCCTGCTCCGCGTCACAGGTCCCCGACCGCGCGAGCACACGCGGTGATCTCGGCAAGCGGTCGACACCGGCCGCTGTGGGCGGCCAACAGCCCTGCGGGCAGCCCCACCAGCTCGGCCGCACCGTCCGGGCCGGCCGACCCCCACCAGCAGTCCGGGCCCACCAGCCCGGCGGTCGCCTCCCGCAGCCGCCGCTGGTAGTCGATGATCGTCCGCCCGGCCAGCAGTCGAAGCCGGCCAGCGTCCAGCGGGAGGCGACGCCCTCCCTCGGTCAGCGCGCCGACGACCACGTGGGTGTGCAGCAGCGGCTGGTGGGCCGAGTCCAAAGGGTGGTCCACCAGCGGTGGCGGCGGGATGTGGGCCGCCTCCGCCAACCGCCGCACCATCAGCTCGACCGTGCGGTGGTGGGCCTTGGCGAGCTGCTGGTGCCGCTCGAACAGGTCGGCGGCAGCCACCAGCCCGCTGCGGCCACCCCGCAGCTCCGCAAGCGCCCGGCCGATCAGCTCGTAGCGCAGCACGCTCAGCGTCCGGGGCTCGACCAGCAGCAGGTCCCACCCGGCCACCGCCCCATGCTCGCCACGAGGGTTCCAGCCGGCAGGAAGCCCCCCGAACCCCGCCAGCACCCTGGCGTAGTCCCGCGCCCGTCGCGGGCTGATCGCCAGCAGCTCCGAGCCGACCGCCGCTGTGTCGTGCGTGAGTAGTCTCATCCCGCCACCTCCCACACCCGTCTCGTTGACGCTTAATCGTCAATTGTGGAGGGTTTCCCGCATCCGCGGATGCATAGCTGTCGAAGTGAAATGAGTGTAGCGGATGTGGGGGTCAGTGGAAGGATAGCTGGTGGGCTGGGAGCGGGGGAGTGGTGGGTTTGAGTGCTGTCATAGTAGTGATGGGTGCTGGTGGCTGGTAGTGTTGCGTTGATGCTGGTAGAGGTAGTGATGGGCGTAGGCTGCTGAGACGAGAGAGCTTGAAAGCGCTCACGACGATCGATCGACCAGAGAGGATTTGAGGCACCTCAAGGAAGGGTGAAACTGCGCACCTTATTCGGCCATTTACGGTCGCGCGTGAGCTGCAAAGATGCTGGATAGCACAGCGCTAATTCCGAGATAATCCCAAAGCAGGTGCGCTGACCAAGCTGCGCCACGTCCCGTACTTACCCCGTCTGACCTGCGGAGATGCTCTACTCCGGCTCGGCGGTCGGCTAGTACTCCAACCGTAGATCGTTACCTGGCTGTTCAGGGCGTGCGGGCCCGGTGAGCAGACCAGGGCGGCCACCGTTGATGATCCGGTGGTGTGAGAACAACCGAAGATCAGACGGTGGCCGCA
>WNFV01005764.1_pt1 | contig 14942 bp, 14 predicted proteins | sample 5400101 | NCBI WGS metagenome assembly WNFV01 (sample SAMN13153361, study PRJNA577476) | soil metagenome | isolation source: 115 cm soil or saprolite under grassland replicate 1 | place: USA:California | collected 2016-06-15 | reverse complement strand
GACGGCATCGAAACCAGGCGCACGCGCTCGCTGCGTTTCACCACGGCCTGCTTCGCAGGGTCCTGATACTTGGTGTCCTTGCGCTTCCTCAACGTGAGCGCGATCGCCACGATGATGGCCACCAGGAGCAGCACCGCGGCCAGCTCGAGCGGATAGGCGAAATCGGTGTAGAGCAGCCGCCCCAGCTCCTTGGTGTTGCTGTAACCCGGGCCGGGATCCTTCGGACCGGGCAGTGCGAGCGCGCCGAAATACTTGCCGCCAAGCACCATCGCCATCTCCACCACCATCAGGCCGCCGACCACGAGGCCGAGCGGCAGATAGGTCCAGAATCCCGCGCGCATGCGCTCCAGGTTGATGTCGAGCATCATCACCACGAACAGGAACAGCACCATCACCGCGCCGACGTAGACGAGCACCAGCGCGATGGCGAGGAACTCCGCGCGCAGCAGCATCCACAGCCCCGCGGCGGTGAAGAAGGCGAGCACCAGGAACAGCGCCGAGTGCACCGGATTGCGCGCGGTGATCACGCCGAGCGCCGCGATCACCAGGATCACCGCGAAGAACCAGAAAACGCCGGCCTCGAACATGGATCGATCAGCGGTAGGCGGCGTCCGCGGCGCGGTCGCGGGCGATCTGCTCCTCGTAGCGGTCGCCCACCGCGAGCAGCATTTCCTTGGTGTAGTAGAGGTCTCCGCGCTTCTCGCCGTGGTACTCGAGGATGCGCGTCTCGACGATCGAATCCACCGGGCAGGACTCCTCGCACAGGCCGCAGAAGATGCACTTGGTGAGGTCGATGTCGTAGCGCGTGGTGCGGCGCGTTCCGTCGGAGCGCTGCTCGGACTCGATCGTGATCGCGAGCGCAGGGCACACGGCCTCGCACAGCTTGCAGGCGATGCAGCGCTCCTCGCCGTTCGGGTAGCGGCGCAGGGCGTGCAGCCCGCGGAAGCGCGGGCTCATCGGCGTCTTCTCCTCGGGGAACTGCACCGTGATCTTGCGCCTGAAGAGGTGGCGCCCGGTGAGCGCCATGCCCTTCGCCAGCTCGATCAGCAGGAAGGCCCTGAAGAAATCGCGGATTTTCTCGATCACGAAATCACTTCCATATATTCCACGGCGTCTGCATCCACACCGCGATCACCACCAGCCAGACGAGCGTCGCCGGGATGAACACCTTCCAGCCCAGGCGCATGATCTGGTCGTAGCGGTAGCGCGGGAAGGTCGCCCGGAACCACAGGAACAGCGACACCATGAAGAAGACCTTGGCGAACAGCCAGGCGAACGGCGGGATCGCGTTGAAGAGCGGGCCGTCGAGGGGCGCCGCCCAGCCGCCGAGGAACATCACGGTGGCGAGCGCCGAAACCAGGATCATGTTGGCGTACTCGCCCAGGAAAAACAGCGCGAAGCTCATCCCCGAGTATTCGACGTGGAACCCGGCGACGATCTCCGATTCGCCTTCGGCCACGTCGAAGGGCGCGCGGTTGGTCTCGGCCACCCCCGAGATGAAGTACACCAGGAACATCGGCAGGAGCGGCAGCCAGTTCCAGGAGAGGAAGTTGAGACCCTTGTGGGCGAAGGTGCCGCGCATTTGCCCCGCGACGATGTCGGTGAGGTTGAGGCTCTGCGAAACCAACAGCACGCACACGAGCGCGAAGCCCATGGCGATCTCGTAGGCGACGATCTGCGCGGCCGAGCGCATCGCGCCCAGAAACGCGTACTTCGAGTTCGAGGCCCAGCCGGCGATGATGACGCCGTATACGCCCATCGAAGTGATCGCCATCACATAGAGGAGCCCGGCGTTGATGTCGGCGAGCACCGCGTCCGGGCCGAACGGGATCACCGCCCAGGCGGCAAGGGCCGGCATCAGGGTCAACATCGGAGCGACGATAAACAGGAACTTGTTCGCTCCGGTCGGAACGATCAGCTCCTTGAAAACGAGCTTCAATGCGTCGGCGATCGGCTGCAGCAGCCCGATCGGGCCCACGCGGTTGGGCCCGATGCGGATCTGCATCCAGCCGATGAGCTTTCTCTCCCACAGCGTGAGATACGCGACCAGCCCGAAGAGCGGCAGGACGATGCACAGGATCAGGATCGTGTTCTTCACCAGCATCCAGGCGGGCGGCCCCCACTGCGGGCCGAGCCACTCGGTCCAGAGGTTCGCCCAGAGGTCGAACACGGAGCTCACGAGCGTCATGCGCGCTCCACCGATACCGCGCCGAACATGGGCCCCAGGCCCGCGGTGTGACGGTGCGCGGCCGCGAGCCTCACGCAGCCCGCGGGCAGGCGCTCGTCGATGCCGACTTCGACGACGGCTTCCCCGTCGCCCTGGCGCACCCGCACGCGCTCGCCCGCCTTCACTCCCAGCTTTTGCGCGAGCTGCGACCCCACCCAGGCGCGCGGCGGAAGCGCGTCGCGCGTCCTTTGCAGCGACGCGGCGCGCCGCACGATCGGATCGCCGAAATAAACGGGCACGTCTGCGATCCGCTGCAGCGCCTCGCCGCCGGCGGAATCGGGGGCGAGCTCGAGCCCGTTCAGCCGGTTGTCGAGCTTGCCGGCGACGGCCTCCGGCATGCAGGTTTCGTCGCGTATCGCTTCGGTCGATTCGTGATCGAAGCCGGGGAGGCTCATCAGATTGCCGAGCACGCGCAGCAGCTTCCACGCGGGCCGGGCCTCGCCGAGCGGCCTCACCGCCGCGTTGAAGCTCTGCATCCGCCCCTCGCAATTGATGAAGCTGCCCGAGGTTTCGGTGAAGGGCGCGATCGGCAGAAGCACGTCCGCGTAGTCGGCCGCAAAGCTCCGGTAGGCGGCCATCGCGACCACCAGGTCCGCGGCGTCCATCGCCTTCATCGCCGTGCGCGGGTCGTGGCAGTCGAAGTCGGGCTCCGCGTTGAGAAGCAGGTAGGCCTTGCGCGGCCGCTCGAGCATGGTCCTCGCGTTCAAGGCGCGCTCCGACGGAATGCAGCCGGCGAGGTAGCCCCCGACGCTGTTGGCGGCCTCGCCCAGGAAACCGAATCGGGCGCCGAGCAGACCGGCGAGCTCCTGCGCGAGCAGCTGCAGCTGCGCGGCCTGCGGATGCTGCGCGGCGAGGTTGCCGAGCAGCACCGCGACTCTCTGGCCCGAAGCAAGGCTCGCGGCGATCGCTTTGGCCTCGCTAACGACGCTCAAGCCGGCGAGCTCCGCGGGCGCGGGCTTTTGTCTGGCTTCCGCAGCGGCCTTAACCACCTGAGCGAGCGTCCCCGCCAGCTCGCTTGGGCGCACGATCGCCTTGTTGGCCACGGGCATCAGCAAATCGTCGTCGGCGCAGTGCAGGACGTTGATCTGGGATTTGCGTTTGGCGATCTGGCGCAGGCGGGACGCAAGCAGCGGGTGGTCCTTGCGCAGGAACGAGCCCACGACGAGCACGCGGTCCAATGCCCCGAGCTCCGCGACCTTCATCCCGAGCCAGGGAACCCCGGCGCGCTTGCCGTCGGCGGAGAAATCCGACTGGCGCAGGCGGAAATCGACGTTGCCGCTGCCCAGCGCGCGCATGAGCTTCGCAAGCAGCGCCATTTCCTCGAGGGTGGAATGGGGACTCGCGAGCGCGCCGATTTCCTGCGGATCGTGCTTGAACCGGATCTCCGAAAGGATTCTCGCGACGTGCTCGAGCGCGGCCTGCCAGTCCACCTCCCGCCAGCGCCCCTCCTCCTTCAGCATCGGCTTCAGGAGCCGCTCCTCGGAGTTGAGGCCCTCGTAGGAATAGCGGTCGCGGTCGGAGAGCCAGCATTCGTTCAGCTCCTCGTTCTCGAGCGGCAGCACCCGCATCACGCGGTTCTGCTTCACCTGGACGATCAGGTTCGAGCCGAGGCTGTCGTGCGGGCTCACGGATTTGCGCCGCGACAGCTCCCAGTTGCGCGCCGTGTAGCGGAAAGGCTTGGAGGTGAGCGCGCCGACCGGGCACAGGTCGATGACGTTTCCGGAGAGCTCGGAGTCCACCGTCTTGCCGACGAAAGCGATGATCTCGGCGTGCTCGCCGCGCCCGATCATGCCGAGCTCCATGACGCCGCCGACCTCCTGGCCGAAGCGCACGCAGCGCGTGCAGTGGATGCAGCGCGTCATGTCGGTCGAGATGAGCGGACCCAGGCTCTTGTTCAGCACCACGCGCTTCTCTTCGGCGTAGCGCGAGGCGCTCTTGCCGTAGCCGACCGCGAGGTCCTGGAGCTGGCATTCGCCGCCCTGGTCGCAGATCGGGCAGTCGAGCGGATGGTTGATGAGCAGGAACTCCATCACGCCGTTCTGCGCGTCCCTCGCGTAGTCGGAGCGCGTAAACACTTTCATGCCTTCGCCGACCGGCGTGGCGCAAGCGGGCTGGGGCTTGGGCGCTTTCTCGATCTGCACCAGGCACATGCGGCAGTTGGCGGCGATCGAGAGCTTCTTGTGGTAGCAGAAGTGCGGGATGTAGATGCCGAGGCCGTTCGCCGCGTCCATCACGGTCGCGCCGTTCCGGACCTCGGTTTCCCTGCCGTCGATGGTGAGCTTAGGCATTGTTCAGGCCGCCCGCCGCTCGGGGACGCCGGGCGCGGTGGAATACCCGGGCGCCGTCACCAGGCAGCGCTTGTGGTCGATGTGATATTGGAACTCGTCGCGGAAGTGCTGGATGAAGCTCTTCACCGGCAGCGCCGCCGCGTCGCCGAGCGCGCAGATGGTGCGCCCCGCGATGTTGTCGGCGACGTCGGTCAGGAGATCGAGGTCTTCGTTCTTTCCCTTGCCGTGCTCGATCCGGTGCACCATCCGGTACAGCCAGCCCGTGCCTTCGCGGCACGGCGTGCACTGGCCGCAGGATTCCTCGAAATAGAAATACGCGAGACGCTGCAGGGCCTTGACCATGCAGGTGGTCTCATCCATGACGATCACCGCGCCTGAGCCGAGCATCGAGCCGCTCTTCGCGATCGAGTCGTAGTCCATGTCGGTCCGCATCATGACCTCGGCAGGCAGCACCGGCATCGAGGACCCGCCGGGAACCACCGCCTTGAGCTTTCTCCCGCCGCGCATCCCGCCCGCCAGCTCGAGCAGCTTCGCGAACGGCGTGCCGAGCTTCACCTCGTAGTTGCCGGGCCGCGCGACGTGGCCCGTCACCGAAAAGATCTTGGTGCCGCCGTTGTTCGGCCGCCCGAGCGCGAGGAACGCGTCCGCGCCGTGGTTGACGATCCAGGGCACGGCGGCGAAGGTCTCGGTGTTGTTGATCGTCGTCGGCTTGCCGTACAGCCCGAAGCTCGCGGGAAACGGCGGCTTGAACCGCGGCAGGCCTTTCTTGCCTTCGAGCGACTCGAGGAGCGCCGTTTCCTCCCCGCAGATATAGGCGCCGTAGCCGTGGTGGTTGTGGAGCTCGAAGGAAAATCCGCTGCCGAGGATGTTTTGCCCGATGAATCCCGCCGCGCGCGCCTCGGCGAGCGCCTCCTCGCAGCGCTCGTAGACGTCCCAGATCTCACCGTGGACGTAGTTGTAGCCCACGCCGGCCCCCATCGCGTAGGCGGCGATCGCCATGCCTTCGATCACGACGTGAGGGTTGTAGCGCAGGATGTCGCGGTCCTTGAAGGTCCCGGGCTCCCCTTCGTCCGAATTGCACACGAGGTACTTCGCCCCGGGAAACTGGCGCGGCATAAAGCTCCACTTGAGGCCGGTCGGAAAACCCGCGCCGCCGCGGCCGCGCAGTGCCGATTTCTTGACCTCGGCAACTAAGGTCTCGGGCGCCGTCTTTTCGGAGAGAATCTTCTTCAGCGCCGAGTAGCCGCCGCGCTTGACGTAGTCCCCGAGCCGCCAGTTCTCGCCGTCGAGGCCCGTAAGAATGATCGCGTCAGGGCCGTAATCCAACATTTACTCGGCCCCCGCGATCCACTTGTCGATTTTTTCAGGGGTCATGAACGAGAGCATTTTCTTGTTGTTGACGAGCATCACCGGCGCGTCGCCGCAGGCGCCGAAGCACTCACCCTCCTTCAGCGTGAAGCGGCCGTCGGCGGTCGTCTCGTTCCAATCGATGCCAAGCTTCCTCTTCAGGTGCTCGGCCGCATCCTCGGCACCGGACAGCGCGCACGGCAGATTGGTGCAGAGGCACAGCTTGTATTTTCCGGCCGGCTGCAGGTCGTACATGGCGTAGAAGCTCGCGACCTCGTACACCGCGATCGGCGGCATGCCGAGGTAGCCGGCGACGAAGTTCATCACTTCGGTCGAAAGCTGGCCCCTTTCGTCCTGCGCGACGGTGAGCGCGGCCATCACCGCCGAGGGCTTCCGCTCGGGCGGATACTTGGCGATCGCCCGGTCGATTTTCTTCAGTGCGTCGGGGCTGAGCATCAGCGGTCGATCTCGCCGAACACGATGTCCTGGGTGCCTATGATCGCCACGACGTCGGCGAGCATGTGGCCCTTCGCCATCTCGCTCAGGGCGGCGAGGTGCGGAAATCCGGCGGCCCTGATCTTCATGCGGTAGGGCTTGTTCGCCCCGTCGGACACGATGTAGATGCCGAACTCCCCCTTGGGGTGCTCGACCGCGGCGTAGGCCTCGCCGGGCGGCACGTGGATCCCCTCGGTGAAGAGCTTGAAGTGGTGGATCAGCTCCTCCATGTTGCTTTTCATTTCGACGCGCGAGGGGGGCGCCACCTTGTGGTTGGCAGTGATGACGGGTCCTGCGTTCTCGCGCAGCCAGTCGATGCACTGGCGGATGATGAGGTTCGACTGGCGCATCTCCTCGACGCGCACCAGGTAGCGGTCGTAGCAGTCGCCGTTCACGCCCACCGGAATGTCGAATTCGAGCCTGTCGTAGACCGCATAGGGCTGCTTTTTCCTCAAGTCCCATTCGACACCCGAGCCGCGCAGCATCGGCCCGGTGAAGCCGAGCGCGAGCGCCCGCTCCGGCGGCACGACGCCGATGTTGACCGTCCTCTGCTTCCAGATGCGGTTGTCGGTGAGCAGCGTCTCGTACTCGTCCACGCACTTCGGGAAGCGGCGCGTGAAATCCTCGATGAAGTCGAGGAGCGATCCCTGGCGGTTCTCGTTCAGCTTCTTCACCGCGCCCGCGCTCTTGTACATCGAGGCCTGGTACTGCGGCATCGTCTCGGGCAGGTCGCGGTACACGCCGCCGGGGCGGTAGTACGCGGCGTGCAGGCGCGCGCCCGACACCGCTTCGTAGCAGTCCATCAGGTCCTCGCGCTCCCGGAAGCAATAGAGGAAAACGGTCATCGCTCCGATGTCCAGGCCGTGCGCCCCGAGCCACAGCAGATGGTTGAGGATGCGCGTGATCTCGTCGAACATCACCCGGATGTACTGGGCGCGGATCGGCACGTCGACGCCGAGGAGCCGCTCGACCGCCAGGCAGTAGGCGTGCTCGTTCGACAGCATCGACACGTAGTCGAGCCGGTCCATGTACGGCAGCGCCTGGATATAGGTCTTGTGCTCGGCGAGCTTCTCGGTCGCGCGGTGCAGCAGGCCGATGTGCGGGTCGGCGCGCATGATCACCTCGCCGTCCAGCTCCAGCACCAGCCGCAGCACGCCGTGCGCCGCGGGATGCTGCGGGCCGAAGTTGAGCGTGTAGTTGCGGATCTCGGCCATCGATCAGCGCTTGGTTCCCAGGTCGCCGTACTCGTCCTCGCGGATGATGCGCGGCGTGATCTCGCGCGGCTCGATCGTCACCGGCTGGTAGATGACGCGCTTCTGCTCCGGGTCGTAACGCATCTCGACGTTGCCCGAGAGCGGAAAATCCTTGCGGAACGGGTGGCCGACGAAACCGTAGTCGGTCAGGATGCGGCGCAGGTCGGCGTGGCCGGTGAAGACGATCCCGAAGAGGTCGAACGCCTCGCGCTCGTACCAGCTCGCGTTGGGCCAGACCGCGGTGAGGGAATCGACGATCGGAAACGCGTCGTCGGGCGCGAACACGCGGAGCCGCAGGCGCCAGTTGTGAGTGAGCGAGAGCAGATGCGACACCACGGCGAAGCGACGCCCCTCCCAACCGCGCTCGCCGTAGCCCGAATAGTCCACCCCGCACAGGTCGATCAGCTGCTCGAACCGGATCGCCGGATCGTCGCGCAGCCGCTGCGCCGTGTCGGAATAATCCTTCGCATCGACGACCAGCGTCAGCTCGCCGAGAGCTTCGGTGAGGCCCACGATCGTCCCGCCCAGCGCCGAGGTGAGCGCGCTCTTCAGACGTTCCAGCTTTGCCGACATCCTTATCGCGCGATGGTGTTGGTGCGCTTGATCTTGTTCTGGAGCTGCACGATGCCGTAGAGCAGCGCTTCGGCGGTCGGCGGGCAGCCGGGGACGTAGATGTCCACCGGAACGATGCGGTCGCAGCCGCGCACCACCGAATACGAATAGTGGTAGTAGCCGCCGCCGTTGGCGCAGGAGCCCATCGAGATCACCCAGCGCGGCTCGGCCATCTGGTCGTAGACCTTGCGCAGCGCCGGCGCCATCTTGTTGCACAAGGTGCCCGCCACGATCATGACATCGGATTGTCTCGGGCTTGCCCGGAATACGACGCCGAAGCGGTCGAGGTCGTAGCGCGCGGCGCCCGCGTGCATCATCTCGACCGCGCAGCACGCGAGGCCGAACGTCATCGGCCACAACGATCCGGTGCGCGTCCAGTTGATGAGCTTGTCAGCGGTAGTTGTGACGAACCCTTCCTGGAATACGCCTTCTATTCCCATTCCAGCGCCCCTTTCATCCACTCGTAGACGAAGCCCACGACGAGGATGAACAGGAAAATCATCATCGACCAGAATCCGAGCGCCCCGATCTCGTTCAGCGTCACCGCCCAGGGAAAAAGGAACGCGATCTCCAGGTCGAACAGGATGAACAGGATCGCGACCAGGTAGTAACGCACGTCGAACTTCATGCGCGCGTCCTCGAAGGCCTCGAAACCGCATTCGTACGGGGACAGCTTCTCGCTGTCGGGGCGATGCGGCGCCAGAACCGCGCCCGCCCCGACCATGATGCCCCCGAAAACGAGCGCGATCACGATGAACAGCAGGATCGGGAAATAGTTTTCGAGCACGGTCGTAAGACAGAATCCTGCGCGTTTGGTGCCGACGGAGAGACTCGAACTCTCACGGCTTACGCCACCGCCCCCTCAAGACGGCGTGTCTACCAATTTCACCACGTCGGCATGATTGGACTTGATGCTTCGCCGCTTGGGAACGAGCCGGTTTCAAACCGCTCGATTTTACTACTTCGGCACCTCGTTTGCTTTGGACTTCGCCGCGTCGCCCGCTTTCGCCGGGTCGGGCGCGGTCTGGGGTGCGGGGACGGGCTGCTGCGGCGCTTGTTCCTTGACCGTGTCCATCACGCCTCCGCCGGCGCGCGGCCGGTGCGTGACGAAGTAGGCGAGAAGGAACGTCGTGAGGAAGAAAATCGCCGCCAGGACCGCCGTGGTGCGCGAAAGAAAATTGGCCGAGCCGCTCGCGCCGAACAGGCTTCCCGAGGAGCCGCTGCCGAAAGCAGCGCCCACGTCCGCCCCCTTGCCGTGCTGGAGCAGAACCAGGCCGATGATGCAGAGCGCGATGATGACGTCGACGATGAGTGTCAATGTAAACCAGAAATCCATGTTGTTTCCTTCAGAATTATCCCTGCGCTGCGGCGCAGATCGCGATGAAGTCCTCCGCCGCGAGCGACGCCCCGCCGATCAGCCCGCCGTCAATATCGGGCATCGCAAACAGCTCCGCTGCATTGCCGGGCTTGACGCTGCCCCCGTACACGATCGTTACGCGCTGCGCCTGTCCCTTATCGCGCGCCGCGAGCCGCGCGCGAATGAACGCGTGCACGTCCTGGGCCTCGCGCGGCGTCGCGTTTCTGCCGGTGCCGATCGCCCAGACCGGTTCGTACGCGAGCGCCGCATCGGCGAGCGCAGCCGGCCCGGCGGAGGCGAGCACCGCATCGAGCTGGCGCCCGACCACGCTTTCGGTCTCGCCGCGCTCGCGCTGCTCCCGCGTCTCGCCCATGCATAGAATCGGAGTCAAGCCGGCGCGCTGGGCGGCGATGAACTTGGCGGCGACTCGGCTATCGTCCTCTGCGTACAGGCTGCGGCGCTCGGAATGGCCGACGATCGCGAAGCGGCAGCCGAACTCCTTCAGCATCGCTCCCGACACTTCGCCCGTATAGGCGCCGACGTCGTGCTCGCAGACGTCTTGCGCACCCCAGGCGATCCCGCTGCCCGAAAGCGCCGCCGAGACCTGTGCGAGATACGGAAACGGGGCGCACACCGCGCAATCCACGCCTTCGGCGTGCTTCAGCCCGGCCTTGAGAGCGTCGAGCAGCCGTGCGTTGGAGGCGAGGCTGCCATGCATTTTCCAGTTGCCTGCTACGAGCCTCGCGCGCATCGAATCCCGGGCGGGCAAAAGGGTGTGATTTTACCGCCGGATGAGCGCGAGGGTCAACCGAAAACGCCGGAAAATTCAGGATCTTGCTGCAGCAGCGCGATTCAATCGGCCGGGCTCGCGCCTAGGCGGCCTCTTGCACGGTTTCGGCGATCCTTCGGGCAAGCCGCCGCACTTCCGCGTCGTCCTTGCCCTCCACCATGACGCGCAGCACGGGCTCGGTTCCCGAGGGGCGCAGCAGCACCCGGCCGTCGGAGCCGAGGGCGCGCTCGGCCTCGAGCTTCGCCTTCGCGACCGCGGGCTCTTTCTGCCAGTCGAAGCCCTTGCGCACGCGCACGTTGACGAGCTCCTGGGGGTAAAGCGCAAGTTCCCGGCACAATTCCGCGAGCGTGGCCGGGCTCGAGCGCATTGCGCAGAGCACCTGCAAAGCCGAGACGATGCCGTCGCCGGTGGTGTGCGTATCGAGGCAGATGATGTGCCCGGAGTTTTCCCCTCCCAGCTCCCAGTTCTTTTCCTTGAGCATTTCCATCACGTAGCGATCGCCGACCTTGGCGCGCGCGAACGGAATTCGCAGTTTTTCCAGCGCGCGCTCGAGCGCGAGATTGGTCATCAAGGTCCCCACCACTCCTCTCAGGCCCCTGTTTTTTGCGCGCTCGCGGGCGATCACGTACAGCAGCTGATCGCCGTCGTAGAGCGCGCCCTCGCCGTCGGTCATGAGCACCCGGTCCCCGTCCCCGTCGAGCGCGATGCCGAGGTCCGCCTTGTGCTCTCTCACCGCGCCCTGCAGGGACGAGGGGTGGGCCGTGCCGGACCGGTCGTTGATGTTGAAGCCGTCGGGGCTCACCCCGACCGGAACGACATCGGCGCCCAGCTCGTGGAACACGTGCGGGGCGACATGGTAAGTGGCGCCGTGGGCGCAGTCGACGACGATCTTCAGCCCGCGCAGGTCGAGCGCGGAAGGGAAGGTGCTCTTGCAGAATTCGATGTAGCGGCCCGCGGCGTCGTCCATCCGTCGCGCCTTGCCGAGCTCGGCCGATTTCTTGCACTGGATCTCGCGACCGAGGCGCTGTTCGATCTCCGCTTCCACTTCGTCCGGCAGCTTGCTGCCGTCGGCGGAAAAAAACTTGATGCCGTTGTCCTGATAGGCGTTGTGCGAGGCGCTGATGACGACTCCGGCCTGCAGCCGCAATGCACGGGTCAGGTAGGCGATCGCCGGGGTCGGCAGCGGACCGGTGAGCATCACATCCACGCCGGCGGCGGAGAATCCCGCCTCGAGCGAGGCCTCCAGCATGTAGCCGGAGACGCGCGTGTCCTTGCCGATCAGGACGGCGGGGTGCTCGCCCTTGGGCATCGCCGAGCGTCGCACCAGCACCTCGCCCGCGGCAAAACCGAGCCGCAATACGAAGTCCGGCGTGATGGGCGGATCGCCCACTTCGCCCCGCACACCGTCCGTTCCGAAATACTTTCTGCTCATCGTTTTCCGCCTGGCCCGCCCATCGCGGCGAGGACGGCGAGCGCATCTCGCGTCGCCGCCACGTCGTGGACGCGCACGATTTTAGCTCCGTGCTGCACCGCCAGCAAAGCGGCGGCGACGCTTGCCGCGAGCCGCTCGGCGGGCCCGCGGCCGGTGACGACGCCCAGCGTCGACTTGCGCGACCAGCCCGCCATCACGGGCAAGCCGGTCTCCGCGAGCCGCCCGAGGCTGCGCAGCAGCTCGAAATTGTGCTCGACGGTCTTGCCGAAACCGAAGCCGGGATCGATGATGATGCGCTCGCGCGCGATGCCGTGCGCCTCGGCCGCGGCAACGCGCTCGGCGAGAAACGCCTCGACCTCGGCGACCACGTCGCCGTAGCGCGGCTTTCGCTGCATCGTGCGCGGCTCGCCTTGCATGTGCATAAGGCATACGCCGACCTGCGCGGAGGCGACGGCTTCGAGCGCGCCGGGCGCTCTCAGCGCGTTGATGTCGTTCACCATCGAAGCGCCTTCGGCGATCGCCGCGCGCATCACCTCGGGCTTTACCGTGTCCACCGAAACGGGAACCGGAAGCTCGCGCAGACCTTTGAGCACCGGCAGCAGCCGGCGCAATTCTTCCTCGGGCGTGACTGCGACGTCGGCGCCCGGCCGGCTGGATTCCGCGCCGACGTCGACGATATCCGCGCCCTCTTCGACAAGGCGGCGCGCGTGGTCGACCGCCGCCCCCGCCTCGAGAAAGCGCCCGCCCTCGGAAAAGGAATCCGGCGTAACGTTCACCACGCCCATGACGAGCGGGCGCTCGAGCCGCAGCCGGAACCGGCCGCAAGCGAGAAAGGACTGAGGATTTGGACTTGAGGATCGGGATGAAGGCGGGAGCGCAGACGCGTTGTCGCTCCTCGCTCCCAACTCTCGATCCTGCTTATGCCGCCGGCGCAGGCTCGGGCGCGCCGGGCGCCCCCGCCTGAGGCGGCTGCTGCGGCGCCGGCGCGGGCTTGGGCGGGCGCGGCGGCTTGCCGGCCATGATGTCGTTGATCTGGTCGGCGTCGATGGTTTCCCATTCGAGCAGCGTCTTCGCCATGGCTTCGACCTTGTCGCGGTTGTCGAAAATAAGCTTCTTCGCCAGGGTGTACTGCTGATCGATGATTTTGCGGATCTCGGCGTCGACCTTCTGCATGGTCACCTCGGACACGTTCTTGTGCGTGGTGATCGAGCGGCCGAGAAACACCTCGCCCTCGTTCTCGCCATACACCATCGGTCCCATCGCGTCCGACATACCCCACTGGGTCACCATGCTGCGGGCGATGGCGGTGGCGCGCTCGAAATCGTTCGAGGCGCCGGTGGTCATCTGGTGCATGAACGCTTCCTCGGCGATGCGGCCGCCGAACAGCACCGCGATGGTCGAAAGCAGCCGATCCCGGTCCATGCTGTAGCGGTCCTGCTCGGGCAGCTGCATGGTGACGCCGAGCGCCCGGCCGCGCGGAATGATGGTGACCTTGTGCACGGGATCGGTCTTGGGCAGCAGCTTCGCCACCACCGCGTGGCCCGATTCATGATAGGCCGTGTTTCTCCGTTCCTCCTCGGGCATCACCATCGAGCGGCGCTCCGCGCCCATTAGAATCTTGTCCTTGGCGCGCTCGAAATCCTCCATGTCCACCAGGCGCTTGTTCTTGCGCGCAGCGAAGAGCGCCGCCTCGTTCACGAGGTTGGCGAGATCGGCGCCCGACATGCCCGGCGTCCCGCGGGCGATGATGTCGGCCTTGACGTCGGGCGCCATCGGCACCTTGCGCATGTGCACGAGCAGGATCTGCTCGCGGCCGCGGATATCGGGAAGCGGCACGACCACCTGGCGGTCGAAGCGCCCGGGGCGCAGGAGCGCCGGGTCGAGGACGTCGGGCCTGTTGGTCGCGGCGATGACGATCACGCCGGTCGTTCCCTCGAATCCGTCCATCTCGACGAGCAATTGGTTGAGCGTCTGCTCGCGCTCGTCGTTGCCGCCGCCCAGGCCCGCGCCGCGCTGGCGGCCCACCGCGTCGATCTCGTCGATGAACACGATGCACGGGGCGTGCTTCTTCGCCTGGTCGAACATGTCGCGCACCCGCGCGGCGCCTACGCCGACGAACATCTCCACGAAATCCGAGCCGGAAATGGAGAAGAACGGGACCTTGGCCTCGCCGGCGATCGCGCGCGCGAGCAGCGTCTTCCCCGTGCCGGGGTTGCCCACCATCAGCACGCCCTTCGGGATGCGTCCGCCGAGCTTCTGGAACTTGGCGGGATCGCGCAGGAAATCGACCAGCTCCGAGACTTCCTCCTTCGCCTCCTCGCAGCCGGCGACATCGGCGAAGGTGATGGTGTTGTTCGACTCGTCGATCATCCTCGCGCGCGATTTCCCGAACGAGAACGCGCCGCCCCGCCCGCCGCCCTGCATCTGGCGCATGAAGAAGATCCACACGCCTATCAGGAGCAGCATCGGGAACCAGGACACGAAGATGTTCATGAGGAGCGAGGGTTCCTCCTCGGGCTTCGCCTCGATCTTGACGCCGTACTTGAGCAGGTCGGAGACGAGCCAGATGTCGCCCGGCGAGTAGCTGGTGACGCGCTTGCCGTCGTTGGTGGTCGCCTTCAGCACCCGGCCCTCGATCAGCACCTTGGCGATTCGCCCGGACTTCACTTCCTCGATGAACTGCGAATACTCCATCGGCGCCTGGGTGACCTGGCGCGTATTGAACTGGTTGAACACCGTCATCAGCACCAGGCCGATGACCAGCCAGATCACCATGTTCTTGAAAAGATTATTCAACGTCTTTCCTTTGCCTTGAACGATTGCGTGTCGATCATTCTATGCTTAAGCGGGGACGGGGACTAGTGTCCGCCCTTCAGCCTTTTCCCCAATAGATACATCTCGCTGGAGCCGGCCCTCGAGGCTCCGGGCTTGCGCGAAGCGACTTCGACGAAGGCATCGCGCATCGCGGCGAGGAACTCCGGATAACCCGTCCCCTGGAATACCTTGACCAGAAACGCGCCGTCCGGTTTCAGATGGCTCCTCGCGAATTCCAGCGCCAATTCACACAAATGGATGCTGCGGGCCTGGTCGGTCGCGCTCACCCCGCTCAGATTGGGGGCCATGTCCGAAACTACAAGGTCG
>WNFV01005762.1_pt1 | contig 14943 bp, 17 predicted proteins | sample 5400101 | NCBI WGS metagenome assembly WNFV01 (sample SAMN13153361, study PRJNA577476) | soil metagenome | isolation source: 115 cm soil or saprolite under grassland replicate 1 | place: USA:California | collected 2016-06-15 | reverse complement strand
GGAGCTGGGCCATGCGCCAGGCGTTCAGCATCTTGCCGCCGCGCATGGTGTCGCGGAAGTGCACCCGCCAGTTGTCGTCCGGGTAGACGTTGCCCATGGCGGCCGCGATGCCGCCCTCGGCCATCACCGTGTGCGCCTTGCCGAGCAGCGACTTGCAGATCAGGGCGGTGCGGGCGCCCTGGTCGGACGCTTCGATGGCGGCCCGCAGGCCCGCTCCGCCCGCACCGATGACGACGACGTCGAACTCGTGGGTCTCGTACTCGGCCATTCAGAAGAACCTCAGATCGGTGATCGTGCCGGTGGCGACCAGGCGCACGTACAGGTCGGTGAGGGCGACCACCACCAGGCTGACCCAGGCGAGCAGCATGTGGCGAGCGGTGAGGACGCTGACCCTGCGCCACAGCCAGAAGCGCAGCGGTGCCTTGGAGAACTGGTCGAGGTGGCCGCCGCACAGGTGCCGGCAGGAGTGGCACGACAGCGTGTACAGCCACAGCAGCGCGGCGTTGACCAGCAGGATCAGGGTGCCGAGGCCCATGCCGAAGCCGTCGGGGAAGTTGAACGCCCGCAGCGCGTCCCAGGTCAGGATCAGCGGGAACGGCAGGGCCAAGTAGAAGAAGTAGCGGTGCACGTTCTGCAGGATCAGCGGGAAACGGGTCTCGCCGCTGTAGCGGGCACGGGCGTCCGGCACCGCGCAGGCCGGCGGCGCCCACCAGAACGAGCGGTAGTACGCCTTGCGGTAGTAGTAGCAGGTGAGCCGGAACGCGAGCGGGAACGGCAGCACCAGCAGGGCGGGGGAAAGCCGCCACCAGTCGCCGACGAGCTGCCAGGTCGGGTGCTCGCAGTTGGCGGCCAGGCACGGCGAGTAGAAGGGGGAGAGGTAGGGATCGACGAAGTAGTCCCGGCCGATCAGGGCGGTCCAGGTGCCGTAGACCACGAAGCCGCCGAGCACCACGACCGTGATCAGCGGCGGCAGCCACCATGCGTCGCGGCGCAGGGTGCGCGCCGTGACCGCGGCCCGTTGTTGCGTGACCGTCCTCGAGCTCATGGGGTCGTCCTCTTGGTGGATGTCAGGTCCCCGGCACGCTGGGGCCGGTGACGTGGGTGACCGGCAGGTTGAAGCTGCGCCGGATACGCGTCGGCAGGTCCCTGGCGAGCCACCGCGAGCTCCGCCCGGGGAGGGTGGAGAGGATGACCTCGTCGAACTCCCAGCGGTGGAGCACCACCCCGATCGCCGCCACCGGGTCGGGGACGCCGACCTCGCCGCTGACGTCCGCGCCGAGCCCGCGCAGGTGGGCGAGCTCGTGGGCGAGCCGCTCACGGGCCAGCCGGCGGCCCCGGTCCTCGCCCGACTCGGTATGGTCGACCTCGTCCAGCTCGTCCTCCAGGAGCTGCCGTGCCTGCTTGCGGTCGAGCCCTTCGGCGCCCGCCGCGGCGGGCCGCGCCGCTTCGTCCGCGTGGGCGAGGTACTCGGGGTCGAGCTCGCCCGCCGGGGTGGCGGGGACGAGCAGGTGGAAGTGCGACGCCCCGGCGGCCATGCGCTCGCGGATGGCGCCGACGAGCTGGTCGCCGCCGAGTGTCTGGTTGGCAACCACCAGGTACCGACGCACGGGCTTCACCTCCGCAACGCGTCTGCCGTCCGGCAGGCACTCTCCGGAGCATAGATCGCCATTTTGGTTTGCGGTAATCCCACCAGCACCGCCGGATGCTACGAACCGGGCGCCCCGGCCGTGCCGCCCGCCTCCGGAGAGGGCGCCGCCCGTTCCGAGGTCATCGCGTGGATCGCCCTGGTCAGGTCGAGGATCTGGTTGGACAGGTGCAGCAGCTCCTCGTTCTGCTGCTCCTCTTCCTGGACGATCTGCCACTGGTGGTCGGCCAGGGCCTCGCGCCGGGCGTCGGCGCGGTTCTGGCTGATCATCACGAACGTCGACAGGAAGATGGCCTCGAGCGAGACGATCATGGTGAGCAGGCCGAATGGGTAATCCTCGACCCTGAAGCCGATCCACGCGGCGAACCAGACCACGTGGATGTAGACGAACTGCATCGAGCCGGCGAACCGCGTGATCGTGTCGGCGAGGCGGTTCTGGACGCTCTGCGCCCGCTCCTCGGCGTGCCGGATCAGCGCGGGGTTGGTCGGCGCCCGACGCGCCTGGATGCTCACGCCTGCCTCCTCTCGTCCCGGCCCGGCTGGGCCTGCCGGCTACCCTAGCCCAGCAGGCCGGCGTCGTGGGCCAGGATGGCGGCCCGCACCCGGTCGCTCATGCCGAGCTTGGCGGGGACGCAGCAGTCAGCGGACGAGCTGGCGATCCGCATCCCTGTCCGTCACGTCGAGGACGTCGGTATCCCTGCCGGTCACGTCCAGGTCGACGGCCGACAGGTGGTACCCGCCGGCGGCATGGGCGCGCAGGCGCAGCAGGCGCAGGAACGCGTACAGCAGCAGCACGCCGCCGGCCATCTCCAGCCCCTCCTCGGCCGCGGTGACCAGCAGGTACGCCGCGCGGTCGCCGTAGGCCTCCAGCACCACGCCACTGACGCTCTCGAGCCCGGCGGCGGCGCCGAGGTAGACCGCGCCGGCGGCCACGACCAGCCGCCGGGTGGGCCCGGGCAGCCGCGCGACGAACCCCACGAAGGCCGTCCCCACGACCAGGGCCAGCAGCGCGCCGGGCAGCACCCAGGCGAAGTGCAGCAGGCCGCCCGAGGGGCCGCCGAGCAGCGCGGCGGCGGGGACCCGCAGGCGCTCGTGGAGGGCGGCGGTCTCGTCCAGCGACAGCAGCGACAGCAGCGCCGCCAGCCCCGCCCAGTGCCGGGCGTCGCGCCCGCCGGCGCGGCGCACGATCGCGGCGACCAGCCCCGCCAGGAGCGCGTCGCCGGACAGCAGCAGCGACGAGAACCAGGTGGGCAGGTTGCTCTCGCTGTTGACGTCGAACAGCTTCATGACGGTCTTCCAGGTGGTCACCTGGCCGCGCCCGGTCCCGGCGACCTCGGCGCGGTACGCGCCATAGCGCGTGGCCAGGCTGAGGGCCACGAGAAGGCAGGCGACCGCCAGCAGCAGCAGCAGCGCGGCCCGGGCCGCCGGCGAGCGAGCGGGCCGCCGGCGGCGCCGGGCGTGGCGGCTCGCCCGTACCTCGTGGCTGCCCACCATGCCCCCTCCGTTCGCCGGACTCGAGCTCTCCCGAGGGGGTCGCACCCTATTACACGAGGCAAATGCACGGGCAAATTGCCAGCGCGTCCGGGAGGCTGTTTCCGTCTCGAACGAAATTCGCCAGATCGCCACCAATGCACGATGGCGCCGCCTGCTGCGCTCCCGTTCCGCTCTCCGCATGCGTGGATGCACCGGGTGCCACGCGAACGGTCTGCAAGGCGCATGGCGAGGAAACCTCGCCCGGAGCGATGAGTTTGGGGTCGGTGGCGACTCTCAACCCCTGAGGCGTGCCGAGGGCGCACGCCCGGGACCTTGCCCGAAGGAGGCACGAGATGCGCAAGCTGATCGTCTGCAACATCATGTCCTTGGATGGCTACTACGAGGGCCAAGGCAAGAACGTCATGGTCATGCCGCTGGACCATGCCTTCGACGCCTACTGCGCCGAACGGCTGGGAGCGGCCGGCACGCTGCTGCTGGGACGGACCACCTACGACGGGTTCAAGGGGTTCTGGCCGTCCGTGGCGGATGATCCCAGCTTCACGCCCACCCAGCGGGAGATCTCGCGGCGCGACAACGAGATCGACAAGGTCGCCGTCTCCGACAGCTTGGCCCCGGACGAGACGGCACCGTGGCACAACACCCGCATCGTCGGCCGCGCGGACGCGCACGAGCAGATCGCCGAGCTGAAGCGCCAGACCGGTGGGGAGATCCTGATGTTCGGCAGCCACACCCTCTGGAGCGACCTGCTGGCCGACGGCCTCGTCGACGAGCTGCACCTGATGATCGGCCCGGTCGTGGTGGGCGGGGGCACACCGGTGTTCGACGGCCAGCCGCCCGTCTCGCTCCAGCTCGCCGGCACACGCACCTGGGACGGCTCGGGGAACGTGCTCGTCCGGTACGAGGTCCGCCGCCAGGAGGCGTGAGCCGGCTACCTGGCAGGCGCCGAGGGTGCCGTTCCTCGCCGGCCGACCCGGTCGGCGAGGAACGCCTCCCAGGTCCGCTGGCCGGTGGCCTGCCCGGGAGCGAGGTTGGCGCCGTCCCGCACGCTCCGGGCGGCCCCGCCGGGCAGCCGGACCGGCACGATCAGCCGGCGCCGGTGACTGGCCCGCAGGTACCCCCGGAACAGGTCGGCCATGCCGTACACCCGCGGCCCGCCGATGTCGGGCACCAGGCCGGCCGGCCTGCCGAGGGTGAGCTCGACGAGCCGGGCCGCGACGTCGTCGGCGTCGACCGGCTGGAAGCGGAAGCCGGCCGGAACCGGCATCACAGGCAGCTTGGCCAGCGCTCGGGCCACCATCAGGATCAGGTCGTGGAACTGGGTGGCCCGCAGCGTCGTCCACGGCAGGCCCGAGTCGGCCACGACGCGCTCGGTCGCAAGCTTCGAGTCGAAGTAGCCGAACATGGTGCGGTCGACGCCGCTGACCACCGGGATGCGGTCGGCGCCGACGACCGAGATGTACACCAGGTGCGGCGCCCCCGCACGCGCCGACGCCGCCCGCACGAGGTTCCGCGTCGCGTCGGCGTCGCCCTTGTAGCTGCCCGCGCAGTGCACGATCGTCGTGACCCCGTCCACCGCGGGTTCGATCCCCTCGCCGGTGGCCAGGTCGCCGGTCAGGAACCGGACGCCGTCCTTGGCCGCTCGGTTGCGCCGTGTCAGCACCCGCACGTCGCAACCGGCCTCCCGCAGGCGCGGGACGAGAACGCGTCCGAGCGTCCCGGTGCCGCCGGTGACCAGGATGGGTGTTGCCATGACTCCTCCCCTCGTCGTCACCTCGGCTGCTTTCGTCCGTCATAGCTATGACAGACGACGACCAGAGAATGTGACAGAGAAGCGTCGCCGTCGACGTCCATCCAGGCGACCAGTTGTCACGGCTTGCTCCCGGCCGGGTCATGGCAGAGTAGGCCGCCCCGGCCTCAGGTCCGGGCCGCCGTGACGACAGCGCGAAGGAGCACCCATGACCACCGACCCGGCAGCGGGCATCCCGACCTCCACGACGTTCGAGCTGCCCGGCTACACGGTGGAGCGCACCTACGGCCTGGCATGGGGTCTGATCGTGCGCAGCGTCGGGCTCACCAAGGGCGTGACCGGCGGGCTGCGCTCGCTGAGGGCCGGCGAGGTGCCCCAGTTCACCGACGTCGTCGACCAGGCCCGGCACACGGCGATGGAGCGGCTGATCGCGCACACGCGGCAGCTCGGCGGCAACGCGGTGCTCGGGGTGCGGTTCGACTCCTCCGACCTCGGCAACGGCATGGCCGAGGTCGTCGCCTACGGCACGGCGGCCACCGTCCGTCCAGCCTGAAGGGCACCCGCATCGCAGCAGCCGGGACGCGACCCGAGGCCGGTCAGGCGACGCCAGCCTCGTTGTCCGAGTACATTGCGTCAGCATATGAGCGGCCGGTGAGGCCGGACAGATCCGATGCGTCCGGTCCCGGAACCTCGTCCAACCACCAGAGGCCGCGGACCGGCGTGGACCTGACCGGAGGTGAGCGATGACCGACCGAGAGCCCGTCGAGGTGACCAACCTCGACCGCTACGGATCCCCGCCGATGCCGTGGAGCAGGCCGCATCACCTCCTCGCGGCCAGCCAGCCGCAGCCGGGCACCCCGTACTTCCTCGGGACGTCCCGGCCGGACGGCCGCCCCCACGCCGCCAGCGTCGGCGCCGGATGGCTCGACGGCGACCTCTACTTCACCAGCGGACCCGGCACCCGCAAGGCTCGCAACCTGGCGGCGAACCCGGCCTGCACGTTCGCTGTCGGGCTGGAGGGCATCGACCTGGTCCTGGAGGGCGAGGCGGCCAGGGTCACCGATCCGCCGACGCTTGAGCGGGTGGCCCGCCTGTACCGCGAGGGCGGGTGGCCTGCCGAGGTGGAGGGCGACGCGCTCACCGCGCCGTTCAGCGCCCCGAGCGCCGGACCGCCGCCGTGGCACCTGTACCTGTTCACCTTCCAAACCGCGTTCGGGGTCGCCACCGCGGAACCGTACGGCGCGACTCGCTGGCGCTTCGAACGCTGACGGGCGCAGCCTCAGGTCAGCAGCGTCAGCCGCTCGCCCACCAGCGAGCGGGTCACGGGCGGCAGGTTCACCGTCCGCAGTTTGAGGTGGAGGATTCGGCGCGGATCGATCCGTACGGTGACTGCCGGGCGCGAATCCCAAGGAGGTAGCGTCCGGGCGGGCCACACCTCAGTCAGCTTCACGCCGGACCGCTACGGTCGCCTGCTCCCCGGGCACGACGCCGAACTGCGTGACCGGCTCAACGCCATGCGTACCGCGGGCTTGCAACAGTCGCTCGGTGGTGCCGTCGTCGACTCGCGCTAGAGCACCGGTCGAGTGGTCGGACTGGTCCCGTCATTGGCGTCCCAGTACCATGACGGGCGGCGCCCGTCCACGCCCAACCTCCGGCAACCCGCCCCAGCCGGGTTCCCACGGAGGCAAAGGGAGGTCCACCTCTCGGCCGGAGCTTGGTCGTCGGTCGTGCGCCCGCCGCATCGGTCGCTGGGGGATCCGCGGGCGGGCCGCGGGAGACCACGATGACCAAGCAGGCCGACTTCAAGCGACGCGTGCGCGCCCGCATGGCCAAGACCGGCGAGTCGTACGCGACCGCCTGCAGCAAGCTGCTCGCCGAACAGCGGGGCACGGCTACCCGCCCCGCCGAGGAGTGGATGGCGGCGGCGCTGCACGTGAGCAACGGCGATGCCACCGACCTGCCCGGGACCGGGCTTGCGCGGCAGGTGCTGTACTGGCGCGACGTCCTGCACGAAGGGCCGGTGCCCGCGGTGGGGCCGGAGGAGCTCCGCCAGATCAGGGCCGCCTTCCTCGCCCAGGGTAACGCGGACGACCGGGCGGAGGGCGTGAGCATGTTCCTCGGCCGGGACCGGACCCTTGCGGCCAACCGTGACGGCGAGTACGTGCTCTGGTTCGAGGCCGACCTGTACGACCAGTTGCAGATCATCCAGATCCTCGACCGCCTCGCCGGCCTCGGCGTGCCCGCAGCGCGGATCACCCTGATCTGCATCGGCGAGCACCCGGGCATCGCCCGTTTCGGCGGGCTTGGCGAGCTGACGGCCGAGCAGCTGCGCGAGCTGCCCGCGACCAGGGCGTGCGCCCGGCTGACCCCGGCCGCGCTCCAGCTCGCCGCCCGCGCCTGGGCGGCGTTTCGTGCGCCGGCTCCGGATGGTCTCGGCGCCATCGCCGCCACCCGCTCGGGTGAGCTGCGGTTCCTGGGCGAGGCGTTCGACCGTCTCAGCCGCGAGTACCCGTCAACCCGCGACGGGCTGTCGCTCACCGAACGGCGGGTGCTCGCCGCCGTCGCCGACGGCGCGCCCGACGCCGGGACCGCGTTCGTTCGCGCGGGAGCACGGGAGACGCGTCCGTACCTGGGAGACACCTGGTGCTTCGCGATGATGGACAGGATGGCGAATGCGCCGGTGCCGTTGCTCGAGGTGGACCCGACGGGCCGTCCAGTTGACCGCGGGTCCGGCCTGCGCCTGACCGACACCGGCGCGCGGGTCCTCGCCGGCGGCGTGGACCAGGTCTCGCTCAACGGTATCGACCGCTGGATCGGCGGTGTCCACCTGCGCGGGCGTCACGTGCAGTGGCGTTGGGACGACGGGACCGAGACCATCGTCCGCCTGACCGAGGCGACGTAGGCGCGGACCACCTCGCTGCGTGGCCGGGCCACCTGCCGTCCGGCCGCGCGGCGACGACCACCGCCCGCCTGATTCCTGACCGGTGCTCTCTAGGAACCGGTCGCTAGCCCGACCCAGGGGTGGTATCGGACAGCGCCGGTCCAGTGTCCTGGCGTGGTCCGACCGAACCTTGCTTGCGGGTTTGGGTGGTGCGCCGCCAGGGACTCGAACCCCGAACCGTTGCCTTACCGGGCCTTGGGTGTCGGGTTGATGGATCATGAGACCGTGGCCGGCATGGCGTGACCTCATACTTGCCTGCGCCGCAAACGGCAACCGGTGGCAACCACACCAACGGAAATTCGCTTGCCTTGGCTGCGCACGCCCGCCGGGGTACAGTCGCGACATCGGTCAAACCGTCAGCAAAGGAGCGGTGACGACGATGGCTGCTGAGACCCCGACGATCGTGTTGGTCCATGGCGCCTGGGCCGACGCCACTGGCTTCGACGCCGAGATCCGCGCCCTGCGCGACCGCGGGTATACCGCCATCGGCTTCGCCAACCCGCTTCGCGATCTCGCTGGCGACGCGACCTATCTCGCCGAATTCCTGCGGACCCTGACCGGTCCGATCGTGCTCGTCGGCCACTCCTACGGCGGCAATGTCATCTCGAACGCCGCGACAGGCAACGACCAGGTGCAGGCGCTCGTCTACTTCAACGGCTGGATGTGCGACGTGGGCGAGAGCCAGCAGCAGCTCCTTGAGAGGTTCGAAGGCAGCCTCGTAGGGCCCTCGATCAGGCCCGTGCCGTTCACCGCCGCGGACGGGAGCGAGGGCGCCGACCTCTACCTCGACCCCGAGGCGTTCCGCGAAGCCTTCGCCGCCGACGTCGACCCCGAGACGGCCGCGGTGATGGCCGCGACGCAGCGGCCGTACGCCGTTGCCGCGTTCGCAGCCGCGCCGTCGGGCCCGCCGGCGTGGAAGACGCTGCCGTGCTGGTACCTGCTCGGCACCGAGGACAAGGCGATCCCGCCGGCGCTCCAGCGGTTCATGGCCGAGCGCGCGAACGCGACGATCGTGGAGGTGCCGGCCTCTCACGTCTCGTTCGTGTCGCAGCCCGAGGCCGCGACCCAGCTCATCCTTCAGGCCGTCGAGGCGACGAGCCGCAGCCGCTGACCAGCGCAGGTGACGATCCGGTCGTCTCCGGCGTGACATCCGTTCCGCGCAGAGCAGCGGCCCGCGTGATGAACGGTTCCGCTCTCGTCGTCAGTCGGCGTGACGATCCGTTCCGCGTCGCCCCGGGCAGCCCGCGCCCGGGCGGGGGGCCGCGGTCCGGTAAGAGGACTATACGGCCAGTCTCGGTACCTGGGAGAAGGCGAGTCGCACGCGTGCTGACCTGGGTGTGTCCTGTCCGTGGTTGTCCGTGGCTGACTGGCCGCTCCTGGTCGTCCGCGGCCCCAGCGCGGCCCACAGCATCGTAGGCCTCGGCGAACAGCCGCTTGGCCTGGCCAGGGTGGGGCTGGGTCGGCTTCCGGGTCACGGCGGCGACCAGTGTTCGAGCGCGTCGAGCATCACCACACTGCCGTCAGCCGTCCTCCTCGTCGGGCTTTCGCATGTACCACTCGCGGTACTCGACGCAGCGGCCGTCGGCGTCGAAGCGGAGCAGGAACAGGTTGTCGAACTCCTTGACGACGCCGCCGTCGCCGTCGAGGTAGCGGCTGTAGCCATTGGCGACGGCCTGGTCGCCGGCGACCAGCACCGGCCGGTAGCGGCCCTCGTAGGTCCCCTCCTCGTCGGGGTCCTCCAGCCACGAGGCCACGATCGCCTCCCGCCCCCTGACCGGCTCGTCGAACGGGTTGTCGAAGTAGACGGCGTCCTCGCTGAAGAGCTCCCCGATCTGCCCGGGATCGTAGGTCTTCCACGCCCGGCTGTAGCCGTCCAGCCAGGCGGCGACCGCCTGCTCGTCCACGCTGCCCTCCTTGATCAGCTGATTCGCCGGCCGAGCCTACACTGACCTCATGGGCAAGCAGGGCACCCCCCAACCGGCTCGTCGACCAGACGAACCCCTGCCTGCTCCGGCACGCCTACAACCCCGGCGGACTGGTACCCGTGGGGCCCCGAGGCGCTGGAGCGGGCCAGGGCCGAGGACAAGCCGATCCTGCTGTCGGTCGGGTACGCCGCCTGCCACTGGCGCCACGTGATGGCCCACGAGTCCTTCGAGGACCCCGAGACGGCTGCGCTGATGAACCGGCTGTTCGTCTGCGTCAAGGTCGACCGCGAGGAGCGGCCCGACCTCGACGGCATCTACATGGACGCCGTGCAGGCCATGACCGGCGTGCGGCTGGTCATCTCCGACCACTAGCGACCGGCCACAGACGCCGCGGCCACGCGAGCGCTGCTGCGGCCCCGGGACAGGCACGTTCCCTAGCAAGCACGGTCGCCAGACGACACGAGACCATGGAGTTCTGATCATGCGGAAGCTGATAGCGACGGTGTTCAACTACTCGCTCGACGGCCTTCTCGCCGACGAGGGCACCGAATTTTGGAAGTTCTGCTTCGACCTGCCCGAAAACCGTGAGCCCGACGACCCGGCGCAACTCGACTTTCTCCACAGCGCGTACGCGCACGTCATGGGCCGCACCGCCTACGAGGCCATCGCCAGGTCCATGACAACAACGGCCACCGACCACCCGTTCGCCGACATCCTGAACGCCGCGCGCAAGGTCGTCTTCTCCCGGACCCTGACGACGGCCGAGTGGGCCAACACCACCATCGCCGCTGGTGACACGACCGAAGAGATCGACAAGCTCAGGCAAGGCGGCGACGGCCACATCGTGGTCTGGGGCGGCGTCAGCCTCTGGCGGTCGCTCATGCGGCTCGACCTGATCGACGAGCTCCAGGTGAGCTTGTTCCCCTACGTTGCGGGCGAGGGCACCCGGCTGTTCGACGGCGTCCCCAAGTCCTACCGGCTCGACCTGGTCTCCAGCACCGCCTCCAGCAACGGGATCCTCGAGCTGCAGTACCGCCGGCACCGCTAACCCAGCGGCCGACATACACCACGAGTGGCAACCAGGCCAGCGCCGCTACCTGTCCGAGGGGGTATGGCCCAACTCAAACCAACCAGCGATACTGGCGGCATCGCCGCGATCGACAGCGGCGAGTAGACACCGAGGATCAACCTCAAAGCCCACCACTCCGCGGGGCATTGCCAATGTGCACGACCGTCGATGCACTTGCGGCCTTGCGGACCAGGTGCTCGGCCTTTAGGCACGATGCCTGGTCCTACAAGTCATAGCCCTCTCCAGCAACGGAACGCGGATCGGCAGCTTCGTAGGCCCTCCTCCTGTAGATCGCGCGGCCGGCGGAGCAGTGGTGAAGCTGCCAGCGGCCGGTCCGCGGCCCGTCGCGGCCCACGGCGAAGCAAGCAACCAGGCAGGCCCAGCGTCCTACCGGGCCTGAACTGGGGTGATGGTGGTGCGCCGCCAGGGACTCGAACCCCGAACCGTTGCCTTAAGAGAGTTCCGCGGCCGGGCTTGGGGCCTGCGGCGCCTGAGGGGAGACCGCGTGTGACCAGGCGCTTATTGCCCGTGGCTGTCCGCGGTTACGCGGCGGTTGCCGAGCCTCCGTGCCCCCCATGTGCCCCACCTCCACGTTGCGACGACGCCATCAGGGAGCAGCAGACTCCTAACGCGATCCAGCCTGTAGTGTCGTCCGCCGGTCGTCCATCGCGCCGGGAGTCGAGCAGTGCGGCGAACCGACGGCTCGCGCCACCGGCTCAGATCGATCATTCCCCTGATAAGGTATAATGCCCTATCAAGCCATATAAGGCCAATACGTTGTCTATGTAATGAGGACTATAGGAGATTACTCCCGCCAAGCAGGGCTAACACAGGCTTGGGCCCTTCGGTCAAAGCTAACAAACGGGGCGACATTAGCTAGGCGGTGGGTCGATGGGGGATTCGAGGCAGCCGACGCTCAATATGTCGCCGCCGATGGTTGATGGCACGACAAACCAAGTAGCCGACGATGGGTCGCGCGGTAGGCCAACGCTGCTATTCCGCTTCCGCGCCATTGCCGAAGGTGTTGGCGTCATCGTTGCACCTGTCACCCTGATCACTTGCCTCCTGTACTACTTCGGATTGGTCCGCACAAGCGCGTTCTACATGTTCTTCGGGGTCGACTACAGCGTCCTTGGTTTCGGGCCAGCCGACTACCTTATCCGCAGTATCGATGCGATGTTCCTACCCTTGGGACTGCTGGCAATAGCTGGAATCGCTGCACTGCAATGCCACCGTGTCGCGCTTGCATTGATTCACGCCCGTCCAGACTCGCCGCTGGTCCGTATCGGGTTGAGCGGCTTGGCGGTGGGTGGGTTCATTCTAATGATCATCGGCGCTTTGGGTCTTTCACGTCAACCGCTTCTTCCCGCTCCGATCCTGGGACCGATCTCTCTAGTACTCGGCGCTGCGCTCTTTGTATACAGAACATCGCTTGGCAAGGTCACGGAGAGGCAACAGCCTATTAATGCCGTGCTGCCGTCGATGTCGCCCATGCAGAGAGCACTGTTTCTTGCATGTGGGACGCTATTGCTTACTGCTGGTTCATTCTGGGGTATCGCCGACTACGCAGAACTTATCGGCAACGCGCGCGCCGAACAGACCGTGCATGAACTGCCGAAGCGCCCAAGCATCGTTGTCTACAGCAGCAAACGCCTCGCTATTTCGTCACCTGGAATCCGTGAGGAGCAGCTGGCGGGATCTGCGAGTGCATACACATATCGGTACTCAGGGCTCAAGCTACTCCTGCATTCTGGTGGCAGGTACTTCCTCCTCCCGGCACGCTGGTCTGATTCCAATCGCATCACTGTCGTGATCCCCGACGATGTCGGCATGCGGTTTGACGCGGTTCCCGCTCCATAGTTGAATGAGAAGGGCAAGCGTGAGAAAAGCTCCTAACACCGTCGCCAAAGGTAATTGATGAGTGTCAGTTACCCCTTCGTTTGGATTACCTCCGCGCTGGTCAGTGCCGGAGGGGTCGCCCTCGTTGCATATGTCCTATACTCGGAGGTGCGCCCATTCTGGCGCTCCTGGATATTTTGGACTACATTCATCAGTTGGTCCTTGGTTGTCGCTGTTGCTCCAATCGTGTTGACAGGCATTGGGCCATGGACACCCGGAGCCCCCCCTTCTACAGTGCCTCCGTCAATCTCGACGCCTTCCACCAGCACAAACACCACAACCACCACCACCAGGCCATTTCCTGTGGCGAAGATTACGTCGCTTAGAAACAGACAGCGGGTACCAGCGGCCGTAAATGAAGTCCGAGGGACGTTCGAGAACCTTCCTTTAGGCCAAGAAGTCTGGCTAGTTCTCACACGACGGGGTGTTGCCCGCTTCTATCCTCAATTTGGCCCCGTTCTTCTTCAACCGGACGGCACTTGGGCCTCTTCGTCTGTCTACGTCGGCAGTGATGAGGACATTGACAAGAAGTTCAACCTGCTTGTTGTGCTGGCAGACCAAAGGGCTGGACGCTATTTTGCAAGATACCTCGAAAGGGGTCGATTCACTGGACATTATCCGGGGCTGTTAAGGCTACCGGCAGGTGCGGTCGAGAACGACCGTATCACAATTGTAAGAAGATAACTGAGAGCGAAGCCGAAGGTAAGTGGCCAATTGGCTCACCCTGGTGACGTAGCCACGCAGGTGGGCGCCGCAGCGCCGCCAACGATAGCGCGATCGGCGTTCGCTACCGGCACGCGTCCCCGGACATGGAGGCCCGCGCAGTCACCGCGATCGAGCAGCGCTTGGCGTCCGAATCTGACCACTTGAACGACGAAGCCGGGTCTGAGGACCCAGCGTGAGCTGCACCTCTATAGGGCGAGGGATTGGAGAGATTGAACTTCCGACCTCTTCCACGTCAAATCCCAAGAGCCAAATTCCTGTTGGAATTCGAGGCCGTTAGAAACCCTGCGAAACAGGGAGAAATGCCTGGTCACAGGCGGCGCAAGTCTGAAGCTACCCCTCAAGGTCCCTCCGAGTCCGTCGGCCCGTCTTCAGGTCTGTCCGGCCGCCGGTTGCTGCCCGTCTGCTGCCCCCGGGTTCCGCAGCTCGTAGTCACATGTGCGCTTGAATTTGAGGGTTGAGCTGCCGGAATGGGTGAAGGGCCGGAGCGGGTCGTGTGTCTACGCCGCTGCGGCCGTCCACACAGGTGGTCAGGTGGGGTCGAAGGTGGAGACCCGTGGCGGCGGGTCGATGGAAAGTGCCTGGTAGATGGCTCGCTGGGTGGGTCGCAGCGGGGTGGTCTGGACGATCGTGCCGGCCTCACCGGTGAGGGTGACTTGCTGCAGGCGGCTGGTTTCGCGGTTGATCCGCCGCCAACTTTGCCCGCAGGCGCGCTCGGCGACGCGGGTCAGCAGCAGCGCCAGCCAGCACAGCAGCACGTGGGCGCGGATGCGGTGCTCCAGCCGGTGAAACACCGGCCGCAGCAGCAGTTCGGTCTTCATGTCGCGGAATCCGCGCTCAGCCTCCAGCAGGTTCTTGTAGCCCAGCGCCGTGTCCTCGGCGCTGAGGTCAGGATCCGAGGTGGCCAGCAGGTACTTGCCGTCCAGCCATTGCTCGGCGGTGACCTTGGCGCGGTCGATGACCAGCCGCCCGTTTGGCTGCTGGCGGATCCACCGGCCCAGCGTCGGATGGTCGCGCAGCGCGCACTCGGCCCGGGCATGACCGGCCTCGGCCTTGGTGCGGGCCTTGTCGCTCAGCTGGCGGGTGCGGTCGCGTTCCCGCTGGGCCTTGATCCGTTCCAGCTCGGCCTGGATCCGCGCGATCGCCTCGTCACGGTTGGTCTTGTCGCGGATCGCCTGGTCGGGGTTGTAGCAGATGACAAACCGCTGGTCGGTGCCGTCCAGGCGGACTTCCTTGACCCGCAGGTTGTCACCGACCTGCTGGTAGCGGCCCTGCCGGGCGAGCGCGGCCTCGACCAGGGGGTTGCCGTCACGCATGCGCATCCCGGCGATGTAGTGCCCACCCGGCGGCGCAGGTAGGCGAGGTTTGGGGCCGAGGAGAAGCCGCGGTCGACCACGGTGATCACCCGGCCGAGCTTCCAGGCCCGCAGGTGCGCTCGGCGACGCGGGTCAGCAGCAGCGCCAGCCAGCACAAAAGGACGTGGGCGCGGATGCGGTGCTC
>WNFV01005761.1_pt1 | contig 14945 bp, 9 predicted proteins | sample 5400101 | NCBI WGS metagenome assembly WNFV01 (sample SAMN13153361, study PRJNA577476) | soil metagenome | isolation source: 115 cm soil or saprolite under grassland replicate 1 | place: USA:California | collected 2016-06-15 | reverse complement strand
TCCGCTACGTCTTGGAGCACGGCTACCGGGCCTTCTACCAGATGACCGCCGAGTACCTGGCCAAGCTCGCCGAACTGCTGGCCGCAGCACGACAGCGACTGCTGGCGATGGACCTGTCCTCGGTGCCGTTCCCGCCCTGGGAGCTGTTCACGCTGGACCTGAACATGATCGAGGTCCCCGCCCACTGCGACTCCTGCCGTGTGGTCGCCTCCTACGGCGAGTACGCCCTCGACCAGCCCCCTGCCGAGTAGCGCAGCAACCCGGCAGGGCTGACGGCCCGGAGCATCCGCCCCGCCGCGTGCCCATCATCTGGTCGCGTCGTCGATCAAGACCCGCACCCGCAGATCCGCCGCAGGCACCGACCACGTCTGCGGATCGGCGGGCTGTTGCACACCGCTGCGGATGTCGCGCACCTCATCGCCTCCCGACTCGCCCTGCGGGAACCACACAAACGGGATGCCGCGCCGCTCCGCGTAGCGGATCTGCCTGCCGTACTTCACCGGCTCGGCCGCCACCTCCGTTGGGATGCCCCGACCCCGCAAGATCGCGGCGAGCCGGTTGCAGCGCGGCCGGTCCTGCTCGGCCGGCAGCGCCACCAGCACACACGTTGGCGTGTTGCGGCTCGCCCGCAGCAGCCCACGGCCGAACAAGCGCCCGAGCACCCGCGTCACGCCGATCGACAGCCCCACCCCCGGAAACACCAGCTTGTCGCCGGCGCTGGCGAGGTTGTCGTAGCGCCCACCAGAGCACACCGACCCCAACGCCTCATGGCCCACCATCACCGTCTCGTACACCGTCCCGGTGTAGTAGTCCAAGCCGCGGGCGATCCGCAAGTCAGCAATCATCAGCCCCGGTGCCAGCTCACGGCCGGCAGCAACCACCTCGGCCAGCTCCGACAACCCCTCGTCCAACAAGGCGTCGTGGACACCGAGCGCGCGGACCTCCTCGACGAAGGCGTCGTCCGCGCTGGAGATGCACGCCAGCGCCAAGCACACCCGCGCCTGCTCCTCGCTACAGCCCACCTGGCCGACCAGCAACTCACTCACGCCGCGCTCGCCGAGCTTGTCAAGCTTGTCAACCGCCCGCAGCACCCCCTGAATGTCCTTGATGCCGACCGACCGGTACACACCCTCGTTGATCTTGCGGTTGTTGACATGCAGCCGCAGCGGCGGCAACGGCAGCGCCGACCACACCTCATGCAGCACCAGCGGCAGCTCCACGTCATATTGGAACGGCAACTGGCCCCGGCCGATCACGTCGAAGTCGGCCTGCACGAACTCGCGGAAACGGCCCTCCTGCGGACGCTCACCGCGCCATGCCTTCTGGATCTGGTAGCGGCGCAGCGGAAACGACAGCTTGCCGGCATGCTCGACCACATACCGCGCGAACGGCACCGTCATGTCAAAGTGCAGCCCAAGGCCAGCGTCGCCCTCCTCGTCGCTGGCATGCAGACGCCGCAGAACATAGATCTCCTTGTCTGTCTCGCCCTTGGCGAGCAACTGCTCAAGCGGCTCGACCGCTCGCGTCTCGATCGGCACGAACCCATGCAGCTCGAACCCGACCCGCAGGGCGTCGAGCACCTGCTGTTCGATCATGCGCTGCTCGGGCAGCCATTCAGGGAACCCGCTGATCGGTCCCGGCCGTGCCATCTGTGGTTGCTCCTCTCAAGGCTGATGACGCTCACAGACAGCCTATCCGGCAGCGCGGCACCTCTGCGGAACGCGCGACCTGCTGACCTTCGAGTCCCGTGTCAACCACCGCGACCATCGCCCACGCTCCAGAACCAACACGGTCCACGGTCGCGAGCGTCCAGACCGTTGCGTCCAGACCGCTTCACGCGACGGCATGGGATTCGACGTCCGCGGCTTGCACGTACAGGCGATGGAGTCATGGACGTGGCGGCAAAGAGCCCATTCTTCAGCGAATGGGGCAATCGCTAGTGGGGGCTGCTCGGCGGCGGTGCGCCGGGAGACGGCGCAGGGAGCTGACCTTGTGTTGGCTTGGAGCGCTCGTGGAACCGTCGGCCAGTCGCCACTCCATGTCACACTCTGTCTCGCCGCCACCTCCCCGGGAAAGGACCGGCAGAAGGCAGGCTGCGGCCAACGCCCGCGGACCCGAGCGGCCCAGGTACGGAGAGGAAGATTCATGGCACAACGTAACGGCGTTGCGGCCAGCCGAGCCGGGCTGGAGGACACGCTGTGGAAGGCCGCCGACAAGCTGCGCGGCAGCATGGACGCGGCCGACTACAAGCATTTCGTGCTCGGTTTGGTGTTCCTCAAGTACGTCTCCGACGCGTTCACCGAACGGCGTGAGGAGATCGAGCGTGAGCTGGACAAGGAAGGCATCAGCGGTGACCGCGCGGCGCAGTTCCTCGAGGACAGGGACGAGTACGTTGGCCGCGGTGTGTTCTGGGTGCCCAAGGCGGCACGGTGGGACCTGATCGCCAAGGGCGCCAAGAGCGGTGCGGGAGAACAGAGCGTCGGCGAGCTGGTCAACGCGGCGATGGAAGCCATCGAGGGAGCCAATCCCGAGCTGCATGGTGTCCTCCCCAAGATCTTCAACCGGTTCGGCGTGGACGAGCGGCGTCTCGCTGAGCTGGTTGATCTCATCGGCAGGATCGGGTTCGCCCAGCAGCCGGGACGGGCACGCGACGTGCTTGGTCACGTCTATGAGTACTGCCTGGAGCGGTTCGCCGCCGCTGAGGGCAAGCGTGGCGGGGAGTTCTACACCCCGCAGAGCGTGGTCCGCCTGCTGGTCGAGGTCCTGGAGCCCAAGCCAGGCAGCCGGGTGTACGACCCGTGCTGCGGCTCTGGCGGCATGTTCGTACAGGCGGAGCGGTTCATCGAGACTCACGGTGGCCGGCCGTTCGACATCGCGGTCTATGGCCAGGAGCTGAACCAGAACACCTGGCGGTTGGCGAAGATGAACCTGGCCATCCACGGCATCGGCGCCGATCTCGGGCCACGCTGGGCCGACACGTTCCACGACGACCTGCATCCAGACCTGCGAGCACACGTGGTGCTGGCCAATCCCCCGTTCAACATGTCGGACTGGGGTGGGGAGCGCCGGGTCATGGACCCGCGCTGGACCTATGGCGTGCCGCCGATGGGCAACGCCAACTTCGCCTGGCTGCAGCACATCGCCAGCAAGATGGGGTCGCGCGGCGTGGCCGGGGTGGTGCTGGCCAACGGGTCGATGTCGTCGAAGCAGTCTGGTGAGGGCGACATCCGCCGCGCAATGGTCCAGGACGATCTGGTGTCGTGCATGGTGGCTTTGCCGCCGCAGCTCTTCCGGACCACACAGATCCCCGCGTGCCTCTGGTTTCTGGCTCGGGACAAGACACCGCAGGGGGCGAAGCGGCTGGCGGACCGGCACGGCCAGGTGCTGTTCATCGACGCACGCAACATGGGCGTGCTGGTCAACCGCACCGAGCGCGTCCTCACCGACGAGGAGATCGCCAGGATCGCCGGTACCTATCACGCCTGGCGCGGCACCGACCTATCGCGGGAGTACAAGGACGAGCCTGGCTTCTGCTACTCGGCGTCCCTGGAGGAGATCAAGCAGCACGATTTCGTGCTCACTCCCGGCCGCTACGTTGGCGCCCTTGAGGTCGAGGATGACGGCGAGCCGATCGCCGAGAAGATCAGACATCTCACTAAACAACTCTTCGCCCACTTCGATGATTCAACGCGCCTGGAGCAGCAGATCCGAGAGCAGCTCGGGAGATTAGATGTCTGAGACGCTGATCGGCCAGATTCCCGAGCATTGGGAAACACTTAGCCTTGGTGAACTCTGTGCGCGCGGCGGCGGCGACATTCAGACAGGGCCCTTCGGAAGTCAGCTCCACGCATCTGACTATGTACGGGTCGGCATCCCGAGTGTTATGCCACAGAATATCGGTGACAATGTGATCATCGAAGATGGCATTGCTCGGATCAGCCCTGAAGATGCAAAACGCCTGAAGAGGTATCTCCTCGCGCCAGGAGACATCGTGTATTCCCGGAGGGGGGATGTAGAACGGCGAGCGCTCGTGCGGGCTGAGCAGTCCGGATGGCTGTGTGGCACCGGGTGCCTGCGAATTCGCCTAGGAACCGGAGCTAATTCCCGTTTCCTCTCCTACTATCTGAGCCACCCTGAAGTGCGATCCTACATCGTCCGGCACGCTATCGGCGCGACGATGCCAAATCTTAACACACAAATCCTGAGCGCTGTGCCGGTCGTCCTCCCACCCCGACCCGTGCAACAGGCGATCGCTGTAACGCTTGGTGCCCTGGACGACAAGATCGCGGTCAACGAACGAGCCGCAGGGACGATAGATGAGTTGGCAGCGGCGAAGCTTTCACTACTGCTTTCCAAGTTCGACGACGCAGCAGGCTGGCGTTTAGTACGGCTCGAAGATATCGCGAGTATCAACGAGTTGACAGTTCGGCCAAAGAGCAGCGGTCATTTGCGGTATGTTGACATCTCAAGCGTCTCTCGCGGCCGTATCGCATGGCCGTATCTGATCGCATGGGATGAAGCGCCGAACCGCGCTCGCCGGGGAGTCTCCTTCGGGGATACGATTTGGTCGACTGTCCGGCCGGGTCGTCGGTCATACGCGCTAGTCCTTGAGCAAGATCCTGAACTTGTTGCGTCGACTGGTTTCGCGGTCATCACTCCTACTAGGATAGGTCCGGCATACCTTTACTCAGTCGTTACACGGGACGAGTTCGTCAATTATTTGGAAAGCGTGGCTGAGGGCAGCGCATATCCGGCTGTAAGAGCCGAGAGGTTCGCGGCTGCCCTTGTTTCGCTACCGCCCAAGTCGCTGCTCACTGATTTCGAGGCCGAGGTTATGCCGCTCCGATCCAGAGCGCACGCGGCCGAACGGGAGACGCTGGTCTTGGCGAAGCTGCGGGACACCCTTCTCCCCAAACTCATCTCCGGCGAGCTACGCATCAGGGACGCGGAGAGGGCGGTCGAGGAGAGGGCGGTCGAGGAGTCGGTTTGAGGCGTTCGGGCCAGTTCGGGACAACCTTGGTCCTCGGGTGTTGTAATGAGGTGGTGCAGAACACACCGCGCGAGCCCACTGAGGCCGAATGGGAGGCTTACGCCCTCGCCTGGTTGGGCGAGCGGGGCTGGGAGCACCTGCCCGGCGCCTCGGTGGCTCCCAGGGCGGGCGCCGATCGCCTGGAGCGGCCAGGGTGGGACGAACTGGTGCTCGTCGACCGGCTGCGGGCCGCGATCGAGCGGATCAATCCTGGCTTGCCCCCGCCGGCCATTGACGATGCCGTCGCGCAGGTCCGGCTTCGGGAGTCGCAGGACCCCCTTGCCGAGAACTTCCGCATCCACCAGCTCCTCACCCGTGGGGTCCGCGCCAGCTACGACGATCACGGCGTCGAGCGCAACCCCACGGTCTGGCTGCTCGACTTCGGCATGCCGTACGCCAATGAGTTCCTCGCGGTCAACCAGGTGCTGTTCAGGTTCGGCCAGCACGAGCGGAAGTTCGACATCGTTTGCTATGTCAATGGTCTGCCGCTGGCGGTGTTCGAGTTGAAGAAGGCCGGCGACGAGGACGTCGACAGCCTGACCGCCCACCGGCAGCTCCGCACCTACCTCCACGAGCTCGGCGCGGCGGCGTTCGCCATCCCCGCGATCGCGGTCGCCAGCGACGGCGTCACCGCGCGGGTCGGCACTGTCTTCACACCGTGGGAGCACTTCGCTCCCTGGGACGTCGACGATTGGGGCAGCCCGATCGATATGGCCGATGGCACCGCCTTGGAGGTGCTCATCGCCGGCGTGTTCGAGCCCCGCCGGTTCCTCGACCTGCTGGCCAACTTCGTCTCGTTCTCCGCCGAGGGCGGCGGTGCGATCGATACCAAGAAGGTCGCCAAGGCCCATCAGTACTTCGCGGTGACCAAGGCGATCGATACCACCGTTCGCGCGGTCGCCTCCGACGGCCGGGCCGGCGTGGTGTGGCACACGCAGGGCGCTGGCAAGAGCAAGGAAATGGAGTTCTACACCGCGAAGGTGCTGCGCGACCCACGACTGGGCAACCCGACCATCGTCGTGCTCACTGACCGGCTCGACCTGGATGACCAGCTCTTCCAGACCTTCTCGGCCACTCGCCTGCTACCGGAGCGGCCGGTGCAGGTCGGTGGCCGCGATGCGTTGCGCGACGAGCTGCTCTCCAGGGCGACCGGCGGGATCGTCTTCACCACCCTGCAGAAGTTCGGCCGCACTGAGGAGGAGCGCAAGGCTGGGCGGGAGCATCCGACGCTCTCCGCGCGGCGGAACGTCATCGTCATAGCCGACGAGGCGCACCGCAGCCACTACGACTTCCTGGATGGCTTCGCCCGCAACCTCCGTGACGCGCTGCCAAGGGCGACCTTCATCGCGTTCACCGGCACCCCGATCTCGCAGGCGGAACGCAACACCCGGGCGGTGTTCGGCGACTACATCGACATCTACGACCTCAGCCGCGCGGTGGCTGACGGCGCCACCGTGCGGGTCTTCTACGAGAACCGGCACGTGCCGGTGCGGCTACCCGAGGACATCGACCCCGACGACCTCGACGAACGGGCCGCCGAGGCGATCGCGCAGCTCCCAGCCGAGCAGCAGCGCACCCTCCAGCGGGCATTTCGCATGATCGAGCAGGTCGTGGGCGCGCCAGAGCGGCTGCGGCAGGTCGCCGCCGACATCGTCGCGCACTGGGAGCGCCGCCGCGAGCAGATGGCCAAGCACACTGGCGTGTCCGGCAAGGGCCTGATCGTCTGCCTGAGCCGCCGGGTCTGCGCGTTGCTGTACGAGGAGATCGTGGCGCTGCGTCCAGAGTGGGCGCGCGAGGCTGACGACAAGGGCACGCTCAAGGTCGTCTACGACGCCAAGCCGTCCGACCCGGAGCCGATCTCCCACCACGCACGCAACGAGAGCCGCAACAAGGCCATCCAGCAGCGCATGCGGGAGCCGGACGACGAGCTGGAGCTGGTGATCGTGACCTCGATGTGGCTCACCGGCTTCGACTGCCCGCCGCTGCACACGCTCTATCTCGACAAGCCGATGCGCGGCGCGGCGCTCATGCAGGCGATCACCCGTGTGAACCGCCCGTTCCGCGACAAGCCCGCTGGCCTGATCGTCGACTACATCGGCATCACCGAGAAGCTCACCGAGGCGTTGGCCGAATACACCCGCAGCGACCAGCAGGAGCGCCCGATCGGCGCCGATGTTTCCGAAGCGGTTGGCGTGGTGCGCGAGCAGCACGGCGTCATCTGCCAGATCCTGCGTGGCTACGACTGGCGCGCCGTGCTGCTCTCGGGACGCAAGACGGCGCGCCTGGACGCAACGCTCGGGGTCGTGAACTACCTGCGTGACCCGGTACGCGCGGAGAACCTGCGTGGGCGGGGTGAGCCTGATCTCGCCGAGCGGTTCGCCAAGGCCGTTCGCGTGCTATTGCGGGCATTCGCGCTGTGCCCAGCCCACCCCGATGTCCAGGAGTACCGCGACGACATCGAGTTCTTCGACGCTGTCCGGATCTGGGTGGCCAAATTCGACGCGGAGGAGCGAGCGGCGCGTGGGCTGCCGAACCCACCCGACATTGAGCTGGCGCTGCGCCAGCTCGCCGCCGGAGCGGTCGCCGCCGGCGAGGTGATGGACATCTTCGCTGCTGCTGGCATCGACAGACCCGACCTCACGCACCTCGACGAGGCGTTCATCGAGCGGATGATCCGCAGTACGAGGCCCAACCTGGCGATCGAGGCGCTGCGCCGCATGCTCGAACGGCAGATCCGTGCCACCCACTCGCACAACCTGGTGGCGCAGCGGAGATTCTCGGACCGGCTGTTGGAGGCCATGCGCCGCTACACCAACAACGCCCTCTCCACGGCCGAGATCATCACCGAGCTGGTCGCGCTCGCCAACGAGGTTCACGCCGACCGCGACCGGGCACGTGCGCTTGGACTGGACGAAGACGAGCTGGCGTTCTACGACGCTGTCGCCACCAATGAGTCCGCGGTCCGTGAGCTGGGAACGAGCAAGCTGGCGATGATCGCCCGGGATTTGGTGGGTTCGATCCGCCGAGACGTTACCGTGGATTGGACGGTACGCGAGCAGGCGCGCGCTCGGCTACGCAGCAACGTCAAACGGCTTCTTGCCAGGTATGACTACCCGCCTGACGCTGAGCAGCAGGCCATCGTGCTGCTGCTGGAGCAGACCGAGACATTCGCCGAGAAATGGGCCGCCTGACGAGTCCCACGCACAACTGGGCGGACTCAGGGCAGCGGCATCCCGCCGGTGGCCCAACCCTCAGGGAATGGTCACCGCCTGAAGCGTCACCGGCTGGTGCACCGTGTAGTCGAGCTCGTCCGACTGGAGCACGCCCGCCGGGGTCAGCACGTCCAGCGCCTTGGGCACCGTGCTCGGGTCCACCGTGCAGTGCGGGTCGGTCGAGGCCGTCGCGCAGACCCCGAACGCGAACTCCTGCGGCGTCGGCGCAAACCCGCGGGCCTGGTCCGCGCTGAACCCGTCCTGGCCGGTGAGCACCACCGTGAATCCCCAGCCCGGCCCGGGCTGGCCGAGACTCGCCTTGGGCACGCTGAAGGTGATCAGGCGCGAGATCTCGTTGGCCCTGATCGTGATCGTGCCGAGGGTGGTCCCGCCGCCGTCCACGTAGCGCTGGCCGAAGCCCTGGACCTCCAGCAGCCGGCTCCAGGCCGATCCGTCGGCGATCGCGTAGTTGCGTTGCGGGAACGACGCCGCGGTGGAGGTCTGCGCGGCCGCCGGATCGTGGACGTACACGTCGACGAGCTGGGCACCGAGCGGGCTGCCGAAGGTCGGCGACAGGTTGCGGGTCTGCACCCGGAAGATCACGTTGGCGCCGTCGTCGAGGACCTGGAAGCGCTCCAGGTCGAACGCGCCCGGCTGGAAGTTCGACGAGGTCGGGTAGGCGTAATTGCCGGGTCCACTGTCGTCGCCGTCCGGATCGGTGACGTCGAGCAGTACCGTCCCTGGCGTGAAGTCGAGCACCACCGTGCGCCGGGCGTGCGCGGTGCCACCGTCGCGAGCGGTGGCGACCACGTCGAGGACGATCGTGCCGCCGTTGACCGGCACCTCCACGCTCCAGCCGCCGTCCTGGCCGGCGGTGGTCGTCACCACGGTGTTCTCAGAGTCCCTGTCGCTGTTGGTCGCCGAAACGTCGATCGTGCTGCCGGGCACGGAGCTGCCGGTCACCCGCACGGGCGATCCGGGCACTGCGGTCCTGTCGGCCGGAGCGGTGACCGTCAGGGTGGTGGCGCGCTGGGTGCTGGCCACGTAGCGGCGCACGGTGTCGGCCGGCTGCTCGAGCAGGCGCCGGGCGTCCAGGTCGCGCACCAGCCGCACGTACTGGGCCGCCGACCAGGTGAGCGGTGCGGCCGAGCCGACCGGCTGGCCGTTGGCGAAGCCGATCGAGGCCACCTCCGGCGGGGTGCCGAAGGGCGACGGCGCCAGGTCGGGGTTCTCCCAGTCCTGCTCGGGGATGAGGCCGACGCCGCCGGCGAAGTGACGCATGGCGTCGGTGAGCTCCAGCGCGGTCGCCTGCTGACCGTTCGCGATCAGGTGCTCGGCCCGCTCTCCGGCCAGCACCGGCCACAGGTGCCCGCTGCCCTGGTTGGTCGGCGCCCACGGATGGCCGTCGGCGCTGCCATCGCCGTAGCCGTCGCCGTTGTAGCGGTGCCAGCCGGACCCATTCACCGTCTCCGACCTGATGGTGGCGTCGACCACCGGCAGCGAGCGGACCACGTCGGGGTCGTCGGCCCGCAACAGCCCCAGCCGGGTCAGCTCCAGGAAGCCGGCGTCGATGACCTCACGCTGGTCGAGGGTCGGGCCGCCGTTGCCGACGTTGTAGGACACGGCGGCGTTCGGGTCGCCGGTCTTGGAGAGCCGGATGAAGTACGGCTGTGGGCTCTTGGGCCCGTTGGTGGTAACGGTCCAGCCCTTGACCGAGCGCTGGAAGTCGTCCGCGACCCCGCGGTAGACGCGCGCCGAGGCCTGGTCGCCGGCCTGGTCGGCGATCGTGGCCGCGGCGACGAGCCCAGCGACCTCGGCCGCGATGGTCGAAGGCGAGAAGCCGCTCTGCTCCTCCCAGCGCTCGGCGCCGAAGCTCGGGCCATGGCTGGCGGCGAAATCGGCTGCCCGCTTGACGTGGGCCTGGTAGAACGCCTTGTCGGTGATGCCGGCCTGTAGCGCCATGAGGATCGGGTAGGTGACCTCGTCGAGCTGGGTGCCGAAGGTGTCGGGCGCGGGCTTGCCGTTGACCAGACTGTTGCGCGGCATGGAGCCGTCGGGCAGCTGCTGGCGCTCGAACAGGAAGCGCACGGTGTCACGGGCGCTGGCCAGGTCACCGTCGAGCAGCAGGCCGGTGAAGGTCTCGTACAGGTCGCGGGCGAACACCTCGCGATAGGAGCCGAAGTAGGTCCCGGTGGTGTTTCCCGCCGCCACCGCCTGCCCCCAGGGCGAGGCGAGGGAGGCCACGATCGCCCCGGGGAAGGTCTTGTCCTCAGATGCCTTGAGCACGTTGGCGCTCAGGTAATACGCGCGCGTGAGCGCCTGCCTGGTGGCGGGCGGCAGGCCGTCGAAGGCGCGACCCGGCGACCGCAGGCCCGAGTCGTACACGGCCCACCCGGCCGTGTAGCGGTCGAGCAGGCGATCCAGGCGGCTGGCGAGACTGGCGCCGGCCGCGCCGACAGCCTCGGTCTGAGTGGCCCCGAAGCCGAGCGCGAGCGTGACCTCCGGCCCGCGTGCCAGGTCCACCTGGGCGGTCTGGACGAGGTTGCCGCCAGTCGCGCTGTCGTGGACAACATTGAGCGCACGATCCCGGTCGAGCTGCACCAGGCCGTCCGATTCGCTGCCGACGAAGCCGCTGCTCACCTGCGTGAACGGCCGTGAGGGCCGGAGCGCGGCAAAGACCGGCTGGGCATAGTCGCGGTTGGCGGCGATCGTCGCGGTATTGACGTCGCTCGCGACCGGCACGGGATGGTCGGTCGTAGTGTCCACCACGCCGCTGTCGGCGCCGGCGTTGTCAGGGCCGCCGCCCCCGTTGCCGTTGACGGTCGTATCGAAGCGGACGTAGAGGCGGTAGCCTGCGCGGCTGCCGACCAGCGGCTGGAACTTCGTGTGAAGGAGCACGGTGGCGCGGTCGGGGTCGGTCAGGTAGTCGGTGACGATCCGGTAGCGGCCGCTCTTGGCGGTGGCGGTGACCTCGCAGGCCATTGTGGCCGGGCTGGCGCTCTGCGAGCCGGAGCCGTCGAGCGCCCGGACCGTATAGGTCATGTCCCGGGTCTGCAGGTCGGTGAAGGTGGTGCCGTCGGTGACGACATATTGCAGGGTCTCGACGTTGGTGTTGTCGATGGTCGGGAAGTACACGTCCGACAGCACGCCGCCGGCCACGGTGTACCAGACCTTCGACGTCCGGTTACGCGCGGTGCCGAGGCAGTCCTTGCGGGCCAGGTCGAAATGCGACAGCGCTCCCGGCCCGCCGGGGGCCACGGCGGCGGGCCCGGCCTGCTCGCCGGACGCCGGCAGCCCCGGGGTGAGCGCAAGCCCGACCGCCACCACGATGCCGAGCACGCCGTACCGAAATCGCCTCATCGCGCCACCCCCCGCTGCGCCGTTAGCCGCTTGGCCGGAAATGCTAGCTTCTTCTGGTTGGCAAGGGAAGCGAGGCTCACGAGGTTCCCGGGGTCAGGTGGCCTCCGCTGGGCACCGGGCCGCGCGCCAGATGTGGCGTGGGAGAGGTCAGAGGCGGCGGTAGAGCGCTACCTGCCACGCCAGTCCGACTGTTGCAGAGAAGTGGGGGCTGAGACCGTTCTCGCGGACCACCCGTTCGATCGCATCGCTCGGAATGACGGCGGCGCGGACACGCTTTCGTTGCACGCGCAGCACGAAGTTGATCCCGGAGATGACGAGCCTCACGAAGCGCGTGTCGCGTGGGAAGACGACACCGTAGAGGCGCCGAGCACGTGCCGCCGAGAGCGCAGCCAGCCGTTCCCAGTCCGGATACACGTTGAGGACTCGTTCGAGCGTGACGATGTCGGCGGGAGGGACCGACTCGGCCAGCTCGACGAAGTCGCCGTGCCGGTAGGTGACACGGCCGCTGTGGCTGCGGCGGTCGTTCTCTTGCCGCGCCGCATCCAGATAGGCGGAGGAGGCCTCAACGCTGATCGCGCGGTCCGCACCGGCGGCGAGCAACTCTTGCTGAATAACGCCGATCCCGCCGCCGATGTCCAGCAGCGTCGCGCCCTCCACGCCCTCGGCCTTCAGCCCCTCGATCAACGTCCGGGTCCAGGGTCTTGGCCCCCTCTTGCGGTACCTGCGCAGATCAGCCGCCGCGGTCTTCTCGTTGTACGCCTCGAACGGACTCGTGGTGGTGACTGTCACCCCTGCTTGGGGCTGCCTGTGGCCGGGCGACCGAGTCGCGTCGCGATCTGCCATGGTCGTCCTCTCTTTCATGTGCCGAGCCCATCGATGCCCGGCAGGTCGTCGCCGAGGATTGTCCCGTTGGAGCCTTCAACGGGCATCGGGCGACCGCCCCATTCCTCGGTTCTTGCCCAGCGCGTAGCCCGCCGCGGGTGGCTAGTCGCTCGTCAGTGGTGACTTGTGAGATGTGAGGTTCGGTCTCATGCTGGTGCGGTCGAGGGATACCGCCGCTGCAGGAGGCCGAGGTGCGCAAGCGACACATCGTGGTGCTATCGGAGGAGGAGCGCGCCCGGCTGCATACCATGATCGGGCGGGGCGTCGCCCCGGCCAGCGCCCTGACCCATGCGCGCATCCTGCTCAAGGCCAACCAGGGCGAGGCCGGTCCTGGCTGGACCGACGCCGCGATCGCCGTGGCGGTGGAGGTCAACCCCGCCACCGTCGCCCGGGCGCGCATGAAGTATGTCGCGGCGGGTCTGGATGCTGCGGTGTACCGCAAGGCGCCCGCGCGGGAGTACCGCCGCCGGCTGGACGGCGAGCAGGAGGCCCGCCTGGTCGCGCTGGCGTGCAGCGCGCCGCCAGAGGGTCGCAAGCGCTGGACGTTGCGGCTGCTGGCCGATCGGCTGGTCGAGCTGGAACTGGTGGAGTCGGTGTCGTACGAGACGGTCCGCCAGGCCTTAAAGCAAACCGCCTCAAGCCGTGGCTGACCCAGCGCTGGTGCATCCCGCCGGAGCAGGACGCCGAGTTCTGCTGGCGGATGGAGGACGTGCTGGAGGTCTATACCCGTGCCTACGACCGGCGCCACCCGCAGGTCTGCCTGGACGAGACCAGCCGCCAGCTGCTTGGGGAGGTGACCCCGCCGATGCCGGTGGCGCCTGGGCGTCCAGCACGGCAGGATTACGAGTACGAGCGCCGTGGGGTGTGCAACCTGTTTGTGGTCTGCGAGCCGCTGCGCGGCTGGCGTGACGTCATGGTCAGCGCTCGGCGCACCCGCATCGACTGGGCGCACTGCGTCAAGGACCTGCTGGATGTCCACTACCCGGATGCTGAGCGGGTCGTGCTGGTGCACGACAACCTCAACACCCACACCCCCGCGTCGCTGTATGAGGCGTTCCCGCCTGCGGAGGCCAAGCGGTTGGCCGACCGGCTGGAGCTGCATTACACGCCCAAGCATGGCAGCTGGCTGAATATGGCCGAGATCGAGCTTGCCGTGCTGGCCGGGCAGTGCCTGGACCGTCGCCTGGCCGATCGGGCGACCCTGGAGCGGGAGGTCGCGGCGTGGCAGACGACCCGCAACGCGTCCGGTCGTGGCGTGGACTGGCGCTTCACGACCGAGGATGCCCGCATCAAGCTCAAGCACCTCTACCCTACAGCTCAGGACTGACAAGCCACTAGGGCGTTTTCTGCACGAGACCGTGCTGGAGGGCGAACAGCGTCGCTCCCACGCGTGTGGAGACGCCGACCTTGTCGTAGATGTGCTGGACGTGGTGGCCGACCGTCTTCGGCGAGATGAAGAGGATCTGGGCCATCTGCCGGTTCGACAGGCCGCGGACGATGAGACGCAGCACCTCCACCTCGCGGTGGCTGAGCCCGGCAGGCAGCTTATCGGGCATCTCCGGCGGCGACTGGTGTCCAGCGGCCACGAGGAGCGCCTGCGCCACCTGGCCGTCAAGCTGGCCTCGCTGGGCTAAGCGATGGATCTCCTCGGCGGCAGCAGCCGGCGCGAGCGCCCGGCGATGGGGCCGCGGCTCGGTCTTGGTGTGGTAGGTATCCGCCGCCGCCAGGATCTGGGCCGCGACAGGGAGGAACGAGCCAGGCACGCCCCGGTAGCCCGAGCCGTCCAACCGCTCATGATGCAGACCTGCCAGCGTCCCCAGATGACCCAGGGCGGTCGAGCGAGCAAGGACCAGCTCGGTCAGCGACGGGTGCTGTTTGGCACGTTCCCACTCCTGCGTCGTCCAGGGGCTGGCCGTGTTCCAGAACCCGGCGGGCACACCGATGCGCCCAAGGTCGTGCAGGAAGCCGGCGCGCCGCACCGCCACCGCCTCACTGTCTGAGAGCGCGTCTGTGAACTTGTCGGCCCGACGTGGTCCGTGCAGGCTCGGCCGAGGGCGTCCCCGGCGCGATGAGTTCCGGCCGGGTCGCGCGTCTATTCTGGTGACCGTCGTAGGACGTCGTACGACGCTGCCCGGCACGAGACACCACGGAGGACACCATGACGACCACGCCCGGCAACGCGAGCAGGAACCTCCCCGGCAAGCCGCCCGTCGTCGACCTGGCCACCTGGCAGGCTGCCCGCGAGGAGCTGCTGGTCCGCGAGAAGGCGCACACCCGCGAGGGCGACGCGATCGCCGCGGCCCGCCGGCGGCTGCCGATGGTCGAGCTCGACGGGACGGTCGAGGTCGTCGGACCCGACGGCCCGGTCCCGTTCCTGGACCTGTTCCAGGGCCGCGACGAGCTCGTGGTCTACAAGCACATGTGGTACGACGGCGCGCCGCACCAGGGGCAGTGCGAGGGCT
>WNFV01006280.1_pt1 | contig 14950 bp, 10 predicted proteins | sample 5400101 | NCBI WGS metagenome assembly WNFV01 (sample SAMN13153361, study PRJNA577476) | soil metagenome | isolation source: 115 cm soil or saprolite under grassland replicate 1 | place: USA:California | collected 2016-06-15 | reverse complement strand
GGGACGAGAAGCTTCGCAGCGCCGCCGCAGCGCTCGGCGTGAAGCCCTCCGACTTCGCCTGCGTGGTAGAGGCGCGACGCACGCTTCCGTCGCCGAGGGTCGGCCACCGCGAGATCGTCCGGGAGATCACCGCCGCGCTTGATGGGCAGCGCCTGGCGATCACGGGGAACTACTTCGACGGGCTCGCGATCGAGGACTGTGTGCAGCGTTCGTTCGCGGAGTGGACGCGGGTCCGGGTGTAGGCCGAACAAACGGCCTTTCGCGTCCGAGTCTGGGCACCTTCGGGTGGTGTTGCGCGCGGGCAGAGGCTGGGATGTGCCTGCTGCGCTGCCGATCCCGTCGTTCATGGCCATGGAACGAGCGAGTAGGGCGTTGCGATCGGCGAGCAGGGCTTTCTGTTGCGTTCTCCCCCGCCCAGCGGGGCGCCGACATCCCTGATCACGAAGGAACTGCGAGGCGCACCAAGCTCGCTGCGACCAGGACTACCTGCGATCGGCTGGCTGGATCTCGCCGATGTCGACGAGGCTGCCCGAGTCCACCGTGACTTCCCTCCGGTTCCGGCGGCTTCCGGAGGGGTCGGACACAGCGACATCGATCGCGTAGCGCCCCGACGGAAGCCCGCGAAACTCGAAGCGGCCATCGGGGCCGAGATGGCCGCCGCCGTGCGCGCCGTCCCGCTCGAACAGGTAGTGGTCGGCATCCTCGTCTTCGTGATCCGCGAGCCAGTCGAAAGGCAGCGCCGTGAGCGTGACGGTGGCTTCGCCGCCCGGGGGCAGGGAACGGAGCCGACCCGAGATGGCGGAGGCGGTTCCGACCATGAGCGAGAGCTCTCGTGGGACCTCGCGGTGCAGGTCGATGATGACCGACGCAGAGCGCGCGAGATAGCGCCGCACACGGCCCACGTCGTCCCATTCACGCGCTCGCGCGACGGCGGCGATTCGAACCGGGGATGCGGGGAGCCCTCGCAGCGTGAAGCGCCCGCGCATGTCGGTCTCGACGCGCCGGAGTGCGGGCCACTCTGGCCCCGCCGGATCGAACAATCGGATCCGCGCGCGCACGCCGCGGCCCGTCTCGTCCACGACGGTCCCGGAGAGCGTCAGCCCCGGCTCGAGCCTCACGTCGAGGGGCGGCGACGGCGCGGTCACGCTGCCACGCCAGGTGAGGTGATCGGGATGTTCGACCTTCAGGGGAATCGCGCCGGGCGAGGGGGCATGGAGCTCGAAGACGCCGTCCGCGTTGGTCTCAGCGAGCGTGTCGCCGCCCCGGTCGTCCGCCGCGTCGCGCGCGATCCTCGCGTTGGCAATGGGCTTGCCCCCGGCGCTGACCCGTCCCGAGACGGTGACCTCGGGCGCGAGGGCGAGCTTCACGGCGCTATCTCGTCCTGCTCTCACGATGACCTTCGTATGCCCGGATCGCCAACCGGGTGCGACGGCCTCGACCTCGTGTGTCCCGGGTCGGAACGGGCCGAGGCGGAACGAGCCGTCCTCGTCCGTTCGCACCATCGGGGCCGACTCGGCGCGAACCTGCGCTCGCGCGATGGCCGCTCCGTCGAGCCCGACGACCCATCCGCGGACGAAGGAGGCGTTACCGAGGGCGAGGTCCACGGTGGCGGACCGTTCCTTCCAGACGTCGGCCTTGCCTACAGCCGAGCGCGTGCCAGTCACCGCGGTCACGGCGTATTGCCCCGGCTCGAGTCCCTCGAACACGAACCGCCCCCGGACGTCGGTGACGGAGATCGCGAACGGTTCGTCCTCCGTCACGTAGGGGAGCATGACGCGTACGCCGGCCGCGGGCTTACCGCCGGCCCGCACCGTCCCTTCGATCCGACGCGGGTCGTCCAGGCTCAAGCTGACGCCGGAGATGGACGCCCAGTGTTCCGACACGCACGTGGCGTCCGGGAGCGCTCCAGCCTGTTCCGCGACGACGAACCAGGTTCCCTCCGGGAGGGGCCCGATCCGGAGACTGCCGTCATGTGCGGACACAGCGCTCACGAAGATCGGCGCGGCCTCGTGAAACGCCGTGACGGTTGCGGCCCCGGTGCGCTTGCCTTCGCGAAAGACATCACCACCGAGCATGATGCCGGTGGTGGCCTCGACCTCCACGAGCGTGCCACCGGGGTGGACATTCGTCACGAGACCGACGAGTCCCGACCCGAAGGCGTACAGGGCGTGCCCGCCGGGCGCGAGGCCCTCGAGCGTGAATGTCCCATCGGCTCTGGCCGTCGCGCGCGCGGCGATGGATGCCGCGCCCGTCCGCTTTCGAGCGGCCTCCGCGAGGACTCGCTTGCTCGCCGCGCAACGCAGCTCGACGGCGGGCGTCCGGGGGCCCGGGCACGGGTCGCGCAGGCGGGTGATCAGGTCTGGTCCGTCCGTGCGCACTGCGACGACGGTCGCGCCGGCGACGGGGCCCAGCGCGGAGACGACGGACCCCTTGATGGATTCGTTGCCTCGTGCCGCTGGAAGCGGCACGGCGGCAAGCGCTTCGAGGGGTGTCGGGGGTGGATCGCCGAACGCGAGCAAGGGCACGATGGCGACCGTGAGGATCGTCCAGCGCATGACGCGGACGGTAGCACGCGCCGGATGAGTCGAAGGCGCTGGCCGAGCGCGCGGCCTGGGACTTCATCGTCCACCATGTAAGTCCGAGTCTGGCCGGGAAGGGTATCGGCCGCTCGCGAGGGACAACGGGCCGAACGCACGATGATTGCCTGGGCCCATGCGGGACGGGTGCAGCTCGACGTCGCGCGCTCGCGTACCGAACGTGGCAGAATTCCCCCGCGGTACATGCCCTCGGGGGAACTCTTCAATGCCCGTCCTGACGCTCGACGGCACCGCGATCGCCTACGACGACCACGGGCGAGGCGAACCGATCCTGCTCCTGCATGGCTTTCCGACCACACGGCGATTGTGGCGAGGGGTTGCGCCGGCCCTGGCCGAGGCGGGGTTCCGCGTGGTGGTCCCGGATCTCGTCGGGTACGGCAGCTCCGTCTGCCCGCCGACGGCCGAACCCGACATGGCGAGCCAGGCGACCTGGATGTTCGCGCTCCTCGACGCGCTCGACATCCGTCGCGCAGCGGTCGTGGCCCACGACATCGGCACCGCCGCGGCGCAGCTCATGCTGGCGCGCGCGCCTGAGCGGTTCCGGGCCATCGTCCTCATCGATGGCGTCTTCGCAACGGAGTGGGCCATGGACTCCGCCGCTCCCATTCTGTCGTGGAAAGAGCCGGCGCGACTGTTCCGCGTGCTCATGCGACAGCTCCGAGCGAGCGGCGGCAACGGGAAGCTCGACGAGGAAGCCGTTCGCGAGGTGCTCGCGCCGTACGACGGAGAGGAGGGCGGGGTGATGCTGATCCGCGCCGCGCGCGCGATGCATCCCAAGCAGGTCGAGGAGGTCCTCCCGGTGCTCCGCGAGACCCGCGTACCGGCCCTCGTGCTGTGGGGCGATCGCGACGTCTACCTCGATGCGGAGGCGGTCGGACGCCCGCTCTCGGAGCTGCTGGGAGCAGCACTCTCGGTGCTCCCCGGAGGCCACTTCTTGCCGCTCGAGAGGCCGGACCTCGTCGCGTCCGCGATCCTCGCGTTTCTAGGGAGCGCTCGCTGAGCGGCGCCTCACCAAGGGGTGCGGAGCGGAGGGGACCGGGCAGCCTAGGAGTCGGTTCAGCCGGATCGCGTGCCGGCGCTCCTGCGACGCCCACGCACCGGAGATCACAACCGCGAACCGCGCTCGACCGCGACTACCGCCGCCGCTCCACCTCCGTGGGCTGGTTGCGGCGCCCGGGGCGCTCGAACCGCGGCCGGCCGAGGATCGGGGCGGGCAGGAGCAGCGCGACGAGGACGAGCAGCAGCATCGCGACGACGCGCAAGACGCGAGCGGCGAGCCCCGCGACTACGGTGATGGCACGCGCCGTAGCGTGCGCCAGCCGGAAGACAACGGACATGGTGACCTCCTCTGCGTGAGCGTTCCGGGAGAAGCCCGAACGGCTCAGCGGAGGAGGGCGTGGAACGCGAGGTACGTCGGGCGTGTGGCGGGGCGCGGCGGAGCGAATGGAGCGCGTGCCGACGCGGTGCGAGGGCGTTTCGGCGCGGGAGCGGCTCCGCGCCAGCCGCCGCCGCGCGCACCGGGACGATGCGAAGCACTGCGGGGCCTCCGCGACCAGGGCGACGGCGGCGGGCCGCGACGCCTCCGCAAGCGCGCGCGCCGGGGGTGTCCCGCCCGCGGCCGCCAGCGCGGCGCAGAGCAGGGCGAGCCTGAGTCGTGCCGAGAGGCCGCCGCGCAACCTCGTGCGTCACGGACCCAGCCTCCGGAGCCCAGCGAGATCCATCTCGAGCCCAGTCGGAGCTCTCGCCGACCCAGAGGAAGCGCCTTCGGCGGCGTCACACGGGAGGAGGTGCGCTCGCGGGTCGCACGCGCCGCGTCGCGCGGTTCGTGCGCTGATTGACAGATCACGGTCTGTGAGTGAACATGCAGGCCACGGGAGGGGTTTCGACCATGAGGCGTCACGCACTCGGGCTCGCGTTCGCGGTCTTTCTCTCCGCCTGCGGGTCGCCGTCCAGCGGCTCGGCCGTTCTTAAGTTCCACGGCAGCGTCGGAGGGACGACTCTCGGAGCTGCGGCCTCGACACAGGTTTTCACTCTGGCCGTCGATCCGTCGGCCCCGACGATCTTCAAGATGAAGCTGATCGCCGCGTATCTGTCGGAGGACATCGATCCCGCGACCCAGGACAGTGGGTCACACCCCGATGATCTACCTGAACCCGGACTGCCAGGGTGACATCGAGCACTGCGACATCAGCGCGGGGAACGCTCCGGACGGAAAGCCGATCACGCACATCGTCCAGAGCTACTTCGACTTGGCGCTTCCCGCGGATCAAGTCAACGCCGCGCTGAACGCGCAGGCGCGCCCGGTCCAGACGGGGTCGTACAGGTACGTTCGGATCGAGTTCTGCAAGTACAACAGCGGCAACGCGAGCAACGTGACGTGGGGAACCGCGGACACCGGCGCGATCGAGTTCAACGGAGGCGGCTGCGTCGTCACCGCCGAGATCTCTCCGCCGGTCTCGATCGGCAGCGGGGAAGAGATCACGATCACGCTGAACTACGATCTCGCGGGTACCGTCCAGACCGGCGACTCGGCGTCCGGCCAGAGCTGCACTGGAATCGGGGCCACGAGAGCGTGCTTCACCGTCCCGACGTTCCTGCCGTCTGCGACGAAGTAGGACCGCTGGACTTGCTGCCGACATCCGTCGAGCGGGGCGGCGCCGAGCATGGCGCGTAGGTCGCTCACGAGCGCGGCGCGCCAGCGCAACACCCGTGAACTTGAACCAAAGTCTGAGTCTGGGCACCTTCGGGCGGTGTTGCGTTGCGCCAATTGCGCGCGCGGCGCTGTGGCTCAAGGATTTCGAGTCGTCACCGGGCCAGGTGGGCGGGGAGGGGTGTTGCGACCGGCCTGGAAGCCGTTCTGTTGCGTTTTCGGCCGCCCCATCCGAGCCCTTCGCCGCCCGCGCTGCCAGGCTCCGCGCGTCGGAGCTCGTCGAACTACGAGCTCTTGGGAGGCTTGCCCGTCAAGGCGGCCCGGAGTTCGTCGGTTACCTTCTGCCCCTTGAGCCGGTCTCGAGTCATGTGGCCGAGACCGTCAAATCACCGTCGTACAGTGCGAGCGCAGCCGTGTAGTACGCGTACTCGCGAGGAATTGGACCTCGTCGACGGCTCGACGCGCGACGCCGAGGTGATCGAGGCCGCTGACAAGGCGGGCATCGGCTCAGCGCCGTCCCGCTCATCGCGCTTCCACCGTTGGGCTATGCTGAGAGCACGATGCTCAAGGCATGCCCGCGTGCGCTCGCCGTCGTCGTCTTGCTGACCGGCTGTACCCCCGAAGCGCCGCCGCGGCCGTCGCCCGACCCGACGATCCTCTACTCGAGCGGAGTCGTCGGCATGAGCGGCGGGAACTGGGATCTGCCCGCCGACGTCGGCGTGACCGTGCATGCGTACTCGTACGCGCGACGGCCGACGACGCTCACGCTCACATCGGCCACGCTCTACCCTCCGAACGATCCCGGGACGCCCCTCGCCACGCTCTCGCTCGCCGTCGTGGATCCGCAGCTCGACTTCGCCGGCGTGGACGACGAGTACGTCTCGCTCGCGAACAGCGGCACGCTCAACCGGACCCTCGCCCCCGCCTGCGGGCCGGTCCGGGTCGTCCTCGTGTTCCACAGCTCCTCTTGCGGCTGCGACGTGCGAGTCGAGGGCAATGGTGCCGTCGGGTGCTACGCCGACAACGGCGCCGATCCCGAGCTCGCCGCGACCGGAGCGCCCGCGCCCGCGGGGAAGCCGTGCGGAGCCCGCTTCTACTCGACGCACGCGGGGGTCGAGCAGCTCGATGGCGAGGCGACCTATCGCTACGACACCGAGGGGCGGCTGCTCTTCTCGGATGAGCTCGACGCGACGCAGACGCGCCTCGACCGCGTGTTCTACAGCTACGAGAGCGGCCCGTTCCTGCGCGAGCGCGAGAGCATCAGCCCGACCGCGCGCGCGGTGACGTCGCGCATGACCTACGGCTACACGAGCGGCGTCCTCACGACGATCGAGCGCGACGGCAACGTCGCGAACCCGCCCGACGGCGTGCCTGACGCGACGTGGACCTATGGCTTCGACGGAAACGTCTGGACCGAGACCGGCTCCACGAAGGCCACGACGTACACCTACGATCCCGGTGCGCTCACGGTCAGTCGCAGCGACGCCGTCTTCCATCTCCTGGCGCCCATCGACACCGCGAGCCGCTTCTTCGCCACGACGTTCCTCGACGGGCCCAGGCTGTCGAGCAGCGTGTTCACCGTCGGCAGCACCACCACGACCGTCACGTACACCTATAGCGGGGACGCGCTCGTCGAGGTGCGCTCGTCGGACGTCCTCGGCACGAGCTCCCGCGAGCAATACCTGTACGTCTGCCCGTAGCCGCGGGATGCTTCACGGCAGGTGCTGCAGGATGGAGCCGCCCTCCCCGACGGCCCATACGTCCGCCGGCCCGCTCCCCCACACTCCGTAGAGCAGGTTCGCCGTCCCGCTAGCGACGCTCGACCAGGTGGCACCGTTCCAGTGCATGATGGTGCCCGAGCCGACCGCCCAGACGTCGCTCGCTCCGCTGCCCCAGACAGCGTTCAGCAATCCCGCGCCGCTCGAGACGCTCGACCAGCTCGAGCCGTTCCAGTGCAGGATGGTGTGCATCTCGCCCACCGCCCACACGTCGTTGGCCGAGCTTCCCCAGACGTCGTACAGCGCGGTCGTCCCGGTGCTCGAGCTGCTCGACCAGCCGTTGCCGTCCCAGTGCAGGATGGTGCGGCTGGTCCAGGTGCCGCCCACGGCCCAGCCGTCGCGGGGACCGCTGAACCAGACCCCGTACAGCGTGTCGGTCGTGCTGCTCGAGACGCTCGACCACAAGCTGCCGTTCCAGCGCAGGAGGGTGCCGTTGCTCCCCACGGCCCAGACGTCGCTCGCGCCGGTACCCCACACGCTGCGGAGGTCCTCCGTGGTGCCGCCCCAGGTGCTCGACCAGGTGCTGCCGTTCCAGTGGGAGATCCGGCCGTTGGTTCCCACCGCCCACACGTCGTTCGCTGCGGCTCCCCAGACGCCCAGGAGCCAGGTCACGGTGCTCGAGACGGTCCAGGCCGAGCCATCCCAGTGCAGGACGCCGTCCGCGCCCACGGCCCAGACGTCGCTCGCGCCGCTTCCCCAGACGGAGTGGAGGTCGCCCGTCGGGAGGCTCGAGGTGCGCGACCACGCGCTTCCGTTCCACCGCAGGATCGCGCCGTAGCTCCCCACGGCCCAGACGTCGCTCGCGCCGGTACCCCACACGCCGGAGAGCACGGAGGCCGTGCCGGTGGAGGTGTTCGACCACGCGCTGCCGTTCCAGTGCAGGATCGTGCCGAAGTCGCTCACCGCCCAGACATCGTCTGCCGCGCTCCCCCAGATACCGTTGAGCCAATCCGTGGTGCCGCTCGAGACGCTCGACCACGATCCGCCGTCCCACCTCAGGATCCGGCCGAGCTGACCGACCGCCCAGATGTCGCTCGCGCCGGTCCCCCACACCGCGTAGAGGTCGTCCGTCGTGCCGCTCGAGACGCTCGACCAATCGCTGCCGTTCCAGTGCAGGATCGTGCCGTAGGTGCCGACCGCCCACGCATCGGCCTGCGAGGCACCCCAGACGGCGTAGAGCGCCTCCGTCGTGCCGCTCGAGACGGTCGACCAACCGCTGCCGTCCCAGTGCAGGATCGTGCCGTAGCTGCCGACGGCCCACACGTTCGTCGCTCCGCTCCCCCACACCCCGCGGAGCCGGCGCGTCGTGCCGCTCGAGACGCTCGACCATGCGCTGCCGTTCCAGCGCAGGATCGTGCCGTACGCGCCCACCGCCCAGACGTCGCTCGGTCCGCTTCCCCACACTGCGTGGAGCGGGTTCGTCGTGCCGCTCGGCACGCTGAGCGAGACGCTTCCGTTCCAGTGCAGGATGGTGCCGAAGTCGCCCACCGCCCAGACGTCGGTCGCCGAGCTTCCCCACAATGCATTGAGCCGATTCCCTTGGGGCAGGGGACTGCTCCAGCACCAGTCGTCGACGCTGCAGATCGTGGTCGATGCCGTCGCCGTGAAGTCTTGGCCGGTTACGCCTCCGCCGTTCACCGTCACCGGCAGGTGCTCGGGGCTGAAGGTGTAGTGCGCCTTCGAGGGAGTGATCGTGTAGGAGCCGTTCACGAGGCCGGAGAAGGAATACTGGCCTCCCCCGGTCGTGATGGTCGTGCCCGTCGTGGTCCCGCTGAGCGTGACGAGGACGCCGTCCGCGACGTCGCCGGAGACGACTCCGGCGATCGTGTACGTGGATCCCGCCGCGGTCGCGTCGAAGTCGCGGCCGGTGACGTCCCCGCCGTTCACCGTCACGGCGACGCTCACGGGGGCGAAGGCGAACCCCGGCTTCGATGGCACGACCACGTAGGCGCCGTTCGCGAGCGAGCCGAAGGAGTACTTGCCGCTCCCGTCCGTGGTCGTCGACGCGCTCGCCGCGCCGACGAGGCTCATCGCGACGTTGCTCGCGCCCGTGACGGTCCCCGAGATGACGAAGGTGGATGGATCGTTCCCGCCGTGGTGCGGGTCCGCGCAGCCTGCGAGGACCAGCAACCCGACCGAAGCTGCGACCGCGAAGGTCCTCTTCACCCACCGACCCATGAGCTCCCTCCTGGCGGGATGCCCGGCGCGGACAGTTCCCGACGGCCACCTCGGACCACGTGCTCGACCAAACGGAGCGTGAAGCTAGCACGCGTCCACTCCCGGAGTCAGGTCTCGAGCACGCTGCATGGCCGCCGCGACTTCGTCGCGATCTCGCCCCGAGGTCGCGCTCGAACCTGCGTCGGATCCGCGTGGCGCACATTTCGAGACATCGGCCAAGCGCTCGACCCTGCGGCACTTATCCTGACAGTGAATGCGCTGTGCCGTGAACATGTGACGCAGCAAAAGTGCACTGTGAGGAACTTCGCATTGACAACGTCCTCTCACGAATCGTCTCATGCGCTTCAACGCGCGGTGAAGCCCGAGCCGCGTCACGAATCGAGCCGATCGGGGACGGGGAATCATGATCAAGTACAAGACGTGGACGGTCGTGACGTTGGTGGCGGCGTTGCTCGCCTGCGGCAAGCTCGAGGGCGGCCGCTCCACGTCTCGAAGCGCCGTCATCGATGGAACGACCCCGATCGGCGCGAAGTACGAGGCGCTCGGAGGCGAGGCCGTCCTCGGTGCACCGACGACGGAGGTGGTCGCGCTCCCGAACGGCGACACGTACCAGCGCTTCACGTCTGGGGTCATCGTCGTCTCGGTCGACTGGGGCGCGGTCCTGCTCTCGACGCCGATCTTCGACAAGTGGCTCTCGCTGGAGACGTCGCAGACGGCGACCGGGCAGACCGTCTTCTCGTACATCGGGTCGCCGATCGCGGACTACGTCACCTCCTCTGACGTTCAATCCGCCGACTTCGAGCGCGGGCTGATCGTCGCCCCGCTCTCGGGGACGGCCCACGCCGTCTACGGGTGGATCTCGTCGGCGTACCGCGCCGCTCGAGCGTCGCTCGGGCTGCCGACCGCCGAGGAGGTCTCGGCAGCCGGGGGCGGCCGCATGCAGTCGTTCGAGCACGGCGACATCTACTGGCGGTGGGATTCCGGTGCGCACGCCGTGATCGGAGCGATCCGCGACCGATGGATCGAGGAGGGCGGCGCGACGGGGCAGCTCGGCTATCCCATCTCGGACGAGCGGGCCATCGTCAACGGCGGGATCCCGGTGGGGCGGGAGAGCCGCTTCCGGGGTGGCGCGATCTTCTACAACGGTACGACCGGCGCGACGGCGCCGGTGTACGGGAGGCTCCAGCTCGCGTACGAGACGACCTACGCGGGGGCGACCGGCTGGCTCGGGTTCCCGCTCGCGTCCGGAACCACCGCCGCCGGCACCGAGTGGACCGACTTCGAGCACGGGATGCTCGTCTGGCGATCGGGCGATCCGGACCCGTGGGCATTCCAGGGCCTGCAGCTCTACTGGTCGTACATGGATTCCGGCGGGTGGGATTGTTACGGGATCTGCGGAAGCAACGACCTGTATCTCAAGGCCTGGTGGGGCACGCCTTCCGGACCCGGTTACGTCCGGATCCCGTCCAGCGGCGACTGCGGCAACTCCTGCGGGATCGACCAGCTGTGGACGATGGTTCCGGTCGTCTCGCACGACTGGTACCTGAGCCTGCACGTGAAGCTCTACGACAGGGACACCTTCTCGTCGGACGACGTTCTCGCCGAGTTCTGGAACTCCTACAACGTCGACAACCTGTTCGGGATCCTCGATGAGACGATGCACCGGGGCTCTCAGGCCCGGGCGGAGTGGTCGCTGAGGAACCCCATCCCGTACGACACGAGCGACTTCGTTCGCACCCTCGGGTGGAGGTTCCACAACTTCACCACCACCGAGCTCACGTACGATCAGTTCGCGCAGACGTTCACCGACGTCGGCCCGGACGAGACGTGGCTCTTCAACCCGTTCAACCACGCGTTCTACGAACTCATCTACAAGGGCATCGCCGACGGGGGGAACTGCTTCGGCATGAGCCTCACGTCCGTGTACGCTCAGATCAACGCGCTCGACTGGGCGGAGCCGATCTATCGCTTCCCGGCGAGCAACGCGATCGTCAACCAGATCAACGTCAAGCAGGGATATCAGCTCGGGGCCGACGCCGTGTACTGGTTCGTGGACCAGATCGAGGCGGGGCTCACGCACGATCCAAAGCGAGTCTTCGACGCGAGCCAGCTCTATTACCAGATGGGCACGTACCCGGTGTTGTCACTCACCACCGACTACTTCGGCGGCGGCGCGCACGGCGTGCGCCCCTACAAGTGGGAGAAGTTCGCCGACGAGTGGAAGATGTGGATCTATGACAACAACTTCGAAGGGCAATCTACTCAGTACATCAGCATCAATCCCCACGACAACACGTTCCACTACAACGAATACTCGGGCAGCGAATGGACCGGCGGGCGGATGTTCAATTATCCGCTCTACGTCCTCGGGGATCAGCGCACGACCAACCTGGTCGACGTTCTGTGGATGCTCCTGTCGACCCACGTGTTCGTCATCATCGGGGACACGGGGCAGGTGCAGCAGATCGCGGACGCGCAGGGACGCACGTTCTACGATCCGTCGCTGAGCGTGCCGGCCACGCGCTGGGACCAGCTGCGTCAGGACGACGCTGGGCGGGTGCCCGACCTCGCGCGGCTGGTGCTGTCCGATGGGACCGGGCCGCAGCCCGAGATGTACTACGCGAGGAACACCACCGGCGCGACGCAGAGGTACACGGTGCGTCTTGCGCCGGGCAAGCCCGAGGGTACGCCGTACGAGTGGTTCTTCAACTCCGCCACGCTCTCCGCGCGGTACACGATCCCGGGAACTCCAGCCGCGCCCGACATCATCGAGGCGCGCGACATCGGCACCGCCGGGAAGGTCGTGAGCGTCGAGATCCCCGCGAACGGCAAGGCCAAGGCCGTGTCCCTCGCGCTCGCGGGCGCGGCGAAGAATCATTTCTTCGACCTGAAGAACGTCGCGATGGACCCGGGGCAGAAGATCGGAGTGGGCCTGGTGGAGGGCGGCTACAAGCTCAGGTTCGAGAACAACGGCCGCAGGACGACCGCTGAGCTGACCATCAACACGGGGCCCGGCGAGCCCGCGGTATCCGTCGGCACGATTGCGATCCCGGGCGGCGTGTCCGAGGTTCAGTTCCGCAACCCGGACACGCTCATCACGCTCACGGGCGGGCAGCTCGGCGACGACGACTGGTACGTCGCGCCGCCCACCGTGACGCTGAACGCGGTCGACTACAGCGGGCGCGGCATCAAGTGGATCGAGTACCGGGTCGAACAGGGAGACTGGCAGCGGTACACGAACCCGTTCTCGTACGCGCACGAGGGCCCGACCGTGCTCGGGTACCACGCGCAGGACAAGGCCGGGAACCTCGAGGTCGAGAAGACGAAGGAGCTCAAGGTCGACACCCGCGCTCCGAGCGTCACCGCCTACGTCGACCAGACCAGGTACTCGCGTACCGAACCGTTCATCGTCCACTTCTCGAGCGACGATCCCTCCCCTGGGTCGGGCCTCGCGAGCGTCACGGCGCTCCTCGACGGTACGCCCGTGGTCGACGGCCAGACCGTGGATCTGCTGTGGTCTGGGCTCGGGTCCCACACCCTCGCCGTGACCGCGAAGGACAAGGCCGGATGGACCACCGAGAAGTCGGTCACGTTCCAGCTTGTCGTGACCGTCGAGAGCGTGCAATCTGAGATCCAGGCGCTGCGCGCGCGCGGCGAGATCGATTCGGACGGCGTCGCGCAGAGCCTCCTCGCCAAGCTCGGGCGAGGCTGGTCGCAGGCCGATGGCACGACCAGGGCGCACCTGCTGAGGGCGCTCGAATCGGAGGTGAGGGCGCAGAGGGGCAAGCACGTGACGATCCGTGCGGCGGATCTCCTGCTCATGGACATCCGCGCGCTGATGCAGCGGCTCGACTGACGAGGCCCCGAGCCAGCCGGCGCCGCCGCGAGCTGGCAGGAAGGCGGGACGGCGAATGAGGAGGACCGATCGCATGCGAACGCGTTCCGCGAGTCATGCGTGGGCAGTGCTCGCCCTGGTCGCCGCGTTCGCCGCCTGCCGCCATGACTCGGTTTCGCACTGCTTCGCGGCGGATTCGGACACGGCCGCGATGGCGGCGATCGAGAGCGCCTGGTCCGAGACGGGCGGCCTCTCGCTCGCGCTCTGCGAGGACATCGCGCGATCCGACGCGTCGCCCCCGGACGGATGCGTGGTCGATCACGTGGTCCGCGGCGGCGGCGCAGGCCAAAACCACTGCGCCTCGCACCCTGGAGGCTGCGGAGCGGGGGGCTGTATCTACGGAAACGTCGCCTACGTGCGCGGGACGGCGGACGGGGCTCCGCTCGCCGGCGCGACGGCGGTGAGCGGCCGCGTCCATCTGCAGTGGGGCTACGCGGACGATCCCTACGCGTATCCGTATCGCGTCGAGCTGAGCTGCGATGACCCTGGCGCGCCCTGCGCGATCAACGGGACGCTCGCGAGCGACGGGCGGCTCGACGTGACGCTGACGATCGGCGCCCCTGGCTCCGGCACCGACACGCATCACGTGCTGGAGCGGGCGGGCGCGGCGACCTGCCCGTGATCTCGGCGCTGCGCGGTGGAGCCGCGCACATGACATGCTGAGCGACCGTAGGATGAGCGCGGGACCCCCGCGCCGCGGTAACCTCCGGAACGATGACCGAGGTCACCGCAGCCGCTGCTTCGCGGTCTTCGAGGCGGACGACGCGAGCCCCGGGGCCGCGCCGCTCTGCCCGTCCTGCGCCCGGCGCACGCCCGCGGCGGCGCGGCCTGCGCCGCCCGCGCCGGACCCGCGCGGTCGTCGCCGGTGCGCTCTTGGTCGTCGCCGCGACCGGCCTCGGGAGCTCGTCGTCCAGAACCGCGGCGCGTCTCCGAACGCCGCACCTCGCTCACTCCGGATTCACAAACACGGCTGTTCAAGGTCGGCGAGGCGACCGTTCGCCGCTGGAAGCGGTTGAAGCGCGAGACCGGGGCTCTCGTGCGGCGGCCTGGAGGAGGCGGTAACCCGCCACGCGTCGCGCCCGACCGGTACGACGTCGTGCGTTCGATCGTCGGAGAGAAGCCCGACCTCACCGACCAGGAGGTCGCGTGGGAGTTCCACCGGCGGACGGGTCGCGCGGTCAGCCGGTCGTCGATGAACCGAGTCTTGCTGAAGCTGGCGCTCACGCGAAAAAAAAGACCCTCACGGCGGTAGAGCAGGGCGAGCCCCGGATACAGGCCCTCCGTCTCAGTTTCGTCGAGCTTGCGAAGAGCCTCGACCCGAGCCGGCTCGTCTTCATCGACGAGGCGGGCAGCCACATCGCCATGACTCGGGAGTACGCCCGCGCGCCACGCGGCGAGCGCGCCCACGGAACCGTTCCGCGCAACGCGGGCACCGTCACGACGATGATCGGCGCTCTCGACCTCAACGGCGTCCGCGCCATGATGACCGTCGAAGGCGCGACCGACGCCGAGGTCTTCGAGACCTTCCTCGAGCGCGTCCTCCTCCGCAAGCTGAAGCCCGGCGACATCGTCGTGCTCGACAACGTCGGCGCCCACAAGACGGCCAACGTCCGCCGGCTCATCTACGCCGCCGGCGCTCGCGTGCTGTACCTGCCGCCGTACTCGCCGGACCTGAATCCTATCGAGCTCGCGTGGAGCAAGCTGAAGGCGCTGCTCCGCGAGTTCGGCGCCAGGACGCGTGACGCTCTCGACGAGGCGATCCGCCGAGCGATGGACCTCATCGACGGTGCGGACGCGGCGGCCTGGTTCAGACATTGCGGCTACTCTGGTCAGCACAAGTGATCAGCGCTGT
>WNFV01012464.1_pt1 | contig 14953 bp, 17 predicted proteins | sample 5400101 | NCBI WGS metagenome assembly WNFV01 (sample SAMN13153361, study PRJNA577476) | soil metagenome | isolation source: 115 cm soil or saprolite under grassland replicate 1 | place: USA:California | collected 2016-06-15 | reverse complement strand
GCTGCCGTTGTAGTGCTGGCAGAGCCGGTCGATGCCGACGAGATCCACGTCGTCCTCGAGCTTGACGGTGCCCTGGACGCTCACGTGCCGGTACCAGGACGAGTCGTCGAGCACCGTCAGCGAGACCCGCGGATCGGCGCGCAGGTGGTCGAGGCGCTTCCGGCCGGCGTCGAGGTTGAGCAGGATGCGGCCGTCCTCCCAGAGGTACCAGGTCGCGACCGACACCGGCATCCCGTCCGACCGTACGGTCGCCATCACGGCCGGGTTGGGCTTCGCGAGCAGCTCGACGACGTCCTGCGGGACAGGCGGCTTCGCCACGGTCACTCCTGGCGTTCGGCAACGATCGGTCACCTACGGCAACCGGCGTCCAGCCGCGGCTATTCCGCCTTCCGCGCGGTCACCAGCGCGAACGTCAGGTACTCGCCCCGATCCGCCTCGAGCATCGCAACCACCGCAGACTCGTCGGAGCCCTTGTGCGCCGCGCAGACCTGCTCCCACGTGAGCCAGTCGCGCCACCCGGACTCCTGCAGCCGCGCGGCCGTGACGGTGACGAGCTCCGTGATCTCCCACTGGAACCGCCACCACTCGGCCGTGTGCCAGGCCAGCGCCTCCCAGCCGACGCACGCCTTGATGTGCGGCGGGATGTGCCCCAGCTCGCGAATCTCGCGTCGCATCGCCGGCGTCGCGATCCCGAGCTGCCCGCCCGGTTTGAGGTACGACGTGAGGTACGCGAGGTACCCGTCAGCCGTGCCGAAGTACTCGTAGGCATCCACGCACACGATCGCGTCGAAGAACCCGCGCGCGAACGGCAGCGCATGCGCCTCCGCCTTCAGCGCGGTCACCTGGTCGCCGACGCCGTGCGCCTCGAACGTCGCCGCGTTGTCGTCCGGCGATACCCCCAGGTCCGCCGCCCACACCCGCACGCCGTACTCGCGCGCCAGGAACACCGACGTCGCACCCTTGCCGCACCCCAGGTCCAGCACCCGCATCCCAGGCCGCAGGTCCAAGTCGTGAGCCAGGTCCTCCAGCAACCACAATGGGTGCGGCCCCATGTCGCTCTCGACCAGCCACAGACCGTCGTACGACGATGAGCGCGGGTACTCGGCACGGCGCAGCGATTCGAGCGAAGTCACGCGCGCCAACCAACCGCGAAGCCGGCGGCGGCGCAACCCGGTTTCAGTCCTGCTCGCCCTCGCCGGCAAGGAGCGCGGCGAGCTCGCGCTCTCGCGCCGCCCGCCGGTCGCGGATGCGTAGGCCCTGCTCCGCGAGCACGAGGCCGATGACCAGCCCGAGCATGGCGTGGATGCTCGCGGGGGTGTACTCGCCCGAGTCGTCGAGGAACATGAGCGACCCGACGAGGGTGAGGATGGCGGGGTACACGAGCCGGTTGGCGAGGTCGCGACGACCGAGAGCTTGCCACAGCCCGCCGATGACCGTCCCCGCCAGGGTCGCCACGAGGTATAGCACGCCGGTGTCCGCAACCGGCACAACGGGCCAGTCGACCATCTGCAGGCCGGCGAATCCGACGCTGACTACCCAGAACGCCTTGTCGCCCAGAGGGCCCTCGGGCTCTTGGCCCGGCCACGGCTGTGTTGTCACGAACCGTGTATCCGTGTTCGAAGGGCGAGCGTTACTCCGGGTCGTCGGATGTGCCGAGTGCGTCGTCGACGGAGGTCTCGCCCTCGGTGCGGACGTGCTCGTGGTGGATCTGCGGCGCCTCCGCCGGGGTGTCGTCCAGCGACTCGACGACCAGGTCGTTCGGCTGCTCACTCATCGAAGAACCCTCCTCGAACGGTGTCGACCTTTCGAGTGTGCGCGCCCCACCCCGCCGTCGCCAGGCCGGGCGTCAGTAGCCGGGGTTCTCGCCGCCGGACGACGTCTCGCCTGGTGACGCCACGTGCCACGTGAACACGACGCCGCCGAACGTGTCGCTCGCCCCGTTGCCCTTCACCTGGCCCGCGGACCGATCCAGCGAGAACGTGTACAGCGGTTTGCCGTCGAACGCCACCTGCCGGCTCCCGTCCGGCCGGGTCACCGTGCTCAGCAGCTTCGACACATCGTCCGGCCCGGTCGGGTCCTGCCCGGCCGGCACGGTGAGCGGCGCCCACACGGCGACACAGTCCGCCGTGACGCACCGCACGGCACCGCCGGTCTCCTGGTCGGCCGAGTACAGAGCCCGTCCGCCCGTGTCCACCAGCACCCTGCCGACACCCTGAACGTTGTGCAAGGCAACAGTTCCGCCCTCGTCGGAACCACCGCCGCACGCCGCCGCGCCCAGTATCACCACGAACGCGCTCGCGGCGGTCCGTCGTACCTCGAACTTCATCGAAATCCTCCTCGCGCTACGTTCAGAACAACGAGATCCGGTGGCGCGCAGTTCAATCCGAGGCAGACTGGCAGACATGCCAGCAATCCGCCGGGTCGAACCCCGCGACGTGGAGACCGTCGTCAAGCTCGTGCACGCGCTCGCCGAGTACGAACGCGCGCCGGACGAGTGCCACTTGACCGCCGAGCAGTTGCACGAGGCGTTGTTCCGGCCGGGCGCGGCGCTGTTCGGGCATGTCGCCGAGGCGGACGGCGAGGTGGTCGGCTGCGCGCTGTGGTTCCTCAGCTTCTCGACCTGGCGCGGCGAGCACGGCATCTACCTCGAGGACCTGTTCGTCGAACCCGCGCACCGCGGCTCCGGACTCGGCAGGGCGCTGCTGGTCGCGCTCGCGGCCGAGTGCGTCCGGAACGGGTACCAGCGGCTCGAGTGGGCGGTGCTGGACTGGAACACGCCTAGCATCGACTTCTACGAGGCGCTCGGCGCCGAGGCCCAGGACGACTGGATCGTCTACCGCCTGGCCGGCGAGCCGCTGACCGCCCTGGCCGCGCTGCGAGGTGATGGCTGATGCACGTGATCTTCGGCGCCGGACCGCTCGGTCTGGCGGTCGAGCGCGCGCTGCGGCAGCGCGGTGAGCGGGTCCGGGTCGTGACCCGCAGCGGCCGTGGATCGGTCGACGCGGTGGCGGCCGACGCGACCATTCCCGAGGCCGCGCGGGCGGCGTCCGAGGGCGCGACGGTGGTATACCACTGTGCCGCGCCGCCGTACGCCGAGTGGGCGCGGCTGTCGCGTCCGCTGATGGACGGCATCGTGGCGGGCGCGGCGGTGGCTGGCGCCCGGCTCGTGTACGGCGACAACCTCTACTGCTACGGACCCGTGGACGGTCCGATCACCGAGGACCACCCGTACCGGCCGACCGGGCCGAACGAACGCGCCCGCGCGGACGTCGCCGACGCGCTGCTCGCCGCGCACGATCGTGGCGACGTCAGCGCGGTGATCGGCCGGGCGTCGGACTTCTACGGGCCGGGGGTCACCTTCTCGATCGTGGGCGACCGCGTGTTCGCATCGGCCCTGGCCGGGAAGGCCGCCCAGGTGCTGCCGGACGCGGACACCCCGCACACCTTCACGTACATCGACGACTTCGCCGCCGCCCTGGTCAACCTCGGCGCGCACGACGAGGCCGCCGGGCAGGTCTGGCACGTGCCGAGCGCGGAGCCGCTGACGACGCGGCAGTTCGTCGAACTCGTGTACCGCGAGGCCGGCAGGAAACCGCGCCTGCGGGTGGTGCCCGGACGGGCGCTGCGCACCGTCGCCTTGGTCAGCCCGACCATGCGGGCGATCACCGGCCGGCTCTACCAGACCGAGCGGCCGTTCGTGATGGACCACCGCAAGTACGACGCCGCGTTCGGCATCCCGCCAACCCCGCACGCGGATGCCGTTCGCGCCACGCTCGACTGGTACCGGCAACTATGACGAGAGCAGCTGCTCGAAGGGCACCGGATCGTCGTACGGATCAGGAGCCTGCGCGCGGGCGGCCGCGCCGAGCAGGCCGGTGAGCTCGGCTGCGGCGCGGTCGATCCGGTCGCGCAGGGCGGCCGCGCCGAAGTCCGAGGTCGCCGCGTAGACGCCGGTCGGGACCACGATCGCCTTCAGGTAGGCGAACAGCGGCCGCAGCGCGTACTCCAGCACCAGCGAGTGCCGCTCGGTCCCGCCGGTCGCCGCGATCAGCACCGGCTTGCCGGCGAGCGCGCCGTCCTCCAGCACGTCGAAGAACGTCTTGAACAACCCGCTGTACGACGCGCTGAACGTCGGCGTGACGGCGATGACCGCGTCCGCGCCGGTCACCGCGTCCAGCACCGCGCGCAGCGACGCGGACGGGAAGCCGGCCAGCAGGTGGTTCGTCAGGTCGTGCGCGTGGTCGCGCAGCTCGACCGCGATGATCTCGGCATCGACGGCCTGGCCGGCCAGGACGTCCCGTACGGCGCCGGCGAGCTGGTCACCGAGCAGCCGGGTCGACGACGGCTGGGTGAGGCCGGCGGTGACGACCGCGATCCGGCGGGCCGTCATCGGACGGTCCCCTCGGCGGGCACCAGCGGCTCAGCATCCGGAGTCGCCGCGGCCACGAGCGACGCGTGCGTGGGCGCATCGGGGACGTGCGCCGGGCGCAGCGCGTCGAACTCCTTGCGCAGCACCGGGACGATCTCGCCGAGGTGGTCGAGCTGCTCCAGCACCGACTTCAGCGGCAGGCCGGCGTGGTCGACCAGGAACAGCTGCCGCTGGTAGTCGCCGAACGTCTCCCGGAAGCTCAGCGTCTTCTCGATGACCTGCTGCGGGCTCCCGACGGTCAGCGGCGTCTCGGCCGTGAACTCCTCCAGCGACGGCCCGTGCCCGTACACCGGCGCGTTGTCGAAGTACGGCCGGAACTCGGCGACCGCGTCCTGCGAGTTCTTCCGCATGAACACCTGACCTCCGAGACCCACGATCGCCTGGTCCTGCGAGCCGTGCCCGTAGTGCTCGAAACGCCTGCGGTACAGGCCGATCAGCCGCTGGAAGTGCTCCTTCGGCCAGAAGATGTGGTTCGCGAAGAACCCGTCGCCGTAGTACGCCGCCTGCTCCGCGATCTCCGGGCTGCGGATCGAACCGTGCCAGACGAACGGCGGCACACCGTCCAGCGGCCGCGGCGTCGAGGTGAACCCCTGCAGCGGTGTGCGGAACTTTCCCTCCCAGTCCACGACGTCCTCGCGCCACAGCCGGCGCAGCAGTGCGTAATTCTCGATCGCGAGCTGGATGCCGTCGCGGATGTCCTGCCCGAACCACGGGTACACCGGCCCGGTGTTCCCGCGCCCCATCATCAGGTCCACCCGCCCGTCGGCCAGGTGCTGCAGCATCGCGAAGTCCTAGCGAACACGTCCAGCCCGACCTCCTCGGCCTTGAGCGCGATCGCCACCATCGCCTTGATCCGCTCCGCCTCCGTCGGCGTCCGCCCCGTCGTCGGATCCGGCGTCACATCGCCCACGGTGAAGATCCCGAACTGCATAGCCGCTCCTCGCTCCGGTAGGTCGTTGACAATTTAACGACCCGTCGAAGCCTGGAACCACACCACCCCGCCCCCTATTCCAGTACGACGCCCGCCGGCACACCCGCGACACCCCCCGCACCACCGAGCGCCGTACCTGCTCCCGAACCGCACTTTCCCTGCCGACTCGCCGGTCCCTGCCGCACTTACCTTGCGGGCACGCCGGCCCTATCGCACTTACCTTGCATGCACGCCGGAACGAGAGTCACTCACCTTGCCGGCACGCCGTACGCGAGCGGCCCGACCGGCGTGTCCGCAAGGGCAGTCGGATCGAGGCGGCGTGTCCGCAAGGTAAGTCGGATCAGCGACGGTGTGTCCGCAAGGTAAGTGCCGGGCGCCGGATGGGGCGGAGACATGGGTACGACGTGCCGGGCGCGGCCGGTACGACGTGGACCGCGGCTCGACTTACCTTGCCGGCACGCCGGCACATGGCGCACCTACCTTGCCGGCATGCCGGCACATGGCGCACCTACCTTGTCGGCGCGCCGTGCGGGAGCGATGCGGGCGGCGTGTCTGCAAGGGGAGTGGGATCAGTGGCGGCGTGTTCGGAAGGCCTACAGGTACGAGGTGCCGGACTTGTGGCGTTTGACGTCGTACATCTCGTGGTCGGCGGCGCGGAGGAGGGCGTCGAGGCTCGGGCTGTGCTCGTCGAGGACGGCGGCGCCGATGCTGGCGGTGACCTGGACGTCGATGCCGGGGAGGGGTTCGCCGATCGCGTCGACCAGGCGCTTGGTGAGGGCGGCGAGGTCGTCGGCGCCGATGTCCTCGGCCAGGATGGCGAACTCGTCGCCGCCGAGCCGGGCGACGGTGTCGCCGTGCCGGACCTGCTCGAGCATGCGCTGCGCGATCCGGCTGAGGGCGCGGTCGCCGACGTCGTGGCCGTACCGGTCGTTGACGGTCTTGAAGTGGTCGAGGTCGCAGAACAGCAGCGCGCCGCTACGGCCGGTCTGCCGGCACTGCAGCTGCGCGGTGCGGAACCGCTGGGCGAGCAGCCGGCGGTTCGGCAGGCCGGTGAGCGGGTCGTGCGAGGCGTGGTGCTGCAGGGTGCGCTCGGCGTCCTTGCGGGCGGTCACGTCATCGATCTGGGCGAGCACGAACCGCCGCCCGGCCGCGCCGGGGTCGACCACCGCGGCGGTGCCCGCGAGCCAGATCGTCATGCCGTCGGAGCGGTGGTACGGCAGCTCGAACCGGTGCGGCTCGCCGCTCGCGCCGACCAGCCCGCGGCGGATCTCGCGGAAGTCGCGCTCGCCGAGGAAGCCCGCCACGTTCGCCCCGACCAGCTCCTCGGCGCTGTAGCCGGTGATCCGGGACAGCGCGGCGTTCGCGCGCAGCAGCCGGCCGCTGTCCGGCGGGTCGAACGCGATCGTCGCCATCCCGTTGCCGGAGCCCTCGAACGCGAGCCGGAATGTCGCCTCGCTGGCCTCCAGCCGCTGCTTCTCCGCGATCAGCTGATCGGTCAGCCGGGCCTTGTCGATCGCCAGACCCGCCTGGGTGGCGAAGATCTCGAGCAGCTCGCGGTGCACCGGGCCGGGGCGGCGCTGGTCCTCGGGCAGGTCGACCGACAGCATCCCGACGAGCACGCCGTCGGACGAGTACAGCGGCGCGAACAGCGCGTCCAATGGGTGCCACGCGTCCGGGGCGTCGGACACCGGCACGTCCGGGATCCAGCCGATCGGGTCGCCCTCCGGAAGCCGCTCGTGCGGCACGAACCGCAGCCGGCCCCAGACGTCCGCGAGCGCGAACTCCGAGTCGAAGATGTCGGCCGCGCTGACCGTGCCGAGCAGCGCCGCGCGTGCGTCGGGCGACCCGGCGACCGCGATCACCTCGAACTTGCCGTCGGGGTGCCGCAGGTTCAGCACCGCGATGCCGAAACCCACGCCGTTCACGACGCCGTCGACGACCGCCTGCAGGGTCTCGGACAGGCTCCGGCCCGCGGCCATCCGCGCGCTCACCTCGTACAGGCGACGCAATGCCGCCAAGGTGACCGTCGGCTCGTTGGGCACGCATTTCCTCCTGCGTTGCGGTGTCGTTCGGCACGAACGGGTACCGGTGGACACGTTCCCGCGCTACCAGCGTGACAGATCACACGCGGTAGGTGTCCAAAACGCCCGCTTCCCGGTTATCCCGGTCCGGATCCCGGACAGCGATCGATTCCGGGCCGTTCACCAGAGGTCACGCAATGTGCAGAACGTACCTCTCCAAGGCCTTTCGCAGCACATCCTCCCCGGGTGCGTTCCACAACTCGGCGTTGAAGATCTCCACCTCGACCGGTCCGTCGTACCCGGCCTCGTCGCACGCCTCGCGCAGCCGGCGCAGCTCGATCGAGCCGTCGCCGATCATGCCGCGTCCGAGCAGTACGTCGGCCGGCAGCGGCACCACCCAGTCACCCACCTGGTACGACGCGATCCGCGCGCCGGCCCTGGCGATCTGCCGGTAGACGTCGGCGTCCCACCACACGTGATACGCGTCCACCACGACCCCGACCTGCTCCGCCGGGAACTGCTCGGCAAGATCCAGCGCGCCGCCCAGCGACGACACCACGCAGCGGTCCGAGCAGAACATCGGGTGCAGCGGCTCGATCGCCAGCCGCACGTCGCGCTCACCGGCGTACGGTGCCAGCTCGGCGATGCCGTCGCGCACCATCGCGCGGGCGCCGTCGAGGTCGCGCGAGCCCTCCGGGAGGCCGCCGCCGACCAGCACCAGAACCTCGGTGCCCAGTGCGGCGGCCTCGTCGACCGCCCGCCTGTTGTCGTCCAGCCTACGTCGCCGCTCGGCCCCGTCGGCCGCGGTGAAGAACCCGCCACGGCACAGCGACGACACCGCCAGCCCGGCGTCGCGAACCAGCTTCGCGGCGCGTTCGACGCCGTACTCCTGGACCGGTTCGCGCCACAGCCCGATCCACTCGAGCCCGGCCGACGCGCTCGCCGCGACGACGTTCTCCAGCGGCCAGTGCTTGGTGGTGGCCTGGTTCAGGCTGAAGCGGTTCACGACTCGATCCCGTGCACGGCGAGCAGCCGCCGGAACCGCTCGGTCGCGAGCTCCGGGTCGGCGAGCACCCCGGCCGCGTCCGCCAGCCGGAACGTCTCCGCCAGCCGCGGCAGCGACCGCCCGGACTGCAGCCCGCCGACCATGCCGAACCCGGGCTGGTGCCCGTTCAGCCATGCCAGGAAGGCGATTCCGGTCTTGTAGTAGTACGTCGGCGCGGCGAAGATCTGCCGCGCCAGCGGCACCGTCGGCCCGAAGATCTCGTCGTACGACGTCAGGTCGCCCTCGTCGAGCGCGCGCAGCGCCAGCGAGGCGGCCGGCGCGATGGCGGCGAAGATCCCGAGCAACGCGTGGCTGAACCCGTCCGCGTCCCCCTTGATCAGTCCCGGGTAGTTGAAGTCGTCGCCGGTGTAGAGCCGCACGCCCTCCGGCAGTCTGTTGCGCAGGGCTACTTCCCGGGCGGCGTCCAGCAGTGAAACCTTGATGCCGTCGACCTTCGTCGCGTGGGCGGTGATCAGCTCGACGACGACGTCCGCCGCGGTGTCGAGTGACGCGCTGCCCCAGTAGCCGGCCAGCGCCGGGTCGAACATGTCGCCCAGCCAGTGCAGGATCACCGGCCGCGCGGACTGCTCCAGCAGCGAGCCATAGACCCTGTGGTAGTCGTCCGGGCCCGACGCCGCCGCGCACAACGCCCGGCTGGCCATCAGGATCGGCTGCGCGCCGGCATCGTCGGCCAGCGCCAGCTGCTCGGCGTACGCGGCCGTCACCGTGTCGAGCGAATGGTTGCCCGCAGCAAGCTGATCCGTTCCGGCGCCGACCGCGATCCCGCCGCCGCACGCCCTCGCCTCGGCGGACGAGCGGCGGATCAGCTCCCGCGTCGCGGGCCAGTCCAGCCCCATCCCGCGCTGCGCCGTGTCCATCGCCTCCGCGACCGACAGGCCGAGCGACCACAGGTGCCGGCGGAACCCGAGCGTGTGCTCCCAGTCGATCACTGCCGGCGCGCCGGGCGCGTTGTCGCCGAGCGGGTCAGCCACGACGTGCGCGGCGGCGAACGCGGTCCGGCTGGTCGCCGGCCCGGAAGCCCGCACCGCCAGCGGCACGCTGATCGGGGTGTAGTCCGCCAGCCGCCCGTCGAGCGTCGGCAGCTTCACAGCGTCAGCTCCGGCACCTCGAGCTTGCGGCCCTCCTGCCAGGATTTCAGCCCGAGCTCGGCCAGCTGGACACCCTTCGCGCCGGCGAGGAAGTCGTACGGGAACGTCGTACCGTCGACGACGCTGCGCAGGAACTCCTCCCACTGGACCTTGAACCCGTTGTCGAAGTCCTCGTTGTCCGGGACCTGCTGCCACTGGTCGCGGAACGGCTCGGTGACCGGCAGGTCCGGGTTCCAGACCGGCTTCGGCGTGGTCGCGCGGTGCTGGACCTTGCAGTCCCGCAGGCCCGCGATCGCGCTGCCCTCGGTGCCGTCGACCTGGAACTCGACCAGTTCGTCGCGATAGACCCGCACCGCCCAGGACGAGTTCAGCTGCGCGACGATCCCGCCGTCCAGCTCGAAGATCCCGTACGCCGCGTCGTCCGCGGTCGCGTCGTACCTGCGGCCGGACTCGTCGTACCGGACCGGCACGTGCGTCGCGCCCTGGCAGTAGACGGAGCGGACCTCGCCGAAGATCTCGTCGAGCACGTAGCGCCAGTGCGCGAACATGTCGGTGATGATGCCGCCGCCGTCCTCGCGCCGGTAGTTCCACGACGGGCGCTGCGCGGCCTGCCAGTCGCCCTCGAACACCCAGTAGCCGAACTCGCCGCGCACCGACAGGATCCGGCCGAAGAAGCCGCCGTCCACCAGCCGCTTCAGCTTGCGCAGCCCGGGCAGCGAGAGCTTGTCCTGTACGACGCCGTTCGGCACGCCGGCGTCACGGACCAGCCGGGCCAGGTCGAGTGCCGCGGACAGGTCCTCGGCGATCGGCTTCTCGCAGTACACCGCCTTGCCGGCCTCGACCGCGGCCCGGACGCCCTTCTCGCGCAGCCGGGTGAGCTGGGCGTCGAAGTAGATCTCCGCGTCCGGCTCGGCGAGCGCCTCGTCGAGGCTGGTGGTCCAGCGCGCGACGTCGTGGGTGGCGGCGAGGGACTGCAGCTTGCGCTCGTCGCGGCCGACGAGGATCGGCTCCGGGACGATCGTGGTGCTGTCCGCCGCCTGGATGCCGCTGGCGTCGCGGATCGCCAGGATCGACCGCTGCAGGTGCTGGCGCAGCCCCATCCGGCCGGTGACACCGTTCATCACGATCCCGATACGTCGCTCGCTCACGCCTGTCCCCTCATGCCACGGCCATTCTGGAAAGGGCTTTCCAGGCCTGCTAAGCCGCAAGGCTAGGAAGGATCGCCAAGCGAGTCAATGCCGAACGGAAAGGGTTTTCCGTACGACGTGGCGGCGCGCGGCGAGTCCGGCGCGCTGCTGACATGATGGGAGCCCGGATGCCCTGGAGGTGGTGGCGGTGGTGCGGAAACCGTCGGAGCGACCCTCGGCGACGCTGGAGGCGGTCGCCAAGTCTGCCGGTGTGTCGCTGGCGACGGCGTCGCGGGTGCTGAACGGCGGAACGCGGGTGGTCAAGGCCGAGTACCGCGACCGCGTGCTGGCAGCGGCCAAAGACCTCAAGTACATGCCGAACGCGCACGCCCAGGCGCTGGCCAGGTCGACCACCACGACCGTCGGGGTGATCCTGCACGACGTCGCCGACCCGTACTTCTCGGTGATCGCCGGCGGGGTGATGCGGGCCGCGCACCAGCACGACCTGATGGTGATGATGGCCAGCACGTTCCGCGACCCGGACCGCGAGATCGCGTACGTCGCCGCACTGCACGCCCAGCGCGCCCGGGCGATCCTGCTGATCGGCAGCGGCTTCGACGAACAGGACTACCTGGACCGGATGTCCGCGCAGCTCGCCGCGTACCAGGCGTCCGGCGGCCGGGTCGCCTGCGTCAGCAATCACAGCACGCTGCCGGCCGACGTCGTCGTACCGGACAACAAGCAGGGCGCCGCCGACCTGGCGCAGGCCCTGCTCGACCAGGGGCATCGCTCGTTCGGCGTGATCAGCGGCCCGTCACGGCTGATCACCGTCACTGACCGCCTGGCCGGCCTGCGGTCGACGCTCACCGACGCCGGGGTCGACCTCCCCGACTCGCACGTCGTGGACGGCGGCTTCACCCGCGACGGCGGCTACGCCGCCATGAACGACCTGCTGGACGCCGGGCTCGGCGTGACCGCGGTGTGCGTGCTCAGCGACGTGATGGCGATCGGGGCGCTCGCCGCCTGCCGGGATCGCGGCGTCGCGGTGCCGGCGGACCTGTCGCTCGCCGGGTTCGACGACATCCCGATCGTGCGTGACCTGCAACCGCCGCTGACGTCGGTGCACCTGCCGCTGGACGACCTCGGCGTACGCGCCCTGGAGCTGGTGCTGTCCGAGCCGTCGAGCCGGCGCCGGATCCAGCGCGTGCGGGGTGACGTCGTGATGCGCGCCAGCACCGCGCCGCCCAAGCGCTGAGGCCGGGATGGAGGAACGCCGGACAGCGCAGCGTGAGGTGTACCGCGCGATCGACCTGGCGCTGCGGATCGGCGAGGTGGTGCTGTCCAGCGGCGCCGGCACCGCCGACACCACGGCGACCATCCTCGCCGTTACCGCGGCCTGCGGGCTGCGCGGTTGCGAGGTCGACATCACCTTCACGTCGATCACCGTCGCGTACCAGCCGACGCCGGACTCGGCGCCGCAGACGCACCTGCGGGTGGTCCGCTACCGGGCGATCGACTACTCACGGCTGACCGCCGTCGACAGCCTGGTCCGCAGGCTGGCCGCCGGCGAGCTGAACCGCGAACAGGCCAGCCACGAGCTGGCCGCCATCACCTCGGCGCGGCACGCCTACCCGCGCTGGGCGTCGAGCCTCGCCTGGGGTGTGATGTCGGGCGGCGCGACGTTGCTGCTCGGCGGCGGCTGGCTGATCACCGTGGTCGCGTTCCTGACCGCGATCGCGATCGACCTCAGCGCCCGGTGGTTCACCCGGCAGCGGCTGCCCCCGTTCTACCAGCAGCTGGCCGGCGCGGTGCTGGCGATGGCCGTCGCGATGGCGCTCTCGGCGCTGCACGCCCCCGCACAGCCGTCGATCGTCGTCGCCGCCGGCATCATCATGCTGCTCGCCGGGCTGCCGCTCACCGGCGCGGTGCAGGACGCGCTGACCGGGTACTACGTGACCGCCGCCGGCCGGAGCCTGGAGTCCCTGCTGCTGACCGGCGGGATCATCGCGGGCGTCAGCCTCGGCCTGACCGTCGGACTGCGGCTCGGGCTGTCGCTGGCCGTCGGGCCGGAGTCGATCCACCCGGGGAACGAGTTCGTGATGGGCGCGGCAGGCGGGCTGATGGCGGTCGCGTTCGCGTTCGCCAGTTACGCGCCGCTGCGCTCGCTGCTGCCTGTGGCGATGGCCGGCGTACTCGGCTCGGTGTCGTTCGCCCTGGTCACTCGGGCCGGGTTCGGGCCGGCCTGGGCGACCGCGGGGGCCGCCTTCGTGGTCGGGCTCGGCGGCTACTCGCTCGGGCGCCGGGTCGGGGTTCCCCCGCTGGTGGTCGTGGTCTCGGCCACGGTTCCGCTGCTGCCCGGGCTCACCATCTATCGGGGCCTGTTCGAGCTGATGTCCGAGGGCAGCATGGCCGGCATCGTCACGCTCGCGACCGCGGTGGCCATCGGGGTCGCGCTCGCGTCCGGGGTGATCTTCGGTGAGTACGTCGCGCAGCCGATCCGCACCGAGGCCCGCCGCCTGGAGGACCGGCTGGCCGGCCCGCGGCTGGTGGGTCCACGCCGGCCGGTACGACGTCGTACCCGGCTCGGCCGCGGACGGGGAGGTGATTCGGCGTCACCCCGGCCCCCGGTCGGCCGTTAGAGTTACCGGGCGGAAACATCCGCCTGGTACAACCGTCCAGTCAGCGCGCCCCGGGGGCGCCGCCCGGGAGAGGACCGCGTGATGCTTGGTACGACATCACCCCACGACCTGCCGCTGTTCGCAGACCTCACCGGCGGGCAGATCAAGGAGATCTTCCGCGCCGGGGAGGAGGTCTCGGTGCCGGCCGGCTGGTCGCTGATCGGCGAGATGACCCCGCCCGACGCGGCGTACCTGATCCTGTCCGGCACGGCCATCGTCCGGGAGAAGGGCGAGCAGCTCGCCGAGCTCGGCGCCGGTGAGATCGTCGGCGAGGTCGGGCTGCGGCAGAACCGGTTGCGTACGGCGACGGTGACGGCCAAGTCCCGGCTGCAGCTGCTGCACCTCAGCAGGACCGAGTTCGACCGGCTGACCCGGGAGATCCCCGCGTTCAGCCGCGCGATCGACCAGACCATCGCGGAACGACGTGGCGGAAGCTGAACCTCCGGCACTGGACCTGGCCGAGCTGAGCCGCAGGTTCGAGGAGGCCCTGCTCGGTGGTGAGCGGAAGTTCACCCGGATCGAGGTCGCTCAGCGAGCGGGTATCTCGATCGACCGCGCCGAGCGGATCTGGCACGCACTGGGATTCGCCACCGTCCCGGACGACGAGGTGGCCTTCACCGACGGTGACGTCGAGGCCGCGCGGCTGATGGTCGCGCTCGAGGAGGACGGGTTCATCGAGCCCGCGATGGAGTCGGCGCTGGCCCGCAAGCTCGGCCAGACCCAGTCCCGGCTGGCGTCGTGGCAGTCCGCGATGTTCCTGACGCTGCTCGGCGAGTCCGACCTGGGCGCCGAGGACTCGCTGGAGGTCGCGTCACTGCTGCTGCCCGCGATGGAGCGCATGCAGACGTACGTCTGGCGCCGGCACCTCGCCGCCGCCGCGGGTCGAGCGATCGCCTCGACCGACGACATGTCCCATGGAGTCCGCGTGGTCGGGTTCGCCGACGTCGTCGGCTACACGCGGCTGAGCCGGCGGCTGACCGAGCCCGAGCTGGCCGAGCTGATCGAACGTTTCGAGGCGATGGCCGCCGAGGTGGTCGCCACGCACGGCGGCCGGCTGATCAAGTCGATCGGCGACGAGGTGCTGTTCGTCGCCGACGAGCCGGCCCGCGGCGCCGAGATCGCGCTCGCCCTGCAGGAGGAGACCGAACGCGTCGGCGACATGCCGCAGCTGCGGATCGGCCTCGCGTACGGCGGCATCCTGATCCGGCTCGGCGACGTCTACGGCCCGGTGGTGAACCTGGCGTCCCGGCTCACCTCGGAGGCCAGACCCGGTAGGGTGCTCGCCGACCGCGAGCTCGGCCTGGGCCTCGACGGCCACCCGGACTTCGTCGTACGGCGATTGCGGCGGATCTCGGTCCGCGGCTACTCCAACCTCCAGCCGTACGCCATCCAACGCGCGGAACCCTCGGAGTAAGGCGCGCGACGTTGTGCGGTCGGGGAAACTGTGCGTCGTGTCCGAGCACTCGCTGATCGCGCCGGCACCGGCCGGCGTCGTACGGGAGGTCCACGAGGTCACCGAACTCGCGCGCATCAGCGCGGACGACCCGCTGGTGATGTGGGCGGCGCAGGGGCTCCGCCGGTCGCGGGCGTGGCGGCTGGGCGACGCGGTCGCC
>WNFV01018554.1_pt1 | contig 14957 bp, 9 predicted proteins | sample 5400101 | NCBI WGS metagenome assembly WNFV01 (sample SAMN13153361, study PRJNA577476) | soil metagenome | isolation source: 115 cm soil or saprolite under grassland replicate 1 | place: USA:California | collected 2016-06-15 | reverse complement strand
GGGTGTCGCTGCTTGTGTCGTTAACCATTTTCGGCATCGCGGCAAGACAGATCGCTTTGATGAGCATTTACTTTGCCGGAAACACTCGTCTGCCGATGGTGGCAGGCTGGGACAACCTGTTGCCTGCATGGTTCGCGCGTTTGCACCGGCGTTATAGGACACCGGTGAACTCGATACTATTTGTGGGCTTGACAACGTTGGCATTCAGCCTCGTAAGCCTAATCGGTGTAAAGGAACAGGAAGCGTTTCAGTTACAGGACAATGCTGCCACAACTTTCTACGCCCTGATCTATATGGTGCTCTTCGCAATTCCGTTAGTCGCGATAAAGCGGTTCGGTGTCAAAGCGCCGGTTTGGTTGAGGGTCGCGGCGGTTTCAGGTTTCCTGGTATCCGTCATCGCAGGCTACTTCACGCTTGTTCCGATTACACCCGTCGACAGTCCTGGAATCTTTGCCATTAAAATAATCGCGGTTGTAGTTGGCGCCAACCTGCTTGGGATGGTCCTTTACCAGCTTCGTAAGCCGGCGGCCCGCGATAAGATTTAAGCTTAATAACACTAGCCTTCAAATCGATCCTGTGATAAATGCTGCGGTTCGATACCGGATTTGGATTCCTAACCCCGAAAAGGAGCCTGAAATGAACAAAATAAATTTCGGTCGTGTAGTACTTGGCGGTCTATTAGCCGGGCTGGTGCTCAACATCGGCGAGTTTTTGCTGAACACTAAGGTGTTCGCAAGTCAGATGCGGGAGTTCGCGCTCAAACATAACTTCCCCCCTGAACCCGCCGGCAGCGCTATTGCTGTCGCCGTGGGGCTGACCTTTGTCATGGGCATTGTGCTGGTGCTGGGCTATGCCTGCATCAGAACGCGCTTCGGTCCGGGAATAAAAACGGCGATCATGGCCGGACTCTTCGCGTGGTTTGCCGTCTACTTCTACGCCGGGATTATAAACAGCGTGTTCGTAGGTATTCCCGCGAGTACGATCGTGCTGTTCCTGGTCTGGGGACTGGTTGAGTACATTCTGGGAGCGATTGCGGGTGCCTGGTTGTACAAAGAAGGCTGAGCCATGCAAGACAAACGTGCCAGGGTTAAGCTCGCAGGGATCAAAGTTGGCAAGTTCACTAGCCGTCATTAACTGCGCACAAGTTGTTACTCTTGCCGGGCCGGCTCGTCCGCGGGTTGGCCCGGAAATGCGTGAGCTATCAATTGTCGCCGACGGCGCGATGCTCGTGGTTGGCGAGCGAATCAATAAAGTCGGATCGCGCGAAACGATCGAGCCGTTGATTGACGCCGAGTGTAATGTGATCGATGCGGGCGGCCGCGTCCTCATGCCCGGCTTTGTCGATGCGCATACGCATCCGGTGTTTGCCGGTATGCGAACAGCTGAATTTGAGGAACGCTCGCGGGGCGCCACTTATCAGGAGATTGCCGGACGAGGTGGCGGAATTCAAGCGACGGTGCGCGCCACGAGAGCGGCCACGCTTGATGAACTGGTCAAGGCCGGCAACCGTTATGCTGATTGGTTCCTGCGCACGGGCACGACTACAGTCGAAGCCAAGTCGGGCTATGGCCTGACGTTGGAAGACGAGCTTAAGATTCTCCGCGCCATAAAACGCCTTGATGAAGAAACAGCGCTTCGCTACGTCCCCACTTTTCTTGGCGCTCACGATATCCCTGGGGAATACAAATCGCGTCGTGAACAGTATGTATCGCTAATAGTCGATGAGATTTTGCCGCGCGTGACTCAGGAGAAACTCGCGGAATACTGTGACGTCTTCTGTGAAGAGAAGGTTTTCACTACTGACGAGTCGTGGAAGATCCTCTCGGCGGCGCGCTGCCATGGACTAGGGCTGCGTCTGCATGCGGATCAGCTTTCATTATCGGGCGGCGCGAAACTGGCAGCCGAACTTGGTACGGTAACCGCCGATCACCTGGAGCACACAGATGCGGCGGGAGTCGCAGCGCTCCGTTCTGCTGAAGTGCAACCCGTGCTTTTGCCCGGATCGGTTTATACGCTTGGTTCCGGCCGCTACCCGGCAGCCCGGGAAATGATCGATGCGGGTCTGGCGGTAGTGCTCGCCACCGATTTCAATCCTGGTTCCTCGCCTACACCCTCGATGCCGATGATTCTTTCGCTGGCTTCCACTCACATGAAGATGACTCCGGCGGAGGGGATCACGGCTTCAACGATCAATGCGGCGCACACACTCAACCGCGCCGCTCAAATTGGTTCACTCGAACCCAACAAGCTCGCCGACTTCGTGATTCACGATTGCTGCGATTACCGGGAGCTCGCTTATTTTTTCGGGATCGAACATACCTGGAGTGTTTACGCCGCAGGACAAATTGCATTCAGTCGTTTCTAACGGCAGTTTGTAGTGAAAACTTGTCCCTTAGCCCTCGGATCGAAAACCAGGGCGGCCACGCAATTGTGTACCTACTTTTACACCCTACGAGAAACCATTTGACGCCTCAACTCTTCTATTTTATTATCGCGTCAACACTGGAAAGGAGGTGATTCAAAACATATGAGATCTTATCACAGTGAGGTGGCTGCGGCCTGACCTCTGAACCTAATCGCAACTAGTTAGGATTAAGGTTCAGTAGTCTCACTGCATGGTGCTCCTCCTTTTCAGGAAGGCACACAGTCAGCCTCAGGCCAATCCCAACAGTTCACCGGAAGCCGTTCGCGCTCAAGCGTGGGCGGCTTCTCTATTTTTGGCTGCCTTGTCAGAACCGGGAGCGGCAGCGACGGGTAATTGGCCGCGGATTTTCACGGATAGCGCAAATCAGAATAGTCATGCAAACTCTCTTATTAGTATCGTCCGCGTTAATTCGCGGTTAATTCGCTCCGCAACTCTCGACCGCTTGACCGCAATCGAAGGTGGTGAGAGATTAGAATTCCGCACTACTCTTAGGAGACGCTTTAGTTGTCATCCGCCGATTCCCCCGTTTTCTATGATCCAGCTGGACGCCGCTGGCGGCGAGTGCGTCGCACCTGGATGGCGTTGGCAATTGTAGTTACCAGTCTGGCGGCAGTCTTCATCGCGAGCGTGTTAATTAATCCTGCGCTTCCCAGCTTGAATGTGCGGCCAGTTGCCAGTTTGCCCCACACTGCCGACCTCAAGCCTCAGGCGTTAAATCTGCCAGCGAACCCCAGTCAACAGAAAGCAAAAAGTGCTCGTGAAGAGTTGCAACACGCGCTGGCCACAACAAAGCGTGTTGTGCCGGCTAAACGAGCTTCGGAAACAACTCCGGTTCCGGCACCGTCGATTCCACCGCCCGCAGTTTCCATATCGCGGCCTCTCTCGATTGGCTTCTACATCAACTGGGACGAATCCAGTTTGGCGTCACTCGAAAAAAATCTGGATCACCTTGACTGGGTGATCGCAGAGTGGGCTCATCTGCAGGCAGGAAGCAATAGCGAACCTCCGCTGGCTACAGACGTTCACGTACCGGCATTAAACTTTATCCGCCAGACTCGACCGCAGGTTCGCATCATTCCAATGGTCCAGAATCTGATTGATGGGAAAATGAACTCCGACCTGCTCGCGAGAAATATTGCGGACGAGGCGTCTCGCCAACGCTTGATTAGCGCGCTAACCAGCTTTGTTGAAGGAAATAAATTTGGCGGTGTCTGTATTGACTTTGAAGAGCCGCCAAAAGCATCCCAGGCCGACCTGCTTGTTTTCATGCATGAGTTGCATGACGTGTTTGCGCCCAAAGGTCTGACAGTTTTACAAACGGTTCCTTTCGATGATCCTGACTGGAACTACCAAAGCTATGCGGCCGCGAGTGATTATCTGATCCTAATGGCTTACGACCAGCACTGGGCCGGCAGCCTTTCCGGCCCGATAGCTTCGCAAACGTGGTTTGAGCAGAACCTCGTTAGCCGGATGCGCCAAATGGATGCGGCGAAAACGATCATCGCGCTGGGAAACTACGGCTACGACTGGAATGAAGACGAAAAGAAAGCCGACGAAGTTACCTGTCAAAAGGCGCTTATCACGGCTCGAGAGTCAGAAGCAAAAATCCTTTTTGACCCCGATTCTCGCACTCCCTATTTCGAATATGACGAAGAAGACGAAACGCACCACAAAGTTTGGTTCCTCGATGGGGTCACCGCATACAACCAGATGCGCGCGGCCAGCGGCTACAAGCCCGCCGGTTTTGCTGTTTGGCGACTCGGATCCGAGGACCCTTCAATCTGGTCGATTCTCGGGACGTCAACGGTTAGTTCGCCCGAGGTTTTGCGTCGCATTGTTTACGGCTACGATGTCGATTTTGAAGGTGCCGGAGAGTTGCTGAAAGTGGTGTCGCGCCCACAGGATGGCTGGCGCAATCTGGACATTGATCCGTCGAGCGGATTTATAAAAGGCGAAGAATTTGTTTCCACACCTTCTTCCTACGTTATTGAGCGTGGCGGCGATCACCCCGGACTGATCGCGCTCACGTTTGACGATGGCCCGGATCCGAGATGGACGTCGGCAATACTCGACATCCTGAAACGCGAAAGCGTGCCGGCTACGTTTTTTGTGATTGGGAAAAACGGACAGTCCTATCCCGATCTTTTGCGCCGAATTGTTAACGAGGGCCATGAGATTGGGAATCACACTTTTACGCATCCGAATCTCGGTGAAGTTCCCGGTTCGTTAACCGATCTGGAGTTGAATGCTACTCAGCGACTTATCGAATCGGAAACAGGCAGGTCGACGGTACTTTTTCGCCCACCGTATTTTGGCGATGCCGAAGCCGACAAACCACAGGAAGTCGAGCCGGCGTTTCGGGCCCAGCAGTTGGGTTACCTGATGCTGGGAGTGCGGATCGATCCCGACGACTGGAAGCTTCCGGTGACTGCTGGCGAAATTATCGACCGCACTATTCAACGCGCCCTGGACAACAACCCGGAGACTCGCGGCCAGGTCGTTTTGCTTCACGATTCCGGTGGTGATCGTTCAGCGACAGTTGCAGCTTTGCCTGGGTTAATTCACAAATTGCGTGCGCGCGGCTTTCGCTTCGTGCTCGTCTCGGAATTGGCCGGACTCTCCAGAGATCAGGTAATGCCGCCGATTCCACCAGGGGAGCGTGTCTTCACCAGGTCTAACGCCATCGCTTTCTTTTTTCTTTCCACGATGGGCTGGACACTTCAGTGGATATTTGTGATTGGCATTGCACTCGGACTCGGGCGGTTTATCTTTATCGGTGCATTGGCATTGGCCCAGTGGCTTCGCTCGCGCCGGCGCCAACATAGTCATGCGGGGAAAGGATATTCGCCGTCGGTGTCGATTATTGTCCCGGCATACAACGAGGCTCTGGTGATCAAAAACACAATCAACAGTCTGTTGGCTTCTGACTATGAAAATTACGAAATCATTGTCGTTGACGACGGGTCAGTGGATGACACTAGCGATCTAGTTCGTGAGAATTTTTCAAATAACGAGCGCGTAAGGCTTTTCGCGGCCGCCGCAGGAGGCAAGGCTGCAGCTCTCAACGTGGGGCTGAGATATGCGAAAGGTGAAATAGTAATCGCCCTTGATGCTGACACGTTGTTTGCACGGCAGACCGTCAGCGCGCTGGCTCATCGTTTTTCTGATCCCAGAATGGGTGCCGTCGCCGGCAATGCCAAGGTCGGCAATCGAATAAACATCGTGACCCGCTGGCAGGCGCTTGAATACATTACCTCGCAGAACATGGACCGGCGGGCCTTTGCGAGCTTGAACTGCATCACGGTAGTACCGGGTGCGGTGGGCGCGTGGCGCCGCGAATTGATCGAGCAGGCCGGAGGCTTTCAATCCGATACCTTGGCAGAGGATCAGGACTTGACGTTGCGCATCCGTCGCATGGGTTACAGCATCGGTTACGAAGAAGATGCCATCGCCTGGACCGAAGCGCCTGATCGCCTGCACACGCTCGCCAGGCAGCGATTCCGCTGGGCCTTTGGCACTTTGCAGTGTATGCGAAAACATCTGGACGCGTTGCTTCGTCCACGTTACGGCGCGCTCGGATTCATTGCCCTGCCAAATGTTTGGATTTTTCAGGTTCTGTTCCCCCTGATCTCACCGGCGATGGATCTGATGCTCGTCTACACGCTGGTGGTTGCGGGATTGGATCGCTTGCAACAACCAAAGGGCTATTCGTCGACTGCGCTTCAACAAGTGCTCTTCTATTACGCTCTGTTTCTGGCAATCGACTGGGTCGCCGCTTCTTTCGCATTTATGCTGGAGAAGAAGGAACACTGGCGCTTGCTTTGGTGGCTGTTTTTGCAGCGCTTCTGTTACCGCCAGGTGATGTACTACGTCATGATCAAAAGTGTAGCAGTGGCGGCACGTGGAACAACCGTCGGTTGGGGTAAGCTGGATCGAAAAGCGACGGTTGAAGCACAACCCTGATACAAGGGAATTTATTCATGGCGAAAAAGCGTAGCGGCAAGCGGGAAGGCAAGGGAAGGGGTAAGCGGAATGGAACGCTCGTGTATGTGCTGCTGCTGACGGTGGCGTTTTCTTTTCGAGTGGCAGTGGCGAGGTTCTATGCGAACGACACACCAGATGATGGCAGGGTCTATGCTCAGATTGCGCGCAACGTGCTGGAACAGCATGTGTATTCCCACGAGATCAAAGTGACAACACCGCCGTGCGCATTGTTCAGGCGCTTATCGACACTGCATCCTGCGCGCTGATCTCATTGGTTGCTTATTTCTGGGAGCCCGATGAAAAACGGAAGCGGCGCACCTCAATTGCCGCATTGGCACTTGCTGCCGTTTGCCCGTTCACGACGATCTACGTGGCGACAATTCTCACTGAAACGCTGACCATTTTCTTTGCAGTTGCGATGTGTTTGACGGCAACACTGGCCTTGGGGGCAATCAGGCAAAGAAATGCCTTGGGGTTATGGCTAGCGACCGGCTTGATTTCAGGAGTTGCTGTCTTATTTCGGCCCGACAGCGGTCTTTTCGCCTTAGCCATAGGAATCACGTTGATCGTTTCTTTACTCGGGCGTCCCGGCGATGTAGAGCTCAATACGAAGCGAGAGGAACTCCTTTACCGATCCGCACGGGCATCCTATTTCGGCGCGGTGTTTTCATTGGCTTTCTGTTTGGTGCTGGTTCCCTGGACTGTTCGCAACTATCGCGTGTTTCATCTTTTTCAGCCGCTTGCTCCGGCCCACGCTGAGATGCCTGGCGAATTCGTACCGCGTGGTTACCTGGCCTGGTTGCGAACCTGGATAGACGACAGCCGCCATATTGGGCCAGTGCTTTGGGCGTTGGAAACATCCCCCATCAAGCTAACTGACGTTCCCGATAGCGCCTTTGACTCTGCTGAGGAAAAGCAGCAGGTGGCCGCATTGTTGGGGAAATATAACCATCCTTCTGAAGAGGCGGAACTATTTACTACTGGTTCGGATTCACAAGTGGCGAAGACTCCTTCAACAGATCAGCCAGAAGAAAAGCCGAGTGAAGTTGCTGAGCCGAGTAACGAAGCGTCGCCGGCTGAGGAGGCCGACGAGGGTGACGAGACTGATGAAGGTGAGGAGAGCGATGAAGGCGATACGACTGATCAGGACGACGAAAAGTCGCCTGCGGATCAGGCTGTAGAAATGACGCCGGAGATAGACGCCGGCTTTGCCAGGATCGCACAGGAGCGGATCGCGCGAAATCCGGGTCGGTATTACGTTTGGTTGCCGCTCAAACGCGCTCACTCACTCTGGTTCGATACTCACTCGCAATACTACCCGTTCGAAGGCGAGCTTCTTCCGCTCGACGATCTCGACTACGACATTCATCAACAGTATTGGCTGCCCTTGTTTGCCGCATTAACATTTATTTACACGGTGCTGGGAATCGCAGGCGGGTGGTTCTTATGGCGGCGACGCGACTTTATTTCGCAGCAGTGGGTGCTGTTAGCCACGTTGATGATTTTTCTACGGCTTGGTTTCTTCGCGACGCTGGAGAATCCCGAACCGCGCTATGCGGTCGAGATCTTTCCGTTTCTCTCAATACTCGGAAGCATTGCAGTAGCGCGAATGCCGGCCTTCTGAAAAACAAAAGGAACTCAATACATCGCCAACGGTAGCGATGTGTCAGGTTTCGCGAGTTCGAGTTAAATTCGAGAACGCTCGTCAGACATTAACTCGAAACTCAGAACCTAAACCCGAAAACTTGTTCTGAATCTCAGCGCCTCTAATGTTGAGACCGGGGTAATGTGGAGTCGTTGTTATCGAACCTGATACTAGTTGGATTCTTCTGAAAACGACTCCACATAACTAACTCTAATTATTCATTTGCTGGCTTCACAATCGCCAGTGGCGCGGACGCACCGGCTCTTGTACATTCCGGCTCGAATCAGAATGGCGGTCACTCTTCGATTCCTTCGGTTTCGAGATCGTCACTGAGCGGCCCCTCTCGCGCTGGCGCAATCTCATGCACCCCGTCTGCAGACGACTCTACGTGCTGAAGATGAGCGGCGCGCGCGCAGCTAAGGACCCTGTGGGCCGCCTGTAAGAAGGCCCACCTATTACCGGAATGCTCTCGACTTAGATGACCCTGAAGTTCGACATCATTCCCATGTCTTCGTGTTCCAGCTTGTGGCAATGCAGCAGGTAGATGCCGCGGTAACCATCAAAGCGGATGAGCACGTCGACGGTCTCGAAGTCTTGTACCAGCACCGTGTCTTTCCAGCCACTTTCCCAAGGGAAGAGCGTTCCGCGTCCGCCGCTGCGCGACTTAACCTGAAACGACGCGCCATGAACATGCACCGGGTGCGGGCCGTTGCCCTTGGTAATAAAGCGCCAGCGCTCGACTTGTCCGAAAGGCACCTCAAAGTCAATTCGGTTCATGTCATAGACTTTCCCATTGATTTTGCTCATGCCATCGAAGCTGAACGTGCGCGTCGGCATGGTTGGCCCCACGAGCGTTTCGATCGCCGGCAATACACTGGGGACAACTCCGCCGCTGCTTGCTGTGCCCACAACTACGAACTCAAGCAGATTCCAACCCGAGTTGAGGTCCTGCAACATCACCTTCGTGCCCACTGAGAGTCCGGTGAAGTCAACCAAAAGATCGAGTCGCTCAGCGGGGCAGAATTCGATCTGACCCACCCGAGACACCGTCCTAAGTAACCCTCCATCATTCCCGATCAGCGTGAACTGAGTTCCATTGTTCAGCGCCAGCTTAAAGAGTCGCGCGTTTGCGCCGTTGAGCACACGGAAGCGATAAAGGGTGGCCTGAACCTCGAGCTTCGGATTGAGCGTGCCGTTGACGAGCGAAATGTCTCCTTCAAAACCTCCAGTCTTCGGCTTATAGATTAGGTTCCCGTATCTGTCGAGCATGGCGTCTCTGATCACGAGCGGGACCTCGAAAGGCCCGGAGGGAAGTCCGAGCGCTGCCTCCTCCGCGTCGTTGATGATGAAAGCTCCTGCCAATCCCAGGTTGACCTGCTCGCCGGTCAGCATGTGAGGGTGCGGGTGATACCAGTTCATGCAGGCTCGCTGCACGATCGGGTATTGATACAGATAAGTTCCGCCGGGTGCGACGGCGTCCATCGGATGACCGTCTGCGCTCGTGGGCACAATCATGCCGTGCCAGTGAATCGTAGTCTCCTCAGTCAGAGCGTTCGTGAGCTGCACGCTCGCGGAGTCGCCCCTGTTCGCGCGGAACGTCGGGCCGGGGAAGAAGCCGTTATAGGCCAACACGGAAGACATCTTTCCGCCGCCGAGGTTCACTGTCGCGGGAGCTGAAGCGACTCCGATGGACGGGTAGTATACGGGCGGGATGTTCAACAGGTTGCGGGTAACTGTGCCGCCACCGTGCTGTGCGAGCGAAGAGATAGTTGAGAAGCCGGTGGCGAGCGCGCCGACTGATAGTGCCGTTGCACCCAGAAATTCACGTCGCGTCGGGCGTAAGAAATGGGCGCGGGACAACTCATCCTGCCCCTTTTCGCTGATTTCGTTTTTGTGCATCTTAGCCTCCTTTCGGCCAAGTAAAGAAATGACTAGCAGAAAATGGTAGGGCCAGACTAATTGTCATGGCCGGTAGTAAATGCCCAGACAATGAATGAAGTGCAAAAAGCAAACCGGATGCCTGATGCGCAGCGGCCCGGTTTATTGCTGAAACGGGGGCAAAGTGGCGCTGAGGTTTCTCGCCGCCCGGTCAATTAACGGAAATTTCGCAGTTCATCTGAGCACTTTTTCCCAGTGACATGGCTCGGCGCATGGTCGCCTGGATTAACCTGGCGCGGATCACTCCCACTCAACACTTTCTAAAACTTATTCAGATTCTCGCGAGGGGCTGGCCCGCGCTGGTATACTCGCGCGCTCGCCAGCTCAATCTCTGAAAGGATTAACCAAATTCAACTTCGGAATTCAGGATTATCATAGCGCCTCAAGCCAATCGAGGATTGAGCGGCTGCGCCAAACAGCACGACGTTGTCCTCGAATCGGTTTTACCCTGGCCAGGGCATCGCGTTTCATCTCCAAGTCGACAGTGGCGTACTTGTTTGTTGTGCTGGGGCTAGCGTGACCAAGCCACTGGCTTATGGTAGAAAGATCAACTCCCGATTTCAGGAGAGCAACAGCGGCGCTGTGGCGAAGGCTGTGCGGATGCAGTCTTTTGGTTTGAAGGCCGGCAACGTGAACCTTGGCGCGGTCCTGATACTTGCGCAACAAGTAACGCACTCCGAACCGAGTAAGCGGCTCGCCTCGATGATTCAAAAAGACGCGCTGCTCTGATTGCGGTTCGAGAAGTCGCTCCTTACAGAAGCTGCGCAGCAGGCGAGCGGTTTGCGGCCACAATGGGCAAAAGCGCTCCTTCCGACCCTTACCAAGTAAACGCACTTGAAAAGGCTTCGTGAGTTGCAGATCACAGGTGCGGAGGTCGAGGATCTCTTGAACGCGCGCGCCGGTATTGAACAGCACAGCCAACAAAGCGTAATCACGTCGGCCATCGCGCGTCGAGTGGTCTACTGCCGAAAGGACTTGCTCGATCTCTTCATACTCCAGGTATTCTACGGTGCGTTGGCGTGCTCGCTTGAAAGGAATAAGCAATATCCGCTGGCATTGCTCAAGCCGGTCGGGATGCTGCCCCGCAACATAGCGAAAGAAGACGTGGAGAGCTGAAAGCCGGACGTTGCGCGTTGTCGCGGTGTTGTGGCGTTTGCTTTCCAGGTAAGAGAGGAAGGAGAGAATCTGTGGCGCGCCAATATCCTTGAAGTTCAACGCCGCGACACTGCGGCCTTGCTCGGCGGCAACAAATCGCAGGAGCAGTACGAGGCTGTCCCTGTAGCTTGCAATGGTGTGGGGACTCATACTTCGGACACTGGGCAGAAACTCACCGAAGAAATCACGCACAGCAAGAGCCAATGCATTTGGTGACTTGGATTTCATCGCGAGCCTCCTTTCCGCTTTGCGGCAGGACTCACCAAAGCTCCGTAATGGTTGGCAAATCGGGAACTGGCCAGGGAAGTAAGCGGTTCGACAAAGTGCCAGTAGTAGTAGGTGGATTCGATATTGACGTGGCCCATATAGGCCGACAAGTACGGCAGTTTTGACTGCACATCAACACCCGATCGATACCAGCGAAGTAGTGCGTTAACAGCAAAGCTGTGACGGAAGTCATGGACGCGTGGCAACCGACCATCCGGCTTCTGGATGTTCGCCATCTTAAGGAGCAGTCTCACATTCAGCCAAACACCGCAATGCGAATAAGCACGCTCCAGTTTGGCGCGATTCCAAACTAGCGGTGTCTCGGGAGTCACCGGAAGGTGCCAACGGCGACGGACCTCGAGGTAGCGCTCGACTTCACCGCGAACATCGTCGCGCAGAGGCAACAGCCGTGACTTGTGGAACTTTGATTCCCGGATGAATAGGGTTCCGTCAGTCGGATCATAATCCGCTACGGTAAGACGCAACAGTTCTCCGTGCCGGAGTCCGGTTGTAAAAAGCAGCACAACAATCAGCCGGAAGAGTTCGGGCCGTAAGGGAGAATGCGGGTGTCTTGTGAGGTGGTTGGATTGGTCGAGAAGCCGCCCTATTTCTGATACGGAAAAGATGTAAGGTCGCAGTGGTTGATGGCAAGCGGGAAAAGTAGATTTATCAGGCACAAAGCAATCCGACTCACTACGACGGCGATAGAGGCAAAAACTGCGAACTACTTGCATCCGTCTCTGGAGTTCACCGCTGCTCAGTTTGGTGAAGCCCTTGCACCATTCGAAGAAAGCCTCAGCCGTAAGGTCGCGAAAGCTGTTCCTTCTGTCAGTCAGGAATTGGTCCAATGACAAGAGGATGTTCGCTTGCTTGATGAAATTGAACCCCAGAGAGCGCTTGAGAGTAACGTAACGGCGGATCACTGGTCCTATGGTTGAGCGGTGTTTAGTTTTCATGACGGCCTCCTTTCTTGCCACTGGTTTGGGGCACCGCGAGCCCGACTTGTCGTAGCTCTTCGGTGGCCAGACGAATGTATCCGGCAGTACTCGTCGTGGAGCGATGACCTAACAGATCGCCAATAGTTTTCAACGAGGTATCTTGTTTCAATAGATGAACCGCATAGGTGTGGCGAAGACAGTGCGGACCTTTGAAAGGAATACCTAACCCACTCTGTTGGGCCCAGGTCTCAAAAGCTGAGGTCAGCGCCCCGCGGCTGATCGGTCGGATTGGCGCATACAGGCGAAAGAAGAGGTGGCGAGCGCCGACCGGTCGTGGAACCCGGTGAAGATAATCGATCAGCGTCCTTGCCGCTTCATCTGTCAGCGGCAGATTGAGTTCGTTGTTGGTCTTAGTCTGACGTATGCGAAGCAGACCTTTCTTCCACTCCACATCATCGAGCGTTAGTGCTGCCACTTCACAACCCCTCAGGCCGTAGGCGACCATCAGGAAAATCATTGTGTAGTCACGTAGTCCCTTTACCGTGGTCTTTGGGATTGATCGCAGCAGGGCCTGAACTGTCTTCCAGCCCAAAGTGCGAGGAAGCTTTTCAAACCGATAGACACGAGGCAAATCAATCTGGTCCGCCAGTTTAGAAGAAACTTTGCCCTTTGCCGCCAGGAACCGCAGAAAGAGACGGAACTTGCCGATTCTGTCTCGAAGCGTTGCGCGATTGATCGACTTACTAATCTTGCGTACGTAGCCCTCGATATCACCGGAGTCTATGGTGGCCAGTCGTTGCGGGGCTTTGTCGAAGCTTATGTGAGCGAGAAATTGCGCCACGATTGTTACCTGCTCGTGGATGCTGGCGGGCCTCAACCCTCGCACATCGCGCAGGTATTCTGAATACTCTGCTAGTTGAAGCGATGTTGGCGTTGAGACTTCGCAAGATTCCACGACTCCGCGCAATCTTAGGAATCGCTCCATCACATGAACTGCTCCCGCTTCAGTTGGAACGCGGCGCCGCAAACTTTTCCAATGACGATGAAGCGTTTGAGAGCCGAGATCGTCAACGCGGTGAATCCCCTTGCGACGTAGATATCGGTCCAGTCTTCGAACTGTCACAGGCATGTTGCGGATACGTGGGCGCGTGTAATCCTGCTGCACCAGCCAGCCAACGAAATCTTCGATTACTGGTCCGAACACCGGTAACGCTAAACATTTGTTGGAAACCTTCGGAAAGAGTGTGTCAAGCATAGAACCTCCTCAAAAGAGTTTTTAGGTGCCGAGAACGGCATCGCTCCTATGCTATTCAATAATGTGAAGTGAAAAACACAATGCGGCTCTCTTTGAAGGGCGACGGCAATCTGACTCTACATAACTGCGTACTCAACATTAGATCTGTAATGTGAAGCTCAACATTACAGATAGTCTGGCGAGAAACTGCTTGAGACCGCCGGGGACAATAGCGCGTAGCAATGCATGAGCGACACGGCTTGGCACCAGCACTCCATGCTGCACCAGCGCATACTCGCTCCCATCGACTGGCTACAAACTTCGACTTGAATCTTCTCAAGCCCTCGAAATTATAAAACGCACTCAAACGCTTTGCCGCGAGTCCCAGAGCGCGTTCAATCGTCGGGTGATCATGAGTTGAAATGTCATCCTCGCCTTCTCTGGCGAGCGGCGCTGTTCCGAGAGTTGTCATAGTGGCGCCTTCTGCTTTGAGTCGCTGTAAAGTCTCGAAAACCAGCAGGTCAGCAGTGCCTCGTGGCGCGTCCGGAGCGCGCAACACATCTTCCAGATACCAGCCGTCGCGAGCTGGAATCGGACTTGCCGCCAGCAAGCCGACCAAACGACCATTGGCATCGCGCGCGGTGAACAACTTCTTTCGGTCCGCCCTGAGAAACGGATCGAGCGCTAAAAGCCAGCCGAAGGTTGTTGCCGCGCGTCGCGTCTTGAACCACTGGAGGCACAACTCTGCAGTTTCTTTCCTCAGTTCCTTGCTGAAGCTGACAACACTCTCAATTCGAACTCCCGCCCGCGACGCCTGGTTAACGCCCGCTCGCATCTTCTTGGCTGCATTGCCGCGAGGCTGCCACACTCTCAAGTCAAAGTAAGGCGCCGCGCCGATCTTGATTGCGCTCAAGCCGAGTTGAATCCCCTCGCGTGCAAAGCGTTCTGTTACCGGTACGAGGGCAGCGATGCGTTTGGCTTTGTTGGCGGCGGTCATAAAGCTTTTGACTAATGCTCTGATTTCTTCGGGTTTTGCCAGTGGATCGCCGGCCGCCAGCCATACTCTTCCAAATTCACCGTAAATTATGCAGCCGTCTATTCCTGGCATGGTCCAGGTCATCGCTCCCGGCGCGATGCTCACCAGTGAATGCGCGTTGTAGCCATACATAGATTGCAGCCGCAGCAGTTCTGCTGTTGGATCGACAGTGTGGGAACGCCGGCCCAGGCTGCGCACCATGCGAACTTTGTGGGTCACATACCGAGCGCCATAGCTTGCGCCTCCGCCGGCCGCCAGCCACCAGAGATCATGTACGGGAATGTGTGGATGCAATGGGTACCTCGCAGGAACAACTGGCACGGGTACACGCTGGC
>WNFV01005750.1_pt1 | contig 14958 bp, 13 predicted proteins | sample 5400101 | NCBI WGS metagenome assembly WNFV01 (sample SAMN13153361, study PRJNA577476) | soil metagenome | isolation source: 115 cm soil or saprolite under grassland replicate 1 | place: USA:California | collected 2016-06-15 | reverse complement strand
GCGGGGGTCTCCCTCGGGAACCTCGCGCTCGCGGCGCTGATCCTCGGCGGCGCGCAGGTGCTGGTGAGCGCCTACGGGAACCCGGTCCTGGGCAGCCTCACCATCGTCATCCTGGCCGTCATCATCCTCCGCTTCCGGACGATCACAGTTTGAGCGAGCCAACCCTCGGCTGTGCCTTGGGATGAAGGAGGTAAAGGCCAAGCCTTGCTGCGGCTTCGGCCCGGGACACCAGGCGCCGAAGAAATACGATCGGGCGGTGGCCGTCGTCGCGTCGGCGAGGTTCACTTCCGGCCTGCTGTGGCGGCGCGGCGAGGCGGCCGAGGCCCAAGGCGAAGGCGAGCCCGATCGCACTCAGTCTCATGCCAGTTCCCTCAACTCCGCCTTCGTCTGCTCCAGCCAGAACAGCATCTCCATCTCGCGGTACATCGTCGCGGCGATCGTGAGGTGCTTCTGCGCCTCCTGCCGCTTGCCCGTGCACCGGTAGAGCTTGCCGAGGCCGAGGTGGCAGTGGGCGACGAGCGGACGCATGCCGAGATCGGTGGCCAGGCCGAGAGCCTGCCCGTAGCGGTGTTCAGTCTCCCCGTCACCAAGGGGATCGCGATGTAAGCCGATCTCGCCGAGGAGGCGGATCGCATGAGCCTGCATCCCGCGCTCACCTCGATGGCACGAGACACGGAGCGCCTCTTCGGCACGCTGGGTGGCGTCGTCCATTCGGCCAGCAAGGAGGTACGTTTCGGTGAGCGACGCCAGCACCAGTGACTGATAGATCATCATCTGCGCTGACGTCAGCCGCTCGAGAGCCTGCTCGAGCAGCGGGAACGCCTCAGCGGGTCGCCCGCAGGTCGCGTACGCCAGTCCCAAGGACGCACAGATGACAGGCAGCCAGTACTCGACGATCCGGGCGCGGCACACGTCGTAGCCGCGCTCGAGCACGACGATAGCCTTCTGGACATCCCCCTTGCACAGGTGGAGCCGACCGGTCCCGTGGAATGCCAGGCCAAGACTGAACGGGTGATCGAGCGCCGCGGCGATCTGGAGCGCCTCATCCGCGCGAGCAGTGCCCTCTGAGAACTCGCCCAACTCGGCCAAGCTCGCGGCCAGGAGCGCGCGCGCGTACACGGCTGGAAGCGCGGCCTGCCCGAGGCGCTCACGAACGAGATTACCCGTAAGCGACGCGACAGACCATCTCAGTCGATCCACGGCGGGGCGATACTCGCCGGCTCGGTACTCGGCTTGACCCAAGTAGGCGTTTGCCACGACTTGGAGCCGGACATCCCCCACGGCCGCGGCGAGGGCCACCGCACGCTGGCCCGAGGCGAGGCCCTGCTCGTTCTGCGCGATCATGGAGAAGTGGATCGTCATGTAGGTGGAGACCCACCCGAGCCGGCGCTGGTCCGCCAGCCCTTGAGCCAGGGCCTCCGCCTCTCGGAGATGGTCGAGAATCCGGTCGAGTTCTCCGAGCGGGAGCAGCGAGCTCCGACAGGCGAACCTCAGATCGATAGCCGCCTCGCAGGACTCCCGGGTCACGGGGAGGTGCGGGAGCACGGCCAACGCTCGCTCGAAATGCGCAACGGCCTCGCGGTGGGCCGAACGCCCCGCCGCCTTGGTCCCTGCCTCGCGCAGGTACGCGAAAGCCTTCTCCCACACCTCGCCTCGGACCGCATGATGGGCGAGCCGCTCGACCTGCTCGATCAGCCGGTCTGGGTACAGACCCTCGATGACATGGACGATCTTGGCGTGGAGAGTCCGTCGTTGCTGCTGCAGGAGCGTCTCGTAGGCCACGTCGTGAGTGAGCGCATGCGTGAAGGTGAACTCGAGACCCGGCGGCAGTCTCGTCTCGTAGAGGAACTCGGCGGCCTGGAGGTGGGAAAGTCTCCCGCGAACCACCTCTTCGGGTTCGTCAGCGATGGCCTTGAGCAGGCTGAACGGGACGTCCTTGCCGATGACGGCCGCCGACTGAAGGAGCCACTTCTCGTCCGCCGGAAGACGGTCGATCCGCGCCGCCAGTACCGCTTGCACCGTGGCGGGCACCTGAATGCTCGGAAGCGCCTTCGCGAGGCGGTAGGCCCCGCGCTCGCCGACGAGCGCCCTGGTCTCGACCAGCGTCCGAACGCTTTCCTCCAAAAAGAAGGGGTTTCCCTCGGTGCGCTCGATCAAGAGCTGCTTGAGCGGTTGAAGCTCGGGATTGTCTCCGATGAGAGCTCGCAGGAGGTCCTCGGCCCCCTCGAGCGGCAAAGGGTCCAGTCGAAGCCGAGCGTAGTAGGTCTTGCTGATCCATCCGTGCTGGTACTCGGGACGGTGGTTGACCAGGAGAAGTATCCGGACCGTCGGGAGGCTTTCGACGAGGCTGTCGAGAAGCGCCTGAGTCTCCGAGTCGATCCAGTGAAGGTCCTCGAACACCAGGAGCAGCGGCTGCGCCTGGCTCTCACGAAGCAAGAGGCGCTTGACGGCATCCAGGGTGCGTTGACGGCGCTGGGGCGGATCGAGGGTGCGCCACAGGCGGTCCTCGACCGGCACGTCGAGGAGCGAGAGGAGCGCAGTTGATGTCGCCGTCAGGGCCTCATCGAACGCTCGGAGCTTGCCGGAGACCTTTTCCCGAACTTCGTCGTGGTCGTCCCGATCCTGGATCGTGAAATACGTCTTGAGAAGGTTGATCACCGGGAGATACGGAGTGGCCTTGCCGTAGGACACCGAGCCGCTCTCCAGGACCAGCCACCCGTGGATCTGACGCGAGTGAGTCACCTCCCAGACAAGGCGAGATTTGCCGACTCCGGCCTCACCAACGAGAGCCATGATCTGGCCCCGACCGGCGGCGGCTCGTTCGAGCGCTTGGCGTAACAGATCCAGCTCGCTGTCCCGTCCGACGAGCCGCGTGAGACCCCTCGTGGCGGCGGCGTGTAGGCGAGAGCGCATCGGGCCCGTCCCCACCATCTCGTACACCTCGATCGGGGCCTCCAGCCCTTTCACCGGCACCGGGCCGAGTGGCTTCACCTCGACGTAACCCTCGGCCAGGCGCAGGGTGTCGCCGGTCAGGAGCGTGTTTCCGGGACTGGCGAGCTGCTCCATCCGGGCGGCGAGGTGCGTCGTCTGGCCGACGGCTGAGTAGTCCATGTGCAGGTCGCTGCCGATGGCCCGGACTACCACCTCGCCGGAGTTGAGGCCGACGCGAATCTGCATCCCGACCCCGTGGGAGCGCCGGACCCCATCGGCGAAGCGGCGCACCGCCACCTGCATGTCCAGGGCGGCATAGCATGCCCGCACGGCGTGGTCCTCGTGGGCGAGTGGGGCGCCGAACAGGGCCATGATCCCGTCGCCCATCACTTGGTTCACCGTACCTTCGTACCGGTGCACCGCGTCCATCATTAGCGTGAGCACCGGGTCCAGGGTCTGGCGCGCTTCCTCGGGATCGCGGTCGGCGAGCAGCTCCATCGAGCCTTTGAGGTCGGCGAACAACACGGTGACCAGCTTGCGCTCGCCTTCGAGCGCGCTCTTGGAAGTCAGGATCTTCTCGGCGAGGTGCTTCGGTATGTACGACTCGAGCGGGCCAAACCTCGGCCCGGGCGTTGCGGCGGAGACGCCCAAGGCGGTGCCGCAGCCACCACAGAACTTCACGCCGGGCTCGTTGGAGAAGCCGCAGCCAGAACAGGTGAGAGCCAACGGGGACCCACACTCAGCGCAGAACCGCCGCCCGGCGCTGTTGGTCGTCCCACAACGGGGACAGTTCATCGCTTCCCTTCACCTCCCCCGATGACTCGTATCCAGAAGCCGGAGCGTCGCTACGAGGAGCGCCCGGATCTCCCGGTCCCGGGTGAGCAGGGCCTCCTCCCGAACGTCGGGAGTGCTGCCGCCAGCGCTGGGCCCGACAGCGCGGCGACCACACCGTTTGCCGGCCCCGGAGGGGGGTCTGGAGACCGGGCAGGGTGATGATACCTCCCCTCGCGTACGTACGCCCGCTGGGCGGTCTACTCCGCTGCTTGCGCTCCCGCTCTTGGGCTACGTAGAAGGACTTGCAGGTCATAACGCTGCCGACATCGCAAAGAGCGATCAGAATCAGCCCTGCGGCCATCAGCGGTCGTCGCCCAGACGGTCCACCAGATATCCGGACGACAGGTTCGCCACCCACTTCCCCAAGCCGAACACCGCCGGGATCAACGCCGCAACACGTGTTCGAGCTGCCGCTGCAGGAGCTGGAGCTCGGTGAGTTGTGCCTGTACCGCGGACATATCGCATCCATACAGCATCGTCTGCCGCTGTACGACTCGACGCTGGCGTACGCCGCTCCGAAATCGGCGCTCAGCACCTACAGCAAGGGCCTCGCGAACGAAGTCGGACCGAAGGGAGTGCGGGTCAATCTTATCTCGCCTGGCTTCATTGAGACCTCGGGCGCGCACCGGATGATCGCACAGTTGGCCAAGAGCACTGGGATCAGCGCCGGCACCACGAGCTGCGTGAGCAGCAACGCTGGCTCGGGCTGCTGGGGCCCCAATGCTCGAAGCACCCGCGTACCTTCAGAAACGCCTGCACGATGCCCACGAAGACATTGCGGACGAGGGCGCCGGCAGCGCAGACGACGTAGATTCACCGCCAGGCGCCCTGAAAATTGCAGACCGCAGCACGCCAGAATCGCAACCGGCAGGACCCCAACGAGAGGAACCCCACCACGTGCGACCCAACAGCTGATCGATCAGAAAGCCGAACCGGGTCACGCTCGTCGCCACTGTGGTGACGAGGAAGAGCACGGTCCATGCGTGGATCTGTTTTCCAGTGAGCAGGCCAGCCATGACGACACATCCGGCGCCGACCCGGTCTCGCTTCTGCGCGTAGCATGATCCAGGTGTCCCCCAGTTCTTGACCCGCTCTCATCCGTCTACCGGCGTCATGGGACCCGTTCTTCTCAATGTGCTGTCGGCTGCACGCGCCTTCGTTCCCGCCCCACCCGTCGCTTCTCGACGGCGACGTGAAGCAAGTGGCTCAGCCGCCGTTGCGCGTCAGCCCACGCCTTCCTCCCCAATTCGCGGAGGACCTTGTCTTGCGCCTGGGCCCAGAGCGGCCGCGCCACCTCCAGGGCACGTCTCCCCTTCGCTGTGAGCCGCATGGCCTTGATGCGCCCGTCGGGGTGCGAAGCACGCTCGATCACACCATTGCGCTCCAGAAGGTTGAGGCTTCGCGTCAGCGTCGTCTGGTCGATGGCCAGCGTGTCCTCGAGCTGCTTCAGGTTCGCCTCGCCTAGGCGCGCGATGGTCGCGAGAATGCTGAACTGAGTCACCCGGAGACCGCTCGGCCGCAAGACGTCGTCGTATAGCTGCGTCACTACGCGGGTGACCATCCGGAGCGTATTGCAGATACAGGGCGACAGCCGTCCGGCGTCGTGCCCGCCCGCCGCTCTCGCACCTTGTCGCTTCATGGAGTCATCCTACCAGGCACCAGCTTGACAGGCAAACGTTTTCCATGTAATACCATGTAATACAATGTTACATAATGTATACACATCTACTTGTGAATCCCACGAGCCCCGGCCGACATCTCAAGGGGCAGGAGGAACCAAGCCGTGAAGCAAAGCGGGCATGACGCGCCCGAGACGACCCACCTAACCGAGCAGAACTTCGATGAAACGCTGGTCGCGACCGGGGGGCTCGTGCTGGTCGACTTCTGGGCCGAGTGGTGCGGCCCATGCCGGGCGATCGCGCCGGTCCTCGAGCAGCTGGCCGAGGCCTCGCAGGGCCGGGTGACGTTGATGAAGGTCAACGTCGACGAGAGCCCCGCGCTGGCGGCTCGGTACGAGATCCGGTCGATCCCGACGATCCTGTTCGTCAAGAAGGGCGCGGTCGTCGAGCGGGTCGTCGGTGCGCTCCCCAAGGCCGGGCTGCAGCGACGTATCGAGCGCGCGAGTGTCGGATCATGACGAGCGCCGGACCGGCCGAGGCTCTGGAGCAGGGCGTCACGCTGCGCAATGGCGCCGCGGTTCGACTCCGCCCGATCCATCCCGACGACGCGCCTCGCCTGATGGCGCTGTGTCAGCGCTTGACCCCGCGGACGGTGTACCAGCGATTCTTCTCCATTCGGCGGCGCCGCCCGGAGGAGGCGCACGCCTTCGCCAATGTCGACTATCGCCAGCGGATGGCGGTCGTCGCCGAGGTCGACGTTGAAGGGGAGCCCCAACTGATCGGCGTGGCGCGGTACGGCCCTTCGGATGAAGGGACCACCGCCGACATCGGTCTCGTCGTGGCGGACGGCTGGCAAGGACTCGGCCTCGGCTCGCTCCTCCTCGAGGAGATCCTTCGTGCGGGAGAGGAGCGTGGCATCCACCAGTTCAGCGCGGACGTGCTGACGGAAAATCGCCGCGTGCTCCGCCTGCTCGCCCGGCACACGGCTATCACGCGGCGGACGGTGGACAGCGGAGTCACCAGCGTCGTGTTCGGTCGCCGTGCGAACTCCGCCCTCGAGGCCACGAGACACGGAGGCTTCTAACATGCGGATCGCCGTGCTCGGATCGGGCGGGATCGGCGGATATTACGGGGTGCTTCTCGCGAAAGCGGGGCTCGACGTCACGTTCATCGCGCGCGGCGCGCACCTGGAGGCGATGCAGCAACGGGGCCTCACGGTGCGAACCCCGGAGGGAGAGTCCACGATCCCTGTCACGGCGGTCGCCGACACCAAGAGCGCCGGCCCCGCCGATCTCGTCCTCTTCTGCGTGAAGTCGTACGACACGGAGCCTGCGGCTCGGGCGCTGGCGCCGCTTATCGCCCGGGACACCGCGGTGGTCACCTTCCAGAACGGTCTCGACAACGTCGAGACGATCGCCTCTGTCGTTGGCTCCGAGGCGGTGCTCGCCGGCGCCGTCTACATCGCGCTCCAGCTCGCCGGGCCCGGCGTGGTCCTTCGCACCGGCGGCGAGGGCACCATCGTCTTCGGCGAGCTCACCCGGGCCCTGACCGAACGGGTCGCCCGGATCGCCGGCGCATTCCAGCAGAGCGGCGTTCCTCACCAGGTCTCGACCGACATCAATCGTGTGCTGTGGGAGAAGTTCCACTTCATCGCCGGCGTCGGTGGCGTGACGGCACTGGCGCGCTCTGCCATCGGCCCACTCCTCGCGAGCGTCGAGGGCCGGACGCTTCTCACCACCTCATGCGAGGAGATCGCGGCCGTCGCGCTGGCGGAAAGGGTTCCGCTTGCGGCCGACGCCGTGGATCGCGTCGTCGCGCAGGCCGCGACGCTCCCCCCGCAGTGGCGATCGTCGATGGCCCGAGACCTCGACGACGGCCGTCGTCTCGAGGTGGAGGCGCTGAGCGGCGCCGTCGTTCGACGAGGCTTGGCGCACGGCATTCCGATACCGGTCCATCAAACGATCGCCGCCTGCCTGTCGGTTCATCAGCCAACGACCGCGGCGACGCATTAGACACCCGCACACGCGGTCGTTCGAGCGAAAAAAGGAGACTTCGATGCGACTCGCAGACAAAGTAGCCATCGTGACGGGCGGCGGAACCGGAATCGGCGCGGCCATTGCGACGACGTTCGCGCGTGAAGGAGCGAAAGTGACCATCACCGGCCGGCGCAAAGAGCCGCTCGATGAGGTCGCCGATGCGATCGCCAAGGCCGGCGGCCACGCGCTCGCCGCGCCAGGCAGTGTCACCGACGAGGCCGAGGTTCAGCGCGCCGTGCAGGCGACCCTCGCGACCTTCGGGCGCGTCGACGTGCTGGTCAACAACGCCGGAAGCCTGTTGCACGGCGGCCCGCTGCACGAGACGGCCGATGAGATCTGGGATGGCGTGATGGACGTGTTCCTCAAAGGCGTGTTCCGCTTCTCACGGGCGGTCATCCCTCACATGCAGCGCCAGGGCGGCGGCTCGATCGTCAATATCGGCTCGGTCCTCGGGCTGAAAGCTTCCCCAGCCTTTCCGGTCCACCCCTACGCCGTGGCGAAGGCCGGCGTGGCCATGCTCACGAAGACGATCGCGGTGCATTACGCGAAGGACGCCATCCGCTGCAACTGCGTCGCGCCCGCACTCACCGAGACGCCGCTGACGGAATCGCGGCTGAAGGATGCCACGGTGCGAACCGCGATGGCGGCTCAGTACCCCCTCCGTCGGCTCGGCAGGCCCGACGACATCGCCCAGGCCGTGCTCTATCTCGCGTCGGATGACGCCGCGTGGACGACCGGGACGATCATCACGGTCGACGGCGGAATCATGGCGCAGTAGGGCTCGTCTGGAGGAACGATCCATGCCGACGCCGCTCGACGAGCTCCGCCAACTCGCGCAAGGAAAGCGTCCGCCGCCGCCCATCGCGACGCTGATCGGGTTCACGCTGAGCGCGGTCTCGCCCGGCGAGGCGGTGATCGAGCTGGCGGCGGGCCGGCAACACGCGAATCCCATGGGGGCACTCCACGGGGGTGTGCTGTGCGACATCGCCGACGCGGCCATGGGGATCGCCTACGCCAGCACGCTGGCGGAGGGCGAGACTTTCGCGACCGTCGAGCTGAAGATCAATTTCCTGAAGCCAGTGTGGACGGCCAAGCTCCGGGCGATCGGGCGGATCGTCAAACGCGGGAACACTCTGGGGTTCGTCGAGTGCGACATCACCGACGAGCAACAGAGCCTCGTGGCGAGGGCGTCGTCGACGTGCATGACGCTTCGCGGGGAGCAGGGGCATGGACGCTGAGGCTCGAAGGGCCGGGGTGGCCCTGCGTGTGCTCAATGAATCCCGGTGCGACGTCGTGGCTCCGTTAGCGACAACTCCCCGCTTCGACACGCGAACCCGCGTGCTGCTCGAGGGGCCCATCGTGAGCACGCTCCTGCGGCTCGCAACGCCGAACGTGCTGGTCATGTTCGTGCAGGCGTCCGTCGGGCTCATCGAGACGTATTTCGTCGCCAGGCTCGGCACCGATGCGCTGGCGGGCGTGGCGCTGGTCTTCCCCGTGCTGATGCTGATGCAGATGATGTCGGCGGGGGCCATGGGCGGTGGGATCTCGTCCGCCATCGCCCGCGCGCTGGGCGCCGGACGTCGCGCCGAGGCTGATGCGCTGGTGGTCCATGCGCTCGCCATCGCCGTCGGTTTTGGGCTCCTCTTCATGCTCGCCGGGCTGGGGACCGGCCGGTGGCTCTACAGTGCGATGGGCGGGAGCGGCGCGTCCCTCGCCGCGGCGCTGACCTACTCCAGCGTGGTCTTCTCGGGGGCGATCCTGATCTGGGTCTTCAACTCGCTCGCGAACGTGATCCGCGGCACCGGCAACATGGTGGTCCCGGCCGTGGTCACCTCGGCCGGCGCGGCGGCGCTGATCCCCCTGTCCCCGTGCCTCATCTTCGGCTGGGGACCGTTCCCGCGGCTCGGCGTCGCCGGTGGCGCCGTCGCGGTGATCGCCTACTACGTCTTCGGAAGCCTCGCCCTGGCCGCCTATCTTCGCGCGGGGCGCAGCGTCGTCCGCCTCTCGTTCACTGACGTTCGCTTCCGCTGGCCGCTGTTCCGCGACATTCTGCGAGTAGGCGCGGTCGCCGCCCTGATCACGGTCCAGACGAACCTCACGATCGCCATCGCGACCGGATTCGTCGGCCGCTTCGGACCCGCCGCGATCGCGGGCTACGGGATCGGCTCGCGCCTTGAGTACCTTCTGGTCCCTCTCGTGTTCCGGCTCGGTGGCCCGCTCGTCGCCATGGTGGGAACCAACATCGGTGCGGGCCGGAGTGACCGCGCGCTGCGCGCGGCCTGGATCGGCGCCGGAATCGCTGCGGGCCTCACCGAGATCATCGGGCTCTGTGCCGCCGCCGTCCCGCACGCGTGGCTCTCGCTGTTCGGCACGGACCCCGCAATGCTCGACGCCGGCTCGCGCTATCTGCGCGCGGTCGGCCCGTTCTACGGTCTGTTCGGGCTCGGCCTGGCGCTGTACTTCGCGTCGCAGGGCGCGGGGCGGCTCTCCTGGCCACTGCTCGCGAACCTGACGCGGCTTGCGATCGCGGCCGGCGGGGGCTGGCTGGCCCTGCGATGGAGCGGCGACGTCTCCTATGTCTTCGTCGCGCTCAGTGCGGCGCTTGCCGCCTTCGGGCTGATGAATGCTGGGGCTGTCGCGAGCGGCGCCTGGTTCGGCCCGGTCGCCTGGCCACGGCCGCGCGGCCTCGTTCGTGAAGAGGATCCATGGAAATGACCGGCCGATTTCTCGAAGACTTTGCCGTCGGGCAGATCTTTCGCTCCGGTCGGCTGCAGATCGACAGGGAGCGAATCAAGACATTTGCCGCCGAGTTCGACCCGCAGCCGTTCCATCTCGACGAGGACGCCGCGCGCGCCACGATATTCGGGGGACTGGCCGCCAGCGGTTGGCACACCGCCGCGGTCACCATGCGGCTGCTGGTCGAGAGCGACCTCAAACCCGCCGGCGGCATCGTGGGCGCCGGCTTCGATGAGTTCCGCTGGCCACGGCCCGTGCGGCCGGGGGATGAGTTGCGCGTCGAGAGCGAGGTCCTCGAGGTGCGGCCGTCGAGGTCGCGTCCAGATCAGGGATTGATCACGGTGCGAACGAACACGCTCAACCAGAACGACGAAGCCGTTCAGGTCACCATCGGGAATCTCGTGGTACCGCGCCGCCGGACGCAGGACGGCGAGCACGCGTAACGGGTCCAGCGCTGGAGACGGCCCAGCACTCCGTGATGGACACGGCCATGGCAAAAGGGCGCCCGCACAGCGAATGGCTCGTCACGGTTGCGGCCGCTGCACTCCTCATGGTCACGATGGGCGCGCGGCAATCGCTCGGGCTCTTCGTGTCGCCGCTCAACCGCTCGACCGGGCTCGGCATCACCACTATCAGCCTTGCGCTCGCCCTCGCGCAACTGACCTGGGGCGCGATCCAGCCCGTGGCCGGCGCGGTGGCGGATCGCTACGGTCCCGGGAAAGTACTGATCGCGGGGCTGATCGTGTTGTCGATCGGGACGGCAATGACGCCGTTCATGGCCTCGGCATTCGGGCTCGTGGTCTCGCTCGGCATCCTGTCGGCGATCGGCTCCGGTGCGGGCAGCTTTTCGGTATTGATCGGCGCGGCAGCGCAGCGCCTCGCGATCGAGCAGCGCGGCAAGGCGGCCGGCATCATCAACGCCGGTGGATCGTTCGGGCAATTCGTTTTCGCGCCGATCTCACAAGCGCTGATTCAGATGCTCGGGTGGATGGGGGCGATGTGGTCGCTCGCGGGGATCACGTTGGCCGCCATGCCCCTCGTCCGCCTCGTGAGCCCGGATGCGCCCCGGCTGCACAGCGCCGCCGCCACTCGGTCTGCGCCGTGGCGGGCCACACGCGACGCCATGGCCGACCGAAGCTATCTCCTGCTGCACGCCGGCTTCTTCACGTGCGGGTTTCATGTTGCCTTCCTCGTGACCCATCTGCCGGGCGAGGTCAACCTCTGCGGCCTCTCGCCATCGGTGGCGAGCTGGGCGCTGGCCCTCATCGGCCTGGCGAACATCGTTGGCAGTCTCATCGCCGGGGCGTCCACCGCGCGTTTCCGCAGCAAGTACATTCTTGCCGTCATGTACGGCTCGCGCGCGCTGTTGATCGGCTGGTACCTGCTCGCACCGAAGACCGAATCGACGTTCTATATCTTTGCGGTGGGCCTGGGGCTCACCTGGCTCGCAACGGTGCCGCCCACCGCCGCGATCGTCGGCAAGCTCTTCGGGATCCGGTATCTCGCCACTCTCTTCGGTCTCACCCTGCTGTCGCATCAGGTCGGCGGGTTCCTCGGCGCGTATCTCGGCGGGATCGCGCTCGCCCAATCCGGCGATTATCAGTGGATGTGGTACGCCGATATGGGGCTGGCGGCCGCCGCGGCGATCATCAATCTCCCGATACGAGAGGCTCGCGTTGAGCCATTAGCGGTGCCCGCGTGATCATCGTCCGGAGGCGGTCCTCGGGACGCGAGGCACGCTCGATCACACCAGCGTCCTGCAACAGGCTGAGGCTGCGCGCCAGCGTCGTCTCATGGATGGCAAGCGCGTCCTCGAGCTGCTTCGCATTCGCCTCGCCTGGGCGGACGATGGTCGGGAGAATGCTGAACCGAGTGACCCGGAGACCGCTCGGCCGCAGGAGGTCGTCGCCCAGCGGCGCCACCACGCGGGTGACGATGCGGAGCCGTGTTGCCGAGGCAGGGCGAGCCTTCACCAGATCGACCACGCCGTGCAGGGTCACCGCCTACCCGTCGGGCAGCTCGGTAGGGCGGCCACGAATATCGTCAAGCTCGGAGGTAATCGCCCTCCTCGCCGGAACTCGGGATGACCGTCGGATCGTGCTACTCATCGGGACGGTGGCCGCGCTCCTCGGCACGGTGGTACGCCTCGCACTGGAGCTCGCGCGTGTGCTCGCGGATCACGATCCGCTCCGTCGGGGCACCGGGTGCGACGATCTCGCGCACCAGGGCGTTCCCGAGGCCCTCCTGAACAAGTCCGCGACGTCCTCCTGTTCACGGGCTGGTCGTGCCGCCTCGACCAGAAGCCGCGCCAGCAGGCGATGACGCCGGCGCGATCCGGGGTGTCCGAGAGCCGTGAGCCGCGAAGCCTGCAATTCGTCCGCGACTGCGCGCTCGCCGCCAGCCCAGCGCACTCCCGGTCCCTGTTGAATTTGCAGCAGCGCCTCCGGCACCGTCTTCCTCGGCGGCGGTCGAGCGGGGGAGCTTCCGCGAGGTAGCGGGCGGCGATGATTACGGTAGAATAAGGGCGTGGCTATCGTCAGCGGTCTCGTGTCCAGATCGGCCGATCCTCAACCGGCGCCGGCAGCGGATCCCAAGGTGTTTCCCTTCCGCTGCGAGCTGAGCCTGGCCCCGCTGATCACCTTCTGGACGCAGACGTCCGCCTACCACGAGTTCGGCCGCGGGCCGCTCCCCAGCATCGTCCGGGAGAAGGTCCGGCAAGCGCCCGGGCTGGCAGGCGTGATCGAGGACCTATCGATCATCGGGCAGCACAAAGAGCTCGTCGACCTCATGATGACGGCGATGTTCCCGCCGGCATTCTGGGAGCAAGAGTACGGGGCCGCGCTCTTTCCGTTCCAGCTGCGCGCCTTCTACGCCACGTCCGCCTTCCGCCGCTCGCTCATGAACGATGACGGGACGCTCCAGGGCCGGGTGAATCTGGACCAGCAGCGACTGGGGGCCGTAAAGATCCTGCTCGCCTATGAGTTGATTCTCCAACGAACGTACGGGATCGGCCTGGGCGTCGAGGCCCCCGTCATCTTCACCACCGTCGATCCCGCCACGAAGCTGGACCGGCACTTTCAGATGCAGATCGACTGGCGCTTCGTGGAGGTCGAGTGCATCGGTCCAGTGCCGCCGCTGACGGATGCAGTCCGGCGGCGGCTCCAGACCGGCCACATCGACGTCGATCTTTTCCGCCACTTGCTTCCGCCGGAGAAGTTCGTCCTGCGCGGCTTCATGATCCTGAAGGCCGTCGACGTCACCGACCAGGAAGTCCTCTCCTCGCTCAAGCGGGACCTCATCGACAAGGAATCCATCGTGTCGAGTGCCCGCTTCCAGAGCCTGCAGGCGAAGCTGCGGACATTGTTCCGGCGACCTGCTCTGGACCTGGGCCTGGCCGCCGTGGAGGGCGACCGGGTGCTCGTCCTCAACGACGCCTCGAGCCACGAGCACGCCTGCATCTACGCGGACTCGGCGCACCACAAGACGTCGGAGTTCGCGGGGTCTCTCTACGAGCGGGCGGTTCGCGAGGGCCGCCCCGTCATCATCGACGACCTCATGACCTGGCCCGACCGGACGAGGATCGAAGATGAGCTGATCCGGGACGGGGTCCGGAATGTCGTCGCCGCGCCCCTTCACTACCAGGACGAGGTGATCGGCACCCTGGAGCTGCTCTCGCCCAACGCCGGCGACCTGAACGCGACGCATCTTCTCAAGCTCGAGGAAGTGCTGCCGCTGTTCTCCATGGCTGTCCAGCGCAGCGTGGAGGAGCTGAACACGCGCATCCAGGCCCTCATCAAGGAGAAGTGCACGGCGATCCACCCGACGGTCGAGTGGCGCTTCCGCAAGGCCGTGCTCAACGGCATCGAGCGGCAGCGGGTAGGCACCCTCAGCGTCGGCACCGACATGGAGCCGATCGTCTTCGAGGGCGTGCACCCCCTGTACGGGCTCGCCGATATCCGTGGCTCTTCGGTGCAGCGGGGCCTCGCCATCCAGGCCGATCTGCTGACCCAGCTCCGCCTGGCCGCCGCCGCGGTCCAGGCGGCCGGTCAGGCGCGGTCTCTACCCGCGCTCGACGAGCTCGGCTACCGCATCGACAAGCACATCGCCAAGATCGAGCGCAGTCTCAACTCGGGCGACGAGGTCTGGATCATCGCCTTCTTGCGCACTCACGTCGAGAGCCTGTTCGATTACCTCGGCGAGTTCGGCCGCGAGGTCCGCGCCCGGATCGAGGCGTATCGGAGTGCGCTCGATGCGCGGCTGGGCACGGTCTACCGCCAGCGCCGGTTGTTCGAGGAAAGCGTCACCCGCATCGCGGAGGCCATATCGTCCCAACTGGACCGGGAGGAACAGGCCGCCCAGGAGATGTTCCCGCACTACTTCGAGAAGCAGAAGACGGATGGCGTCGATTACCAGATGTACGTCGGCGCCAGCCTGCTGGAGGATGGCCGCTTCGACCCGATTTGCCTGAAGAACCTGCGCCTGTGGCAGCTCATGCTCACGTGCGGGATCGCGGTCCGCGCCCATCAGCTCCACGATAGCTTGCCGGTGCCGCTCGAGACGACACACCTGATCCTCGTCCAGCACACCCCGCTCTCGATCCGGTTTCGCTTCGACGAGAAGCGGTTCGATGTCGATGGCGCCTACGACATCCGCTACGAGATCGTCAAGAAGCGAATCGACAAAGCTGTCGTCGAGGGTACGACCGAGCGCGTGACCCAACCCGGCAAGATTGCCATCGTCTATAGTCAGCCCGGCGAGGCGCAGGAGTACCGGAGTTACATCGAGTACCTGCAGAGTCTCGG
>WNFV01006763.1_pt1 | contig 14962 bp, 13 predicted proteins | sample 5400101 | NCBI WGS metagenome assembly WNFV01 (sample SAMN13153361, study PRJNA577476) | soil metagenome | isolation source: 115 cm soil or saprolite under grassland replicate 1 | place: USA:California | collected 2016-06-15 | reverse complement strand
GACGGATTTATTCAGCGGCAGTTCGCGCTTGACGCCGTACTCGGGGATGACGACCTCCTCTCCGCAGGCCCCTTCGACCTGGCGCACGAACTCTATTCGCGCTGGGACGCCTTGCCTGAGGTTGAAACTGGACGGTTGATACCCTTCGGCGCCAAGAATGACTTTCACAGTCTGGACCTCGGCGCCGTCTTGCCGCGCGCGAGTGGACTCGCGCTCCTGCGCCGCTGAGGCGCCCGGGGCTGTTACCTGTTCGGGATTGGGCCTGCGGATTTCGGGTCGAGGCCGGCTTTCCTGTCCTGCCCCCGCGTTGGCCGCCAGCGCGTCCCGCGTGGCGGCGCTCCCATAAGGGTATAACTCCGCAGGGTTGACCCTGACCCAGACGTAATCATAAGCAGACGCCGGCAAGTCTTCCTTCAATTGAAAGTCATAGACCTTCGTCGGGCCGCCGAACTTATCTTCAAATGTAGTGATCTCGAACCGGTAGCGCGACGGGTGGCCGAAGCCCTGGATGTCCGAATAGCGCCAGTAACGCGAGTGCTCTGGCTTATCCGCCGACTCGTAACTCACGCGGTCGGGATATATTTTCAGCGCGCCTTCGCACCCGCCAAAGGCATGCAGATGTTTGACCGCGGTCCCAAACTTCGGCTCCCCATCGGGCGCTGGCGCCACGCTCGTCGCCACCTGGCGCGACGCTTTGGCCACCAATAGCGCGCTGACCTCCGGCGTGATCTTCCCTTCAAGCAGCCTGAACCTGAATATCCGATCGCGCCCCAACATCTGCCGTTGATCTTCGTAGGTCAAAATCTCAAGCACGGTCGGCGACTCAATCTTGATTTGCTGAATGTCCTTGTATTGCCAGGATCGGGACTCATTCTTCTGATCTGTCTTGTACTCGATCCCGTCTGGTGTGATGACGAGCGTCCCGCGATGGTTCCGAAGCAGGCGCTCGCGTTCCACCGGGAACTCAGAGGTTTGCGCCGCCGCCGTCACAGGCAGCAAGAGGAACACCGAAGCAAAAATCACAAGCATTCGTCTCATCATTGTACTCTCCTCAATCTATGATCGATCGCCTGCATACCCCGCTCTTTCACGCGGCCGGCGGGCCGTCCCGAGGATGTGGGGCGACACGGGGGCCAGCAGGAAGCAGAGCTTAAATGGGAACTCGCGGCAGGACTCGATGACGAATCCCGCCCCTTCGATGGCGGCCCGCGTGTAGCGGCTCGTATGGCAGCCGCCGAAAGTGCGCGGCCAGAAGAGCGCGTCCACCGCGCGCTGTAGCCTGGCAAGACCGTGGCTATCGGCGCGGACGTGCTCGTAAAAACGCAGCTCGCCTCCCGGGCGAATGACCCGGAACAGCTCCGACAGCGCCCTGGCCGGATCACGGACGGAGCAGAGCACTAACGAGACGACGCCAGCGTCGAAGGAAGCGTCCTCCGCCGGAAGCCGTTCGGCGACGCCATCAGTGACCGTCACGGGGACGGGCGCTGTCCCGAAAGGCGAAGTTGATCCCGTTGCCGGCGCCGACTTCGATCACGCGTCCGGAAAGTCCGGCGAGCAGATCCCGCCTGTGGCCGGCCTCCCCCTTGTCCAGCGCCGCGTGGCTAGTCAGCGCAAACAGCCGCGAGAAAATCAGGTGATAGACTGTGTGTTGAACCTGTTCCATCAGAACCGCCTCCGAATTGCTAATTACCTTCACGTCCGACTTCCGGCGCGGGCTTCGTGGAATTCGTCCGAGCGACTCGCCTCACATGATTCCGCTCAACCCCTTGTTTCCCGATCGCAATCGCCGCCAGGACTGCCGGGACGTAGTTGATAGTCTCCTGAGGTAGAAGCCCTCGCCCGCTCATATGCCAGAAATCCTTGATCCCGGTCTTCTCGATGACCTTCAGCACCCGGTACTCTCCGGCGTTGTATGCCGCCAGAGCCAGATGCCAATCACCGAACATCTCGTAGAGGTCGTGCAAATAGCGGGCCGCAGCGCGAGTGGACTTTTCCGGATCGTGTCGCTCGTCGAGAGCGCCTGATTGTTTCAGCCCGTACCGCCTGCCCGTGCCGCGCACGAACTGCCAGATGCCTGCGGCCCCGGCGACGGATTGGGCATAAGGGTTGTAGGCGCTCTCGACCAGCCCGAGATAGATCAAATCCTCCGGCACGCCTTCCTCCCGGAAAACTTTTCGCATCATCTGCTCGTACCGGTTGAGCCGTCCGAGAGCGACTCGAACACCGTCCCGCCCCTTGCCACGAAAGTACTTGATAAACCGCTGGACCTGCCCGTTGTCGGCGACCGAGATCTGATTTCCGGGCGCGAACGGCAGGGCGGCATCTTCGGTCAACGCCGCAATGTCGCGTGAGAGTTTCAGGAAATACTCGCGTACGCCAGGTTCGTAAAATACTTCCTCCTCTATTGAAAGGATGGTTTGCCGGGCCAGGTCAAATTTGACCTCGGCCCCCTTACGATCCCCCCTCTTGCTCATCGCGACGCCTTCTTGATGGAGGCTGTGCGCCCGGCCGAGGAGTTCGGCTATTTCAGCTTCACGCTCCAGCTTTTGCCTCAACCTGTCGAGCATCGCCTGTGTCTCCTTCGGCAAGCCGGTCTGGCCCCCTTGTTGTGAAGCCGCTTGAGTAGGCGCCGATGCGCCGCTCTGCGCCCTGGCCGCTGGCGCAATCAGGCCTGCCAGGAAGAGTTCGAGGAATACAACTATGTGGGCAAAAATTCTCATCCGCTACCCCCTTCCGCGTTGGCGAGTCTTTTCACTTCAAACCCTTTCCAGATTTCGTAGATCGCCGGATAGACCAGCAGTTCGAGAATGAACGAGGTGAAGATGCCGCCGATCATCGGCGCGGCTATCCGGCGCATGACGTCCGAACCCGCCCCCGTAGACCACATAATGGGAACCAGTCCCATAAACATGACGCCGACGGTCATCACCTTGGGCCTGAGGCGCTTCACCGCGCCGTCCTCAATCGCCTCTTTCAGATCGGCGATGGATCTCATTTTTCCTTTTGCTTTCCTCTCTTCGTAGGCCAGGTCAAGGTACAGCAGCATGAACACGGCGGTCTCCGCGTCCACGCCGAGCAGCGCGATCAACCCCACCCAAACGGCGATGCTCATGTTGTAATCGAGGAAGTAGAGCAACCAGACGGCGCCGATGGCCGAAAAAGGCACAGCGAGTAGAATGATCATCGTCTTGACGAATGACCCGGTGTTGAAATAGAGAAGCAGAAAGACGATGAACAGTGTGATCGGGACGACTATCCAGAGGCGCTCAATCACCCGCTGCAAGTATTCATACTGCCCGCTCCAGGCCAGGTTGTAGCCAGCAGGCAGTTTAACTTTCTCTGCAACCACCTTTTTGGCTTCTTCCACATAGCCGCCCATATCGCGTCCCGCCACGTCGACATAAAGACGCCCCGCCTTGAATCCTTCCTCGTTGTTGATCATCGGCGGGCCTGTCCGCAGCGTGATGTCGGCAAGTTGAGCTATCGGAACCTGCGCTCCTGTCGGCGTCGGCACGAGGATCCGGCTCAGTTTGGGCAGAGTGTCGCGAAGCTCGCGCGCGTAGCGGACGTTGACCGGGTAACGTTCTCGCCCTTCGATGGTGGTGGTGATGTTCTTCCCGCCGATCGCCGATTCGATAATGTCGTTCACGTCATTGACGCTCAGATTGTAGCGGGCCGCCTCTTCGCGCTTCACCTGGAAATCGAGGTAATAGCCTCCGGTCACCCGCTCGAAGAATGCGCTGCGGGTTCCGGGGACATCTTTCAGCGCGCGTTCGAGCTCCACGCCGATCTTCTCGATGGTGGTCAAATCCGCTCCCAGCACCTTGATTCCGACGGGCGTACGGACGCCGGTGGTGATCATGTCGATGCGAGTGCGGATGGGGAATAGCCAGGCGTTGGCGTATGAGGGGATCTGCACTGCGCGGTCCATCTCATCAATGAGGTCTTCCCACTTCATCGGCCTCTCTTCAGGCCAGACCTTCCTCAACCCCTTCTTCAGAAACTCCGGCGCCCAGCTCGAATACCAGCGATCCTGGCGCGCCTTTCGCCACTGCTCTTCAGGCTTCAAGACCACGGTCGTTTCCACCATGCTGAGCGGCGCCGGGTCGGTTGAGGTCTCCGCCTTGCCGACCTTTCCAAATACGCTCTGCACTTCGGGAAACTGCTTAATGAGCTTGTCTTGAATCTGGAGATATTTGTCGGCCTCGGTCACCGAGATTCCGGGGAGTGTAATCGGCATGTAGAGAATGCTGCCCTCATTGAGCGGCGGCATAAACTCCGATCCCAGTTTTTTGAAGATGGGTACGGTGGCCACGACGAGCAGCAGAGCCAATGTTATGACCAGCCACTTGTGATTCAGCACGAACCTGACCGCCGGATGATAGATGCGCATCAGAGGACGGCTGATCGGATGCCGCTCTTCGCTGTGAATCTTTCCTACCACAATGGCATTGGTAACTTTGGCCAGCCAGCGCGGACGAAACCGAAATCCTTCGGTGCGCATGAAAAGCAGTCGCAGCGCCGGGTCGAGCGTGATGGCCAGCACCGCCGCAATCGCCATCGAGAAGTTTTTGGTAAACGCCAGCGGCTTGAACAACCGCCCCTCCTGGTACTGGAGCGCAAAGATCGGCAGGAAGGAGACGGCGATCACCAGCAGCGAAAAGAAACTCGGCCCACCTACCTCTTTGACCGCGTCAATAATGACGCGCGTCGCACTCCCCTGTCGCCCTTCGGCCTCCCAGTGTTCCAGCTTTTTGTGCGTCTGCTCGACCACCACGATGGCCGCGTCCACCATCGCGCCGATCGCAATGGCAATCCCGCCCAATGACATAATGTTCGACGTCAACCCCGTGCCGTACATCGGGATGAAGGAGAGGAGCACGGCAATGGGAATGGTGATAATGGGAATGGTCGCGCTCGGGACGTGCCACAGGAAGATCAGGATGACAATGCTGACGATGATCAACTCCTCAATCAAAGTATGCTTGAGCGTATCAATGGATCGTTGAATCAGATCGGACCGGTCGTATGTGACAGCGACTTCGACTCCTTCCGGTAAAGAAGGGGCGTTCTCCTTCAATTTAGCCTTGACGCGCCCGATCACGTCCATGACGTTCTGGCCGAATCGCACCACCACGATGCCGCCGGTCACCTCTCCCTCGCCGTTGAATTCGGCGACCCCGCGGCGCATGTCGGGGCCGAGTTCCACTCTGGCAACGTTCTTGACGAGAACCGGCGTGCCCTGGCCGTCAGACCCGACCGACAGGTTTTCAATGTCGTCCAGACCCCGGATGTAGCCACGCCCGCGCACCAGGTATTCCTTGCCCGTGAACTCCACCACTCGACCGCCGACCTCGTTGTTGCTGTTGCGAATGACGTCCATTACCCTGTTGAGGGGCAAGTTATAGGCGAGCAATTTGTTGGGATCGACGTTCACCTGGTATTGCTTCACGAATCCGCCGACCGTGGCTACTTCGGCGACGCCCGGAACGCTCTCCAACCAGTAGCGCATGTACCAATCGTTGAAGGAACGCATCTGGGCCAGATTATTCTTGCCGGTCTTGTCCACAAGGGCGTATTCGAACGCCCATCCCACCCCCGTAGCGTCAGGCCCCAAAGTCGGATTCACCCCTTCCGGAAGTTTTCCCTGTATCTTGCTCATATATTCGAGCACGCGACTGCGTCCCCAGTAGATGTCGGTACCTTCATCGAAAATGACGTAAACATAAGAGAAGCCGTAGTCGGAGATTCCGCGGACAACGCTGACATTCGGCGCGGCCAGCATTGATGAGACGATCGGGTAAGTAATTTGATCCTCCACCAGGTTGGGGCTGCGACCGGGCCATTCCGTGTAAATGATCACCTGCGGGTCCGAAAGATCGGGAATCGCGTCCAGAGGAACATTCCTCATGGACCAGACGCCGATCACGACCAGCGACAAAACCAAAGCGACGACAAGCCCCCGATGCGTGGCGCAGAATTCGATAATTGCGTTGATCATGTTTTCTTCCTCAACGGGCGGTAATAGTTGTTTGCGCCGACCCGAGCGTCTGGCCGCCCTTCTTCACCGTAACTGTCGTCTGCCAGGACCAGGCCATCGGAATGTCTATCGTCCCCGCATACTGACCGTTGCCCGCCGGCTTGAGCGTCGATTTCGAGGTCATCGGGACCATGCTCCCCATTTGCGGCATAAAGAGCGTCACTTCCACTTCGGCGTCGTTCACGGGATTGCCCGAGGCGTCTTTTACATTGAGACGAATTGCGTTCTGCCCCACTTTGGCGGCTTTCGGCTCCAGGATTTCAATTCCTAGTTTGGACGCCGGGGCGGCAGCCGCGCCGCCCTCCTGGCCCGGTTTTCCCATGTTGGCGAAAGCGCCTTTCAAGCGGCTTTCGGAGTCGAGAATGAAGTTGGCGGCTGTGACCACGCGCTCGCCTGCTTCCAGCCCGCTCTCGATCGCGTAGAAGACTCCCGCTTCCGGACCTAGCTTCACTGCGCGCGGTTCTAAATAGCCGTTGCCCTTGTCCACGAAGACGTATTGCTCTGTCCCGGTGTCCAGCACGGCGTCTTGCGGCACGACGAGCTTTCTCCCTAGATTGACCTTGAGCTTCGCGTTGACGAACATATCGGGCTTGAGAACAGAGTTCGGATTGGTGAACCCTATACGGATCTTCCCGGTGCGAGTCTTCTCTTCCAGGTAGGGGTAGACGAAGGTGATCTTTCCCCGCAGCGTCATCTTCCCGGTGTTATACGGGAACTCGACATCTACCGGCTGGCCCACCTTGACGAAAGGCAGCTCATACTCGTAGACCTCGCCATTGATCCAGACTGTCGAGAGGTCGACGATGGTGTAGAGGTCCATTTCTGGATTGACGAATCTTCCGTGATGGTAAGCCGCGCGCTCGGTGACGACCCCGCTGACCGGCGAGTAGATGGTCAAATCGCGTCTGGCCTTGCCCTCTTTTTCGATGGACTTGATCTGCGCAGACGTGATGTCCCAGAGTTCGAGACGTCTCCGGGCGGCCTCCAACAGCGAGTTGGCGCGCGCCGAGACTCCCTCAAAAGAACTCGTCGCGAATTGACGCTGGGCGCGCAGCGCCAGCAGATATTCCTCTTGCGTGGCCAGGAGGTCGGGGCTGTAGATGGTGAAAAGCGGATCGCCGGCTTTCACGGCCTTCCCGACGTAATCAACAAAGACCTGTTCTATGTAGCCGCTGATTTTGGTATGGATGTGGGTCACTTTGGTTTCGTCGTAGGCCACCTTGCCGACGGCGCGGATCTCTCTGACAAGCGGCTGCTCCACGGCCGGCTCGGAGCGGACGCCGATGAGTTGCTGCCGTTGCGGGTCAATGAAAATCGCATTGGCCGCGGGCGTGGCTTGATTCCCGCCCTCCATTCCTGGCATTCCGGGCATCGCCTGCGACCCTGCGCTATTTTTGCCATCGGCTCCCCCCGGCGCTTTTTCAAGCTTCACCAGTTTCATGCTGCAAATCGGGCAGTTCTCCGGCTTGTTCGATTTAAAGTCCGGATGCATCGGGCAGTAGTAGACACGCGGCGGCGCCTGCTGGGTGTTTGCGCCCGAAGCCTTCCCCATCCAGATCCGGCAAAGTTGATCCCAACCCAGGTATGTCCCGAGACCGGCGGACGCCACAATCAGAGCCGTGACGAGCAGAGTCTTGCGACCCTTCTTACTTCGTCCCGAGACCGGCGCGCTCGATTCGATCTCTTCCGAAGGCGCCGCCGCCCGGCTTTCCTTTTCTTCCAACGGGTTTTGATCTTGCTCAGTCATGCTTCTCTCCTCGCTTCTTTACCGCGTCAGTTCGACTCCGATTAAAGGCTCCAGCTCGGCGAGCGCCTTGAGATACTTCGTCAAATGCTCGTAATAGGTGATCTCGTCGTTCAGCAATTTGATCGAGCTGTCGACAACTGAAAGAAAGTCTACTTTGCCCGTCTCGTAACTCGCGGTCGTGGCCTCGAGCGTGAGCGCCTCCTGCGGCGTGATCACTTCGCCATAGAGCCTCGTCAAACGCCCCGAGGTCGTCGCCCGCAGGTAGGCGTCTTTGAGTTTGAAAAACAACAGCGCCTGATTGTTCGAGTACCGCTCGCGCGAGGCAGCCTCTTCCGCCGCCGCCTCTTCAACAGCGCGCCGCTGCTTGCGCGAGTAGTAGAGCGGGATTCTGGCCGTACCCCCGATCGTCCAGTAATCGCGCAGCCCGCCACGGTTGTGATAAGTGAAAGTGACTCCGAAGTCCGGGTACTTCTCTTTCTCGGCCAGTCTGAGAGCTGACACGCGGCTATCGATCATTCGCCGGTCACGCTTGAGCAGCGGAAAATTTTCGGCGGCCATCGCCTTGAGCTGTTCGAGCGAAAACGGCAGCGGAGGCTTCGCCACGGGCGCGGGGCGAGCGAGCGGCGTGTCGGGCGGGTAATTAAGCAATGCGGTGATCTGCGCTTCGCTGACGCCTTTTTGCTCAGCGAGGGTCTCCAGCCTCTCTTCCAGTCGCGAAATCTCCGTGTTGGCCCTGAGGACGTCGGCCTGGTTTCCCTTTCCGACTTTATAAAGCGCCTCCGCGATCTTGGCGAAACTCTCCATCAATCCGATGTTCTTCTCCACGACCTCCATCGCTTTTGTCGAGTAATGCAGGTCGTAGTAAGCGGCTTTCAGGTTGGCGATGACCTGCTTTCTGGCGAAGTCATACTCCCACCAATGGGCGTCGGCCTCGCTGCTCGCGACTCGCTCTCTCAGGCCGCGCTTCCCGAAAAGGGGAAACTCTTGTGTGAAGCCCAGGTAAACCTCGCTGAAGTCGAACTTGCCGAGTGTGGTGAACGGGACGACGTTCCCCTCGTTATTCTGCCCGAACATCACTATCGGATCTGGCAGCGCGCCCGCCTGGGGAACGCGGGCGCGTTTACCGTCGACTTCTCTCATCCCCGCGCGAATTTCAGGATTCCGCTGGAGCGCTTCCTGTATCAGCCAAGTGAGCGTCAATTGGGTTGGCGGCGCTTGACTGGCGCTCGATAGAGAATCGCCGGGCGTCGCCGGCGCCTGAGCTGAAGCCGGATGCGAAAATCCGGATACGATGGTCAGCGCTATTAGTGAGATCACGAAAAACCTTGGCGCCTGTGATCTGTTCATTGGATAACTCTCCCGGCTAATCATCACTCCCTCCTTCCGTCGAACCTCTATGGACGTTTTGGCCGGCGGCCGCGTAATACCCTTTGCGGCTGCGCACGACCAGGCGCGGCGATCCGGCCGGCGGAGCCACGGTGAGTTTCAGGCGACGCCACTCGCCGCCTCTGGCGATGTTCGTTGGCGCGTAGCCGATGGAATACTGATGGCGCAGTTCCAGCGCGATTCGCTCGAAAGCCGCGTTCATCGCCTCGGAGTCGCCCGGAAAGAAGGACTTCCCGCCGGATGTCGAGGCCAGTTGATCCATTATCATTCCGCCGTTACTGCGCGGCGGCAGCGGGCCGATCAGAATCGTGTAGATCGTTACGCCCGACTCCTGCAACTTCTGCTTGACCTGACCGAAAGTGGAGCGCGAGCGATTGTCCTCGCCGTCGCTGACGACGATCAGCGCCCGCTTCGCATAGCGACTGTCCGCAAGCGCATCGAGGCCGAACGCGACCGCGTCGTAGAGCGCAGTATTGCCCTGCGGATTGACATGGCCGAACTGCGCGAGCAGGGCATCGCTGTCGCGCGTTCTGTCGAGCAGCAGCCTGGCGGACTTATCGAAGCTGATGAGCGAGTATTCGTCTTCGGGGTGGCTCGTCCGAATGAATCGTGCGAGCGCGTCTCTGGCGCGGATTATCTTCTCCCCGCGCATCGAGCCTGAAACGTCGAAGACCACGCCGACGGAGGCGGGCGCGTCCCGGTCGCTGAAGAAGCTGATCTCCTGCCGCACGTCGTCTTCATAGACCGCAAAGGCTCCGCGGTCGAGTCCTGGCACACAGCGTCCCTGTTTGTCCGTCACCGTCACCGTGAGCGATACCAGTTCGGTGCTGATAGTGATTCGGCCGTTGCTGTCTTTTTCCGCTCCCGGCGACGCGAAGGCTCCGGCCTTCGATTTCTGCTGCGCCAGCGAGGTCTGTGGCGCGGCAGACAGAAAGAGAACAATCGCGGACAAAAGCGTGATTCGACGCAGGTCACAGAATTGCCTATTCATAACTCCTCCTGTCGCCAACTGACCACGCCGGATTTTGTGATCCGTCCTTCAAACAAAACCCGCTCCCCCCACAAAATCCGGCGCGGCCGGCTGGATTTATTCCACGATCAATTTGCCCTTGATCATGTTCATCCCGCAGGCGAAGGTGAATTCGCCTTTGTTCGGTGTGAACTCGACTGTGACGGCCTCATTGAGCGGTAGCTTGCGGTCGATCTTGTACTCTTTGATCACGACCTCTTTCGCGCAAGTCTCGTCAGTTTTTCGCACGAAGGTCACTTTGGCGGGGACGCCGGCCTTGAGTTTGAGGCTGGAAGGCTCGAAGCCATTGCTGGTTACCTCGACGGTCGCGGTCTGGGCGTCGTTCTGAAGAGTGGCCTCGGCAGCCGACTCCGGCGCGACGCCTGACCGATTCTTCATCATGCAACAATTCTGCTCGGCGCCGGATTGCCGCTCCTTCGCCATACAACAATTCTGCGCCACGTCGCAGCAATTCTGCGCGTTAGCCTTGCAGCAATTTTGCGCGGCGCCGAATGCCGCTGCCGATAGTGTGACGGCTGCGAGGAGCAGCGCGCCGATCGCGATCATTGTCTTTCTACTGTTCATAGTTTTTCACCTCATTGAATTTGGATTTAGATTGAGTTTCGGACTAGCCTTGAATGCTCGCGGCTCGCCCGATGCGTTAAACGTCGTCGTTAAATTGATTGAATTGCTAACCTGAACCATTCCCATCAGCGCCGTTCATTGCGACGGGGCGACCCACGACGCCACGACGCGAAAGATTATTGGCGGAAGTACGAGCATCTGCGCGACGGGCGCCAGCCCCACGCCGAGCCACGGCGCAAGGGGCATCCGCGCCGCGTACTCCCACCGCCCGAGCGCATAGACCGCCACCAACTCGATGCTGACGGCGATCACCAGTCCCGCGATGAGCATCAGGGCGTAGCCGCGAACTCCTGGTCGCGTGAACCAGTCCCGCCTGCGCAGCACGGCCCAGCCGCAGGCAAAGATGAGCAGCACGAGCAACCCATCGCCCAGGCTCGGCGCGAAGCAGTGCCACAAGAGTCGGCTGAAATCCCCCAGGCCCGCGTAAAGCGGCGCCTGCGCCAGTTCCCACACGTAGTTGAGGCCGACCGCCACCACGAAGATGGCCACCAGCGTCCACCACGTTCCGCGTTGTGTTCCACCGCCAGAGGATTTCATTGATCGCCTCGGTTGCTCTTATTGCCTCATCGCGCCACGCGCGACCGTGGGGAACTTATTTCCCCTCCAGCTCCTTCGCCCGAAAGGTGTGGAACTTGGCCATTTCGGCGGCCTCTCGTTCCACGTTTTCTGCGGCTCCGATGTATTTTTCACAGTGAAGCCGCATCTTCTTGATGTAGGGGTTTTCGCCCGTGTCCTTCGGGTTTTTGGCCACGCCCTTGCTGTACTCGGCCAGCATCTTCTTGTGCGCTTCGATTTCCTCGCGGTATTCCGCCGCCTTCTTCTGGTACCGCTCCGCCAGTTCGTAGTGATCCTTCGCCGTTTGCGGAACCTTCATCTCCTGCCCGGAAGCGCGGCCGGAATGATCCTGCGCCGCCACTTCGGCCCGCGAAAAAACTGGGACGGCAATCGCCAGCAAAAGGGCCAGGGCGCTGCCCAGAAGCCAGGTTGTTCTGTTGTTTTTCTTGCTTATGGTTTCGAGCATTGTCTTTTCCTTCATTATGGTTGTTGAGTCATGTTCAAACTCAGCCTGCCAACCCGTCGGTGGCGTCGCTGAATCTGTTCAGTTGTTTGACTGTGGCGCCTTTTGACTCTGCGACGCCGGCGGCTTCGCGGTCGGCGTGCGCGTCCGATACTTGTGCGCGTACCGGTCGTCAATCGCCCGCTGAATCTCCACCATCGGCCTGCCCTCGTGGTACATCGTCATCGCGTCACGTGCGACGTCGAGGCAGATGTCTCATGTGAATCCCATTCCGTCCCACTGCGCCCTGCCGCCGGCGTTGCGGCCTTTGACAAAGCAGTCGCTCTAGCTCCGGTGTCCGCTTCTCTCACAGCCGCAATAGCAGGGCGCGTATTGCATGACTTCCGGATGGCGCGCGGCGAAGGCGTACATCGCTGGCGCCTGATCGATCGTTTTCGCGGGCGTTCCGGCATCCGGTAATGGCGGCCACGCAGGATCCCAGGCGGTGTCTTTCAACGCCTGTTCCGACAACTGCGGGGTCGGCGTGGCGTGCGCTGAATGCTCATGCGCCTTGCGCGCTTCGGACGAGGCTCGACGCGTCTCGGCCCGGCGGTATGCGGTAAACAAGGCGAGCGCGAGCAGGAGCAGCGACGCGGCGGCTGCGAACAATGTCAACCGGCGCGACTGCTTTTTGCGCAATTGATCGGGGCCGGAATTCACCGCCTGTTTTGTCGATCTTTGTCGAGTCATACTTCCTCTCGCCTCCCCATCACTTGGCTTGCACGGGCATAGGCGCCTGTCCGGATCCGTGAGCGCCTTGATACTTGACCTGGGCCTCCCACGCGCCGGCCATTCCAATATTGGCCTGCGCGCGGTATTTGCCTGGCGTGCCAGTGGCCGTAAGCGTCGCGCGGTCGTTCATCTCGGCCATCGAACCCATCGCGGCCATCTGGAAGCTGAGCGACGTGTCCCCGACATCGACCGGCTTGCCCGAGGCGTCGGTGAAAGTGACCGTCAACTCGTTCTCTCCGCTTTTAAGCTCGCCTGTTGAGCTGGAAAGAGCCACAGTCGTATCGCCTGATTTTGCGGACTTGATGACCTTCTCGACTCCCGAGGGAGAGGCTTTCTGGCAAGCGGCGGCGAGCGAGACTGCGGCAAGAAAGACCAGTGCGGCAACAATCTTTGGCTTCATAAAAACTCCTCCGTTAAGGGGGGAATCCTCTTCACACGCAATATCGGCGGCGTGATAGATTCAATCCGATCGAATCAATGTTTTTCTGATCTCATGGCGCACGGCCGTAACATGCATCCTTAATTTGCGGGCGTCATTTCACATGCGGCGTCGACGCTTGAGAAACACGTCCGCCTAGGCTCCGGTGAAGCTGTCGAGACAGCTCTCTAATTCGGCGCCAGGACACACTACGGCTCTGTTAGATCAGAAATATGGAATTGATGAGGAAGAGATCGGGAGGATCGTGTGAGAGCAGATGATTCTCCGCCGACCTGAGGAAAACTGAAAATGCGGAATCGGTATCGGAACTGATCGAATCGAACTCGACCGCTCGATAACTGAGGATTGGAGGCGCGATAGCCAGCGTTTGAGGTGTGAAATCGAACTGTGCGCCGCCGGTGGATTCGCCACAGACCACCTCGCAGCAGATCATCGCCGCTACCGAACCGGTGGGCGATTTCCCCCGCGCGCAACAGGCCATTGACTCACAATCACTCTGCCCCTGCATCGGGCAGTCCATCTCGGTCTTGCCGCCGAGGCCCTTGCTGAAAGCGTCAACGCCGCACGCGATTCCGCCAGCCAGCGCCTGGCTGGTAATCACGAGAACCATAATTAATGCGGCGATACGTCTCAACATAACGAGCCTACAAATATCCGAACACGGTCGGCGCTGTCAACCGTACGGGGGGCAGCCACAATCACTTGGCATACCTTGCCTCCTTACTTCGACGGCCGGAGGTTACACCCTGTAGTCGGCTACAGGGTCAAGCGCTTTTTTCTTTTTTTCTTTCGCGCCCGCAAACTTTACCACGAACTCCATACGGCGACGAAGAATGGGGTCACGGCTTGCGCTTCGGAGTGGCCGGTAACTCCTTCGGGAAACGACAACACCATTGAGACCGTCACGCCGCCGATTACCGCGATGGCCAGCGGTTGCAGAAGCGGCGCTATCTGATTCCGCTGTCGTACCTGATAGTCACATGAGCATACTTGCCGGATTCGACCGTCACTGACTGTGGTGGCGGGGCATGTGGCGGCGCGCCGGGATTGGGCGAGATCGGCGTGAGCTTGTACTTGCCCGGCGCCAATTCGACACGAAAGCGACCATCCTCCCCGCTACGGACTGTCAGGTGGCCTCCCTGATCATCTTGATTTTGAATCTCAATGGACGCCTCGAAAGGTTTGTCGGGGCAAGGCCGGTCCGCTCGCACGACCGGACACATGGGCCCGATCGAGACTTCACCCTCAACCCCGCCGTCTGATGTCTTGGGTGACCTTCCAACTCCAATTTGACTGAAGACCGTCCAGAGCGGCGTGGATACAATAGTCACAACAGCAAGAAGAAGCGCCGCCGGAACGGCACAGCGCCGTATCCCCGAAAGCCGCAGCGGTTTCTGCGTCTCTGCCGTGAATTCGCCTTTCATCCATTCCCCCCCTCAAATCTCCGCTTTGTCTCTCAAACCGATTGCGCCTGACTTGCCTGATCGGCGGCGCCGATCTGCGCCGGCCAATCGTTGAACGCTCTCGACCCACGCTTACCCTGAAAACGATGATGGCCGGCTTTACGTTTCAACTCCCTTTCAAATCTGGCCCGCAAAAAGAATGCGCGGATGCGCGCGAATTTGCAGAACCCCGCGCAGATGGGACCATCGCTTTGCGAAAAATGCCCTGTGTGACGCCAGAATCATCACCGGCCACAGAAGATTGGGTTATAGAATATGGCTTTCCACCCCTGACTATGAGAGCCATTTCGGAGGAACGATCGTGCGTCGCCCTGAGCCGGAGCGTCACCGCTCCGGCTCGGCTTCAGAACCGTGCGTGAGAGTTTCCAACTCACACGGCTCCTCAATTACCTGGCGCTTGTCATACGCGCCTCTTCTTGACGGTCAATTTCTCTGGCCGTCTTG
>WNFV01010435.1_pt1 | contig 14965 bp, 10 predicted proteins | sample 5400101 | NCBI WGS metagenome assembly WNFV01 (sample SAMN13153361, study PRJNA577476) | soil metagenome | isolation source: 115 cm soil or saprolite under grassland replicate 1 | place: USA:California | collected 2016-06-15 | reverse complement strand
GTGATCACGAGCCAGGCGACCACGGTTGCTAAAGTCAGCCAGGCCATCCAGCGCGTATCGAGCGGCCCGGCAACGGCGCCTCCGGGTGCGACACGTTGAACCCAGATATAGAGACCGGCCGCGGCAATGCCCTCGGCGATTCGCGCGCCAATGCCGTCGACGGCGAGTTTGACGACGGACCGGTCGCTCGAGTCGACGGGAATGAAGGCCTGTTCCCAGATCGAGCGATGAACGGATGAACGCAATCCGCCTTCGGTCACGCGTAACACCGACAGACTGAAGGCCGTCGCCGCCGCGGTTGCGAAGCTCGCGCCGCCAATCAGCGCGAACGGCAAAACCATCAGACCGCCGCGGATGCCGATTTTCTCTTGAATCTTCGGCGTCGCAAAGAGCTGCAGGAGTAAGGAGCCAAAATTGAGCATGATGTAAAAGTTGGCGAAGAAATTGGCATTGCCCTTCGAGCCCATACTGGCAGTGGTGGCCGAAATGTAAAATTGCACGTCGATCAGCAGCCCAGCCAGGGCGCCGGTCATGGCGATGAGCAATAGCGTCAGCGCGTAGGGATTCGACAGCGGCGCCAGGTAACCGGCGTTTTTACTGTCATCTTTTTTCGCGACGATGTTGGTTGGAAACTTTCGATGGATCGCCGCCACCAGGGCGGTGACCAGCAAAATGATCACTGCACCGATCAGAATGAGCCACTTAGGTTCCAGATAGGGGCCGAGCCCCTTGGCGATGAATCCGCCGAGCATGCCACCGCCCAGGGAGCTTGCGCCGATCTTACTGAAAGCGAGAGCGGCTTGAGACTTGGGAGTGTTTTCGAATATGTCTGCGGCGAGGAGCCAAAGGCTCGCGAACATAATGCCGAAGACCGCTGGTATGAAAATGAAAACATTGAACAGCAGGCGCGAGTTTCCGGGCTGGAGAAAAGGCGCCGCAAGGCCGATCACCGCTGCCGCGAATAGCATAATCGCGATGCGCGCCGGACGCGCGCCCCAGGTTTTCATCACTTTGACGAAGATCATCGCAAGAGGCAGGGAAGCGGCGGCAAGCATCAACGTGGCGACCGGCAATCGAAAGATGCCTTTGCCCTGGAAGAACAGCGCATCGCGGCCGGTCTTGGCAATGATGAATGCCGCGGTCATCAACCCGATGGCTAGGGCGGGATAGATCGTCTTGAGGCGATCTGCGCTGAAGTTAATCACGCTGTTCGATTCAATCCTTCACAATCACGCTGCCATCGTATCAAAGATCGCGCCGCCGAAGGTAGGAAAAACATAGTGCATCGCCCCAACTTCTGATTTCTTCAAGCCGCCCTTGATCGCTACCGCGGCGATCTGAATGATATCTTCGGCATGGGCGCCGATGACGTGCACGCCCAAAATTTTTTCTGTTGCTTCTTCGTAGATCACTTTAACCAGGCCTTCGGTTTCATCGCGCACACCCGCTGCGGGATTATATTCGTAGGGCTGCTTGCTCGCCTTCGCGTTCAGCCCGCGCTTGAGAGCTTCTTCTTCCGTCAAACCAACCTGACCGATCGCGGGAATCGTGAATATCGCGCTGGGAAAAACGCTGAAGTCGACCCTGCGCTCGTTGCCTTTGAGCGCGTTGTGCGCGGCAATCGGTCCTTCATACCAGGCAACCGGCGAGTGTTGATGCTTACCCGCGGCGTCGCCAGCCGCGTAAACATGCGGCGCGCTGACCGATTGAAGATACTCATTGACCTTTACCGCACCGTGATCGAGATCAATATTGGCTCTTTCCGGCTTCATTGACTCGACGTTGGACGGGCGGCCGGTGGCTAGTAGCACTTGATCGGTGGAAAATTTTTCCTTCCGGCCCTCGATTTCCGCTTCAACTGTTTTATCGCCCTCGATTTTCGTTACTTTCACATTGGTCTTAATCGTCATGCCGGCTTCTTTGGCGCACTCGAGGAGTGTGTTCCGAATGTCGTGATCCAGAGCTGGCCCGATTTGTGATCCTGATTGCAGCAAAGTGACTTTCGATCCGGCCCGTGCGAGGGCGAAGCCAAATTCGAGACCGATAAAGCCGCCGCCGATGACGACCAGCCGCTTCGGTTGTTCCTTTAAATGAAGCAGCTCATCGCTGGTGATGGCGTGCTCCGCTCCCGGGATTGGCGGCCGCGCCGGTTTCGATCCTGTGGCAATAACGAACTTGTCCCCGGAATAGTTCCGTCCATCAACGGTTACTTCATGGGGTCCGGCAAACGTTGCGTGACCGCGTAACGCGAGAATTCCCAAGTTGCCGGGAGTCGCGTTTTTGCTTTTCGACCAACTGGCGACGATTTCGTCTTTTCGTGAAATCATCGCCGGCCAATCCAGGGTGAGCTGCTCGGCGCCTTTGATGCCGAGATGATCGGCGCAGCGCGCGCGGGTAAAAAGCTCGATGGTGCTTACCAGCACCTTCTTGGGAATTCAGCCGCTGGTTAGACAAGTGCCGGCGAAAGTTTCTTCTTCGACGATCGCGATTTTCGCGCCAAGCTTGTGCGCGGTTTTCGCCGCGTTAAGACCGGCTGTTCCGCCACCAACGACGATTAGATCGTAGTCCATGGAGCCCTCCCTAGCGTAAGTCGAGTAAGGAAACTTTGCTCAAATTGAGCCGATGGCGCTAGTCTACCACGCCTATTAGATGGCTAAAGCTTTGAAAACGATGCGCGGAACCGTGAATTATTCGCCGTACTGTTGGATCAGCTTGGCGACTAGGGCGGTCCAGCCGGTCTGATGGCTTGCGCCGATGCCGGCGCCGTTGTCGCCATGGAAGTATTCGTGAAACGGAATGAGGTCGCGCCAATGGGGGTCGCTCTGGAACTTTTCCGTGCCGCCGAAGACCGGACGCCGGCCGTTTTCATCCTGCAAAAATATTCGCGTCAGGCGCTGGGAGATTTCACCGGCAATGTCCCAGAGGTTCAATGACTGGCCGGAGCCTTTCGGGCACTCGACTTTGAAATTATCACCGAGGAAGAAATGGAATTTCTGCAATGATTCGATTAGCAGATAGTTCACCGGAAACCAGATCGGCCCGCGCCAGTTGGAGTTGCCGCCGAAAAGTCCCGAGGTCGACTCCGCCGGTTCGTAATCCACGCGGTACTCCATGCCATTGACCGGCATCGTGTACGGATGCTCCAGGTGATAGCGCGAAATGGCGCGAATCCCGTACGGCGACAAAAACTCGCTTTCATCGAGCATGTAACCGAGCACGCGCTTGAGCCGATGGCGATTGACCAAAGAAAGAAAGCGGCGGGGACCTTCATCCGTGGATTGGATTTCAATATGCTCGCCCAATTTCGGCCGATTCTCGATAAACCATTGCATGCGGCGCTTGAACCCAGGCAAGCTGTCGACGATGGCTGGGTCGAGAGTTTCCACGGCAAAGAGCGGTATCAATCCGACCATGGAGCGCACTCTGAGAGGAAAACGGCGACCATCCGGCATGTGCAGGACGTCGTAGTAAAAGCCGTCTTTGGCGTCCCACAGCTCGATATTCTCGCCGCCAAGATTGTTCATCGCCTCGCAGATGTAGACAAAGTGCTCGAAGAATTTGCTGGCGACGTCTTCGTAGGCGGAATTGTCCCGGGCCAGCTCCAAGGCAATGGCCAACATGTTGAGGCAGTACATGCCCATCCAGCTGGTGGCGTCGGACTGCTCGATGTGGCCGCCGGTGGGAAGCGGCGCGCTGCGATCGAATACGCCGATATTGTCGAGACCGAGAAAACCACCTTGGAAAACGTTGCGCCCCTCGGCGTCCTTGCGATTCACCCACCAAGTAAAATTGAGCAGCAGCTTTTGAAAAATTCGCTCGAGAAATTTTCGGTCCCCTTCGCCGCGCCTTTTCTTCTCCACCTTGTAGACGCGCCAGGCGGCCCACGCGTGCACCGGCGGATTGACGTCGCCGAAGGCCCATTCGTACGCGGGAAGCTGGCCGTTCGGGTGCATGTACCACTCGCGAGTCATGAGTAGAAGTTGCTCCTTGGCAAAATCCGCGTCGACGATGGCAAGCGCGACGCAGTGGAAAGCCAAATCCCAAGCGGCGTACCAGGGGTACTCCCATTTGTCGGGCATGGAAATAACATCGGCGTTGTAAAGGTGGCCCCATTCATGATTACGCCCGTTCAACCGTTCCTTAGGCGCGTCGGGGCCGGACGGATCGCCTTTGAGCCAGCGATTTATGTCGTAGTGATAAAACTGCTTACTCCACAAAAGGCCGCCGACGGCCTGGCGCATGATCTCCTTACGCTCCGGCGCGGTCGACCCCAGGTTGAGCGTGTCGAAGAATTCGTCGGCTTCTTTCTTTCGTTCGGCGAGAACCTTGTCAAATTCGCCGTCGACGGATTTGCCGCTTGCGGGAGCGGCATCGCTCAGACGTAACCGCACGGTCACGGCCTGACCTGCGGGAACGGTCATGGCGTAGTGCGCGGAACCCTTGGTGCCGGCTCCGTCGGCGTGCGCCGCGTCTTTGGCGCCGTGCACGATGTAATCGTTGATGCCGTCTTTTACGTAAGCTGCGCCATTCTCGGTGCCAAACACGCGTCGATCGTTGGTTTCATTTTCGGTGAAAAGAAACTCCGGCTTGCCTTCGCAATAAAGCCAACGATTGCCGTAATAGGAGTGATAAACTTTGAGCGCTGCGACTTCGCTTCCCTCTTCGATCGCGACGCGCGGTTTGCGCGCATCCAGGCCCCAAGACCAGGTATTGCGAAACCAAAGAGTCGGCAGCAGATGCAGCTCGGCCGCTTCCGGCCCGCGATTGATCGCTTCGATCCGGATTAAAATATCTTCCGCCCCGGCTTTGGCGTACTCGATAAATACGTCGAAATAGCGATCGTCGTCGAAGATGCCCGTATCGATCAATTCGAATTCGAGGTCGTGCTTGCCGCGGTGGCGGTTCTCCTCGACCAGACGGATATAGGGAAACTCACGCTGCGGATATTTGTAAAGAAATTTCATGTAGGAGTGGGTCGGCGTCGAATCGAGATAGTAATAATATTCCTTGACGTCTTCGCCGTGGTTGCCTTCGTTGCCGGTGAGCCCGAAGAGCCGCTCCTTGAGAATCGGGTCCTTGCCATTCCAAAGAGCCAGCGCGAAGCAAATATATTGATGCCGGTCGCAGATACCGCCGAGTCCGTCTTCGCCCCACCGGTAAGCGCGGCTGCGCGCGTGGTCATGGGGTAAATATTCCCAGGCCGTGCCGTAAGGGCTGTAATCTTCGCGTACCGTGCCCCACTGGCGCTCGGACAGATAAGGTCCCCAGCGCTTCCAGTTAGCTTTGCGGGCGCGGTCTTCCTGAAGTCTAAGCTCTTCCTGTGTCACGTTCCTTCTCGGTCTTTTATCAGCCATTATAGCACATCCTCAATTATGATCCCGTCGCGCTGTCTAGCCTTTGGAGAAAATAATCGGCTATTCGGGCAGCAGTTTGGTATCCGCGGGCGTCGTGCATCGTCATTTAGATGTCGCTTCGCCGGGATTCGGTGCGGAAACTTTGGTCCGAGTGCTGCTGTTCTATCTCAGGCGCGGATTGCTAACGCTCCGTCGTATTCACTGAGAACAAGTCGAGATCCTTCGCGGGCGCGCAGGATGACACCTTAAAGATCACACAGATTCAACCGAGGATCACCAAGTGAACATCGAAGACACTGTGGGCTATGCCAAAACGATGCGATCGAGACGTAAGAGCTCCGCCAGGGACCAGGCTTGAAAGGGACAGCCGCGCGGCGTGTATGGTTGATCGGCATCGGCGATCTCCGAGACATGACCGATCCCTGCATGATTCAAGTGCTCAATGATCGGCGCTAGAAAGCGTGAACGGGCTTCGCGTTTCGTATCGGCGCTGCCGCTCCGCACACGCACCCACGCTTCAATGAATGCCCCGATCAGCCAGGGCCAGACCGTGCCCTGATGATACGCGCCGTCTCGCTCCCGACCGCCGCCTTGATAGTGCGCGGTGTAGCCCGGTTCTCCCGGGGCGAGGGAGCGTAATCCGAGAGGCGTCCAAAGCCGATGCTCGACACCGTTGACGATACGAGCTGCTTGTTCGCCGTCGATGACTTGAAGGGGTAACCCGCCGACAGCAAAGATTTGATTGGGCCTAAACGATGCATCGAGTTTTCCCGGCTGATGATCAGAGTCGACGACGTCAAATAGGTAGCCGTCTTGGGAATTCCAAAAACGGCGGCGAAAACTATCCAGGCCGCGTTCAAGCGGCTCTTTCCAACGGTCATTGAATTGGCTGCCGATCCATAACGCGTTGAGCCAGAGCGCTTCAACTTCGACGGGTTTGCCGATGCGCGGCGTCACCACCCAGTCGCCGACTTTCGCATCCATCCAGGTGAGCTGCACTCCCGGAACGCCGGCGGTGAGCAAGCCATCCTGATCCATGCGAATGCCGTAACGCGTGCCTTGCGAATAGCCAGTAAGAATAGCGTCGATAGCCTTGTGAAGCGATTTTTTCTGCCACTGGGAAACCAGGCCACCATTCCCTTGCATCGCGGCGAGAAAATCGTGGATCGCGATGATGTACCAAAGCGACGCGTCCACCGAGTTGTACTCCGGCCGGTCGCCCTGGTCGGGAAAGAGATTCGGCAGCATGCCTTCCGAAACGACGTTGGACCATTCGAGCAAGATGTCGCGCGCGTCGTCGAGTCGCCCGGTCGCCAAGCAGAGACCGCGCAAGGAGATAAACGTGTCGCGGCCCCAGTCGGTGAACCAGGGATAACCTGCAACGATGGTTTTGCCTTTGCCGCGCTTAACGAGATAGCTGTCCGCGGCGCGATCCACAGGAGTCGGAAAGGCGGTCCGGCGTTTTTGTTCCTCAGCGCGAAAGTTCGCGATCAGTTTCTCCGCTGTTTGATGCTGTGCGAGCTCGGCGTTGGCGAACCCGTCGGCTGCAAAAATCAGGACTCCCTCGCCCGTAGTTAGGTCCAAGCGAAAGATGCCAGGCGCGGCAAGGTCTTCGGTGAAATCCAGTCCGCGCTGCCGCTCTTGTTCGTACACAAAGTTGCGGTACCAATCCGGTTGGTGCCGGTAGTTGCCGTTGTGCAGGGCGACGATTCCCGGGAGACCGGGATAGGGGCGCCATACCAAACGTTTGTCACTGATTTCCGGGTGAAACTGAAATGCCGGGTTTTCATGGTGCATCGAGTGGTAGTCGCGTCCCGAGAGAAATGGTCGCACGGCCAGCGTAGCTTTCACCGTTGCATTCAGCGCTCGCCAGACGAGCGCGACAATCGAGGAGCCATTGACGGCGAAGATTTCTTGCTGAATCTTGGTTCCGTCTTCGAGCGCGAAAATCCATTTCGGCCAGGGCTCATTCTTGAACTCGACGATGCGTTTCGCGCCGTCGGGATGCATGATGTCCTGTGGGTAAACTTGCGAAGACAGCGCGTAGGTTCCACTCGCCGTCTCCACCGAAGCATCAAAGCCGTTGACGAGAACCAATCGACCAGAGGGCGGCTTCGTCGCTGTAAGCAGTAGCGCATGATAGCGGCGCGTGCGAATGCCCGAAACGGTCCCTGAGGCGAAGCCGCCGAGCCCGTCAGCTTCGAGCCACTCGTCCTGCATCATCTGTGCTAGATGGCTCGTCATCGCGATTTTCAATGCAGTAGTCTATTCAGTCCACCGAGTATTAGCTCCCTCTCCCATTCCGATGGCATTCCGATGGGAGAGGGCAGGGGTGAGGGTCAGCACTTGACGCCCCCTCACCCTAACCCTCTCCCCCACGACGTGGTGGAGAGGGAATAATTTCTGTCGGCTTCTAGCCCATCGGTAATCTGAAATTCATTGCCTTAATAGCGCGCTCGGTTAATCGGCAGCCCAGCCTTCATTTTTCGATGAACTGCAATCCGTGTCCATCCGGGTCCCGCGCTAAGAAACCTTTCATGAAGCCGAAATTTTTATCAGGGATTGTGGCCACGCCCGGGGAAATCATTCGCGCTTGGCCACCGTTGAGTGTTCGCACTGCGGCTTCGATGCTAGTCGTCGAGAGCGTTGTTTGCCAATGCCACAAATCGTTGGCACGCGTGTCCTTCGGCGTCGCGCGGCCGTCACGCGGTGTGAGATATTCTAGGAATTCAATACCCGGTCCGTTCTGCGCGCGTAGCCCGCTGATGTGCAAGCGCGCGCCGGCGACGTTATTCAAATGCTCCTGCTCGGTGCCATGGTTCAGGCTTTCACCGGCTAGCTTTAGACCCAGCAAATCGCGGTAAATTTTCAAACTGTTCTGCGTGCTCGACACGACGATTGCGGTGTGATCGATGCCTAAAAACAATTTATCTTGTTTTTGCTGCCAACGCGGATCGCCCTTGCCGGGCGGGAAGTAGATGATTTCCAGATTGTGGCCGTCGGGGTCTTTGAAGTAAAAGGCGCGGATGCCGGCAGCGGCTTTGTTGCTTGCCGGTATCGTCTGCGGACCTGTGGAAGCATGGCGCACTTTGTGCGCGCGGAGTTGCTGATAGGCTTTGTCCATGTCGCTGACGACGACGGCGATATGCTGAAACCAGTGATCGTTGCTGCGCGAATCCGAAGGGATCGATCGTCCTTCGGGCGCGAGATACTCGGTGAGCTCGATCACTTCTTCGCCAAGCTTCATGCGTACCACCCGCATACGCAGACCGAACACGCCCTGCAATTTTTCATATTCTGCGCCGTGCACCTCGACATCGCTAATTTTTTCGAAGCTCAGGACTTTAGAAAAAAATTCCACGGACCGGTCCATGTCAGAAACGGTGATGCCGACAGTTTCGACGGACTTTACCACCTGCGCGAATGCGATCGAGGACCATACAAGGAGTACCAACATAACCGCCAAGAAAACCCTCACCCTAGCCCTCTCCCTAAAAGGGCGAGGGAAAAATTCGCTTCTCGATCGGGGCGGAGAAAAATATTCTCCCTCTCCTCTGAGAGGAGAGGGCAGGGGTGAGGAGTTCAATCTTGGTGTTGAGCACGAGAGGATGATCATTAATTCATCCTTCGAATGAGATGTTCTCCGACGCGCAAGGCGTTGGCCATGATCGTGAGCGCCGGATTTACCGCGCCGCTGGAGACGAAGAAGCTGCCGTCGACCACGTAAAGATTATCCAGGTCGTGCGCTTTGCAGTTCACGTCCAGCGCGCTTGACCTGGGATCGTTGCCGAAGCGCACCGTGCCGACTTGATGGGCGACGCCGGCTAGTGGAATTCTCTGGCCGATGAAAAGATTGCGCGCGAATAGACCTTCATGGCACTGATGGCCGTGTACTTTGCATTTCGTTTGCTGCTGCATGAGCTCTTGGAGCTTGGCGATCAAGCGTTTGTGACCTTCTTCGTTGTTGGGCTTGTAGCTCAGAACGATGCGGCCTTCGGCATCGAGCGTCACGCGGTTGTTGGGATCGGGTAGATCTTCGGAGGTAAGCCAGAAGTCGAGCGAATGCTTCGCCATCAGATCGAGCGTCCAACCCGGCGTCAGCGCTGGCGCGCCGCCTTTTAAGGTCTCGCCGTCGAGCTTGCCGACGAAGGAAATATGGCCCATCGGGTAGTTCCATCCTGCGGTGCCGAAGTAAAAGTCGTTGACCGAAAGTGATTTCTGAAAAATCGTCGGATTGGGACACTTCGATAACGCCATCAATACTGAGTTGACATGCCCCATGTAATGGCGGCCGACCACGCCCGAGCTGTTGCCCAAGCCATTGGGGTGCTTGTCGTTGGCGGAGCGCAGCAACAACGCCGCGGAGTTGATGGCGCCGCAGGAAGAAACCACGATGTCCGCAGACAGTTCTTCGAGGTTGCCGTGGCGACGGATGATGACCTTCGAGCATGACACCCAACGGCGTGTGAAACGGACGCAGGCCCAAGCTTTTGAAATCATCGGACAACTGTTGAATGCGCGGCTCATGGCTTACTGCGGGATGTGGGTACGGCGCGTTTCTGCTCGGCTCGGTCGGGTCCTCACCCGCGTTGCCGTGCACGTGGTAGAGCTTCTCCGCTTCGGTGTAATAGGGTTCCAGGTCATCGTAAGTGATCGGCCATGCCGGCGAGAGACCGCCGTGATGCTTGATGACGCCGAAGTCTTCTTTTCTCAAACGAAACAGCGCGGCGCCGAAGAATTTAGTATTGCCACCGACATAATAGTTGGTATGGGGGTGAAGCTCGTGGCCGTCATTGTCGTGCCACTTCTCTTTTGTTTGGTATTTACCTTCGAGGTTGACCGCTTTCGGATTCCAGTTATCTTTCTCGCGCGGCACGTAACCGCCACGTTCGAGAATTAAAATCTTCTTACCCGTCGGCGCGAGCTTGTGGGCGAGGGTGCCGCCGCCTGCGCCGCTGCCGATAATAATGACGTCGTAATGAGTGCTCTCTGCCATGTCATTTCCTCCGAGTGTCGCTGTGGGGGGGTCGGCTCTGTATTGCGCTGGGGACAAGGTTGAGGTGCTGTTTTCCCCTTTGCCCCTTTAGATGTCAATTATGCGGCAATGGATGCGGAAAAAAAGGAGCCCTCCAGTCAATGCGTTGGCAAATCATACGAGGGCGATGGGGTCGTCGGCAGTCCCTGTGGTTCGGCATTCCGTTCTGCAGCTTGAAAACTCGGGGAGCGGAGTGGCATGAACTGCACCAGATCCTTCGAAAAAACCAAGTCCAGCGTCCAATCCAAGGTCACCCTGAGCTTCTTTTCGAGGCGCGGCAGTTTGCTTAGATAGATCGTGCGCCAAAGCCACCACGCAATGAAACCGGAAAATTTAAATCCAAGGATTTTCGCGACACCGGTACGTTTGCCGATAGCGGCTAGCTGTCCGAGAGTCGAGAACGCGAAGGCCTTCTTCGTGCCGCCCTTTATTGTTGCGACGATATTTCGCCCTAAGGTTTGTCCTTGGCGCAGGGCATGCTGCGCGGTCGGCGGATAGGCAGAACCGGTTTTCTTGTCGGTGATAAAAGCACAGTCGCCCAAAGCCCAGACGCCGGGAAAGCCGGGCACTTCGAGAAAGTCGCTGACGACGATACGTCCGCGGTCTTTCTTGCAAGCGAGCGGTTCCAGCATTGGACAGGGCGCCGTGCCGGCGGTCCAGATCAGTGTTCTCGCCGGGAGAATCGTGCCGTCGCTTAGGTTCACGCCACGCTCGGATAGTCCGGTGACTTTCGTGCCCAGACGGAATTCAATTTTGCGCTCTTCCAGCTTCTCTTGCGCGTATCTGCCGAGCTCCGGTCCGAGCTCGGGCAAGATCATGGATCCATGTTCCACCAGCACGATGCGCAACATGGCTTCAGTCAAATGGGGGTAAAACTGTAGGGCGTCGCGCAGAAAGTCATTGACGGCGGCGATGGTTTCCACCCCGGCGAATCCGCCACCCGCAATGACGAAGGTAAGCAGCTGCTCCGGCGGAATCGTGGAGCACTCGAAGTCGGCTTCTTCGAGATGTTCGATCAATCGGTTCCGTAAGTAGACGGCGTCCCCCAGCGATTTCATCGTCAGCGCCCGCTCTTCAAGGCCGGGAATGCCGTAGAAGTTGGTGACCGACCCCAAGGCCAGCACGAGATGATCGTAAGAAAGTTCGTGCGCATGACTTGCGTCGATACCGTGAGAGACCGTGACTCGTTTGTCATTCAGGTCGATGGAAGTGACTTCGCCGTCGAAAAAATTGGTTCGCTTAAGCAGCTTGCGGATCGGGTTGACGATTGTCGTGATGTCGAGGTCGCTGGCCGCCACTTCGTGCAGCATCGGTGTAAACAGAAAAAAGTTTTCGCGGTTGACCAGCGTGATCTCGATGTTTGGATCGTCGCCGACCTGCTTTTCGAGTTCGAGCGCGGTGTAAAGCCCACCGAAACCGCCGCCGAGAATGAGGATTTTGGTCTTATTTGGCATTTGGTTAGTCCCGGCTTTCGATGTTATCGGTGTCATACTTTTATCACGAAGCGCGCGACAGATGCTTAGGATTAATCTCGCGCCAAGACGCCAAGAACGCGAAGTAAAGATCTGTTGTCCTTGGCGTCCTTTGCGTCTTTGCGCGAGTCACTCCGACTTGTTTGCGGTTCTACTGCGCTGGGTCCCTCGTGGTGAATGAGTTCTTTTCAACTCTTCGCCGACGCGAGCGGTGCGGTGGCGAAGTTGACGCCGAAACGTGCGCACCAAACGCTAACCGTCTTGTACTTGCTCAGGTCCGCGTCCGCCGGGAGGTCGTAATTCTGGTCGCCCTTGTTGCCTTTCAACGAGCCGAGATCGATGAAGCCCGCCTGTTTCACGGCGTCGTTGCCTTTCTCTACTTCGGCGGCGACTAAATAGACATGCACGTCGGGGCCATTGGACGTTTCGAAGCCGCTAAAGCGCAGCACCTTTTTACCCTCGGGCAGCCGGTAGACTGAAGCCTGTCCTTTGGTTTCATGGGCCAAACCTTTGAATGCGCCTTCCGCCACCTTGACCGGCATCGACGCCGGCGCGTCCAAAGCCGCCTGCGCGAAGTTCACACCAAAGCGCGCGCACCAGATCGTGACATTTTTATACTTGTTCAAGTCGGCCTCGGCTGGAATGTCGTAGTTCTGATCGCCCTTGTTACCTTTCATGGAACCGAGATCGATGAAGCCGGCTTGTTTGATCGCGTCACTGCCTTTCTCAACTTCGGCGGCGGTCAGATAGACATGGACATCGGGACCGTTGGAAGTTTCGAATTCAGTCAGACGCAGAGTGCGCTTTCCGTCCGGCAGTTGGTAAATCGAAGCTAAACCTTTAGTTTCGTGGGCCAGCCCTTTGAAATTGCCCTTCGTAATTGACATCGGCCCTTTCTCGATCGATGCCATCGCCGCCCCGCCGGGAAATTCCTCGTTTACCGTCTTATTGACGAACAACAACTCAGGCCGAAACGCGTACCAGCCAATCGCCAGCACGACAACGCCCACACAGATAATGATATTGCGCTTACTCATGAAAAAACCCTCCGTAAAATGATCTTGCTAGATTGCTATGACCTGTCCGTCACCGCCGGTGGTTAGGCTGAATGACGTGCATCAGCATGCCGATTAGATGTGAATCGGACCGAGAAGGATGCAGATTGGGGGGATAGAGAATGCAAAGGCAGCCTTAAATTGTTGTGAATATTCAAGAATCACAATAAAATTGCTTCTAATGCGTCGCTTTAGATGTCTAAGGCGAAAAAATGAGTGACCGGCGAAAGAATGAAAAATTCAAGAGAATTCTTCCAGTTTGACTTCTCGCGAACGCTTTATCCGCTTAAGACAAATCGCATCCTTGTTGAGCACCACGGAAAAGAACTCGAAGAATTCGTCTATCAAAAGGTGTTAAATCCGAATGAATCTGCCGCGAAGTTTCTACCACAACAGCGTGTTTACGCTCCTAAACCACACGGTCATCTGCGTAGAACATTTAAACTCGACCCTGTCGCCGAGTTTTTCATATATGATCTGGTTTATCGTCACCGCGCACATTTCAAAAGATCACAGAAAAATACTAGGCAGAATTTCGGTTACCGCTTTTCGCAAGCAAAGCCGATTCCTATTTCGAGAAGTTATAAGGCTTTTCGCCGCCGCGTTTCGGAACTAAAGAAAGAACACAAATTTTGCCTCAGTTTCGACATTGCTTCGTATTTTAACACGCTGTATCACCATGATTTGGTTGCATGGCTCGAAGATGAGGTGAATGCAACACCAAAAGACGTTTCAGCGTTCGGTGAATTTCTGAGAGAAATCAATTCGGGCCGCTCCTTTGATTGCCTTCCTCAAGGTTTATATCCAACGAAGATGATCGGGAATAGCTTTCTTCGGTTTATTGATCAACATTTTTCGGTCAATTCTGCTGTGCTGCTTCGTTTCATGGACGACATCTACCTGTTCGATTCAAACCACAAGTTCGTAGAAGCGGATTTCGTGCTCATTCAGCAACTTCTTGGAGAAAAGGGCCTGAATATAAATCCGAGCAAAACGTACTCCGGCGATGGCGTTGAAGCCGATATGACACGTCGCGTAAGCGCAATCCGAAAAAGGCTCAAGACGATTGTTTCTGAAGTTCGGTCAACTGAAAGTGGAGTTGAACTGTTTTCCACGGTTGTCGTAAGAAAGCTCTCAACGTCCGAGGTGAAAGAGTTAGAAAAACTTTTAGAGTCTCCAAAACTTGAGGAGGAGGATGCCGAGGTTATTTTAGCTCTCTTGCAAAAGCATGCCCGAAACGCGATTGCTCATTTGCCTTCCCTCCTCGAAAAGTTCCCAAATTTGACTAAGAGCATTTATAGAATTTGCCGCTTGGTCAAAGATAAGGATGCGCTGCGGAGTGTTATCAACGCGCACCTAAAGCTCGATAATAGACTGGATGAGTTCCAACTATTTTGGATTGGGGCAATTGTAGAAGACTTTCTCTTCGGACATGTGGCACTCGATTCGTTATTACCCCAACTGTGGATACGTGCTCGGGATATCGGTGCCAAAATCGCGATGGCGAAAGTCTTGGAAATCCCTGAAAAGAAGTACGGCATGCTTGATTTGAAAGAGCAATATTTGAAAACAGGCCAGTCTGATTGGCTTTCCTGGTCCGCTGCGGTTGGAATACGCTGTCTGATGAAGGGCAAACGCAATCATCTCATAAAATATTTTTGCAATGGTTCGATGCTCAATCATCTCGTTGGGACGTGTGCGCTAAAGCTGTAACTTTCCCCGAGCGTGCTTTATGATAAATTTGTGGACGACTGCACTTCGCAAAAGGAACATTCACATATGCCACGAAACATAATTATGGCTGCCTCGCTTCCGGCGGAGTCAGATAAGCTCTTCGACATGTATCTCGATGCGGCGGAGCATGCGGCGTTTACCGGTTTGCCGGTGACTCTCGAGCCACACGCAGGCGGCGCTTTTAGCGCGTTCGACGGCATGCTTTCCGGCAAGATTCTACACATCGAGCCGAAGACGCTGATCGTTCAAACTTGGCGGTCGGCGAATTGGGCTCTGACAGCTATGGACTCGGTGCTGACGCTTTCATTTTGGCCT
>WNFV01005746.1_pt1 | contig 14966 bp, 15 predicted proteins | sample 5400101 | NCBI WGS metagenome assembly WNFV01 (sample SAMN13153361, study PRJNA577476) | soil metagenome | isolation source: 115 cm soil or saprolite under grassland replicate 1 | place: USA:California | collected 2016-06-15 | reverse complement strand
GAGGCGCGCACCCAGGACTGCGACAGCACGGTCTGCCGGGGCAGGCCGAGGCTGCGCTCGACCAGCTCGAGGAACGCCGACGCGTCCCGCAGCAGGTCGTCGGCCTCCCGCTCGGACACCGCCCGGGTCAACCCGGCCTCCGCCGCGGCCCGCTTCGGCGCGTTCGCCGCGAAGAACGTGGCCCACTCGGCGAACTCCGGCGCGACCTGCGCCAGCAGCACCCAGACGTTGCGCTGGACACGCCGGCGGCTCGGGCTCGGCCGGGCCCGCACGGCCAGCACCGCCGCCGCGGCCCGCAGCGCGCCCACGTGCGCGGACGCGAACCGGATCAGGTGGTCGTGGGACTCCTCGGCCTCGGCGAGCGCCGCCGACGCCCGGGCCAGATCGGTCGCCGCGCTCATCGGCCGGTCACCCTCTCGAGCTGCCAGCGGTCCGAGACCGCGTCGAACGCGAGGTCGAACGTCTCCCGGCGACCCTGCCGCCCGGCTCCGGCGTCCACCCGGTACACCGCGCGCTCCGGGCCCCAGCCGGCCTGATCCTCGGCCTGCCACCAGGCGGCGCTCTCCACCCAGTGCTTGCGCACCGCGCAGACCCGCCACAGCCGTCCGCGCCAGAGGAACTGCTCCGGCGCTCCGGAACCGTCCACCGATCCGCGGTGGACCTCCACGGCCTCGTCGTACTGCAGCATCACCAACCGCCTCCCGCTCGACTGTCGGGCGGCCCGGCGGGCGCCGGCGCCACGCACCGGGCAGGAGTCGTGGGGGTCGAGGTCCACGCTCCCAACCGGGCTGACGCCCGCGGCCCACCGGGGCCACCGCTTCCCGGCACGGACCGCAACCTCCGCGCCGGGCCCGACCAGCTGCCCGCCCGGCTCCGCCCCTTGGCCTCGAAGCCGATCGAACACCTGTTCGAACAATGCAACAGTAACGCGCCCCTCCGACAACCGTCAACGATCGGTAATCCCGCGCGTCGCCCACCGGCCCGCACGTGCCAGCAGACTGGCAACGACACCGCCGAACACGCTCCGGAGGAGCCGATGCCCCACCTGTCCCGCCGCACGGTGATCACCGCGGCCGCCGTGCTGGCCGTCGCGGGCCTCGCCGCCGGGCTGGCGCTCTTCCAGCCGTGGCGGCTGTTCACCGACACGGTTGTCGACGAGCCGCTGCCCGCCGCCACCCCGGCCGCCGGCTCACCGGCCGCGAGCACGCCGGCCACCAGCGCACCGGATCCGTCACTGTCCACGAACCCATCGTCGACGCCGGCACCGACAGTTTCCGCGCGCCCGGGGACGACAGCCGCGCCATCGACGGTGACGCTGGCGCGCGGCAGCTTCGTCAGCCACGAACACCGGACCCGCGGCACCGCCAGCGTGATCCGGCTCGCCGACGGCAGCCGGATCCTGCGGATCGAAGGCCTGGACACCTCCGACGGGCCCGACCTGCACGTCTGGCTGAGCGACGCGGCGCCCGACTCCGACTGGAACTCCTTCGACGACGGGAAGTACACCGATCTCGGCAAGCTGAAGGGCAACAAGGGCAGCCAGAACTACGTCCTGCCGTCCGGCCTGGACCTGACGCCGTACCGCAGCGTCAGCATCTGGTGCGACCGGTTCAACGTCTCGTTCGGAGCCGCACTGCTGACCCCCGCATGACCCGTACGATCGCCCGCATGGCCAACGGCTTCGTCCAGTCCGGAGAGCTCAACGCGGCGTTCCACGCCGAGGTCGTCCGCCCGCTCCTGGCCGGCACGTCGTACGCGGCGGGCCTGCTCGGCTGGGGCTCCGAGGTGCTCGGCTACGACACCGAACGCTCGACCGACCACGGCTGGGGCCCGCGGCTCTGCGTCTTCGTCGACGACGCCGACGTCGCGGCGGTGCGGGATCGCGTCGACGCCGGTCTGCCGGACCGGTTCGGCGGCTGGCCGGTGCGGTTCGCGCTGGCCGGCCGGCCGCCGCGGCACCACGTCACCGTGACCACCCTCAGCGCCTGGCTGCGCGACCACCTCGGCGTCGATGCGACCGAGCCCCTGTCCACCCGCGACTGGCTGCTACTCCCCCAGCAGCAGGTGCTCGGCGTGGTCCGCGGTCGCGTGTACGCCGACGACGGCCGGCTCGCCGCCGTCCGCGACACGCTCGCCTGGTACCCGGACCAGGTCTGGCGCTGGCTGCTCGCCTGCCAGTGGCGCCGCCTGGACCAGGAGGAGCCCTTCGTGCAGCGCACCGCCGAGGCCGGCGACGACCTCGGATCGGCCGTGATCGCGGCCCGCCTGGTCCGCGACACGATCCGCGTACGAGCTGCTCGCGCGACGGCACAACGCGCTCGGCCTGACCGAGCCGCTCGACCCGTCGGTGTGGCAGTTCCACGACCGCCCGGGCCGGGTGCTCGGCGCCGGCCGGTTCACCGACGCCTGCCTGGCGACGGTCACCGACCCCTACCTGCGCGCACTGCCGCTGATCGGCGCGATCGACCAGTTCGCCGACAACACCGACGTGCTCAGCGACCCGAAGGTGGCCCGCAGGCTCGCGGCGGTCTACCCGGTGAAAAGGCCGGGCGGTGCGGCGTACCAAGTCGTAGGGTCGGCGGGGTGAACCATCCCAACATCGACAAGGTCGCCGGCGCCCTGCGGGCCGCCGGCGCGACCGGTGAGATCCGGATCCTGCCCAACGCCGCGCCGACCGCGGCGGCGGCCGCCGAGCAGCTCGGGTGCGAGGTCGGCGCGATCGCGAACAGCTTGATCTTCGACGGAGACGGCGCGCCGGTGCTGATCCTCACGTCCGGCGCGCATCGCGTCGACACCGGCAAGGTCGCCGCCGAGCTCGGCCTCGGCAAGCTCAGGCGGGCCACCCCGGAGTTCGTCCGCGAGCACACCGGCCAGCCGATCGGCGGCGTCGCGCCCGTCGGGCACCCCGAACCGGTCCGCACCCTGATCGACAGCACCCTGTCCGGCTACGACGAGGTATGGGCCGCCGGGGGCATCCCGCACGCCGTCTTCCCGACCTCGTACGACGAGCTGCTCCGGATCACCAGCGGCACCCCGATCACCGTCAACTAGTTGCCGCCGGCAACCTCGGCGTCGTATGCCGCCGCGGTCCGTTTGGAGACGCACATCCGCCAGGCGTCGGTGATCAGCTCGACCATCTCGTCGTGGTCCAGCGCGTGCAGCCAGGCCTCGATCCACTGGTAGCGAAGGTCGCGGGGCGCCGGCATGAAGAACGTGTCCGGCCGCGCCGCGATCATCGCCTCGCGCTCCTCCTTCGGAAACCCGAAGCCGACCTCGGTCTCGTCGCGCGAGAACGCGACGTACACGTACCGGCCGACCCGGATCTTGATCCGGTCCCGCACGATCGCCTGGTAGCTGCCGGGCAGCGCGAGCGCCACCCGGCGTACCTCCTCCGCCGTCACCACCAGGCCAGTATCACCAGGCCCAGCTGATGTCGACGTCCGCGGCGCGCACGTAGTGCAGCCGGTGCCCGAACCAGATCTCGTAGTACCGGTCGGTGCCGACCACGTCGACGTGGTCCGCCGGCGGCACCCCGTCGTAGGTCACGGCCCGGTAGTAGTCGGTCTGGATCGACGGGTCCGCGAGCGGGTAGGCCTGGCCCGCGCCGATCGTGTACTGCAGCGGCGTGACCGTCTGGTACGGGATGTTCGACGGGTACGCCGTCTGCTCCGGGTAGGCCCGGCCGTACACCGGCACCGACGTGCGGCCGGCCTTCGGCTTCACCACCAGGCCGGGTGCGCGGAACGCGTCCGGGTCGCTCGCCGGGTTGCGGAACCAGCCCTTCTGGCCCAGGTACCAGACCGCGAGCCAGTCACCGGAACGGTCCGCCACGACGTACTTCGAGCCCGCGTCGATACGCGCGCCGATGTCCCACACCTTGGTGGTGCTGTCCGAGCCGTCGGTGTGCAGGCCGATGTCCTTCACCAGCGGCGCGCTGTCGTCCGGCGCCGTGCGCAGGTAGACGAAGTTCGTCCCCTGGGCCGGGCAGGTCCCGGTCGAGTCGCAGCCGGTGACCACCTGGACGTTGTCGTCGAACCCGGGGATCAGGGTGACGACCGAGCCGGTCTTGATGCCGCCCGCGACGCCGTAGAACGGCGCCTCCAGCAGGTCGAAGTAGTGCTCCCAGTCCCAGTACGGGCCCGGGTCCCAGTGCATCCCGGCGACCCGGGACGGGGTGATGCCGGGGATCTTGTCGTGACCGATCACGTGCGCCCGGTCGAGCGGCACGCCGTACCGGTGGGCCAGGTACTGGACCAGCCGCGCGGAGTTCCGGTACAGCACCTCGGTGTACCAGGTCGCGCCCTGGGCCGCGAAGCCCTCGTGCTCGATGCCGATCGAGTGCATGTTCACGTACCAGTTGCCGGCGTGCCAGGCGACGTCCTTCGGCTTCACGTGCTGCCAGATCATCCCGTCCGCCGAGCGCATCGTGTAGTGCCAGCTGACGTACGTCGGGTCCTGGACCAGGTTCAGCGTCGTCTGCCACGAACCCTCGGTGTCGTGGATGACGATGTAGTCGATCTTCATGTCGTTCGGCCGGTCGGCCAGGTCGTGGTTCCCGTACGCGCCCGGGTCCGGCGCGCCGTACCACTCGTACGGCGCCGGCAGCCACTCGCAGGACACGTTCGTCGGGCAGTCCACGTCGGTCGCGTCGGCGGTCTTCGCGGCCGGCAGCCCGGTGCGGGCGAGCTGCGCCCGGTCCGGTGTCGTCGCGGTGGCAGCCAGTACGACGCGCTGGCCGGTGTTGGTCGTCCGCGCGGCGCCCTCGCGGACGATCCGGAAGACGTCGTCGGCGAACTCGCCCGCGGTCCGCGCGTCCGGCGAGCCGCTGTACGACGCGATCGCGCCGTACCAGTCGCCGGCGTCGGTCCCGGCCCCGGTCGGCAGGCCCATGGACCGCTGCCGGTCGGCGAGCACCGCGGCGCCGCCGGCGATGTTGGCCGCCAGGTCGGCGCGCAGCTCGGCCGCGTCCCGCCCGGTCAGCCGCGCGGCGGTGTCGAGGGTGTGCAGCGACTGCGCGCTGAACGACCGGGTCCCGCCGGAGGTCTCCTCGGGCTCGGCCTCGCCCACGTCCGTCAGGTGCATCGGCCCGTAGCCGCCGGACGTGCTGGGGCTGTCGCCGTGGTCGTCCCAGCGGGTCTCGGCGTACGACACCGCGAGCAGCACCGCCTCGGGGACGCCGTACCGCTGGGAGGCGTCGGCGAAGGCGGCGGTCAGGGTCGCGCCGGCCGCGGGGTCGGCCGGGCCGGCCGCGGCGGAGCCGGCCATCGCCGGCAGCGCGAGGGCGGGCACCAACCCGGCGGCGGCGAGGAGCAGCAGGCCACGACGGCGACGGGCGGTTCGGGCAAGGGGTCGGGGCATGAGATCGATCTCCCTCATCAGGGCGGGGCACCGTACTATCACGCGCGGAGGTTCGTCGTTCACCTTCCGTCGAGGCCACCGTCGATGTCAACGGGTCACCTAGCGCGTCAGGAACACGTTCCTCACTGACATGCGGCAAGATCTGCACAGACCTCCGCCAGGACGAACCGGAGCAGGACATGGAAGCGTTGCCGCTGGCATTCACCACCGGTTGGGCGAGCGGCGTCAACGCGTACGCGAGTGTGCTGCTGCTCGGCCTCCTCGGCCGGTTCGCCGGCGTCGCCGAGGTGCCCACCGAGCTCACCGCGGGCCGGGTGACCTGATGGCCGCCGTCGTCGTCATCGGAGCCGGCCTGGGCGGGCTCGCGGCCGCCGCGCGGCTGGCCAAGCTCGGCCACGAGGTGACCGTCCTCGAACGCGACCGGCGCACCGGCGGCGCGCTCGGCACCCTCGAGGCGGACGGGTTCCGCTGGGACACCGGCGCCGCGTGGACGACGCTGCCGGCCGCCCTGCGTGACCTGTTCCGCAAGTCCGGCCGGCCGCTGGAGCGGGTCGCCGAGCTGGTGCCGGTGACCAGCCCCCGCCGGCACGTGTTCGCCGACGGCGCCACGCTGGACCTGCCGGTGCTGGACCGGGCCGAGCAGTTGCACGCCTGGCGTGAGCTCGCCGACGAGCGGGTCGCGCGGCAGTGGACCACGCTGGTCGACGGGTACTCCGCGGTCTGGGACGTGGTCCGCCGGACCACGCTCGACCGGCCGCCGGCCGGGCGGCCCGCCCTCGGCACGCTGCGCACGCTGCGGCCGTGGGAGTCGCTCGCGACGGTCGCCGCGCGCCGGCTGGACGACGAGCGCGCCCGCGCGGCGTTCAGCTACTACGCGGCGGTGTACCGCTCCGACCCGGCGCAGACTCCGGGCTTCCTCGGCCTGGCGGCATACCTGGAACGGACCTTCGGCTACTGGACCTTCGCCGGCGGCTTCGGCGGCCTGGTCGAGCTGCTGGACGCCCGGCTTGCCGAGCGCGGGGTCGACGTCCGGCTGGGCACCGAGGTGGTCGCGGTGGACACCCGGGACGGCGCGGTGCGCGGGGTCCGGCTCGCCGACGGCAGCATGCTCCGCGCCGACGTGGTGGTCAGCGACATCGACCCGCGGGTCCTGTACGAGGACCTGGTGAGCGACCCGGCCGCGGCCGCGGTGCGCAAGCAGATTCGCCGCACCCACGACGCCCAGTCGACGTACGTCGTCCATCTGGGGTTGCGCGAGCCGGTGCCGGACCTGCCGTTCGAGACCGTGCTGCACGGCGATCCGGTGGTCGTGGTCCGGGCTGCCGGGTCGGCGCCGCCGGGGTACCGGGCCTGGTCGGTGCTGGTGCACGGCTACCCGACGGCGGACGCGCTCGACCTGCTGACCGGCCGGGGGCTCGACGTACGCGACCAGGTGGCGAGCCGGCACACGTCGCCGTCGTGGCGCACCGGGGTCGCCTGGGAGGGTGCGCGGACGTTCCGGCGCCGGGCCGCGAACATCTCCCCCGTGCGCGGTCTGTACTGCGTCGGCACCGGCGCCCATCCAGGTGACGGCGTGCCTGGCACCACCCTCGGTGCGGCCATCGTTGCCTCAGCAGTCGGGAAGGCCTAACCGGCGGTTTCCCCAGCGCATTAGAATCGATGATTCACGTGTTCGTGCCGGGTGAGGCCGCCCCTACCCCGGTTGCTGAGAGGACTTCGGTGGGTCATACCCCGGTCGAGACCGAGATCGCTGCCGAGCAGGAGCATGTCGACCGCGTGTACGCCCGCGTCGAGGAGGCCGCCGTCTCCGCGTCCAGGGTCGCCACGGACGGTCACCTGCGGGCGCAGGCCGACCGGGTCGGCCAGATCCGCGACGAGGAGGCCACCGGGCTGTTCGAGCGGGACGTGCTGGTGTTCGCCGCCGCCCGCCGGATCGCCGAGCTGGAGGCCGAGCACGAGGGACTGGTCTTCGGCCGCCTCGACTCCGAGGGTCCGGCCGGGCTGCAGACCCTGTACGTCGGCCGGCTGGGCGTGCGCGACACCGAGTACGAGCCGCTGGTGATCGACTGGCGCGCACCCGCCGCCGAGCCGTTCTACCGCGCCACCCCCACCGACCGGTACGGCGTCGTCCGGCGCCGCGTGCTGCGCTGCCTCGGGCGGGCCGTGATCGGGCTGGAGGACGACCTGCTGGCGCCGGAGCTGGCGCCGGACGACCTGCCGGTGATCGGCGAGGGCGCCCTGATGGCCGCACTGTCGCGGGCCCGCGGGCACACCATGCGCGACATCGTGGCGACCATCCAGGCCGAGCAGGACACCGCGATCCGGGCGCCTTCGCGGGGTGTCACCGTGATCGGCGGCGGCCCGGGCACCGGCAAGACAGTGGTGGCGCTGCACCGGGCGGCGTACCTGCTGTACTCGGACCGGCGGCGGTTCGAGCGTGGTGGCGTGCTGGTGGTCGGCCCGTCGGCTGCCTTCATGGCGTACATCGAGCGGGTGCTGCCGAGCCTCGGCGAGAACACCGTGTCGTTGCGCGCCGTCGGCGAGCTGGTCGACGGGATCTCGGCCGTCGACGTGGACCCGGTCGAGGTGGCCGCGGTGAAGGGCTCGCTGCGGATGCGCACGGTGCTGTCCCGCGCGGCCCGCGACCGGGTGCCGGGCGCGCCGGTGACGTTGCGGGTGTTCGTCGCGGGCAACCAGATCGAGCTCGACGCCGGCGCCCTGGACGCCGTACGACGTCAGGTGCTGCGCCGCCACAAGCGCAACCGGGCGCTGGGTGAGGCCAGGCGGGCGCTGGTCGCCGCGCTGTGGGAGCGGTTCCCCGAGGAGCTGCGGACCGGCCGGGTCGCGTCCCGGGAGGCGTTCGGGGACCTGGTCACCGACCTGCCGGCGTTCACGTCGTTCCTGGCCGCGTGGTGGCCGACGCTGTCGCCCGCGGAGGCGCTGGGCTGGCTCGGCGACCGCCGCCGGCTCGGGTACTGGGGGCGTGGCGAGCTGTCGGACGCGGAGCTGGACGTGCTGTCCCGCGCGGTCCGCCGGAGCACCGCGTTCACCGTCGCGGACGTCGCGCTGCTGGACGAGCTCGGCACCGTGCTCGGCCGCCCAGTGGTGGAGGTCGACGACGACGAGGAGTTCGACTGGCTCGAGGGCCTGTCCGGCGGTGTCAGCGAGGTCGTCACCACCTCCGAGCGCCGCGCGGCCGCCGCGCGCGCCGCCGAGGACGAGCCCATGGAGTACGCGCACGTGCTCGTCGACGAGGCCCAGGACCTCTCCCCCATGCAGTGGCGGATGGTCACCCAGCGCGGCCCGCACGCCAGCTGGACGATCGTCGGCGACACCGCGCAGAGCTCGTGGCCGGCCCCTGCCGAGGCCCGTGCCGCGATGGACTCGATGCTCGGCAACCTGCCCCGGCACGCGTTCCGGCTCTCCACCAACTACCGGAACTCCGCGGAGATCTACCGGTTCGCCGGCGAGGTGATCCGCCGGTCTGTCCCGGACGCGGACCTGCCGAACGCCGTGCGCTCCACCGGCACGGACCCGGAGCACCGCACCGTCGACACCGGCAAGATCGCCGAGGGCGTCCGCGACGCCGCCGGCGAGCTGCTCGGCCTCGTCGAAGGCACCGTCGGCGTCATCGTCACTCCGTCGCTGCGCCCGTCCGTCGAGCTGACCCTGGCCGAGCTCGCCGACCCGCGCATCGTTGCCCTCACCCCGCTGGAGTCCAAGGGCCTCGAGTACGACGCGGTGGTCGTCGTCGAGCCCGACCGGATCGTCTCCGAGACGCTCGGCGGTGTCCGCGCGCTGTACGTCGTCCTGACCCGCGCGACCCAGCGCCTGGTCACCGTCGGCAGCACCTCGAACTGGTTGCCCCCGGCAACCAGCTGATGCGTCACACCGTCGTGAGGTACAGGTGCACCTGGCTGACGCAGCCTGAGCCCTCGCCGACGGCGGCCGCCACGCGCTTGCCCGAGCCGGCTCGGACGTCCCCGACGGCGAAGATGCCGGGCACGCTGGTCTCGTAGAGGTAGGGATCCCGGTCGAGGTTCCAGCCGGCCGGCCGCAGGCCCGAGCACCATCAGCGCGATCGGCAGCTCCGCAGGAAGCGCGGCGAGCACCGGCTCCACCATGGCGCCAGTATTCCAGCGCCCTGGCGAGCCGCCGTGATTAGTGCCCGGCGGGCGCGCCGGGGTAAGGACGCCAGGCGGTCCGGCGTGGATGGCCAGGCAGTTCGGCCCGGCCACATGCCCAGAGCAGCGTTGGCCACGGCTGGAAGCCGTGCGGCACGTCCGGGAACAGCCGCGTGAGAACCCGCGCACAGATCCCGTCCGGCGGGTTCCAGGTCAACCCGAGCCCGTCGGCCATGTCACCGGTGTGCACCAGCGTCTCGACGATCCCCAGCGCGGCATAGCCCTCCGGATCGGTGAGTCCGCGGCTGTGGAACACCCGCACCGACGCCGGCTTCGCCCGCACCATCGCGACCAGCAGCCCGCCGCAGGCCTCGAGCACCTGCAGCAGTCCGGCGGACCCGGCGGCCGGTCGGCGAGGATGCTGGTCGCCGGACCGCCGGACCTGCGCGGCTCGCACACGAAAGGCACGTAGCGGTCGGTCGGCGGCGTCGCGGGGGCGAGCTGGGCGGCATACGCGAACAGGTCGTCCGCAAGGTGTTCGGCGGTCTCCCAGCACGTCCAGTCGAGGGCGCCCGCCCCGCGGTCCCACGCGTCCGGCGACACACCCCGGAGCGTGGCGACGGCAAGTCCCACGGACTCCTCGAGGTCGTCGGCGGTCACCGCTCCGACAACCGGCCGATCCATGGCCGCGACGCTAGCAGGCCGCCGGACGCCCTCTTCGTGAGTACACCGACCGCCGTCAGCTGGCCGGAATGATCGAGCCACTCATGAGGAACTACCTAGAGCGCCGAGCGGAGGGGGTGCGCCGCTAGGCTCGGCGCGTGGGCACGACGCGGTTGACCCGGCACATTCACGCTCCTCGCGCACTCGTGTACCGCGCTTTGCTCGACGCGGAGGCGGTCCAGCAGTGGATGGTGCCCGACGCGATGACGAGTCACGTCCACTCGTACGACGCTCGTGAGGGCGGCACGTTCCGGATCTCGTTGACCTACGACCTGCCCACAGCCGCCGGCAAGACAAGCAGTCACACCGACTCGTTCCACGGCCGGTTCGTCAGGCTCGTGCCCGACACGGAGGTCGTGCAGGTCGTCGAGTTCGAGACCGATGACCCGGCGATGAAGGGCGAGATGACCATCACTTACCTGCTCGCCGACGCGGACGACGGCACCGACCTCACCGGCCTGCACGAGAACCTGCCTCCCGGTGTATCGCCCGCCGACAACGAGCTCGGCTGGAGCATGTCGATCGACAAACTCGCCAAGCTCGTCGAACCCCGATAGCGCGTCACGTTGGACGGTCGGCTTCAAGCACATCTTGCGGTGGGGCGATGGTTCTCATCTTGGAAGGCCTCCGCACCTACCGTGCTCGAAGCATCCCGGTGCTGTCATGGCAGTTGAGGTACTCGAAGAACTGCTCGTCCGCGGTGGCGACGGTCACCTCGTGGTAAAGCTTGAGCTGGGCCGCCGGGCCGAGGGCCGAGAGGTGTCTCATCGCCGCGGCAAAGATGGCAACGTGCGTCGGATGGGATTCCGCCCAGCTCTCCAGCGCGGCCAGGCTCTTCCACAGGCTCACGCCGAGGCTCTTGTCGGTGAGCCCGCCGTCGTCCTCGATCACCCGCATGTAACGGTTCACGAAGCATCCGATCGACAGGCCGTCGTCGCGGAGGAAGTCCATGCCCTTCCGCAGCACCGGTTCGACGTCCTGCAGATACATGCGGCGCTCCTCGGCGCCGGTGTCGCTCCAGTCTTGTCCGGAGCGGATCAGGCAGAGGTTCTCGTGTGGGACGACGCGCCTGCGCGCGTCGTCGATCACGACGCGGGGCGCGCCCACGGGCGCCATCTCGTCGGTCTGCGACCGCGGGATACGATCTCGCGCGCCGCCCCAGTAGGCATGCTCTAGCACCATGTCGCTCATGCCCTCCGCCACAACGGCGATCCCTTCAGGGCGGGAGTTGGCAGAGAACAGCGTCTCGAAGTGCTGCACACGGGGGCGCAGGACTTCGGTGAAGTACCCGACGCCAGCGTCGGCGTGGTCGTCTCCGGTCCAGGCGCCGCCGCATGTCTTGAACCAGGTGTCGAAGACCTTGGTGTCGTCCCAGTAGGCGATCGTGAGCACATTGGTGTAGCCAGCCTCGTCGGTGTAGGTCGCGCGGTCCCAGTGTCCGGGCCCATGCTCGCTGGCGAGTGCTTCGCTCATCCCGTCGAGCGAGCTGATCGCCTCGTGCGGCGCCTCACCGCGATACTGCGCTCCGAAGTAGGCCATCGCGACCCGTTCCACGCTGGGCGTGAAGCGTGCAACGAACGACGGGTACGGTGGCGTGTAGCCCTGACGCAGCCGACTCGGCCGCGTGCGTGGTTTCTCCAGGTGGTCAGGGATCGCAGATTCCATCTGGCGCTCCTCAGTCAGCCTGTGGCTCGGCGGCCGGCGCGGCGGTCATTGCCGCCAGTACGTAGTCCCGGTCGGCGAGGCTCGCTAGCGCGTCGTCGTCGGCACGAGTCACCTCGGTGGGGTCCTGCCTCGTCACGATGACTCGATCACCCGGCGTCTTGTTCAGCAGCAGCTGAGTGACGTCCGGACGGGCGTAGTGGCCCGATGGGTCCGCCACGGACTTCGCCAGCGAGATCATCCCGAGATCGATATCGGCATAGACGATGCCCTCTTCTGTCTCCGGCAAAGGTTCGTGCATCAGGCTTCCGTCCGGCGCAAAGATGCGAGCGAAACCGCCGCCTTCGAGGAGCAATTGCCTCTTGATCTCGTCGGTACACAGCAGCCTCACCATGTCCGTCGAGACCGTGGCGCAGGGCGCGATCACAAAGCACTGCCCCTCGACGGCGTAGATCTGGCTTGCGGCGTTGTTTACCTCGGGACCCAAGGCGTGCACCGCGCCCCGGTAGACCGAAAAGCTCGGCCACGAAGCGATGTGCACCTGCTCGTTCTGCGCGTACATGGCGTACTTCGACAGCGGCTGCAGATGCTCCCAACAGCACAAAGCACCCACGCGGCCCAGCGGCGTGTCGTACACGCCGAGGTCAGTGCCGTCACCCTCACCGAAGACCGACCGCTCCACGTGCGTCGGCTTGAGCTTGCGGCGCCGGGCCACGCTACTGCCGTCCGCGTCGATGATCCACTGACCCATGTACAGGCTGCCGTTGTGCTTCTCGCTCAGCCCCATCACAACGGTGATCCGGTGCTCCTTAGCAGCCTTGGAGATCCTGTCGGCCTCCGGCGAGCCGTACACCAGCGAGTTGTCGTGATAGCGCCGGACGTACTGGATCCCCCACGCCGGCGAATCCAGCCATATGAACCACGGGTAGCCGGGCAGGAACGTCTCCGGGAACGCGACGAGCTGGGCGCCCGCCGCGGCGGCCTCGGCGATCAGTCCGACCGCCTTGTCGACCGACGCCTGGAGATCGAGAAACACCGGCGCCGCCTGCACGGCGGCTGCCTTGAACCGAGGATGCGGGGGTGTCGCCATGGCGTCTCCTTGTCGTTCGAGCACCGGCGCGGCTCTACCGGGCTTGGGTGCTACAGGCTTACCGCCAAGCCGCCCCAGGCGATTGGCGCACCCGGCCCCGCATGTTGACGTGCAGCGCACAGCGGCCGGCGGCCGGATCTCGCCGCTTGGCGTTAGCGGCACCACCTCTTGACCCGGAGCGCACAGTTGCCGTTACGGCGGGCTCCGACTCCCCGGGCTCACACTCCCGCTGTACGCTCACCGCAGGGAGCGGTGATGCAGGCCCAAGGAGCGGTGATGCAGGCCACTGTCGTGTCGACCGATACGCTCAGCCCTTCTGACGGCGTGCAGATGTGGCGTGACGTGGTCTGCCGCAGTCTCGTGGCTCTCGACGTCACGCCGGCCGAACCGGAGCGCTTCTTCGGCCGCATCGCCACCGCGGGCCTTGGTCGAGTCACGATCACTGACATCACCTCGCATCCACAGGATGCTCATCGCACCCGATACCTGATCTCCCACGACCAGCAGCGCTACTTCAAGATCGGTCTCCTGGCCAAAGGCCGGTGCGTGGTGACCCAGCACGACCGAGAAGCCCAGCTGGGTCCAGGCGACCTTGTCTGCTACGAGACAGGCGTGCCGTACGCCTTCCACATGCAGACACCCTTCCGACTCGGCGTCTTCATGATCCCCGCGACCGGTGCCGAGCATCGCCTACGTGGGTTCGACAAGGCGACTGCCATCGCGATTGCAGCAGGCAACACTGGACTGCCAAGCCTGATATCCACCACTCTGCGGTCGGTTCTCGCAGGCGTCGACGCCGGCGCCAGCACCGACGCGTTTGCCAGCATCCACATCGGAGAAGCCGTCACGAACCTGGCTGCCGCCCTGGTCGCCGAGCTGACAGGCCGCACGCCAGACGAGAATGCGGCGCGCACCGCCCTCATGGGTCACATTCGCGCCTACATCGAACGTAACCTGACCGACCCGGACCTGTCGCCAGCCACAATCGCGGCCAGCGTCAACATCTCCGTGCGCTATCTCTACAAGCTCTTCGAACAAGACGGCGTGACCGTCTCAGAATGGATCCGCACCCGCCGACTCGACAACACGGCCCGGGACCTCGCCGACCCACAGCTGGCTCACCGAACCATTGCAGGAATCGGATCGCGCTGGGGCTTCGACGACCCCACACACCTCAGCCGAGTCTTCAAAGGACGCGAAGGCATCAGCCCTCGCGAGTTCCGGAACCGGGCGCTCGGGATCGCATTGGACGGCCGCAGCCCTGCCGACGGCCAGCACCCTCGAGCTTAGCCAACCGACATCTACCCACGCCGCTCATCCGGCTTCACTCTGTGTCAGGAAGGGTGCGGGCTGGCGCGGACATCCCGTACGCCCGTTGGCCCGGAACGCACAACCCGCGGATCAAAAGGCCGCGCGTACCCGCCGCATCCACGCCCACCACGCTCACACCATCAGACGACGGGCCCCACCGGCCGTCCCATCCACCACTGATTGCCGCGAGTTCGCGTCACGAAACGTGTCACGCGGCACCGTCTGAGCGGGCCCGGATGGACCATGCTGGATTCGTTTGAGTCGGTGGTGGCACCGCCAGATCCGCTTGCCCTAGCGAATCCGCACGGGCCGGCCGAAGGACGGCGCGTCGTGCAACACCTGGACCCGGCGGCCGTGACGGACCGCGACCACACCGCAGTCCGGGCAGCCGGCCAGGTCGGCGTCGGTCTCGACATCGACACGCATCGTGCCATCGTCGAGGTTGGTCACCTCCAGCAGGTGCATCCCCTCGACACCGAACAGTTCATCGGCCCGCGGACACCACGACGTCGCGGATCCACACGTACAGTGAGCCACCGTGAGGAGCGGTCACCCCGGAAGCGCGTAGGCCCCGGCGGCGATGTCCTCGAAGAGCGTCGGGCCCGTCGGCGTCCAGCCGAGCAACTCCCGGGTGCGGGCGCTCGATGCTGTGACGTCCATGCCGAAGAAGCGTCCGATCCAGCCGAAGTGGGCCTCGG
>WNFV01006839.1_pt1 | contig 14971 bp, 14 predicted proteins | sample 5400101 | NCBI WGS metagenome assembly WNFV01 (sample SAMN13153361, study PRJNA577476) | soil metagenome | isolation source: 115 cm soil or saprolite under grassland replicate 1 | place: USA:California | collected 2016-06-15 | reverse complement strand
CTGAATTACAGGAACCGGCACATTTACTTTGAATACATCTTCCAAAGTAGGATAAGCACTATCAATCACTAATGCTTCAATTTCGGGACGATGAGCGGCGGTCAGGACTATCGTAGCGCCGCCCATGGATCCGCCCCATGCGCCGATATGCTCTATATTAGGTTGTGATAAGGCATAATCCAAAGCGGCTTCCACATCTAATTGCTCGTAGTAGCCGAGCGTTGAAAAATCCCCGCCGCTTTTGCCATGTGCACGGAAGTCCCAAGCTAGGACGCCATATCCATGACTGGCAAACAGCACACAATAGTCTTCGAGCCGCGTAGCACCATAGCCATGCGCAACAAGAATGACCGCGCCATTTTGAGAAGGTATGTACCAGGCGGAGAGTTTGACTCCATCTGAAGTTGTCAATTCAATATCTTGATATTCGATATTATTTGCCTTGAGTAATTCCCCTGAAGCAACATAGCGTGGCGGATGGAGATATGCTTGCGCCTGGCGATAGCTTATGAAAGTCACTAACACGAGTGAGATCACAAGCAGAAAAACAACGGTCGCGGTGAACAAATTCAACCAGTATCGCCAGTTTGAATTTTTTGATTTCATAATACGGAATCCGACGACGGGAGTCGTCGGACTCCTACCCAACTACCAACCCATGCCGTAAGGCAATCATCGCTGCTGGTATTCGATTCGCCACACCTAATGAGGAACGAGACCTATATCTTCGACCTGTCTCGTTACATCTAATTAGGGTTGATCTTCCCAAAAAACTCATCCTGCAAGCGTTTCGTTTCGGTATCATCCTTGATGGCGCGGATTGATTTTGCCAGCCCGCGGGCGCACGCATTCAGCCAGAGATTCCCTTTCTCGGCTGTTGCCGGGATTCCATCTCCGCAATAGTGGCTCGGATAATCTGCATACCACCACACGCCCACATCAATATTTAACTCGCGTAAATGCTGGAGTCGGCCAAGTGGCATGCCTTCTCCATCGGCAGGCATAGCATCACGCCGTACCAAATCAGGCTGAATCGCCAAGATAGCGCTCGTCTCTTTTTCACCTGCGTGACCATCCACACTGGTTTCCCATTGCGCGCGAATTGCGGCCTCATCTTCGGGACTATAGAATTGTTCCGCGATATAAACAACATAATCACGCGGACTGGCTAGTTGTATCTGCGCGAGATAATGAATCAAATTGTCATTGCCGCCGTGCGCGTTGACAATGACGATCTTTTTGAGTCCGTTGCGCGCGATTTCACGGCAGGTGGACTCGAGCAGGCGTACTGTTAAATCGGGTTCAATGCCTATACAGCCAGGGTAATGCCGCGCTTCAAGGATCTGCGTGAAGATAAAATCAGGAAATACAATCGCAGGTTCCAACGCCGCGGCGCGGTTGCATACTTCACGCCCAATGAACATGTCTGTCGCAAGAGGTAGATGATGTCCGTGCCGCTCGATGCAGGATAACGGCAAGAGGCACACACCCTCTGCTTTTTGAACCGCCTCAGGAAAAAGGTCACCAGTTAATTCGTCCCAACGCATAGGTAAAATCTCCTTATCTTGTTTAGCTGCCTGGGATACCATCCCATCTTACGATAACACAAAATTATCGATTAACCTCGTCTTCCCGATTAGAACGGCCATTGAAAGCAAGGTCTTGCCTTTTACGGTTTCGAGTTCTTCCAGCGTGTCATAATCCGCACAAGAGATATACTGCATTTGTGCCCGCGGCTCGGCAGATATTACTTCTTTCATCTTTCTTCTTAATTCCTCGGCATTTCGCTCTCCAGCTTCATACACCTCTTTCGCCGCACTCAGCGCACGGAACAGCACCAGCGCGGCTTTGCGGTCTTCACCTTCCAGATATCTATTACGGCTGGACATCGCCAGCCCATCCTTTTCCCGCACGGTAGGACACACTACGATTTCAATCGGGAAATTCAAATCCTGTGTCATGCGCCGGATGACGGCAGCCTGCTGTGCATCCTTTTGGCCGAAATACGCCTTCTGCGGCTGGACAGCATTGAACAGCTTCGCCACTACCGTAGTAACTCCCTTGAAGTGACCTGGCCGCATTTCACCTTCTAGCCGTTTGGTCAACGTATCTACTTCGACCCAGGTCTGGAAACCATTTGGATACATGACATCTACTGTGGGAGTCCAGACCAGATCCACGCCCAGAGGCTCGATCAGTTTCAGGTCGTGTTGCAAGTCGCGTGGGTATTTCGCGAGATCCTCGTTCGGCCCAAACTGGGTCGGGTTGACGAAGATGCTCACCACTACGCTTTTGCACTTAGCTTTGGCTGCACGGATCAGGGAAAGATGCCCTTCGTGCAGGTATCCCATCGTCGGCACGAGACCAACCGGAGGGTCCAAAAGGAGGCGGACGGTGCGAAATTCGTCTAGACCACTTGCTAAGATCATCTGTTCCATAGGGAATCTCCTGCTTGACACGGGTGAATATCTGTTCTAGAATCGTGTTTCACCAACTAAAAAAGGAGTTAAAACATGGCTTACGGATTTACTAATTCAAAAGGTACCACATATTATTTGCACACAAAAAAGACAGCTAGTAAGAGCGGCAAGGAACGTACGTTATTCTATTTTGCTAAAGAAATCAGGGATGGCGCGCTGGATGAAGTTCCTGCAGGCTATACCGTTGTCGAAATGAAAACAGGGCTTCCAGTGCTCAAAAAGACTGAGACTGAACCTGCGATGTCAAATCAATCAAGTTAATTCATGTAAGAAAGTATAACCCTAAGGAAGTAGCCATGCCAGTGTTCTTCCAAGCACACTGGCATCAAAACCAATGTAAGTGAGTAAGACAACTAAATACACTGTTCTTTTAGAGAAAAGGAGACCTAATATGACACGTACATTTGCCTCTAAAAGTCTTGAAGCAGGGAGGAATTAAGACATGCCCACGCTTAACCGAGTCCAACTGATCGGCCGCCTAGGCAACGACCCCGAATCACGCTTTACCACCAACGGTAAAAAAGTGACTCATTTTAGCATCGCTGTTTCACAGACCTGGAAAACCGGCGATGAACCAAAAGAGCATACCGAATGGGTCAACATCGAATCGTGGGGAAGGCTGGCAGAAGTCTGCCAGGATTATCTAAGGAAGGGCAGTCTCATTTATGTCGATGGTCGCTTGAAAACCGACCGATACGAAGACAAAGGTGAGACGAAGTACTACACCAAGGTTGTCGCCAACGTGTTGCAATTCCTTGATAAGAAACACGCCGAAGAACCAATGATGGTGGCAGAGGAAGAAATAGGGGATTTCCAATTATCCTAAGCCAGGTGACAACCGCTTTTTAGAAGCAAAAACGCAGAGCGCGGTAACAGCCGTGTTCTGCGTTTTGTTTCCCTTCCCTTACTGGATTTCTTAAAATATTAGCCAGGTGATTGACTTTTGACCCAAAAGTCCCTATAATATGTAAGCGCTTTCAGAAAGCGCTTACATATTAGTGCCTAAAAATAATCAACCTATAACAATTGCAGACGTAGCTCAAAAAGCGGGAGTCTCCATTGCCACAGTCAGCCGGGTGATCAACGGTACTACACCCGTCTCGGCTGAGACGTCAGAACGCGTCCAGGCCGCTATCCAGGAATTGATGTTCGTGCCTCACTCTGCGGCCCGTGTGCTGGCAAGCCGACGTACAAATACCATCGGACTACTACTGCCAGAGATCAGCGGGGCATTCTTCTCGCCCATGCTGCGAGGCATCGAAGCCGCGGCGCGGGAAGCCGGCTTTGATCTGCTGATCCATGCGACGGATGAGCCACACCGCCCTCATGCGCGACGTCCGCTTGGCGAGCATAATACCGATGGACTGCTTGTCTTTACCGACAGTCTCGAGGATGTGGAACTCGCCCGACTACACAAAGTTGGATTGCCTCTTGTCCTGATGCACCAGTCAGCCGAGGAACTGAATATCCCCACTATTACAATCGAAAACAAAGATGGCGCCGCCCGAATTGTGAATCATCTGATCGAATTTCATGGCCGGCGCCGTATTGTTTATTTGCGCGGCCCCGCCCGCCATGAGGACTCCGTCTGGCGTGAGCGCGGTTACCGCGAGTCCTTGGAGTTACATGGGTTAATCGTCAATCCTGCTCTGATCGGCGATGGGAGTTTCAACCGCGAGATTGCCAGTATCACGATACAGGATTTAATAGCCCAGAAGGTGGACTTTGATGCAGTCTTCTGCGGTGACGACGACGCGGCCCTGGGTGTGCTGACCGCTTTACGGACTACGAACCGCATCGTTCCGGACGAGGTGTCTGTTGTCGGTTTCGATGATCAGCCCTTTGCCCCCTTCCTTTCGCCGCCGTTAACAACCGTCCGCGCGCCCATTGAACAGGTCGGGCGCGAGGCGGTAAAACAACTCGTAAAACTCATCCGCGGCGAACCGGCCGATCTGCTGACCCTACTTCCCACTGAATTGGTCATCCGGAATTCCTGTGGATGTAAATAGGAGAGGAGGAGAAAGCTGCTATCGCTCGACGATCAATTCACGCTAATACCTTTCAATCCAATTTTTCGAAGGAGTGAAGAAGATGAAGAAACTATTTAGTCTACTAGGTGTACTAGTCATTCTAAGCATGATCCTCTCAGCATGCGGCGCACCGGCCGCTCCAAAAGGGCCTACTAAAGTCACGGTTTTTGTAGGCTTTGGAGCAGGCAGTGATCCCGATTCCATGGAAGCATTGAAAAAAATCGCTGAAGAATACAACAGCAGCCACAAAGATATCCAAATGGAGTTTACGTTCTCCACCTGGGAGGAACATGCAGCCAAGTTCTCGACTCTCCTGGCAGGAGATTTAGCCCCCGATCTCGCCTTTCCCATCGGAGTCCAGGGAATTGCGGAGTTCTACGATGAGTGGATAGACGTTGCTCCTCTTATCAAAGAGGACAAGTACGATACAAGCGATTTCTATGGCCCTGCGGTGGAACTTCTCCAGTACCCGGATAAGACCATTGGTGTGCCAATCGGCGTATATCCTTCGGTCGTGTTTTATAATGAAGACCTGTTCGACAAAGCAGGACTCGACTACCCACCTTCAGCCTATGGCGATCCAAACTGGACCTACGATCAGCAGGTTGTGCTGGCCAAGTCCCTGACTCTGGATGAAAACGGCAATGACGCTAACTCAGCAGATTTCGATCCTGCAAAGATCAGCCAGTGGGGCTGGGGCGGTTGGTGCGGTCCGTTCCGGACTATACCAGGCAAATTCGGCGGCAATCCATTAGGCATGGATGCCGAATATAAGACGGCAGAGATGAACACTGGCGGTTACCTAGAGGCAGCTCAATTCCTTCACGATTCGATTTTTGAGACACATGTCAGCCCAACTAGTGAGGAACTGAGCGCCTCGTTTGGCGGTGCGGATAATCCGTTCGAGGGCGGGACGACAGCGATGTGGGAATGCTTCAGCTGGATGGCTTATGCTTATCCCACCTTTAATAATTTCAACTGGAACGTCGCGCCCGTCCCAGCCGGACCGCACGGAGATATCGTCTCGCCCACCAACGCGGATACCTTCGCAATTCCCGCCCATTCCAAGAATCCCAAGCAGGCTTGGGAAGTCGCCAAATGGCTGATTGAACCCGAAATGTTGTCACGGGTTTGCGGCATCCTCGGCTGCATGCCTTCCCGCAAGTCACTAACTGACACCTGGCTAAAGGATATGTCGGAAGAGTTTCCTAACGTTGACTTCCAATTGTTCGTAGACTCCATTCAATATATGGATGCGTCACCGAACAACGAAGAGTGGGTGCCCAATTACCAGAAAGTTTGGGATGCCACCCAGAATGTACAAGACACCCTGATGACCGACGAGACCGCGGAGCCCCAGGCTGTGTTAGATTCGCTGGACGCGGAAGTCCAAGGTTATCTCGACGAGTATTGGGCTTCGAAGAAATAGAGCCCCATCATTTTATCCGAATTGAGTTTCCCTTCCTCAATAGGAAGGGAAACTCGACTGGTTGGAGTTGAGGAGCTGCGTGGTGAAACTTGTAAGCATGAAGTTGAAGGACAGTACGATCAAACCGGCCTCCAAGCCGACAAGTATGCGCCGGCAGGAAGCTCTATGGGGTTATCTCTTTATCAGTCCCTGGCTGATCGGGTTTGTCATCTTTACATTAGGACCGATGATCGCCTCCCTGTTGCTATCCCTAACCAAGTACAACATTACATCGGCACCAATCTTCATCCTGTTTGACAACTATATCAAACTCTTCACTGGCGATCCTAGATTCTGGCACTCACTCGGCATTACCATTAAGTTTGCTGCCATTGCAATCCCTCTCAACCTCATATTTGGTTTTGTATTAGCCCTTCTTCTAAACCAGAATGTGCCTGGCCTTGCATTCTGGCGCACCATGTATTATTTGCCGTCCGTGATCGCCGGTGTAGCTGTAGCTATTCTGTGGAGTCTCATCTTCAACCCACGATTTGGTATTCTGAACTGGCTTCTAAGCCTGGTTGGCATCGATGGGCCCGGTTGGCTTTCCAGCCCAGACTGGGCCGTGCCGGCCTTAATTATCATGAGTCTATGGAGCGTCGGCGGCGGAATGATCATTTACCTCTCTGGTCTGCAAAGCATTCCAACTGCCTTGTATGAAGCTGCGGAACTGGACGGGGCCAATGCCTGGCAACGATTATTTCGCATTACTATTCCTTTGATGTCGCCTGTTATTTTTTATAACCTGGTGATCGGTATCATTGGCACATTCCAATATTTCACAGAAGTATATGTAATCACAGCCACGGCTGATACGGGACTAGGCGGTCCACTTGAGTCTACACTTTTCTATAATGTTTACCTGTACAGTAATGCCTTTCGCTACCTCAACATGGGCTACGCATCTGCCATGGCCTGGATATTGTTTGTTATTGTTTTGGGACTCACTCTGTTAGTCTTTCGTAGCTCGTTCCTATGGGTATATTACGAAGGAGAACTTCGCAAATGAATATTGATCAAACCCAAGGCAGCGCTAAGAATCTCACTAACGAGTCCAATGCTAAGATGGGAATAAAAGCGCGGGATCTGATTAATCGGATCATTGTCCTGATTCTGTTATTCATTGGCATGGTCGTTGTGGTGACACCACTGGTATGGATGATGGTGTCTGCGCTTAAGAGTCAGGACGCCGTCAATACAAACCCTCCACAATGGATTCCGACTGAGCAAATCAAGGTTGAAGTAAATGGAAAGAGCGCATTTTTATATGACATCGAAGTGAATGGCATTTTGCGACAATTGGCACTGATAAAAAAAGAAGGAAGTACTGGCACATTCGTGAATCCAGATAATCCCACAGAACAATATCAATTACCTGTCGCTTCAGGGAAGCGCGCCACGCGGGTATATTTTCATTGGGAAAACTTCCTCCTAGCAGTGACCAAGGTCCCATTCGCGCACTATCTGCTCAACACTATGATCATTGTGGTGTTTGGCACGTTGGGCACACTGGTCTCCTGCACATTGGTCGCTTACGGTTTCGCTCGTTTTCGTGCGAAGGGATTGAATCTTCTTTTCTTGATCCTGCTCTCCACCGTAATGCTGCCTCCCCAAGTGACACTAATCCCAACCTTCATTCTATTCAAGAAAATAGGTTGGTATGATACTCTATACCCGCTGATTATTCCCGCATTTTTTGCCAACGCCTGGGACGTTTTCCTTTTGCGTCAATTCTTCATGACGTTGCCTACAGAACTGGATGACGCCGCACGCATTGACGGGGCTGGGCCATTTCAGATCTTATGGCACGTGATCCTGCCGCAGTCCTATCCAGTGATCGCCACTGTGACAATTTTTAGTGTGCTGTACGCCTGGAATGATTTCTATGCGCCCTTGATTTACCTGCAAAGTGAAAGTAACTGGACGGTGGCTTTAGGTTTACAAGCTTTTAACGCGGTCTTTACCAAACAACAACATTTGCTGATGGCGGCCTCCGCACTGATGCTTATCCCGCCTGTGCTGCTTTTCTTCTTCGCACAGAAGCTCTTCATTCAAGGTGTGGTTGTATCTGGAATTAAAGGATAATATGGTGCATGAATTTCCTGGTGAGTTTCTATGGGGCGCGGCGACCGCTTCCTATCAAATCGAAGGCGCATGGAACGCTGACGGCAAAGGGGAGTCCATCTGGGATCGCTTTTCCCGCACGCCTGGCAAAGTGACGAACGGCGATACAGGGGATGTTGCTTGCGATCACTACCATCGCTATCAAGAAGACGTCGCTCTCATGCGCCGCCTCGGCCTCAAAGCGTATCGTTTCTCGACTTCATGGTCGCGCGTCCTCCCAAACGGACGCGGCCCTGTGAACCCGCGCGGTCTCGATTTTTACGACAGACTGGTTGACGCTCTGCTCGCTGCGAACATCCAACCCTTTGTGACTTTATATCATTGGGACTTGCCTCAGGCCCTACAGGATGAAGGTGGATGGGAAAACCGCAATGTCGCTCATGCGTTCGCAGATTATTCGGTGCTGATGGTCAAACGACTCGGCGACCGTGTGAAATACTGGACGACGTTCAACGAACCCGCTGTTGTTGCCTTTGAAGGCAATCTGACCGGGAGACACGCGCCTGGTTTGCAAGACCCTAAAATTGCTTATCAAGTGACCCACAATCTCATGGTCGCACATGGACTTGCTACCCAGGCTATCCGTGCCGCAAACCCAAATGTTGACATTGGCATTGTATTGAATTTCTGGATGCAGGACCCCGCATCAGACTCGCCCGAAGATGTTGCCGCTGCAAACCTTGCCTTTGAAAGAGGCCAAACGCTTTTCCTCGATCCGATCTTCAAAGGTCATTACCCTCCTAGTAGTTATGAAATGGTCGGCGAGAACATGCCAAAGATTCAAGCTGGCGATATGGCACTCATTGCCCAGAAACTGGATTATCTTGGCATCAACTTTTACTCACGAAACCTCATCAGCGCGCAGGGGAATGTCAACTCTGTCCCCGGCTCGCAGTACACTGAAATGGGCTGGGAAGTCCATGCACCTGCATTACGCAGGTTGCTCAACCGCATCAATAAGGATTATCACCTGCCGCCCATTTATATTACGGAGAACGGCGCGGCTTTCAAGGACGAAGTCAGTACAGACGGTAAAGTCCATGACGAGTACCGTCTTGATTATTTAAAAAATCACTTTATCCAAACCAAGCTTGCCATGCAAGACGGTGTAGATGTGCGTGGTTATTTTGTATGGTCATTGCTCGATAACTTCGAATGGGCGCACGGCTACACAAAACGTTTTGGCATTGTTCGCGTGGATTATGAGACACAGGAGAGAATCGTTAAAGATAGTGGAGAATGGTATAGTCGTGTAATTGCAAGTAATCATGTTGAAGAGTGATGGGTGTCAGGCGTCGAGTGACGACGCTCGTCACTCGAATTGGAGATTTTCCATGTCTCATACTCATGACGATCACGAACACGATCATGATGATAAGCACGAACATGCTGACCACGATCACGGCCACGCAGAGAATCCAATCGTCAACTGGTTGCAACATCTTTTCACTCCACATGAACACGGATATCAAACTGCTGCTCTCGACGCAGCGCTTGCGACAGACCGTGGCATCTGGGCAGTCAAGATTTCACTTGTTGCCTTGCTCCTCACGGCAAGCTTTCAGGTGGTGATTGTTATCATTAGTGGAAGCGTTGCTCTTTTGGCAGATACGATCCACAACTTCTCAGATGCACTGACAGCCATTCCATTAGGCATCGCATTTACACTATCTCGCCGGGCACGCAATATGCGCTTCACCTATGGCTATGGCCGCGCCGAAGACATTGCAGGCGTGATCATCGTGTTGATGATTCTCTTCAGTGCCTTTGAAGCGGTTTATCAATCTATCTTGAAAATTATCAACCCACAGCCAATTTCAAATCTTGGCTGGGTTGCGGCCGCAGCAGTCGTGGGCTTTCTAGGAAATGAGCTGGTGTCGATTTTCCGTATCCGTGTCGGTAAACAGATCGGTTCCGCCGCACTGATCGCCGATGGCTACCATGCTCGTGCCGATGGATTCACTTCTCTAGCAGTGTTAGCGGGAGTGGTCGGGGTGTGGCTAGGCTTCCCCTTGCTGGATCCTCTTGTCGGGCTCGGAATCGGAGCGGCGATTTTGGTCATCGTTTGGAATTCCGGGCGCGACATGTATTATCGAGTGATGGATGCAGTTGATCCTGAAGTCACCACGAAGGTTGAGAAGATCGCCTCGTCAAACAAAGCAGTGATGGATGTACATTATGTGGCTATACGCTGGGTGGGTCATCGCCAGCGCGCCGAGTTTCACATTACAGTAGATTGCCAGATGCCCACCTGCAAAAGTCATGAGATCGCAGAGAACATTCGCCATGAATTATTTCATGCCATGCCTGCCCTCGTGGATGTAACTGTGCATGTTGATCCCTGTGAATGTGAACGCTGTGGCGATCCACACATTGCTGCTCACCATCTTTCACCTGACCACGCTGATTGATAAGATACGACGTATAAAAGTACAAACCTATGACTCTCATCACTCGGCACACGCCATCCGTCATATTCTGATAAGGAGTAATCATCCCAAATGAAAGTTACAGTCATCGGCGGTGGTTCCACGTATACACCCGAACTAGTCAATGGGTTCCTGGAGCGAAAAGATCGCTTGCGCATCAAAGAACTCTGGCTCATGGATATTGATGAGGAACGCCTGAATCTTGTCGGTGGGTTTGCTGAGCGTATGGTCAAAGCCAAAGGCAAGCCGTTCAAAGTTATCCTTTCCACCAACCAGCGTGAAGCGATTGATGGCGCCTCGTATGTGATCACGCAGTTGCGTGTGGGGATGATGCCTGCCCGTCGCGGCGATGAATACCTCGGCCTACGCCACGGACTGATCGGCCAGGAGACGACAGGTATTGGTGGCATGGCCAAGGCACTGCGGACTATCCCTGTTGTCCTCGGTATTGCCAAAGACATTCGTGAAACTGCAAAAGGTGCGTACCTTCTAAATTTCACCAACCCCGCGGGACTCGTCACCGAAGCACTTACGCGCTACGCGCCTGATGTCCCTGCTGCAGGCGTGTGTAATGTCGGAATTACCACGAAGATGGACATCCTCGATGAAATCGAAAAAGCAACAGGGACGCACATCGAACCAGAGCATGCACAACTAAACACGCTTGGCCTCAACCACCTCACCTGGCACCGCGGCTTCACTGTGGATGGTGAGGAGATGTGGCCGTTAATCTTTCCAACGTACGTGGAATCGCTCAAGCATGAGTCTGATCCTGAGTGGGACATAGATACGGTTAAATCTCTTGGAATGATGCCCAATTATTACCTGCAATATTTTTACTATACCGATAAAAAGCTCAAAGACCAAAAGAAATGGCCGCCATCCCGCGCTGAAGAGGTGATGGAAATAGAAAGGGATTTGCTCCGCCAGTATGCTGACCCCAGCCTTACCGAACCTCCGGCCGATTTGATGAAGCGCGGTGGCGCATATTATTCGACGCTTGCAACACAGGTGATTGAATCCCACCGTAACAATCTTAAACAAGTCCACGTTGTGAACGTTCGCAACGACGGCGCAGTCAAAGACTGGCCCGCGGACTGGGTACTAGAACTTCCCGCCAGAGTCGATAAAAAAGGCTTTCATCCGCTTCCTACGGACCCTTTGCCTGCCGCGTGCTTCGGACTCATTTCCCAGGTCAAGATGTACGAACTGCTCACCGTTGAAGCCGCTGTCCATGGAGATAGAAACGCCGCGTATCAAGCACTGTTGACTCATCCCCTTGGCCCTAAAGCAGACAAAATACAAGCTGTTTTGGAAGATATGCTTGAGACGAACAAGCAATGGTTGCCACAATTCTTCAAAAGCCTTGAATGACGATTCATTCTGTTAGCGGCAGGACGTGGGCATCGTCTACGCCCATTCACAGATGAATTATCCAAGCCGCTCTTGCAAGTAAGTGGACGGGCAACTCTGGATTACGTGTAAGCTGCCATTGCACGTGCAGCCATAGACCGGGTGTGTATGGTAACGAACCACATGGAAGAAAAGATTTTTGATTTTGTGGGTGACGGCTCGAAGTGCAATCCGTTGTGGATATGATGATTCAGGCTGGCCTCAAAGCATATGGCCTGCTTCAAGCTGCACCAAAAGAATGGAAACCCTAGTGATCTGACACTTAGAACCTGATACTTAGCACCTGAAACTCACTTCACATGGAGAATTCATGAATTATTTTCTTGGCATCGATGTCGGTTCATCTAAAACTCATGCGCTCATCGCAGATGAATCAGGTCAGTGCATTGGCTTTGGCAAAGCATGGGGTGGGAACTACCAAAGCGTTGGCTATGATGGCTTGGCAAACGTTCTACAAGGATCCTTTGAGCAGGCAAGTCGAGCTGCGGGTGTGAGCAAAGATCAGATAACGGGAGCAGGCTTCGGCGTCTCAGGATACGATTTCCCATCGGAAAGAGAGGCTCATTTGCAAGCCATATCCATGTTGGGATTGTCATGTCCGGTGGATATTGTCAACGATGGGGTCAACGGTTTGATCTCCGGCACATCCAGTGGAATTGGAGTGAACGTCACTGCGGGTTCGTCCAATAACTGTCGCGGTCGCGGTAAAAACGGCAAAGAGGGGCGTATTGTCGGCAATGGTCCCGAATTTGGCGAATACGGGGGTGGAATAGAAATCGCCATAAGGGCATTGCATATGGTCAACTATGCATGGATTCGCAGAATCCCAACCACTGAATTAACTAGGGTCTTGCTGGATGCAACTGGCGCAAAAGATGAAATGGATTTAATGGAGGGACTTTCCCATGAGTACTATAGTCTTTCTCCTCATTTCGCGATGGACGTAATTCATACAGCCCGTCAAGGTGATCCGGCCGCCTGCGAGATTGTCCAATGGGCTGGCGAAGAATTAGGCTGGCTGGCTGTATCCGTTGCTCGTCAAATTGAGATGGAGAATGAAGAAGTTGAGATTGTGCAATCAGGCAGTGTTTTTGAGGCCGGCTCTATCATTACTGACCCCATGCAGGAAATCGTCCTAAAGCATGTACCAAAAGCAAAACTCATTCGATTGGATGGTCCTCCTGTTGTTGGCCCGCTGATGCTTGGCATGCAAATGGCAGGCGTTGATCCGTATACCATGCGGAAGAAACTGATAGACACGTCAAAGGAATTGAATTTCGACTAAATCTGCCCTATACGAATTTCGACTAAATCTGCCCTATACTGGAGTTTAGATTTAGCAAATCTGTGCGTCTGGTGCCGTATAACACCTCAAAATAGGATATTAGACGGCGGCCGTCCAAAAGCAGTTATTCGGATGCCGCATAACCCCTAGTTCGGCGGCACGGGCAAAGATTGCAGCCTTAACCATCCTTTGCTATACTATCATCTCACCACTATCTTTCAACTGAACATCATTGGCTCTGGTAGCAGTCGAAATCTCTTTAGATGTTTTTTTGGAGGTCAGATATGATTGGTCGATTTGTTGCGTCTCAGTTTCGCAAACCTTCTGGTCTGCTTGGCCGCCTGATCGGTAATGGCATGGCACGCGGCAATGAGTTGGAAGCTCACTGGACGGTCGATTTACTCAACATACAGCCGGATATGCACGTTTTAGAAATTGGCTTCGGGCCAGGGGTGGCTATTCAATATGCTGCTCAGCAAGCCATTCAAGGTCATGTGTCTGGCATTGACTTCTCCGAGACAATGGTTCAATTAGCCCGCAAGCGAAACGCCGCTGCGATCAAATCCGGACATGTGGATCTTAGGCAGGGTGATGTCAGGTCTTTACCCTACGGAGATGAAGCGTTTGATCGGGTGTTTGCAATCCACTGCATCTATTTTTGGGCTGAGCCAATAGCGTATTTACAGGAGATTCGGCGGGTCTTACGGACGGATGGCGTGCTGGCGATTACGATCCTACCTAAAGATAAATGGTTATTACATCGCAGGCAGCCTCCAGCTGATGTATTCACACTCTATAATGGCAGTGAAGTTGCGCAATTGCTTGCAGACGCGGGTTTTCGGGACGCACAGGTGAAAGACTACCCACAACCCGATAGGTTTCCTGGCGAGTGCATCCTTACAGCCAAGTAACCCGAACTTCTGATGGGGCCGCCGAACAAAGCGTGCACTTGACCCCGAACCCCTAACGGGGCAGGCGAGCATCGGGACAGGCTGGTGGGAGTCTGCGCGTTTTCAGGCAGTTTTCTGCACCTGAGGGTTTTTCCGTATAATGAGGCTGGTCCACGACCGCCCACCAGTGGGTAACGCACACCGTTCGGCAGGCAATCACAAAAGGCAATAGAATTGCCGTAAATACAAAATGATAGAGTCGCTCATCAATCAAATTGCAGAAAGAATTCCGCAAAGTTCAGGTGCAAACCTTCTTGGATTTACCGATGATCTGGATTATGCCTTGTGGAAATCGAAGAACATTATCAGCCCTTACAAGATTTCTAGAACCGAGATTCTTCATCGGATAGTTACTGTGAGAGCCCAAATCGCTGATAGCGTAAAGGATCTCCAAAATGTTTTTGAAGCAATAGAAGCAGTTTGGACGTCAGTCGCGTACAGATATTTTGAAGCATCAAGTTATGAGTGCTACAAAGAAGGAGCAGTCTTACGTTTTGTAACCATAATAAGGGATGAGCTATTTTTCGTCAGCGGAGCAATCATTTTAGAAGGAGAAAAGTATCGTAAACTCATTTCCGAGCACCAGCAGAAAATCGAAAAGGCTTATGAGTCATTGCCTTCAATGCCGCTATTTGAAAATTGAGTTGAGATCACTCTTTATGGCTCACTTTTTTCTTGAGACGTAGGTATTGGTTAACAAAAAGCCTGCCTAACACAGCATGCACCCGGTCGCGAAAGAGCATTGGGACGGGCTGGTGGGACTCTCCGCGCCAAAAAGGAGTACACTGGGCT